>Ga0335078_10008816_pt1 | contig 14987 bp, 12 predicted proteins | sample Lox_Sample_32_FD_206711 | JGI IMG/M metagenome (GOLD analysis project Ga0335078, IMG submission 206711) | Soil microbial communities from Loxahatchee National Wildlife Refuge, Florida, United States - Lox_Sample_3.2 | ecosystem: Environmental > Terrestrial > Soil > Wetlands | place: USA...
TCATCTTTCTCGCCAAAAGCGGAGGGCGCGCTGCGACGCGTTCCGATGGATTCGACGCGCGGAATGTGGGCAGCTGGGTCTACGGGCCCTTTCGGGCGCGCGCTGGGTCGGTGTTCCCTTGTCTGCAGACGCTTGTCCGTACCTGAACGGCTATTCTGGACGGTCCGCATGAGTAGCAGGCTGGATGACATAGACCCGGGTAATCCGGATGACTATGCCAGCGGGCGCCCCGCAGAATGCTTGCCCGCGTCCGTGGTGCAGCCCGCTCCGCCGGCCGGAGGAGCCCGACGGTGGAGTCTGCCGACGTGCGCGCTCCGCACCTCCCGCGCACTCCCGTGGCGCGGCACCGGGACGCTGCCGTGACGAGGACCGCGGTAATCACCGGCGGCGGCACCGGCATCGGCAAGGCGATCGCGGAGGCTCTTGTCGCTGACGGCCTCCACGTGGTGATCACCGGGCGCCGGCTGGCTGTGCTCGAGAAGGCTTGCGCAGAGCTGGGCCTGGCGGCGCGGGCGGTCGCGTTCGACATCACCGACCCGGCAGCCATCAACGGCGCGCTTGACGAGCTGCCCCAGGCCATCGACGTGCTGGTGAACAACGCCGGGGGCAGTCGCGACGGATTCGCCCGTACCGGGGCGATGCCGGACGCACACGCGATTCGCGCCAGCTGGCTGGCGAACCTCGAGCTGAACCTCCTCGGCCCGGTGCTGGTCTCGGAGATACTGAAGCCGCGGCTGTCCCCCGATGCGCGAGTAATCATGATCGGCTCCATCGCCGCCTGGCTGGGCGGCGACGCGTACGGCGCGGCCAAGGCGGGGCTGGCAGCCTACACCGTGCAGCTCGCCCTGGAACTCGGGCGGCGGGGGACAACGGTCAACCTCGTCGCACCGGGAATGACGACCGCAGGGCGGCAGGACGCCTGCGGGGGTTTCGACCAGCGCTATGCCGGGTGGTTCGAGCGGCATGCGGCCAATGGCCGGATCGGCCGCCCCGAGGAGGTCGCCGCGATGGTGGCGTCTCTGGCTTCCCCGCTGGCTGGCCACGTCACCGGCCAGGTCGTCCATGTCAACGGCGGCGTCGTCCGGAGCTGAGGCGAACGTCAGATGGGTCCCTGGGCCCTAGCCTCCGCCGCCATGGTCTGCTGCTCTATCTGCATACGGCAACGGACGGAGACGTGCATGGCATGCGGAGGGGAAGACGGCTACGGAGATCTATTCGAGTTCGATCCGCTGTCAGTTGAATTCAACGCCGATCCGATTCCGACCTATCGCCACCTCAGGCAGCGGGCGCCCGTTTACTACTGGAAAGCAGGCCGCGGTTATCTGGTCAGCCGGTACGAGGACGTCCTGACCGTGCTGCGCGATCCCAGGTTCGTCACGGTCCCGAGCAAGGGACGACGGGAGCGGCCGGCACCGCGCAGCGAGGGCGAATATATTCACCGGCTGCTGATAGACCACGACTTCTTCAGCCTGCCCCGGGCAGACCACGTCCGTATCCGCCGCCTGGCGGCGCCGGCTTTCGCCGGCGGTGCGGTGGTGCGCCTTCGGGGGATGATCAAGGAGATCGTCGACGACGAGCTTGACCCTGCCGCATGGGGTGCGGAGACGGACCTGGCCAGGGGGCCCAGCGTGAACATCCCGCGGCGGGTACTCGTGAGCGTGCTTGGTGTGCCGCCGCGGGATGAGGGGTTGTTCCTGGACTTCGCCGACGCCATGTTCACCGCCTTCTCACCCGGACTGAGCGAGGAAGATTACCTCTTGCGCGTCAAGGTGATGCCGGCGGGTTATGATCTGATAAAAGATCTCGTGGCGGCCAGGCGGAACAGGCCGGCCGAAGACCTGCTGAGCGATCTCGTGCAGGCTAGTAACGGGCGGGCGCGACTGTCCACGGCTGAATTGCAGGGTTTGGTAGCGAGCTTGATCACAGCCGGGGTCGGATCCCTGACGCAGTCCATCTGCCACTCGGTGCTAACCCTCTTGCGCCATCCTGACCAGCTCAACATTTTGCGAAACGAGCCAGGCTTGCTTGAGAACGCGATTCATGAGCTCAACAGATTCAGTGGCTTCGTCAAGATAATCACGCCTCGCTACGCGACAGAGTGTGTCAGCCTCGGCGGCGTGGTGGTGCGGCCAGACGAGAAAGTGATCCCCATGCTGGCGAGCGCGATGCGCGATCCGGCCGGCTTTCCCGATCCCGACCAGCTTGATCTGCGCCGCGAGCCGGACAACCTGGTTTTCGGCGGCGGCCCGCATTTCTGCCTGGGTTCGGCTCTGGCCAAAGCCGAACTGGAATGCACAATCGCCTCGCTGCTCGCTCGCTATCCTAAGATGCGGCTGGCCGGGGAGCCGGTGATCGCGCCGAGCATCATGGTGCGCAACCTGGTGAAATTGCCGGTGCGGGTTGACTAGGCACCCGATGAAGGCATGGACGGTCGCTTCGCAAGGCGAGCCGCGCGATGTAATGGCCATGGCGGCCATAGCCGAGCCACAGGCGCTGGCGGGCCAGCTTCTGGTCCGGGTCAGGGCCGTGGCGCTCGGCTTCCCCGATGTGCTGCTATGCCGCGGCACGTACCAGTCCCTGGTGGCCGCGCCGTTCACTCCGGGGGTTGAGCTGTGCGGGGAGGTGGTCGCACTCGGTCCCGGCGTTCTGGATTTCGCGGTGGGGGACCGGGCCATCGGCACGTCCGCGCTGCCCCGCGGCGCGCTGGCTGAGTACGCGCTCATGCACAGCAGCGAGGCATACCGGGCACCCGGTAGCCTTGACGACGACGCTGCCGCCGCCCTGCACACCGCTTACCAGACCGCGTGGTTCGGGCTGCACCGCCGGGCCGGCCTGCGCGCCGGAGATTCGCTGCTCGTGCTCGCGGCGGCCGGGGGCATTGGCAGCGCCGCGGTGCAACTGGGCAGGGCCGCGGGGGCAACGGTCATCGGCGTCGTCGGCGGACGGGCTAAGGTCGCGGTGGCCGAACGACTCGGCGCCGACGTCGTTATCGACCGCCTGACCCAGGATTTCGTCAGTGCGGTCAAGGAGGTTACCCAAGGGCGCGGCGCCGATGTGGTCTTTGACCCGGTGGGCGGCGAGGCCTGCCTGCGCGCGATGAAGTGCGTCGCCTTCGAAGGACGGATCGTCCTGGCCGGCTTCGCCAGCGGCGCGGCGGCGGCTACCGCGCTCAACCGCGTCCTGGTGCGGAACTACTCGATCCTCGGGCTGCACCTGGGCAGGTACCGGGAACACCTGCCCGGCGCATTGCGGGAGGCGCACGCGGAGCTGACCGCGCTGGCTGACACGGGGACTGTGGCACCGTTGGTAGGCGGGCGCCTGCGGCTCGATGAGGCAGCGGCCGGGCTGGCCCGGCTTGCCGCAGGCGAGACCGTAGGCCGACTGGTGGTAATACCCTGACTCAGCTTCCCGGCGAGATGATCCGCGGATCCGGCCGGAAGGTCGTCACCACGCCACAGGCATCACCTCGAACCCTCCGATCAGCGAACTGGTCCGCAACCGCAGGTCTTCGGGCGCGACAGCGAGCCGCAGGCCGGGCAGGCGCCTGAATACCTGGCTGAACACCGCCTGGAGCTCAAGCCTGGACAGCACGGCCCCGATGCAGAAGTAGGCGCCGTGACCGAAGGCCAGGTGCGCGGCGCCGCTGCGGTGGATGTCGAACTTCTCTGGCTCGGCGAAGTGGACGGGATCGTGATTGGCAATCTCGTGACCGAGCAGGACCAGGTCCCCGGCGCGGATCGTCTGGCCGCCGATCTCGATGTCCACGGCCGCCCAGCGGGGTATGGCACCGAAACTCGGCATTGCTATGCGGAGGATCTCCTCCACCACGCTGGGCGCGAGGCCAGGGTCGTCGTGCAGGGCAGCGAGCTGGTCTGGATGGTTCAGCAGCAGGATCGTGCCGAACTCGATCCGGGCGACCGAGGAGGTGAACCCGGAGAACAGCAGGGTGTGGGCGATCCTGATCAGCTCGTCGAAGGTGAGCTTGCCCTTCTCGTCGTGCATCGTGACCAGATCGGAAAGGATGTCGTCGGCCGGGCACCGCTGCCGCTGCCGCACCAGGTCGACGAAACAGTCGTTGATCGCCAGCAGCGCTTCGAATGCCCGGTCGCCGTCGACGGTGTTCTGCGCCTGGTCCGACCATCGTCGCATGTCATCGCGGAGCTCGGGAGAGACACCCAGCAGCTCGGTGATCACCATGACCGGGACGGGGAGCGCGAAGCGCTCACGGAAGTCTTGTGGCGGGCCTGCTTCCTCCATGCTGTCGAGCAGACCTTCGACTATGGTTTCGATCCGGGGCAGGAACGTCTGCATGCGCCGGGCGTTGAAGGCGGTGGTGAGCACGCGCCTGATCCGTGCGTGATCTTCCTTGTAGGTCCGGTGATCGCCGACTGGCGCCGCGAACACGTCGGGGGAATACCGCGGTGCATGCTGCGGGTCCGGGTGGGAGCGGACCAGATCACCTTCTTTGAAGAGCCGGTGCACGTGCTCGTACTTGCCGACCAGCCAGGCCGGATCGCCATTCGGGGTGCGAACCTTCAGGACCTGGCCGGACCGCAAGACATCGTGGTAGCCCGGAGGCATGTCCCACAGGCGGCTTCGGGGGAAAGGCAGGCTAGGCAGGTCCGTCATCACTTCAGGCATGGGCGGCGCTCCTTGGCACGGCGTTTGCTGACGGGCCGGTGCCGGAATTGGCATACCGGGCCCACTTCTGGACGGTCAATGCCTGCATCTGGCGCACCGCGGGATTGAGCTCGGGTATCAGGGCGTCGTGGTGACGCTCATAGGCCCGCTGCTCGCTCTCGATCGCGACCCGGTCCTGGTCCAGCAATGGCACCATGTACAGCCTCCGCGCCGCCCGCAGCAACGGCGGGACCAGCAAGCGAGGCAGCCGTGCCGACAGGAACGGCACGCGGTACAAGTCCGGTGCGAACATGAACAGAAAGAACGCACGCGTCGTTCTTTCGTCGATCGGGAGCAGAAAGCACCAGTGCCTGATCTTCCCGCCCGTGTCTGACCACTGGTACGGATATTCATAACAAAGCTCTATGCTGCCCGTGTCGACGCCTGGGTCGATGAGGAGACGCGCCATACGGCTGCCACCCACCTTCGTCCTGTAGCAGACGCGCACCCGGTCGTCCGTGGCATCCAGATAGGTGAGCTTGGCCTCCGAGAACGGCTGGTATTTCCGGTGCAGATAGGCGTGGGTGAAATCGCTGACGTTGTCGATGATCATCGAATGATGGCCCTGCCAGACCGCGTCGACGTGCACGCAGGGCCACGGATCGGCGCCGGTCAGCTCAGGCACCTCGGGGATAGCGCGGTCGGCCGCGAGCTGCGGGTCTCCCGGGAAGATCCAGACAAGCCCGTACCGGACCTGCACCGGATAGCTGCCTATCGACGTGCGCGGGACCGCCCGGCCGAAACGGTCGTGCGGTATCCGCGCTACCTTGCCGTCACCATCATGGCTCCAGCCGTGGTACAGGCAGGTCAGCGTGCAGCCCTCGACCCTGCCCTCGGTGAGGGCGAGCTGCCGGTGCGCGCACCTGTTGCTGACCGCCCGCAGCGCCCCGTCCTCGCCACGGAACAAGGCGATGGAACGTTTCCAGAAGGTGATCTCGATGACATCGCCCCGCCGCACGGCGGCGTCGCGTTCGACTGGGTACCAGTAGTCCGGGTCCATGCCAGCTGACCTGGCCCGCTGGTGCCGTGTCCGCGCCTGCGTGAAGTCTGGGGCCGGTGTGCTCGGCTCGCCGTACCGGGGAGCGGAGGTCATGGTTTTCCCTCACTCGGGGTTACCTGTGCCGGCGTACTTGGGCTCGCCGGGGCCGGCCTGCTAGCCGGCCGGGCAGGAGATCGCGGCGGGAGGATTATGCCGCGCCGCACGAAGTGTGCGTAGGCTTCGCGGAAGGCGTGCTCGATCGATGTCGGCTGGTAGCCGAGCTCGGTGACGGCCTTGCTGCAGTCCGCCCGGCGACGGGCCGTGAGCAGGCGCACCGAAGCCGGCGTGATCAGCTGCTCGTGACCGGGCACGAGGCGGCGCAGGACCGGGCTCACCAAGGCGACGAGCCCGGCCATGAGCTGCGGTGGCAGCCGCAGCGGCGGTCTTCTCCCGGTCAGCGCCGCAAATTCAGCCATCAGCTGATCCATCGACCGGTACCCGCTGCCGAACAGGTAATTGTGGCCCGTCGTACCGCGGCTCATCGCCAGCAGGTGCCCGGTGGCGATATCGGTGGTAGTGACGAATTCGAAACCGCCCGGGATGAACGCGGGAAACCTTCCGCGCGCGAAGTCGATGAGCATCCGCCCCATCCGCGACGGCTTGTAGTCGTGAGGGCCGACGATCGCGCAGGACGTGGCGAGAACGACATCCATGCCCTGCGCGGCGGCCCGGAACGCCTCATGCTCCACCAGCAGCTTTGTCCGCTCATAGGCGGTGTGCGTGGCGAAAGGATCGAACGGCACGGACTCGTCGCTCGGCCCGTCCCGACGGTCGCCGATGGCCCCCAGGGAACCCGTCACGACCACCCGCCGGACGCCCTCGTCTCGGGCCGCATCGAGCACATGCCGGGTGCCCAGCACGTTGGTCTCGTATATTTCCCGCCTGGCCGTTTCGGTGATGGAGACCATGGCCGCGCAGTGGAACACGCGGTCGCAGCCGCCGACCGCCTTGCGCATCGCCTCCCGGTCCCGCACGTCGCCCTGGCGGCGCTCGACGTCCAGGCCGTCCACCGCGGCGGTGTCGGCCGAGTGCAGCAGCGCCACGACCTCCTCGCCCTCGGCAAGCAGAGCGCGAACCAGGTTCGCCCCCAGGTGACCGGTGGCCCCGCTGACAAGCACCTTGCTCACGTTTCACCTCACCGGTAGCATGCGACGCCGCCCGTGTACTCCGCACGCAGCCGCGCCCGGCTGAGCTTTCCGCTCGGCGTTCTTGGCAGTGACGAACGGAACTCGATTGACCTAGGGACTTTGAAAGGCGCCAGGCGTGCGCGGGCAAAGCTGCCGAGCTCCTCGGCGAGCGCCTCGCTATAGCGAGCTTCAGGCCACGGTTCGATCAGCGCCACAGCCCGCTGGCCCCATTCCTGATCGGGCACTCCGATTACTGCGGCATCGCTGACGGCTGGATGCTGCAGGAACACCGCCTCGATCTCGGCCGGGTAGAGGTTGACTCCCCCGGAGATGATCAGGTCGGTCCGCCGGTCGTCAATGTACAGCCACCCTTCCGCGTCTATGTGCCCGAGGTCACCGACGGTGAAATAGTCGCCGCGGATTGCCGCAGCCGTCCTTTCCGGATCACCGTGGTATTCGAACGGCAGAACCGGCGAGTTCCTGAAGTAGACCAGGCCGGTTTCTCCGGGGAGGCACGGCCGCCCCTCCTCGTCGAGCACTGTCACGCTGTCCGGGGTGGCTCTGCCCACGGTTCCCGGGCGGGCCAGCCACTCGTCCGGAGCCGCGGTGATGAATCCCCCTTCGCTCGAGCTGTATAGCTCGAAGACGACCGGCCCCAGCCAGTCCAGCACCCGGTGCTTGGTCGCCACCGGGCACGGCGCACCGCCGTGGATGACCTGGTGCAACGACGACATGTCGTAACGCGAGCGCTCCGCGGCGCTCAGGGCGACCCAGCGGTGCAGCATAGTGGGGACGACGAAGGTGCTTGATACGCGGTGGCGCTCGATGATCTTCAGCGACTCGGCGGCGTCGAATCGGTCCATGAGCACGACCGTGTGGCCCATGTGCAGCAGCTGCAGGGCGAAACCGGAGGGCGCGGCGTGATGCAGGGGCGCGGTGACCAGGTGCACGCCTTCGGCCCGCGCGAAGCCGAACCGCTCGCGCAACGCGTTCCCGACGAAATCGAGGATGGGCTCCGGCGGGACCGGGAAGAGGGGCTTGGACACCCCCTTGGGCCTTCCGGTGGTGCCTGACGTGTAGGGCATCAGCTGCCCGGCACGGCGGTCGTCGGGCAGCGTGTCGGGTTCCCCGTCGGCAAGGTCCGCCAGCGCGCGGAAGGTACCGGACGCCTCGGGGGCGAACCGTGACCCCGGCGGGATGCCGCCCGTGTCCGCGGCGTCGCCGGCCGCCCTGGCGCAAGCAGGATCGGCGACAAGCACCGACGCGCCGGAGTCGGTGAGCAGGTGGCCGAGTTCGCCTGCCGTGAGGTGGCAGCTGAGCGATACCAGGCGCAGCCCGATCTGCTCGGTAGCCAGCGCGAGCGCGATGTATTCGACCCTGTTCGGGAGGAGGGCCGCGACGGCGTCCCCCGCGGCCAGACCGTGCGCGCGCAGGCCGTGCGAGAGACGGTTGACCAGTGACAGCAGGGAGCCAGCGGTAATGGTGTCGCCATTGACGTCGACCACCGCCGCGCGCTTTGGCTCTTGCGCGGCGAACTGCCAGAACCCCACCGTCTCGACGGCTCCGCTGGCCATCAGATCATCGCCGCGACCGGATCGAACTGCACTGGCATCTCCTTGATTGCGTTAACAAAATTTGACCGCAACTGCCGGATTTCCCCGTTTACCCGCATCTCCGGTATACGGAGCGCAAGTTCCCGGAACAGCGCGGCGATCTCGATCCGGGCCAGGTGCGAGCCGAAGCAGAAATGCGGCCCGCCTCCGCCGAACGCCAGGTGCTCATTCGGCCATCGCTGTATGTCGAATGTGAATGGCTGGTCGAACTTCTCCTCATCACGATTGGCCGAGATGTACCAGAGAGTCACTTTGGCGCCCTCACGGATAAGCTCGCCCCGGAGTTCATAGTCGCGCGTCGCGGTCCGCCTGAAGTACATCGTGGGTGTCACCCATCGCAGCATTTCCTCGACCGCCCCGTCCATCAGGCCTGGATCCGCCCGCAGCTTCGACCACTGGTCCGGGTGCTCGATGAACGCGAGCATCGCCCGTGAGATGAGGTTTCTCGTCGTCTCGTTCCCCGCGATGGCCAAGAGCAAGAAAAACAGCCCGATCTCCAGCCCGGACAGCTTGGCTGTCTGGCCGCCATGCTCGATCTCGGCGTTGACAAGCTCCGTGGTCAGGTCGTCCACGGGGCGGCGGCGCTTCTGCTCGGCCAGTCCAGACGCGTACTGCAGCATGTCCATGGCCGCCTGCGTCGCGTCCGAGCGCTTGGCTGAAAGTTCGGGATCCATCCAGCCGACGATCCGGTTGCACCAGTCAACGACCTGGCAGCGGTCTGCCACCGGGATGCCGATCATCTCGGCGATCACATCGAGCGGCAGCCTCGCCGCGACGGCGGAGACGAAATCGCACTCTCCGCGCTCCGCGATATCGCCGACGATGGCCCGGGCGGCAGTTTCGATCCTGCCGGTCAGGGCTCTCACCGCCCTCGGGGTGAAGGACTTGTTCACCAGCAGGCGATACCGGGTATGCTTCGGCGGGTCCATGTAGAGCGGCAGCATGCGGAAAAGCTCAAGCTCGGCTTCGGGGTAGTCGGTAATCTCCGTTCCCCCACGCTCTGACGAGAATATTCCCCACTCCCGGCTCAGCGCCTGCACGTCCGTGTACCTGCTGATCACCCAGAAGCCCGGGCCGCCAGGCTCCTCGTGCCAGTAGACGGGCGCTTCACGCCGCAAGCGGGCGAACATTTCGTGTGGGGGCCCGCTGGCGAAGCTGTCTGGGTTCCACACGTCTATGCCATCGAGTCTGCCATTCATGCGGTCCGCTCCAGATAACTCTGTCGACAGGCAAACTGCACTGCAAGCCAGGGAACACCGGCACGGCCCGCCAGTACAGGGCCCGCAGGCCTAGCCTCCCGGCCCGCGGGAGCGCTCAGCCGGGCGTGACGAAAATTGCCTCGGCCGGGCACGAGATGGCCGCGGCCCGGACCGGGTCGTCAAGGGCGGCAGGGGGACCGGGGTGGAGGAGCACGACCGTGCCTTCGTCGTCCTGATCGAATACTTCCGGAGCCCGCAGCGCGCACAGGCCAGAGCCGAGGCATTTCGTCACGTCTACCCGGACCTTCATGTCTCCTCCTTCTCCCGTGCGTGTTTCTCCCCGGGAGCGCTTCCCTCGGCGATCTGCTCCTCGGCGAGGCGGGCGCTTTCCGAAGTGACGTGCCCGGCTGCCACAGACGCTCCGCCGAGCAGCAGGCGAGCCGCCTCGGCGCGGCGAAAGTACAGATGGGCGTCGTGCTCCCAGGTGACCCCGACAGCTCCGTGCACGGTCATACAGGTGCGGGTGGCGCATTCGGCCGCGCGGTCCGCGGCCAGCCGCGCGCATGAGCACGCCAGCGAGAACTCCTTCGCGCTGGTTCCGGCGCAGGCCGCGGCGAAGCACAGCAGCGACCGGACGTTCTCCATCTGCCGGTAGACCTCCACGAGCTGGTGCTTGACCGCCTGGAAGGCGCCGATCGGCCTGCCGAACGCCCGTCGTTGCCTGGCATAGTCCACGCCCATCTCAAGAGCCGCCTCGCAGACCCCGAGCGCCTCGGCCGCGAGCAGCACTTGCATCACGTCCCAGGCCCGGCGCAGGTCCGCGCTGGCCAGCGGCAGCATCGTGGCCGGTGCAGCGTGCATCTCGACCGACCCGACCGAGGTGGTCATGTCGTAATGACGCTCGGTCATGATCTTGATGCCACGCGCCCGGCCGTCCACGATGGCCGCGCCGACCGCGCCATCGCCGCGCCGGACCGGGACAAGCAGCCGGGCGTCCTCGGCTATGCCCGGCACCATGGTGACGCTGCCGGTGACCTCGGCGTCCTGGCCGGCACCCGCCGCGGCCGGAAGCTCACCCGCCGCGCGCCCGCAAGCCTGTATCTTCCACTGGCCCGGCTGGCTGCCGGGCACAGGCGGGACGAACACGCCGCGAACCACGCCAGCCGCCAACTCGTCAAGCAGGGCCGCGGCAGCCTCGTGCCGCTGGTGCCGGGCGATGGCGGCGACCACAGCACAGTGGCCGGGCAGGCCGGTGCTCGCCAGCGCTCGGCCGCATTCGACGTGTAGCAGCATCGCCGCGGCCAGCCCGGGAAGCAACGGGCCGTCAGGCCCGCAGCCGGGCATCACCAGCACGCCCGGCCATCCGAGGCGGATGGCGAGTTCCCACAGGTCCGGTAGCTGGTCCCCGTCAAGCGCTGCCCGCGCCGAAGCCACGGTGCCCCGCTTTGCCAGGGCCGTGCGCGCCGCCGCGGCGAGTTCCTTTTCTTCGCGGGAGAATTCCAGGTTCATCGCTGCGCTCCCGGCCGCCCGGAGTCGGCTAGCTCTAGTTCCCGGAAGGGGACGTCCTTGTCAGCCCTCGTCTCCCGCGGCAGGCCGAGGACACGTTCACCCACGGCGCTCAGCAGCATCTCGCGGGTGCCGCCGCCGACCTGCAAGCCAGGCATCTGGGCCAGCAGCTCACCCCACTGCCCGTCCAGCGCCTCAGCGCCCAGCGCCTCGATCATGAAGCGGCAAGCCCGCGTCACCGCGTCAACCGCGGTGATCTTGCTCAGGGCGGCACCAGCGTCCGGCTGCCTCCCGCGCGTGATCAAACTCAGCGCGCGGTAACTGCTGAATCTCAGAGCGTGCAGGTCGGCGATGATGGCCGCGGCATTATGCTCCATCACCGGCCCGCCGCCGACTGCGGACCGGGCCACGGAGGCGGCAAGCGACCCGATGTCGAGTCCCATCTGGTCGAGTCCCGCGACCAGGTGGAAGCGTTCCTGGGCCAGCATCGTGAGCGCCACCGGCCAGCCCCCGCCCACCTCTCCCAGCACCGCATCCTCGGACAGTTCCACATGATCGAGGGTGATCTCGTTGAAGTCCCGGTGGCCGGACATCAGGCGCAGCGGCTGGATGATGACGCCGTGGGCGGACATCGGCACGATGAACACCGTCAGTCCTTCATGCTTCGGCACGTCCGGGTCAGTGCGCGCCAGTAGCAGGCCTAGATCTGCCTGATGCCCGTGGGTGGTCCACATCTTCCGGCCGGTGATCTCCCATCCGCCGCCGCGATGTTTCGCCGTGGTGCGCACTGCGGCCAGGTCCGATCCGGCCGACGGCTCGCTGAACAACTGGCACCAGAATTCCTCGGCGCGCAGGATCTTCGGCAGATAGCGAACTCGCTGCGCCTCGGTGCCGTGCGCGATGATGGTGGGCCCGATCGCGGACGTTCCGACCATGTCGAACGGGCCAGGTACCCCGGCCCTGGCTAGCTCGGACGCGAAGACAGCCAGCTCGGCCTGGCCGAGTCCCTGCCCGCCGTAGGCGGCCGGCCAGGTGATCCCGACGAATCCCGCCTCGTAGAGTCTGCACTGCCACGCCCGGAACGGGGCGGTGTCAGCGACCAGCACGACCACCCGGTCGGCCGGAGCGTGCCGGGCGTTCGAATCCAGCCAGCCGCGCGCCAGGCGACGGTACGCCGCCTCCGCCGGGCTGTCCGCAAGGTCCATGGTCACACCGCCGGCTTGCCTCAGGATGATTCATGGCGCAGTCAACCCGTCCCTGCGGCGTGGGACGAGGGCCCCAGGGCCCTGTTGCCGTGAGATATCTTTCCCGATGGCGGCAGCCGACTCGCATGGACGGGCAGGGCGGACCGTGGGCCAGGGCAGCGTGCACAATGACAAGGTGAATCAGGACAGGGTGGACCAGGGCAGGCACCTGGGCCTGCGGGCGCTCATCACCGGCACCGCATCAGGTATCGGGCTCGCGACAGCTATCCGACTGTCCCGGGAAGGGGCGGAGATCGTCGGGTGTGACGCCGACGGCGCCGCCCTGGAACGGGCGCGGGAAACCCTCACCGCGGCTGGCCTGAGTGGCCGACTGCATCGCTGTGACGTCACTGTCCAGTCCGATGTCGATGACCTCGTCGCGGCCACCACCGCAGACCGGGGCTTCGACATTCTGGCGAACGTGGCCGGGATACTGGACGACTTCACCCCGGTCGGCGAGGTCTGTGATGCCATGTGGGACCGTGTCCTGGCGGTCAACCTCACCGGGGTCATGCGGGTCAGCCGGGCAATCTTGCCGGTTATGCTGCGGTCCGGCGGGGGCGCGATCGTCAACGTCGCGTCATTGGCCGGGTTCACCGGCGGGGTGGGCGGCGTCGCCTATACGGCCTCCAAGCACGCCGTCATCGGGTTGTCGCGGTCGATCGCTTTCCTCTATGCGGATTCCGGCATTCGCTGCAACGTCGTCTGCCCCGGCGGTGTCGACACTCCTCTGACGCGCAGCGCCCGCCCGCGATCGGAACTGGCACTTGCGAGGATGAAGCTGGCGATGGCGCGAGCCCCGGCGCCCGGGCAGCCCGGCGAGATCGCCGCGCTCATTTCGTGGCTCGCCTCCGCCGAGGCGGCCAGAGTCAACGGGGCCGTCGTGACCGCGGACGGTGGCTGGACCGCCGGGTTATGGCAGCTCGCGCTGCTGGGCGGGCGGCGTCAGCCGCGCGGCCGTGGGTCAGCCGCCGGCAGCACGGTAAGCCGGACTCCGTGCCGCGACCGGAGCGTGAAGCTCGGCCACAGCTCGATCGGCTCATCGCTGGCCGGCCTGACCCGGCAGTCGCGCAGCAGGACAGACAGCGCGAGGACGGCCTCCATCATCGAGAAAGCCTTGCCCATGCACACCCGTGCGCCACCGCCAAACGGGCAGTACGCCAGCTTGGGCAGGCTCTTCTCGAACTCCTCGGTCCATCGATGCGGCCGGAATTCCAGGGGATCGGCGAACAGCCGCGGGTCGCGGTGCAGGATCCACGGAGCGATGATCACGCTGGAGCGCGCCGGGATGACGTGACCGCCGATCTCGGTCTTGCGCAGCGAGTCTCGCCCGAAGGCGAATACCGGCGGATACAGCCGCATCGACTCCTTCACCACCTGGGTTACGAAGCGCAGCCTGGGAACATCCGCCGCCGCCGGCATGCGCTCCCCCAGCACCGATGCCAGCTCCGTGCGCAACTCAGCCTCAGCCTCGGGATGACCGGACAGCAGGTACAGGCTCCAGCTCAAGGCCAGTGCCGTCGTCTCGTGGCCGGCGAAGAACAGCGTCATGATCTGGTCGCGCACCTGCTTGTCGCTCGCCCTGGTGCCGTCCGGCCGCCGCGCGGCCATCATCGTGGACAGCAGGTCGACGCGGTCGGCGGCGTCCTTCCTGCGCTCATTGATGAAACCGTAGACGACGCGGTCCAGCACCCTCAGTGCCCTGCGGAAGCGCACGTTATGCGGCGTCCACGCGCTGTCAGGCAACGGGATCACCGCCCGGTACCGCGCCCGCATCCTCTCCTGTACGACCTCGATCGCCCAGGAGATGCGGTCAAAGTCCAGGGCCGTATCCACATCGAACAGGCAGCGGACGACGATCCGCAGGGCGAGCCGCGCCATCTCGCTCTGCATGTTGACGCTCTGCCCGGGCTGCCACCCGGCCCTGATCCTGTCCGCTTCCTCGACGACGATCGAGCTGTATTCGGCAATGCGCTGGGCGTGGAACGCGGGCTGCGCCATCCGGCGGTCCCCTCTCCACTGCTCACCTTCGCTGGTCAGCAGGCCGGAGCCGAGGAACATGCGGTTGAGGCGCAGCGGAAAGACCTTCCGGTAGTCGTGGGCTCTGCGCATCAGAACCTCGCCCGCGAGATCCGGCGAGCTAACCAGGAACCCGCGGTGCGTCACCACCCGCACCGGTACCAGGTCACCGTAGGAGGCCGCGCACCGCTGCAGGAACCCCAGCAAGTCATGCCGGTACTCCTTGAAGCTGCCGAGCACGGCAGAATCTCGCGGGCCGGAAAGCCTGGGTTGAACCGGGGAACCCTGTCGCTCGTGGCGCCTATGCAGAACCAGTGTCATATCCACCTGCCCGGTTTCAGGTCGTCCTCAGCTACGGCCGAGCGACGCGGCTTCAAGCCGTTCCCGGCTACGGCCGAGTGACGCGGCTTGGGGCCCGTCCCCGGCTACGGCCGAGTAGACGCGCTGCAAGCCATGCCTGGCCAGGGCCCGTGGGCTCAGCAGATTCGCCGCCGCGGGGCGCGGTCGCAGCGCAAGATCACCGGGGCGTCATCCCTGACCTGCTGATCCGCCAGCGGAAA
>Ga0335078_10008817_pt1 | contig 14987 bp, 10 predicted proteins | sample Lox_Sample_32_FD_206711 | JGI IMG/M metagenome (GOLD analysis project Ga0335078, IMG submission 206711) | Soil microbial communities from Loxahatchee National Wildlife Refuge, Florida, United States - Lox_Sample_3.2 | ecosystem: Environmental > Terrestrial > Soil > Wetlands | place: USA...
GCCGCTCCAGGTCGCTGGCCGGCCTGGTCGCGGCCCTGATCCGCTCGTCGCTGTCGGCCCGCAGCCGCGCCGCCACCTCGGCGGGCAGCGGGGCCCGGGGGAGCAGCGGGTAGTGCTCGACATAGGGCCGCAGCGGCGACTCGAAGGTCGTCACGCGCAGCAGCCGCGCGTCGCTGACCCGTGCGACTTCCTCCTTCATCCGGCCGAACGCCGGGTCGTACCGTTTCGGGTAGCCGGTCATCAGCTTCACCCCGGCCTGCTCGGCGGCCGCGACCATGGCCCGGCCCTCCGCGGCCGAGAAGCACATCGGCTTCTCCACGAAGACGTGCCGCCCGGCCCGGGCCGCCGCCTCGGCGATCGGGGCGTGGCTGCCCGAGGTCAGCACCAGGACCGCGTCGAGCGGGTGGTCAACCAGGTCCTGCCAGTCGGTGAAGACCGCCGGGATGCGGTAGCGCCCGGCGCAGGCCCACGCGCTGCCGGGGTCGAGGTCGCACACCGCCGCCACCTCGAAGCGGCCGCTCAGCTCGGCCAGGTAGTGCAGGTGCATGACCTGGGCGATCAGGCCGGTCCCGACCAGGCCGACCCGCACCCGCGGGGGGCTCACGCCGCTTCCAGCGCCGCGTCGATCGCCGACCTCAGCAGCCGCGCGGCCTCCGGGACGCCGGCGGTAGCCGGCACGAACGGGTCCTCGTGCTCGATCGAGATGACCTGCGCCGCGGAACCGCCGAGCGCGCGGACCAGGCCGGCCCACCAGGCCAGGTCGTGGCCGCGGCCGGGCACCGCGAACGTCCACGGCATCTGGTCGGCGGGTTCCGGCCAGCGCCGGTCGAGCAGGCCGTTCAGGGCCAGGCTCTCCGCGTGGAAGATCGTGTCCTTGCCGTGCACGTGCCCGATCCGGCTGCCCAGCGCCGCGGCGACCTTGTGGCCGTCCATGCCCATCCAGAAGAAGTGGCTCGGGTCGAGATTGCCCGCCAGGGCGGGCCCGAGCGCGGCCACCCGGTTGAACGTCTCGACGTTGAACACGCAGGTACCGGGGTGAAGTTCCAGGCAGACCCGCAGGCCGGGGTGCTCGGCCGCGGCGAAATCGGCCAGGCCGGCCCAGTAGGGCGCGATCTGCTCCTCCCACTGCCGCTGGTAGACGCCCTCCAGGTAGGGCAGCCAGCCGCCGGCCCCGAAGTGCGGCACCTGGTCGCCGGCGGCGCCGCCCGGGCAGCCGGCCAGCGCCACCACCCGGCTGACGCCGAGCAGCGCGGCCAGCCGGATAGCGTCGCGCAGCGCCCGGTCATGCTCGCGGGCCAGGTCCCGGTCGGGGTGCAGCGGGTTGCCCCAGGCGTTCAGCGCGTCGACCCGCAGCCCGGCCCCGGTGATGGCGGCCAGCCAGGCCGACCGGGCCTGGCCGCTGGCCAGCAGGGCCGCGACGTCGCAGTGCGGGTGCGGAGCGTACCCGCCCGCGCCGATCTCCAGGCAGGTGACCTCGGGGGCGGCTCCGGGCAGCCAGCTCAGCACCTGCTCCAGCGGCCAGTCACCGAACGCCTCGAGCACCACCCCGATGGACCAGGCCTGCCCCGCCTCGTCGGCTGTCATCGGTATTCGGCCTCCCGCCCGGGACAAGATCGCTGCCGATAGCTGGATCGTCCCTCGGTCGTTATGACCTGTCAAGAGTCTGTGAGTATGTATGGACAAACTAGAAATTGAGTTGGAACCACCAGGCGGCGGGGTCGCGGCCGGCCGCCGCGGAACGCCGGCGGCCGCCCGATCAGTGCTGGGCGGGGTTTATAACGGTCAGGTTTCCGTGCTAACTCTGCAGTGGTTAGTATGTACAAACAAATGAGCCTAGCGACCCGCCGGATGTCGACGATGCCTGAACGCGAACCAAGCGCCAGCGGCCCGATCACCATCGACCGCACCAGCCCGGTGCCGCTGTACTTCCAGTTGGCTCAGCATTTCGAATCGGCCATCAGATCCGGCGCGCTCAAGGTCGGCGCCCGGCTGCAGAACGAGGTCCAGCTGGCGGAGATGCTCGGCCTGTCGCGGCCCACGGTGCGGGCGGCGTTCCTCTACCTGGCCAACAAGGGCCTGGTGGTGCGCAAGCGCGGCGCCGGGACCCTGGTGGCCAACGAGCGGATCGACCGCAACGTCGAGCTGACCAGCCTGTATGACGACCTCGCGGCCAGCGGCCGGACCCCCGCCACCCGGGTGCTCAAGGCCGAGGTCAGCCACGCCAGCGACCAGGTCGCCGACGCGCTGCAGCTGCCCGAGCGGGCCCTGGTGATGTCGCTGGAGCGGATCCGGCTCGCCGACGGCGAGCCGATGGCCCTGATGCACAACTACCTGCCCGCCGGGCTCGTCCAGCTGAACGTCGAGATGCTCGAGGAGCACGGCCTGTACGAACTGCTCCGGGCGTCCGGCATCGGGCTGTACTCGGCCACCCAGCGGATGGGCGCGAAGAACGCCTCGAGCGCCGAGGCCCGCATGCTGGACGAGACCCGCGGCACCGCCCTGCTGACCATGGAGCGCATCGCCTACGACCAGTCCGGCCGCCCCGTCGAGTTCGCCAGGCACCTGTACCGCGCCTCCCGGTACGCCTTCACCACCAGCTTCCCGCGGCCGGAGCCATCGCTGGGCTGAACGTCGTCATACAATGACGTGCCAAGGGGTACCTGCAAAGCAGCGCTTTAATCAGCATATCGATGATTCAGCCATGCTGATTGGAAGGCACGCTCAGGAGGGGCCAATGAGCGAGTTTTCAAGCGATCCTGTTCCGGGGGCCGACCTGCAGGCCAACCGGGCCTTCGCCGAGTGGGTGCGCGACCAGGTCCGCGGCGCGAAGCCCTATCCTGAGCTGGCGGGGAAGTCCGAGGAGCTGGTCCGGGCCGCCGACGAGGTGATCGCGGCGGCCGGCCGGCTGGTCACCGTCGGGCTCTTCGGCGAATACAACACCGGCAAATCACTTACCCTCGGCACGCTGGTCGGCAACCCATTGCTGCTGCCCGTGCAGAGTGAGCCCGCCACCGCCAACATCACCCGCCTGCGGCTCGCCCAGAGCGCGGGGGACCGGCCCGCGGAGATCACGGCCGCCTGCGCCGAGTTCATGCGGGCGGATGACGTGCCCGGCTTCGTGGCCGCGATCGTGCGCCAGGCCGCTGACACGGTCCGCAAGCTCGGCCTGCGGGCCGAGGCGGACGACATCGAGGCGATCAGGCCCTCGCCCGGCGCGCTGTCCGGACTAGCCGCCGCCCTGGAGCGGCTGGCGGCCCCGGGCAGCCAGCTGACCTCGAGGGCGGCGGAAGTACGTGAGCTCGACGCCGCCGTGGCGACCTGCCCCCTTCTCGGCCAGACCGTGCCGCTTGACCCGGCGAACCCGTGGCAGCTGATCGCATACCACGGCCAGGCGGCCGTCACCGGGTCCGGTTCTGACCCGGGTGCCTATCGTCCGCTGGTACGCCAGATCGTCCTCGACGTGTCGGTTCCGGTGTGGGCCTGGAATCTTCAGGCGCTGCGAGGGGCGACGCTGCACCTGGTCGACATTCCCGGGATCGGCAGCCAGGCCTTCCGCGACAGCCACGTCGGCCAGCAGGAGATGGAACAGGTCACCGCCGCGCTGGCGGTCGTCAGCGCCACCCGCGCCGCGGCGGCCGATTCCTGGGCCTACGTCGACCAGCTGGTGCAGCGGGTCGGCCAGGGCGAGTTGTCCCGGCGGCTGATGATCGCGGCCACCCGCTTCGACAGCCTCGAAGGCGTCCCGGGCAGCCTGCTCGACGGCGCCGGCCGGGCCCTGTTCCCCCAGCCCCTGGCGGAGGAGGAGTTCCTCGGGCTCGAGCAGGCGACGAGCGTCCGCGCCCTGGTCACGCAGATCCGCCGCCGGGTGACGGCGCCTGACCGCTTCACCTTCGTCTCGCCCCTGGTCACCATCGGGCGGGTGACCCCGGCCGGGGATGTGCGCTGGAGCCCGGATCAGGTCATCAACCGGCTGCCGATCAGCCAGCAGGACGTGGACGGCGCGGTCCAGCGGGCCGACGGCTGGGCTCGGGTCGGTGCCCCGGACGGGCCGGTCGGGGGCGCGCTGACCGCCTTCTGGACCGATGGCGGCATGGACCGGCTGCGCGTCATGCTCACGCAGTACGTGCTGCGGGACGGGCTCGACGCGCACGTCAAGGACGTGGCGGCCAGGGCCGAGGCGCTGCGCGGCCAGCACGCGCGCTTCCGCGACCAGGTATCCGCCCGTGAGCTCGCCGATTCCCCCCAGGCCCGGATGCAGCGAAGCCGGCAAGACGCGCAGGTGGCCCTGATCCGGTACACCGACAGCCTGAAGCTCGCCGCCGCCCAGGAGCTGCGTGACCCCCGCCGGCCCCCGGCCAGCGGCGCGCCCTCGCTGTGGGATCTGCTGGAGCAGAACTGCGCGCACCTGGTCTTCTCCTGGCCGCAATGGCAGCTGCTGCTCGGCTCGGTCCGCGACAACCTCGTGGTGGTGCCGCGTGATGTCCTGGCGCGGGGGGCGGCCGTGCCGTCCTCACCGCCCTCGCCGGCGGAGTTCACGCCCTCATCTGCGGAGGACTACAGCTTCCTCGACGACTACGATCCCGACCAGGTCCCGGCCGAGCAGCTGCAGCAGCCGCCCCCGGTCCTGGCCGGGGACCTGCTCCCTCCGTTCCGGCAGTCCTGCGCGGACCTGCGCGAACTGATCCGGAAGCTGGTGGCCGGGCACCTGGAGACGTGGTGCCGCGACCGTACCGGCACGGTGGCCGAAGAGCAGAAGATCATGGACGAATGGCTGCTGCCCCTCAGCGCGACGGATGCGGCCGTGCGCAGCTTCTACCCGCCGGTCCGGTTCGTGACCGACCCGGACCGGTTCATGAGGTACCTGCGGCAGCGCACCCAGGACGTGTCCCTCCCCGAGGAACCGCAGACGCCGGAGTCATTCCCGCTCGATCCGGCGCGCGCCCTGCCGTGGCACCCTGACTCGCCGCGCCGGGAGCACGTCGACCGCTCCGGGCCGGTGCAGATGCTGCGGGTGCGCCGGGAGCTGATCCGGGCGCTGGTCCGCGAAGGCAGCATGGTCGTCCGGCTCCTGCTCGACGAGGCGGCGGCCGGGGTCGATCAGGCCGCCGGGCAGGCCAGCCGTCAGCTCGCTCACCCCCCTGCCGCGGCCAGGATGGCCGCCGGGCTGAGCTCCACTGGAGATGCTCCATGATCACTCCCGACGACCAGCCAGCACAGGGAAACGACTGGGAACAGGTGGCTGACTGGGTCCGCGCCCGGCGGCACAGCCAGCCGGGACGGAGCAGCTCCATGCCCGGGCCGGGTGGCCAAGGATCGCCCGGAGCCACGGCGCACCCGATGGCCGCCGCCCCCGCCAGCCGCGGGAATGCTCCGCGGAGCGTCCTGCACCAGGGGCTGGCCGCCGTGGACTTCGGCACCTCGACCTCCACGGTGACGCTTTTCGACAGCGGCACGCACGCCGACGTCGCGCTGTCCACCGAGCAGCGGCGCGAGCTCGGCCACCGGCTGGCCGACCTGATGGAACACGGCCTGGGCGGCCCGGCCGGCGTGGACCGGGAGTGGGACGCGGTCGTCGCGGACATCGCGGTGCACGTGCTCACCAACGAGCGCTGGAGGTCGCCGGGCGCCGCCAGCGAAGCAGTATCGACGAGCCGCCTCATCGAGCGGATGCAGTCGGAATCCGCGAGCAGCACCAGCGGCCTGGCCGATCACGTGCTGCTGGAGTTCGAGCGCTCCCTCCCGCCGCGGAGCGAGGAGCTGCGCCTGGCCGCCGACTACGCCCTGCACCGGGTCATCGACGCCGCGCTCAGGGAGCCGCCGCTGTCCGCGCTGCGGTTGTTCCGGGTCACCCTGGACCCGGGGGCCGGCGAGGACGAGATCCCCAGCGTCGTCTACTTCTCCGCCGGCGACGGCTCGAGCACCATGCTGGCCCCGGCGGTCAGCCCGGACGCCGCCCGCCACCTCGCCGCCTACCGCGGCCTCAAGCAGCGGCTCGGCATGCCGGCCTCGGCGCCCCGTGACGGCGTGTCCGCCGAGGAGCTGATCGGCGGCGCGCTGGGGTTCCTGGTCACCCGGGCGAACGACTACCTTCAGGACCACCGGTCCGCGTACCGGTTCACGGCGGGGAACCTGCAGCGGATCGTCATCACCTACCCGACCATGGCTCCTCCCGTCGTCCGCGCCACGCTCCGCAGGCTCGTGACGGGCCTGGACATCCCGCGCGTCGTCGATCGCTACGACGAGGCGGTCGCGGCTTCCATGTTCCTGCTGATGCGCGAGTTCGGCGGCTCGTTCGACCCGGCCGTGGAGGCGTTCGCCGCCCGCAGCCGCCCGATCACGGGGATCAGCGAGACCCGGCCCCGGCACTGGAAGCACACCATGCTGATCGTCGACATCGGCGGCGGCACCATCGACATCGCGCTGCTGCGGCTGGACCTGTTCGACGAGACGCCCGTTACGCCGGGCTCGGACAGCCCGCAGCGGGGGCGTTTCTACCGCCTCGTGCCGCGGGTGCTCGGCACCACCGGCGAGGCGCAGCGCGGCGGGGAGTACATCACCCTGCTGATCTTCCGCTGGATCAAGGCCCTCATCGCCGACCGTCTCCTGGTCACGCGTCCCGCGGAGTTCGACAGGGAGCTGCAGCAGCTGCGGGACGTGTTCCGGGACGGTCCCGGCTACCGGGCGGGCTCGCTCACCCGCGATGTGCTGGGCGGGGACCCGGGCGCCCGCGACACGGCCCTGGCCGACGTCAACCGGGTGGTCCCGACCCGGTGGGCGGCGCCCGGCCTGGACGGGCCGGCTACCGAGTCCGCCAGGCAGTTGTTCCAGCTCATCTGGGACCTGGCCGACGACGCGAAGAAGGCGCTCAGCGACAGCGGGCAGGACTACACCCTGCCCCAGGTGCGCATCGACCCGATCATCGCCCAGATCCGCAGGCGGCGCCGGTCCGGCCAGGTCACCTCCCTCCTGCCCGGCGAGTCGCCCGATCCGCGGCCCGCGGCCGCGGACGGGGACTGGGCGGCGGGCTTCCCCGGCCTGCTGCAGTACGAGACCTTCCGGCGGCTGGTCGAGCCCGTCGTCAGGGAGCAGGTGGAACTCGCCCGCGACCTGGTCATGATGCTCCCCGAGCTCGACCGGGCCGCGGACGCCGCCGGCCTGGCCGAGCCGCAGAGCCCGGCGGAACCGGATGACGCCGCGGAGGCGGCCGCTCCGGTGCCTGGGGACGACCCGGATACCGAGGCCGGGCCGCCGGTGCCCCGGCTCGACCGGGTCGTGCTCACCGGCCGCGGCTCGCGGCTGCCGACCGTGCGGGAACAGCTCATCGAGGCTCTTGGCGAGATCGCGCGCAACCGGGACGGCGCCGTGCGGGTGGAGTGGGACCCGGGGAACCTCTCCCAGGAAGTCGAGTTCGCCAAGCACGCCACATCCATCGGCGCTGCCTGGGCCGAGAGCATCAACGAGGCGACCGCCCTAACCCCGTCCGAGCGGAGCCTGGGCGCCGGCGCGGTGCTGCTGACCTTCGACGTCGACCAGCTGCTGTCGTTCATGCGCGGCACCTTCCAGGTGGACGCGGCCAGAGGATCCGGCCGGACCGCCCTGGAGCCGCTGTTCCGGACCGGCACGCCGTTCCGGCTGGAGGACGGCGAGCTGCTGCTGCGCAGCGGCGAGTGGCTCTCGATGCTTCCCATGGTGACCGTCAACCGCCAGCGGCGGGGTGACGACCCGGGCTTCGCCTGGTGCGGCTTCAGCCTCGACTCCTACCAGCGAGTCACCGGCGACTCCTACGCCGGCGATCTCGACGGGCTGCAGCGCAGCCTGTTCTTCCAGGTGGAGGCCACCCCGGAGCTGGACATGCGGATCTTGCTCTGCAAGTCCAAGGACCCGTTGTACGTCAGGTCGGCGTCCGCCACGGACATCAGCGAGTACGTCCGCGGCTGGTTCCCCGCCGACGGCGAGGCCGCCGGCGGGGAGTACCCCGACGCCGAGATCGTCGTGAACCCCGGCATCCCCGGCAGCACGACCGGGACGGCGGACCCCGTCGTGTTCTCCCGGTCGGCGATCCGGCGGGGAGCCACCGCCAGCTTCGTGACCCGCCCCCCGGGCGAGGCCGGCCAGGCCGGGGAAACCGGCGAACGACGGTTGCGGGGGGTGCTGGGCAGCCTGCCGCCGCCTGCCTCGAACGGGTGGCGGTTCTACCTGCGCGACCCCGGCCAGCAGGAGCAGGAGATGCTCCAGGTGGCCCACATCACGCTCGCCGACGTCGGGGCCAGCCGCACGGCGCACCGGCTGCGAGAGCGGGCCGGCACGCCGCCGTCCTACACCGCCGCGCTTGACGAGACGGGCCACCTGGCGGTGTACTCCGGGCGCCCGCCGTTCCGGCTCGCAGGCAGCCTGACGGAGCTGGAGGAGATACCGGGCAGCGTGCTGATCGCGGATATGCCATCTGCGCAGGCCGACTACTACTCCCCGGACGACCCGTTCTCCGGGCAGCACTGATGCCAGCCCCGACGGCAGCGCTGCTGGCCGGGCGCTGATGGCCGAGCCCGGTCCCGCCCGGTCCCCGCTGGAGCTGCTCGTCGAGTCGGTGCTAGCCGGGGCCCAGGCCGCGCTGCGGGCCGGGCTGGACCGCGCCCGGGAGGACGATCCCGGCCGCGACCGGGCCGAGCAGCTGGCGGCGTGGCTGCGCCAGTGCTCGGGCGGCCCGCCTGACCCGTCCGGGCCAGGGCCCGCCGTGGCGCAGACGGCGGGGCCGGCCGCGGAAGGCCCGGAACCCCCCGCCGATGAGTTCACGCTCGCGTTCGCCGCCGTGCTTGACCAGTTCGGCGCCGACGACCGGGTGCGGCAGCAGCTCGGCGGCCTGCCGGCCGCCTGCACGGCCCCCGATGCCGCGGCCGCCTGGCGGGCTTTCTGGCTGGGCTGCCTCCGCCTGGACGCCCAGCTCGCGGCGCGCTGGCGCGGCGCCGGACGCGACGTCGCGGTCCTGGCGATGGCGGCCGGCGAGCCGGCCTGGACCGAACCGCCCGCCGGCCCGGGAACGCCGGTCCGGGTCCTGGTTCCCCCGGCCCCGGCGCTGGGGGTGGCCGGAATCCGGGAGCGGCCGGGAGCACCAGCGGGCCCTGGCCTGGGCGACGTGACCGCGGTGCCGGACGCGGCGTCGCTGGTCCAGCGGGTGCTGGCCCTGCTGGAAGTGGATCACGAGCTGTGCCATGCCCTGGAAGGCCTGCAGGTGACCGGCATCCACACGCTGAACGACCCGGTCACGGCGGCCGAGTTCCGCCGGGAACTCCTGCGGCGGCTGCGCGACGCCACCCGGCCTGACGCCGGCCGCCTGGGCCGCCTGCTGGGCCTCTACCAGCTAGACGAGGCCATCTGCTCGGTCGTCCACCAGCCGCCGGCCCATCCGGAGAGCTGGTGGGGCGATCTGGCCACCGCCTCGCACCGCCTGCTCCGCCAGGCCGCGCAGGACGCCGCGCGGGACGGCGTGCCCGCCGAGGTCCGCCCGCTCGAGCTGCTGCCCTACGCGGACCTGCGCCGTTACACGGCCGGCCGGAACGTGGCTTACCGGGTGCCCAGAGACCAGGTCGGCATCGTGCTAGCCTGCTTGCGCACCTGGCTGGAGGCGGACGGCCAGGCATATCCGGGGAGAGTCATCTGGGGTTCGGAGTAGCGTGCGCGTCGTGGTCGTCGGCCATCGCGGCTCGGGGAAGACCGCCCTGGTCGCCCAGGCGCTCGACGGCGTGCGGGCGCTGGCCGGCGACCGCGCCCGGATGAGCCCGGTCGACCGGTGGCGGCTGCACCGCACCACGGCCCGGCTCGCCGCCGGCCGTCCGATCGGGGCCACGCGCACGCCGCGGGTGGCCTCCCTGGCCCTGACCGCCGGTGATCAGGCCAGCGCCGGGCCAGGGCTTTCCGTGACGGTACATGATCATCCCGGCCGGGCCGTAGGAGCCGGCCCGACCGGCCTCGCGCGCCGGCTCGAGACCGACCTGGCCCAGGCCGACGGGATCTTCATGGTCATCTCGCAGGAGGACCTCATGTCGGCCCGCAGCCGCCGGCTCAGTCGCTGCCGGTCCCTCGTGGTGCCCGTCCGGCGGGCCTTGCTGGCTGCCCGGGCCGGCCCGGCCGGCCCGGGCGGCATCCAGTCCGTGGTCATCGTGGTCACCCGGGCCGGACGAAGGCCGGCGGTGGGCGAGCTGGCCATGCTGGCCACCCCGTTCGACGGCCTGGAGACCAGCGCGTCGGCGGTGATCGCCGGCGCGACCGTGGCGCTCGACGACGACCCGGCGCCGCCGCACGCCGCGCTGCCGCTGCTGTGGTGCCTGGATCGCTGGGTATCGCAGGCCGGCGGTGCGGTCACGGCCGGCTGGCAGGCCACGACGTCGGCGTGGTTCCGGGCCGCCTGGGACGCGGCCGAGGATACGGGGCGGTACGCCTGGCTGCCCTACCGCGAGCGGCGGGTGCCATGACCCAGCCGACTGCCCCGCCTGGCCCGGTAAAGCCCCTGGTGATAACCATGCTGGGCACCTCGCTCTCGGGCAAGACCACCTACCTGCTGACCATGTACGGGACCCTCTCCCTCGGCGTGGGCCGCCAGTCGCTGGTCGCCGACCCCAACCAGGACTACGAGCTGGGGGAGAACTGGGACCGGCTGAGCCGCGAGGGACGGCTGCCGCCTCCGACGGCGGACGAGCCGCACGAGTACCTGTTCACCTTCACCCACGACCTGGCCCCGGTCGCCGAGCTGGACTGGACCGACTTCCGCGGCGGGGCTATGGACGCCCGGGTTCCCGATGACGATGACTCGGCTGACACCGCCCAATTGATCGCTCGCCTGAGCCGTTCGGACTCCATCTACCTCGTGCTCGACGGCGAGCACCTGGCTGCCAGCCCCGCCGATGACTCCCTTCCCGCCACCATGCTCACCCGGCGCATGACGTCGCTGGTGCGGCACGCCATCCGCAGGCGGCAAGCCGCTGGGCAGGCGCCGCCGTCACTGGTCGCCCTGATCACCAAGGCCGACCTGCTCCTGCAGGGCATGTGGGAGGACGCGCAGATCTGGCGGACAATGGACGCGACAACGCAACGCGTACGGACGCTGTTGCCGGTCCTGTCGGAGGCAGGGGTGCGCGCCCTGATCTGTCCCGTGTCCGTCGGCCACCTTGGTGACCATCCCGGTGGCCAGGTGAACCCCGCGAACATCAACCCGCTCTGGCCCGAGAAGCCCGTGCAGTTCAGCGTGGTCGCTCACCTCGACGCCGAACGCGACCGGCGGGAACGCGAGCGTGCCGCCTTCGGCACCGAGGCAGGCAAGCTCACCGTGGAACTGGCCCGGACCAGGTGGCTCGAACGGCGCCGCAGGCGCGCCCTCCAGACGGCCCGGCAGCAAGCGCTGGCCCGGCAGCGTTCGGCGGAGCAGGCCAGCCAGGCGTGCCGCCGCTGGGCGGACCTGCTGCGGCCGAGCCTGCGCCATACGCCCGCCTACTTCGGCGGCGAGCCCGGCATGGGCGTCGAGCATGGCTAGCTGGGCGCCGTTGCTGTACGCGCGGACCCTGCACGACGACACCTGGTGGCGCGCCGCGCCCCATGACCGGACCCAGGATCCCTGGCTGGCCGGGCAGGTGCGCATCGTCGTGGCCGGCGGGCACGACCTCGACCGGCACTCGCGTTTCCTGCTCGCGCACGACGGGGAGAGCTGGCTGTTCGGCGTCGCCTGCCTCAGCGAACGCCTCAGCAGCACCATGAACCAGACCGGCGGCCGGCCGACCTACTGTTTCGTCGGGTGGGTCTCCGAGCCCCAGGCGGACGCGGCCGCCATCCCTCCCTGGAAGGTGCTGACGACCCGGTGGGTGCCGTGGGCCGCCGGGGTGTACGACCGGTGGCTGGCGCCCGACTGGGCCCTGTCCGCCTCGGACCGGGCCGGGCTGCCGCACCTCACGCCGTACGCGCCGCTGGCCGGTTCCTGGCCGGCCGACGCCGGCCAGGACGACGCCGGCACCGGCACCGGGCGAGATCAGCTGACGCCGGTGAGCCTGCTGCGCCACGGTACCGACGCGTGGCCGATGTCTGACGCCGCGCGCCTGTGGGCCGCCGCCGCGGCGTCCGCAGAAAGGATCACGGCGGTGTTCGGCGTGGTCCGCGCCCAGCCTCAGCGGCTCCGCGGGATCACCCACGCGGCCGTCCTCGAGCTGGCCCGCAGGCAGCTCGTGCCCGGTCCCGCCGAGCCCGCCGGGCAGCAGGCCAAGGCGGGGGACGGCCCCGAGCCGCGCAGCCGCCGGGGGCCGGGCATCGCCCAGCTGATCGCGAGCCGGCTACGCGGCCCGAGGCCGCGCTAGCTATCTGTCGCCAAGCTGACAGTCGCCTTGTCGGCCAGGTGACTGACCGCCACCTCGCGATAAACCATGCTGACGGCAACTGGTCCGTTCGTGGACCGGGTTCGCTCGCAACGACCCGAAGAGGTTGCCATGAACCACACCGCGGCCGCCGGCCATCATCAGGGAAAAGGACGCCGGCCATGACTTCCCCGATCGCCCTGGCAGCTCTCGGCCTGTTCGTCGCCGGGATGGTCACCGGGATCATCGGCATAGTGAGCGTGGCCATCCACCGGGAGGAGAAGCGCCTCACGCTGACCAGCGCGGCCACCGACCCGGTGACACGGGCGGGGCGCTTGCTGAACGGAGTGTACGTCCGCGCTGCCCGCCCTTGGTACTCGCATCCGGCAGGAGGTGATCCCGATGCGCGATGACGTGATGGTCATCGATCTGGTGACCCGCGCGAGAGACGGCGACAAGCGAGCCTGGGACGCGCTCGTCGAGCGCTACGCCCCCCTGATCTGGTCTATCTGCAGCAGGCACGGCCTGGGCCGCGCGGACGCCGAGGACGTCGGACAGAACGTCTGGCTGCAACTGGTGGATCAGCTGGACAAGATCCGGGATCCGGCTGCACTGCCAGGCTGGCTGGCCACCACGACCCGGCGGGAATGCCTGCGAGTCTTGCGCACGATCCGCGGGCAGCACACTGCCAGGTATGCGCTGGATGCCGAGATCATCCCGGACGATCAGGCTCGGCCGGCCGACCAGGAACTGATCGCGGCGGAGCACCGCGCTGCGCTCCGCGAGGCCTTCGCCCGCCTGTCCCCGTGCTATCAGCAGCTCCTCGCCGCCCTGATCCAGGATCCTCCCGTGCCGTACGCCGAGATCAGCGCCAGGCTGGGCATCCCGATCGGCAGCATCGGGCCCACCCGCAGCCGCTGCCTGAGCCAGCTGCGCCGCGACCCGGCCGTCGCAGCGCTGATCCACGCCGAAGCTGACGTGCGGGCGCCACTGCGAACCCCGTAGCAGGTGCGCCACGCGGCCGCCTCTCGCTTCCGGCGGCGGGTTGTGGTAGATGAAGTGGCGGGATTCATCCGGGATCGGAGCCTGCCATGCCCCGTTCAGATGCTGCCCCGGCGGCGGCCGGAGAGCGGAAGCTGGCCACGGTTCTCTTCGCGGATCTGGTCGGGTCGACCGAGCTGGCCAGCGACCAGGATCCGGAGCGGATCCGGGCGATACTCGACCGTTTCTACGACGCGATGGCGGCGGAGATCGAGCGGGCGGAGGGTACGGTCGAGAAGTTCGCCGGCGACGCCGTCATGGCGGCCTTCGGGGCCCCGGTGTCGCACGAGGACGACGCGGAGCGGGCCTTGCACGTGGCGCTGGGGATGCGGCGCCGGCTGGGTGAGCTGTTCGTCGGACGGCTGGCGCTTCGCATCGGCGTGAACACGGGCGACGTGGTGGCGGGGAAACCCCGTGAGGGCAGCTCGTTTGTCACCGGCGACACGGTCAACGTCAGCGCCCGGCTGGAGCAGGCGGCCGCCCCGGGGGAGATCCTGGTCGGCGAGCGGACGGTGGCCGCCGCACGCGGGGCGTTCGAGTTCGGGGAGCTGGCCACCGTCCAGGCGAAGGGCAAACCCGGCGGGATCCGCTGCCGCCGCCTGGTACGCGCGCTGTCGCTGGTGCGCCCGCGCGGGGTCGGCGGCCTGCAGCCGGTGTTCATCGGCCGCGACGGCGAACTGGCGGACCTGCGGCAGGCCTATGACCGCGTCGTCGCCAGCGGCAGGCCGTCCCTGGTCACCGTCGTCGGTGATGCCGGGGTGGGCAAGACCCGGCTCCTTGGCGAATTCTGGCGGTGGCTGGGCGGGCAATCGCCGCAGCCGCTGCTGCGCAGCGGCCGGTGCCCCTCGTACGGTCACGGGACCACGTACTGGCCGCTCGGCGAGGTCCTGAAGGAGCATTTCGGAATCCTGGAGAGCGACCCGCCGGAGGTGGCCGCCGGACGGGTGGCCGGCCGCGAGGGGCTCGGCTTCACGCTCGGCCTGGCCCCGCCGAAAGACTTGCACCCATTGACCGTGCGCGACCAGCTGCAGACGTCGTGGGTAAATTTCCTCCAGGAGCTGACCGCGGCGCGGCCAGTCGCGATCCTCGTCGAGGACCTGCACTGGGCCGATGACGAGCTGTGCGCCCTGCTGACGATGCTCACCGAGCGCGTGACCGGGCCGTTGCTGCTGCTCGCGACCGCGCGGCCCGACCTGCTCGATCAGCGGCCGGGCTGGGTCCGGTCGCCCGGTGCGACGGTCACCCGGCTGGAGGCGCTGCCGTCTGCGGAGGCCGATCAGCTGATCGGCGCGCTGCTCGGAAACGACTGCCCGCGCCCGATAGCCGAGCTGGTCGCCGAACGGGCGGAGGGGAACCCGTTCTTTGTCGAGGAGCTCATCGCCACGCTGATCGACCGGGGCGTGCTCAGCCGCGAAAATGGCGGCTGGTTGTTCGGTCAGCTCCCGCCGGGTTTCTCCGTGCCGGACACCGTCCAGGCCGTGCTCGCCGCGCGCATCGATTTGCTGCCCCGGGCCGAGAAGGCGGCGCTGCAGACCGCCGCGGTGATCGGGCGCGTCTTCTGGGGCGGTCCCGTCGGCGAACTCGTGCCGGGAGCGGACCCGGACTTCGGCCTGCTCG
>Ga0335078_10008818_pt1 | contig 14987 bp, 12 predicted proteins | sample Lox_Sample_32_FD_206711 | JGI IMG/M metagenome (GOLD analysis project Ga0335078, IMG submission 206711) | Soil microbial communities from Loxahatchee National Wildlife Refuge, Florida, United States - Lox_Sample_3.2 | ecosystem: Environmental > Terrestrial > Soil > Wetlands | place: USA...
GGCCGCCCGCTCGCGGTGCAACTGGCGGTCCTGGTCGACCGCGGCCACCGCGAGCTGCCGATCCGGGCCGACTACGTCGGGAAGAACCTGCCGACCTCGCAGCAGGAGGTGGTCCGCGTCCTGCTCACCGAGACCGACGGCAGCGACGCGGTGCTGCTCGAGCCGGTCGGTCCCGCGGCCGGGCCACGCCGCGGGACGGGAAGCGGGAGGAAGCGATGAACCGTCACCTGATCTCGGCCGCCGACCTGAGCCGCGAGGACGCCCTCCTGGTGCTGGACACCGCCGAGGAGCTCGCCCAGGTGGCGGACCGCCCCATCAAGAAGCTGCCCACCCTGCGCGGGCGCACGGTGGTCAACCTGTTCTTCGAGGACTCCACCAGGACCAGGATCTCGTTCGAGGCCGCCGCCAAGCGGCTGTCCGCCGATGTGATCAACTTCTCCGCCAAGGGCTCGAGCGTGGCGAAGGGGGAGAGCCTCAAGGACACCGCGCTCACGCTGGAGGCGATGGGCGCCGACGCGGTGGTCGTCCGGCACAGCGCGTCGGGCGCGCCGCAGCGGCTCGCGGGCTGGGTGCGCGGCAGCGTGGTCAACGCGGGCGACGGGTCGCACGAGCACCCGACCCAGGCGCTGCTGGACGCCTTCACCATCCGCCGCAGGTTCGGCCGCGGCAACGGCGAGGCGCTGGACGGGCTGCGGGTCACGATCGTGGGCGACGTGCTGCACAGCCGGGTCGCCCGGTCCAACGTGTGGCTGCTGCATACGCTCGGGGCCGAGGTCGCGCTGGTCGCGCCGCCGACCCTGGTCCCCGTGGCCATCGGCGGCTGGCCGTGCTCGGTGAGCTACGACCTGGACGCGGCCCTGCCCAAGAGCGACGTGGTGATGATGCTGCGAATCCAGCAGGAACGGATGAACGCCGCCTACTTCCCCAGCGTGCGCGAGTACAGCCGCCGCTACGGGCTGGACACGGCCCGGCTGAGACAGCTACCCGAGGGGGCCATCGTGATGCATCCCGGCCCGATGAACCGGGGGGTGGAGATCGCCGCTGAGGTGGCCGACTCGCCCAGGTCCACGATCGTCGAGCAGGTCACCAACGGCGTCAGCGTCCGCATGGCCGTGCTGTACCTGCTGCTCGGCGGGCTGGAGGTGGCCGAATGAGCGGGCACTGGGTCATCCGGGGCGCGCGGCCGCTGGGCGGCGCGCCGGCCGACATCACCATCGGCGGCGAGACGATCACGGCGGTCGGCCCGGGCGGCGAGCGCAGCGGCGCCCAGGTGATCGACGCGGCCGGGCTGGTCGCCCTGCCCGGGCTGGTGGACCTGCACACGCACCTGCGGGAACCCGGCCGCGAGGACGCCGAGACCATCGAAACCGGCACGCTGGCCGCCGCGCTCGGCGGTTTCACCGCGGTGCACGCGATGGCCAACACCGACCCGGTCGCCGACACCGCGGGGGTCACCGAGCAGATCTGGCGGCTGGGCCGCGCGGCGGGCCACTGCGACGTGCAGCCGGTCGGCGCGGTCACGGTCGGGCTGGCCGGCTCGCGGCTGGCCGAGTTCGGCGCGATGGCCGAGTCCGCGGCGGGCGTGCGGGTCTTCTCCGACGACGGGCGCTGCGTGTCCGACGCCGTGCTGATGCGGCGCGCGCTGGAGTACGTCAAGGCGTTCGGCGGGGTCATCGCGCAGCACGCCCAGGAGCCGCGGCTCACCGAGGGCGCGCAGATGAACGAGGGCGTGATGTCGGGGCGGCTGGGCCTGACCGGCTGGCCCGCGGTGGCCGAGGAGGCGATCATCGCCCGGGACTGCCTGCTCGCCGCGCACGTCGGTTCCGCGCTGCACATCTGCCACGTCTCCACCGCGGGCTCGGTGGAGATCATCCGCTGGGCCAAGTCCCACGGCTGGCAGGTGACCGCCGAGGTCACCCCGCACCACCTGCTGCTCACCGACGAGCTCGTGGCCGGCTACGACCCCGTCTACAAGGTCAACCCGCCGCTGCGCACGGCCGCCGACGTGGCCGCGCTGCGGGAGGCCCTGGCGGACGGCACCATCGACTGCGTGGCCACCGACCACGCGCCGCACCCGGTGGAGGACAAGGAGACCGAGTGGGCCGTGGCGGCGCACGGCATGACCGGGCTGGAGACCGCGCTGCGCGTGGTGCAGGAGGCCATGGTGGACACCGGCCTGCTCGACTGGGCCGGCGTCGCCGACCGGATGTCGGCCCGGCCGGCCGCCATCGGCCGGCTGCCCGGGCACGGCGGGCCGCTCGCGCCGGGCGAGCCGGCCAACCTGGTTCTCTACGATCCCGGGTCCCGGGCGGTCGTGGACCCCGCGGCGCACGCCTCCCGCAGCCGCAACTCGCCGTTCGCGGGCATGGCACTGCCCGGCCAGGTCGTCGCCACGATCCTGCGCGGCCGCCCGACCGTCCTCGACGGGAAACCCGCCTGATGACGGGCGCACCCGACGCTGTCGAGGCGGCGGGCGGCTGGCCGGCGGTGCTGGTGCTGGAGGACGGCACCGTGTTCGGTGGGGCCGGCTTCGGCGCGCGGGGCGAGGCGTTCGGGGAGATGGTGTTCAACACCGGCATGACCGGCTACCAGGAGACGCTGACCGACCCCTCGTACTGCCGCCAGATCGTCGCCATGACCGCGCCGCACATCGGCAACACCGGGGTCAACGACACCGACGCCGAGTCCGGGCGGATCTGGGTGAGCGGGTACGTGGTCCGCGAGCCGTCCCGGATCACCTCGAGCTGGCGGGCACAGCGCAGCCTGGGTGCGGAGCTGGCCGCCCAGGGCGTCCCGGGCATCGCCATCACCGGGACCCGCGCGCTCACCCGGCGGCTGCGCGACCGCGGCGTCATGCGGGCGGCGATCAGCGCCGACGGCGCCGCGGACCCCGCGGGGCTGCTCCGCCGGGTGCGCGCCAGCCCGGCGATGGCCGGCGCCGACCTGGCCCGCGAGGTATCCACGGCGGCACCCTACGAGGTGTGCCCGCCCGCCGGGGTCCCGGTCCGGTACCGGGTCACCGCGGTGGACCTGGGCATCAAGGCCGCCACCCCGGCGGCGATGGCGGCGCGGGGCTGCCTGGTGCGGGTGCTGCCCGCCACGGCGGCGGCCGCGCAGATCCTGGCGGGCGCCCCGGACGGGGTGTTCTTCTCCAACGGCCCGGGAGACCCGGCCGCCGCCGGGTACGCGGCCGAGGCGATGCGCGGCGTGCTCGCCGCGGGCGTCCCGGTGTTCGGCATCTGCCTCGGCAGCCAGGTCCTCGGGCGCGTGCTCGGCCTGGGCACCTACAAGCTGCGGTTCGGCCACCGCGGCGTGAACCAGCCGGTCAAGGACCTGGCCACCGGCCGGGTGCAGATCACCAGCCACAACCACGGCTTCGCGGTCGCGCCGCCGGGCGCGGCCGGGCTCCCCGGCGCGGCCGGCCTGCCCGGCGCGGCGGCGCCGGCGGCCAGCCGCGGATCCGGCGCGCGCGGGGGGCAGGCCAGCCACGGGCCCTGCGTATTGCCTGATCAGAAGATGCTCGCGCCGTTCGGCACGCCCTTCGGCCGGGCCCGGGTCAGCCACGTCGGCCTGAACGACGGCGTGGTCGAGGGCATCCGGCTGCTGGACGCGCCCGCGTTCGGCGTCCAGTACCACCCCGAGGCGGCGCCAGGCCCGCACGACGCGGCGGGGGAGTTCGGCGCATTCTGCGCGCTGATGGAGGGCCGCGGCCATGCCACGGCGTGAGGACCTGCGCTCGGTGCTGGTCATCGGCTCCGGGCCGATCGTGATCGGCCAGGCGTGCGAGTTCGACTACTCCGGCACGCAGGCCTGCCGGGTGCTGCGCGAGGAGGGGATCCGGGTCAGCCTGGTCAACTCCAACCCGGCGACGATCATGACCGACCCGGAGTTCGCCGACGCCACCTACGTCGAGCCGATCACCCCCGAGGTGCTGGAACGGGTCATCGCCGCCGAGCGGCCGGACGCGGTGCTGCCCACGCTCGGCGGCCAGACGGCGCTCAACGCCGCCGTCGCGCTGCACGCCGCCGGGGTGCTGGAACGGTACGGCACCGAGCTCATCGGGGCCACCATCGACACCATCCAGGCCGGCGAGGACCGGAGCGCGTTCAAGCGGATCGTCACCGGCCTGGGCGCGCAGGTGCCCGCCAGCCGGGTCTGCCACGACCTGGCCCAGTGCGAGCAGGCCGCGGGCGAGCTCGGCTTCCCGGTGGTGATCCGGCCCTCGTTCACCCTCGGCGGCGCGGGCTCGGGCATCGCCCACGACGCCGGCGGCCTGCGCCGCATCGCCGGGGCCGGGCTGGACGCCAGCCCGGTCACCGAGGTGCTGCTGGAGGAGTCCATCCTCGGCTGGAAGGAGTTCGAGCTGGAGCTGATGCGCGACCGCAACGACAACGTGGTCGTGGTCTGCTCGATCGAGAACATCGACCCGATGGGCGTGCACACCGGCGACTCGGTCACGGTGGCGCCGGCGATGACCCTGACCGACCGCGAGTACCAGCACATGCGGGACATGGCGATCGCCGTGGTCCGCGCGGTGGGCGTGGACACCGGCGGCTGCAACATCCAGTTCGCCGTGCACCCGGGCACCGGGCGGATGGTCGTCATCGAGATGAACCCGCGGGTGTCCCGGTCCTCGGCCCTGGCGTCCAAGGCCACCGGGTTCCCCATCGCCAAGATCGCCGCGCGGCTGGCCATCGGCTACACCCTGGAGGAGATCCGCAACGACATCACCGGCCAGACCCCGGCCTGCTTCGAGCCCGCGCTCGACTACGTGGTGGTCAAGGTGCCCCGGTTCGCGTTCGAGAAGTTCCCGGGCGCGAACCCGGAGCTGACCACGCACATGAAGTCGGTGGGCGAGGCGATGGCGATCGGCCGCAGCTTCGGCGAGGCGCTGGGCAAGGCGCTGCGCTCGCTGGAGAGCCCCGGCGCCCTGCTGCACTGGCGCGGCCCGCCCGGGGACCGCGCGGCGCTGCTGGCCGCGGCCGCCGTCCCGCACGACGGCCGGCTGTCCACCGTGCACCAGGCGCTGCGGGCCGGCGCGGGCGCCGCCGAGCTTGCCGCCGCGACCGGGATCGACCCGTGGTTCATCGACCAGCTGGCCGCGCTGGAGGAGCATGCCATCCGCCTCGCCCAGGGCTGGCCCGCGCCCGCGGCGGCCCTCCGCGCGGCGAAACGGGCCGGGTTCTCCGACGCCCAGATCGCGGAGATCGCCGGCACCGGCGAGGACGAGGTGCGGCGGTGGCGGCACGAGCTGGGGATCCGGCCGGTGTTCCACACGGTGGACACCTGCGCGGCCGAGTTCGAGGCGCGCACCCCCTACCTGTACTCGACCTACGACGAGGAATCCGAGGTGCCCCCGGGCCAGGCGCCCAAGGTGATCATCCTGGGCAGCGGGCCCAACCGGATCGGGCAGGGCATCGAGTTCGACTACGCCTGCGTGCACGCGTCCTTCGCGCTGGCCGGCGCCGGGTACGAGACGGTGATGGTCAACTGCAACCCGGAGACGGTGTCCACCGACTACGACACCTCCGGCCGGCTCTACTTCGAGCCGCTGACGCTGGAGGACGTGCTGGAGGTGCTGCACGCCGAACGGGCCAGCGGGCCGGTCGCGGGAGTGGTCATCCAGCTCGGCGGGCAGACGCCGCTGCACCTGGCGGCCGGCCTGGCGCAGGCGGGGGTGCCGATCGTGGGGACCAGCCCGGAGGCGATCCACCGGGCCGAGGACCGGGGGGAGTTCGGCGCGCTGCTGGCCGCCGCCGGGCTGACCGCGCCCAAGCACGGCACGGCCACCTCGCCCGGCCAGGCCAGGGCGGTCGCGGCGCGGATCGGCTACCCGGTGCTGGTGCGGCCCTCCTACGTGCTCGGCGGCCGGGGGATGGAGATCGCCTACGACGACGCCACCCTGGAGGCCTACGTCGCCGCGGCGGCGCGGGTCAGCCCCGCCCGCCCGGTGCTGATCGACCGGTTCCTCGACGACGCGATCGAGATCGACGTGGACGCCCTGTTCGACGGGTCGGAGCTGTACCTGGCCGGGGTGATGGAGCACATCGAGGAGGCCGGCATCCACTCCGGCGACTCCGCCTGCGCGCTGCCGCCGATCACCCTGGGCGCCGGCGACATCGCCCGGATCCGCGAGGCCACCGAGGTGATCGCCCGCGGGGTGGGCGTGCGCGGGCTGATCAACATCCAGTACGCGCTCGCCGCCGGGGTGCTCTACGTGCTGGAGGCCAACCCGCGGGCCTCGCGGACCGTCCCGTTCGTGTCCAAGGCGACCGCCGTGCCGGTGGCCAAGGCCGCCGCGCGGATCATGCTCGGCGCGACGGTCACGCGGCTGCGGGCCGAGGGGCTGCTCCCGGCCGCGGGCGACGGCGGCGCGCTGCCCGGCCACGCCCCGGTCGCGGTCAAGGAGGTCGTGCTCCCGTTCGGCCGGTTCCGGGACTCGGCGGGCCGGGGCGTGGACACGGTGCTCGGGCCGGAGATGCGCTCGACCGGCGAGGTCATGGGGATCGACGACTCCTTCGGCACCGCGTACGCCAAGTCCCAGGCGGCCGCCTACGGCGCGCTGCCGGTCAAGGGGCGGGCGTTCGTGTCGGTGGCCGACCGGGACAAGCGGTCGATGATCTTCCCGGTGAAACGGCTGGCGGACCTGGGTTTCGAGATCTGGGCGACGCGCGGAACGGGGGAGGTGCTGCGGCGCAACGGAGTTCGTGCCACGATCGTGCGCAAGCACAGCGACGGGACCGGCCCCGGCGGCGAGCCGGACATCGTCGCCCGGATCCTCGATGGCCAGGTCGACCTGATCGTGAACACCCCGTTCGGGAGCCCCGGGCAGTCCGGGCCGCGGCTGGACGGCTACGAGATCCGTACCGCCGCCGTCCGGCGCGGGATCCCGTGTGTGACCACGATCCAGGGCCTTGCCGCGGCCGTGCAGGGCATCGAGGCGATCACGCGTGGTGAGGTGGGGGTGCGGTCACTGCAGGACCATGCGAGGGCGCTGCGCGGTGCCGGGCCGCCCGGGCCGGCGGGGCTCCGGTGACCACCGACCGGGGCGAGCCGGGTGCCCAGCTGGCGCCGGCGCAGGTCAAGGCCACCGTGCTGACGGTCCGCCGGGTGGACGCCTACTACGCGATGACGGTGATCGCGCCGGTGATCGCGGCCCGCTTCCGCCCGGGCCAGTTCGTGGCGGTGGCGGTTGGCGGCCCGCAGACCTCGATGCTGCTGCGCCGGTCCTTCTCCATCCACGAGGTCCGGGGGGACCACGGCGGGACGGTGGAGTTCGTGTTCGCCGTGGCCGGGCCGGGCACGCAGTGGCTGGCCGGGCTGCGCACCCGCGACACCCTGGACGTGGCCGGGCCGCTGGGCCGGCCGTTCCCGCTGCCCCGTGACCCGGTGAACGCCCTGCTGGTGGGCGGGGGCTACGGCAGCGCGCCGTTGTTCGCGCTGGCGGACAAGCTGCGCGGCCGCGGCTGTTCGGTGGACTTCCTGCTCGGCGCGGCGAGCGCGGACCGGGTGTTCGGGGCGCTGTCCGCGCGCCGCAGCGGCCGGACCGCGGCGGTCACCACCGAGGACGGCTCGCTGGGCGCCCGCGGCCTGGTGACCGACGTGCTTGCCCAGGTCATCCACGAGGGGCGGACCGACGTCATATACGCATGCGGGCCGATGGGGATGCTCCGGGCGGTGACCGCGCTGGCGGGCCGCTACGACATCCCGGTCCAGGCGCTGGTGGAGGAGTCCATGGCCTGCGGGACCGGGGTGTGCATGACGTGCGTGCTGCCGGTGGCGGGCGAGGACGGGGTGACCCGGATGACCCGGTCCTGCACCGACGGGCCGGTGTTCCGCGGTGACCAGGTCCGCTGGGACGACATCGGCACGATCCCGTTCGACGCCCTGGGCGCGCCGGGCTGGAGGCCGCCCGGCCGCCCGCACCCCGGGGCGCGGACCGGGCCCGCGGCGGGACGGCCGGGCCATGGCGGTTGACCTGCGGAGCCGGCTGGCCCATGTGGAGCTGCCGAACCCGATCCTCACCGCGTCCGGGTGCGCCGGCGCGGGCCGTGAGCTGGCGCAGTTCTTCGATGTGGCCAAGATCGGCGCCGTGGTCACCAAGTCGGTGACGCTGGCGCCGCGCGCCGGGCGGCCCACCCCGAGGATGGCCGAGACGCCCAGCGGCATGCTGAACTCGATCGGCCTGCAGGGCCCGGGGATCGACGCGTTCCTGCAGCGTGACCTGCCCTGGCTGCTGTCGCGCGGCGCCCGGGCCGTGGTGTCGATCGCGGGCGGCACCGTGGCCGAGTACGCCGAGCTTGCCGTCCGCCTGTCGGACGCCTCCGGGGTGACCGCGGTCGAGGTGAACATCTCCTGCCCCAACGTGGCGGACCGGGGCCAGGTCTTCGCCTGTGACCCCGGCGCCGCGGCGGCCGTGGTGGAGGCGGTGCGGGCCAGGCTCCGCTACGACGTCCCGGTGTTCGCCAAGCTCTCCCCGGACGTCACCGACATCGTGGCGGTGGCCGGCGCCTGCGTGGCCGCGGGCGCGGACGGGCTGTCGATGATCAACACGCTGCTCGGCATGGCCATCGACACGACGACCCTGCGCCCGGTGCTGGCGGCCGACACGGGCGGGCTGTCCGGCCCGGCCATCCGCCCGGTCGCGGTGCGGTGCATCTGGCAGGTGCACGAGGCCTTCCCCGACATCCCGATCATCGGCATGGGCGGGGTGCGGACCGGCCGGGACGCGCTGGAGCTGATGCTGGCCGGCGCGGCCACGGTCAGCGTGGGCACGGCGATCTTCCACGACCCGTCCGCATGTCCGCGCATCGTCAGGGAGCTGGAGGAGGAGCTGGCCAGCCGCGGCATCGAGCGCGCCGCCGACGTGGTGGGGCTGGCCCATGAGCCGCGCCAGGCGGTGGCCCGGGGGCGGCCGGGGAATGTCTTGTAACGTGATGCAGCAGCCGCGAGGAGGGGACCGTTGAGCCAGCCGGCGCCGATCGCCGTCGCACTCGATGCGCCGGACCTGGAGACCGCCGCCCGGTGGGCCGGGCTTGTCACGCCGCACGTCAGCACCGTCAAGGTGGGCCTGGAGCTGTACCTGCGGTACGGGCCGGGCATCGTGGCGTCGATCCGCGGGGCGAGCGGGGTCAGGATCTTCCTGGACCTGAAGCTGCATGACATCCCGGCCACGGTGGCCGGCGCGGCGCGCGCGGTGGCGCGGCTGCGCCCCGACGTGCTGACGGTGCACGCGGCCGCCGGGCCCGAGGTGATCCGGTCGGCGGTCGAGGCGGCACCGGACACCACGATCGCCGCGGTGACCGTGCTCACCTCGCTGACCCCCGCCGACCTGGAGCGGATGGGCATCGCCGGGCCGCTGCCCGACCTGGTGCGGCGGCTGGCCGTGCTCGCGGTCGGCGCCGGCGCCCGCGGGCTGGTCTGCTCGCCCAGGGAGGTCGCCGCCGTGCGGGCCGAGGTGGGCCCGGGCGTCACGCTGATCACGCCCGGCGTGCGCCCGGCCGGCGCGGCCGCGGACGACCAGGCGCGGACCGCGACGCCGGAGGAGGCCCTGCGGGCCGGGGCCGACCTACTGGTCATCGGCCGGCCGATCACCGGGGCGGCGGACCCCGGGGCGGCGGCCGCGGCGATCGCGCGCCCGTTGCGCCGTCTCACCCCCGCGCCGGGGTGACTCGCCGGCCGTTCCGCCCCGGCACCGGGCGGCGGAATGGCACCCCGGACCGCGCCCGGCCGGGCCCGGCACGAGCGCAACTCGCCCGGACGGTATACGATCGGTGAAAAGCTGGCCGCGAGCAGGCCGGACCTGCTGCGCGGCACCGACGTTCGGGGGGCAGTGCCGGGCCGGGCGCCGCCCTTGACGAACGGGCAACCACCCCAGTTAACTACCCAGAGCAACCGCCCGCTTTCGTGGAGTAGTAACACCTAATTTATACCGTGTTAAACGGGCATTCGCGTTGCCCCGGAGAGCCGAACTCGCTACTTTCCCATCCCGAACCAATGTTTTCTATTCGAAACCCGAGGTGACACGGAGTGGCTCTTCCTCCCCTCACTCCCGATCAGCGCGCCGCTGCCCTGGAGAAGGCGGCTAAGGCACGCAAGGATCGTGCTGAGGTCAAGAACAACCTGAAGCGTGGCTCTATCACGCTCCCGGCTGTCCTCAAGCAGGGGCAGTCCGATGACACGGTGGGCAAGATGAAGGTCTCGGCACTGCTTGAGGCCATGCCCGGGGTCGGCAAGGTGCGGGCGCGGCAGATCATGGAGCGGCTCGGTATCGCGGAATCGCGGCGGGTCCGTGGCCTGGGAGCCAATCAGCGCACCGCACTGGAGAACGAGTTCGGCGGTGATATCTGACCGAGCCTGAGGCCCCCAGGGACAAGCGCGGGGAACCCGGTTCCACGGCCGATTCGCCCGTCCATCGCGCCTGCGATGCCGCGCTTGCCCGGGGCGGATCCCGACAAGCCCGTCTCACGGTTCTTTCCGGTCCTTCCGGCGTGGGCAAGAGCACCGTCGCGGCGCGACTCCGGGCACAGCGCCCGGACATCTGGCTGTCGGTGTCGGTAACCACCCGGACACCGCGGCCGGGAGAGGTCAACGGGCGCGAATACCATTTCGTCAGCGACGAGGCTTTCGACGCACTGGTCGCCCGCGGCGAGTTGCTGGAGTGGGCCACGTTCGCCGGGAAGAAGTACGGCACCCCCAGGGCCCCGGTGGCCGAGCGCGCCGCCGCCGGGGTGCCCACCCTGCTGGAGATCGACATCGAGGGGGCGAGGCAGGTGCGCCGTCGCGTCCCGGGCGCGCTGCTGGTCTTCCTGGCCCCCCCGTCCCGCGAGGAACTGGCCCGCAGGCTCACCGGCCGGGGCACCGAGCCGCCCGACGTGATCGCGCGGCGGCTGGACGTGGCCAGGCAGGAGATCGAAGCCGGCCGCGAGTTCGACATCACCCTGGTGAACGCGTCCGTCCAGGAAGTGTGCGGGCAGCTGGTAACCTTGATGACGGCCTGAGTACGGCCCCGGCGCGCCAGCGGGCGCGCACCGACGGAAGGAACCCGGTGGCAGGGATTACCACTGCGGACGGCATCACCAACCCGCCCATCGACGACCTGCTCGACGTGGTCGACAGCAAGTACCGCCTGGTGATCATGGCGGCCAAGCGGGCGCGGCAGATCAACGCCTACTATGCCCAGCTCGGCGAGGGCCTGCTCGAGTACGTGGGGCCGCTGGTCGAGACCAGGGTGCAGGAGAAGCCGCTGTCGATCGCGCTGCGCGAGATCCGCGAGGGGCTCCTGTCCGCCGCGGAGACGGCGGAGCCCTGACCGGGGGACGGCAGCACTAGCACATGCCGGCGCGCGTCATCCTCGGCGTGGGTGCCGGCATCGCTGCCTACAAGGCCTGCGAGCTGCTGCGGCGGCTGACCGAGTCCGGCCACCAGGTCCGGGTCGTGCCGACCGCGGACTCATTGCGTTTTGTCGGCGCCGCGACGTGGGCCGCGCTGTCCGGCCAGCCGGTGACGACCACCCCCTGGGACGACGTCCACGAGGTGCCGCACGTCCGCCTCGGCGCCGGGGCCGACCTGGTGTTCGTCGCCCCGGCCACCGCTGACCTGCTCGCCCGCGCCGCGGCCGGCCGCGCCGACGACCTGCTCACGTCGGTGCTGCTGACCGCGCGCTGCCCGGTGGTGTTCGCGCCCGCGATGCACACCGAGATGTGGGAGCACCCCGCCACCCAGGACAACGTCGCGCGCCTGCGCGCCCGCGGGTGCCTGGTACTGGACCCCGCCTCGGGCCGGCTGACCGGCGCCGACACCGGCCCCGGCCGGCTGCCGGAGCCGGGCGAGCTCTGGCAGGTGGCCGTGCGGGTGCTCGCCCGGGGGGCCGCCGGCCTGGCGCAGGACCTGCGGGGCCGCCGGGTGGTGGTGACCGCGGGCGGCACCCGGGAGGAGATCGACCCGGTGCGGTTCCTGGGCAACTGGTCGTCCGGGAAGCAGGGCTACGCGCTCGCCGAGGCGGCGGTCGCCCGGGGCGCGGCGGTGACCGTGGTGACGGCCAACGTCGCGCTGCCCGCCCCCGCGGGGGCTGCCATCGTCCCGGTGACCTCGGCCTGCCAGATGCGCTCGGCGGTGCTGTCCGCCGCGGCCGGCGCGGACGCGGTGGTGATGGCCGCCGCGGTGGCCGACTACCGGCCGGCCGCCCGCAGCGAGCAGAAGATGAAGAAGGCCGGCGCCGCCCCGGCGCCGCTGGCGCTGGTGGAGAACCCCGACATCCTGCGCGAGCTGGCCGCCCAGCGCCGCGCGGGCCAGGTCATCGCCGGCTTCGCCGCCGAGACGGAGAACGTCGTGCCCAACGGCCGGGCGAAGCTCGCCGCCAAGGGCTGCGACCTGCTGGTGGTGAACCAGGTGGGGTCCGGGCTGGCGTTCGGCACCAGCGACAACGCGGCCGTGGTGCTCGGCGCCGACGGGACGGTCACCGAGATCCCGCGCGGCCCCAAAGAGGTGCTGGCCGACGTCGTCTGGGATCTCGTGGCGGCCAGGCTGCCCGCGGCGCCGGGGCCCTCCGGCACGGCCTAACCAGCGGATTTCGCTCCCGGATGCCCCGGTACAATTCGGCGAACCCCCGTAACACCGTAAGCTCCCGCGGAGTAGGGAAGGATCTCACGTGGCCCGTCGTCTATTTACCTCCGAGTCGGTCACGGAGGGCCATCCCGACAAGATGGCAGACCAGATCAGCGATGCCATTCTTGACTCGATGCTCAAGGACGACCCGGGCAGCCGCGTCGCGGTGGAAACCCTGATCACCACCGGCCAGGTACACGTGGCCGGCGAGGTGACGACGGATACCTACGTCGATATCCCGACGATCATCCGGGAGAAGATCCTGGAAATCGGCTACGACTCCTCCGCCAAGGGATACGACGGCGCCTCCTGCGGGGTTTCGGTCTCCATCGGCGCCCAGTCGCCGGATATCGCCCAGGGCGTGCTGGACGCGTTCGAGTACCGGGAGGGCGAGGGGTCGTCGGAGTTCGACCGCCAGGGCGCCGGTGACCAGGGCCTGATGTTCGGGTTCGCCTGCCGGGAGACCCCCGAGCTCATGCCGCTGCCGATCATGCTGGCGCACCGGCTCGCCCGGCGGCTGTCGCAGGTCCGCCGGGGTGGTGACGTCCCCTACCTGCGCCCGGACGGCAAGACGCAGGTCACCATCGAGTACTCGGGCAACGAGCCGGTCCGGCTGGACACGGTGGTGGTCTCGGCCCAGCACGCGCCGGACATCGACCTGAAGGAACTGCTCGCCCCGGACATCCACGACCACGTGGTGCAGCCGGTCCTGGCCGGCCTCGACCTCGACACGGCCAGCTACCGGCTGCTGGTCAACCCCACCGGGCGGTTCGAGATCGGCGGCCCGATGGGCGACGCCGGCCTCACCGGCCGCAAGATCATCATCGACACCTACGGCGGCATGGCCCGGCACGGCGGCGGCGCGTTCTCCGGCAAGGATCCGTCCAAGGTGGACCGCAGCGCCGCCTACGCGGTGCGCTGGGTGGCGAAGAACGTGGTGGCCGCGGGGCTGGCCGACCGGTGCGAGGCGCAGGTCGCCTACGCGATCGGCAAGGCCAAGCCGGTGGGGCTGTTCGTGGAGTGCTTCGGCACCGAGAAGGTGCCCGAGGCGCGGATCCAGGACGCCGTGCTGGAGGTCTTCGACCTGCGCCCGGCCGCGATCGTCCGGGCCCTGGACCTGCTCCGGCCGATCTACTCGCAGACCGCGGCGTTCGGCCACTTCGGCCGGGAGGAGCCCGACTTCTCCTGGGAGCGGACCGACCGGGTGGACGACCTGAGGAGCGCCGCCGGGATCTGATCCCGCGGGGCGGCACGGCGCGCGCACCGGCTCCGCCGGGCTGGCTCCCGTTGACCGTGCGGTCTGGTAGGACGGGATCGTGGCGGGCGATCCGGAGCGTGCGGCGCCGCGCACGGCTGTCGCGGGGCGGGGGCAGTCCGGGGGACGACGAGCCGGGACTGCCCGGCGCAGGGCGCGGGCCCCGCAGGCGGTGGCGGCGGAGTTGCCGGTCGCGCGGGTGCTGGTGGACGTGCCGCTCGCCCATCTCGACCGTCCGTTCGACTACCTGGTCCCGGCACGGATGTCGGAGCAGGCCGTGCCCGGGTGCCGGGTGCGGGTGCGGTTCGCCGGGCAGCTGACCGGCGGGTACCTGCTGGAGCGGGCAGCGGCCAGCGAGCACCCGGGGCGCCTCGCGGCGCTGGAGCGGGTCGTCTCGGCCGAGCCGGTCCTCACCCCGGAGATCGCCGCCCTCGCCCGGGAGGTGGCCGACCGGTACGCGGGCACCGTCGCGGACGTCCTCCGGCTGGCGATCCCGCCGCGGCACGCGGCGGCGGAGGCGGCGGGACGCCCCGGCCCGGCGGCCCGGCCCGGTGCCACGGCGGACCCCGGTGCCACGGCGGACCCCGGTGCCAGGGCGGACCCCGGCGGCGTGGGGGATCCTGGCGGCGTGGCGGCCCCTGGCGGCGCGGGGGACCCTGGCGGCGCGGCGCGGCCCGGGCCCGGGCCGTGGGCCCGCTACCCGGCCGGGCCGGCCTTCCTGGACGCCCTGGCCGCGGGGCGCGCGCCGCGCGCGGTCTGGTCGGCGCTGCCGGGCCAGGACTGGCCGGAGGAGGTGGCCCGCGCCGCGGGGACCGCGGCCGCCGCGGGCCGGGGCACGATCATCGTGGTCCCCGACGCCCGGGACCTGCGCCTGGTCGATGCCGCCCTGGCCCGGCTGCTCGGGCCGGGGCGGCATGCCTGCCTGTCGGCGGGGCTGGGGCCGGCCGAGAGATACCGCCGGTGGCTGGCGGTGGCCCGCGGCACGGTGCGGGTGGTGGCTGGCACCCGGGCCGCGATGTTCGCCCCGGTCGCGGACCTCGGCCTGGTCGTGGTCTGGGATGACGGTGACGACCTGCACGCCGAGCCGCGCGCGCCCTACCCGCACGCCAGGGAGGTGCTCGCGCTG
>Ga0335078_10008820_pt1 | contig 14984 bp, 11 predicted proteins | sample Lox_Sample_32_FD_206711 | JGI IMG/M metagenome (GOLD analysis project Ga0335078, IMG submission 206711) | Soil microbial communities from Loxahatchee National Wildlife Refuge, Florida, United States - Lox_Sample_3.2 | ecosystem: Environmental > Terrestrial > Soil > Wetlands | place: USA...
CCCCGGCCCTCAAGCAGACCGGCAAACAGAACTGCGGCGTTGGCGCGCGCGAACTGCTGACGTGGGAAGTGGTGCAGAAGTACTTCTTCGATCCCACATTCGGCAACGCCGTGATCTCCGGCCAGCCCAACGTCTTCACCACCACCGAGGAGCTAACCGGCTTCGCGTTTCTCACCGGATTCCGTCGCTTTTCGCCGATCGTTTCGCGCCTGCGCGTGCACCCGGCCGAGAACACCGATATCGAATGGCACCTCGATTACGACCCCAAGGCCGGGCACATCAACGCCAGCACCGCGCTCGTGACGCAGCGCTTCGGCGATTACTTCGTCGGCGGCAGCCAGGCCTATGTTCTGGAACCCGGTGTCATCTCGGGAGGAACGCAGGTGTTGCCTCCGGTGCAGTTCGACCAGTTCCGCTGGCTGGTGGGATATGGCAATCCCAACAAGCGCGGCCTGAGCGCCGCCGCTAACATCGGTTTCGACGTAACGTCAAAGTTCCTCCAGTACTCTGCCATCCAGACCAGCTACAACTGGGACTGCTGCGGCTTCAGCTTCGAGTATCGCCGACTGGCGCTCGGCCAGGTCCGCAACGAAAACCAGTACCGCTTCGCGTTGAGCCTGACCAACCTCGGAACCTTTGGAACATTGAGGAAGCTGGAGCGGCTGTTCTAGCGGTTTGTCAGGCGAGGGGTACTCTCAGCGCAATCGACTCTGGCTCGACACCTGCCTCTGCCAGTCAATCTGGCTGCTCACCAAACCTGAGCTGCAACCTTAGGCCGCAACATACGCAAGCTGCCGGTGTTTGCAAATATAGCCGCTTCGTGAATTAGGGTTCCTGCCGCCGGTGTTTCGCGGTGGGGGTGGAGAAACAATATATGCTGTCCAGAACACCAAAGGCCCTCTGGGCCTTGCTGGTATCTCTTGTCCTCTGTGGCGCAGTCTACGCCCAGAACAACCACGATCGTTGGAATCACGATAAACACGACAACTGGCATTCCAACAAATACTCGAATGATCACCGGTCGGACCGCGAACGAGCCGACCGAATCCGGCACGAGCGGGAAGAGACGTACCGTCGCGGAAACGGCTACTACAACAATAACGGGTACTATACCGGCCGTTATAGCGGGCCGTATTACGGCGGAACTTACAGCGGAGCCCCGTACTATGGCAATTACGGCTACCCCACTGCCGGTTACGGTGGGTATCCTTCGTATGGCTACGGTGGCTATCCCAGCTACGGCTATGGCGGCTACGCACAGAACAACGACACACAGCGCGCCTATTCGGCGGGTTATAACAACGGCGTGAACGACCGCAGCCGCAACAAGCCTTTGAACCTGAAGACTGGCAACTGGCACGGCATCAATCTCCAGGCATATGAGCAAGGATACGAGGCTGGATATCGTGGCGGTGGCGGACGCCGCTGGTAACTTGGCCGGTCAGGGATGACCGTGGAGTGCCGCAGGGCTTGATTCCGGCGTTGGTCGACCAGATCAACGCCCGGACCCCTGCGGCACGACGCGAATACCAGCGTTCAAACGCCCTTTCCTTCCAACCTTGCACTTCAGGTGAACTTAGCCCTTGCACCGGCAGCCGTTTCCGCACGATGCCTCGGCTCGACGCCTGAAATTCCCAAATCGGGAACAACTTCAACTGAACCTTTCAGCCAGCGCGTCATGTGCCCCATACCGCCGCTTCGACAGCTCGCGGTTCAGGACAGCGTAGCAATAAACGCAGCCGTGCGGGCACGTGTCGTAGTCACCGATATCCCTGGACTCGTAACAGCCGCAGGTCTCGCGCATGCCCTTGAGCTTCGCCACGATCGTCTGTCCGGCGATGCGCGACAGTCGCTGCGCATCGATGCAGTGCGCTTCGTCGACTCCTTCGCCGGCAAACTCGGGTTGTGAACAGAGGGTGAGCGCCATGCCATTTGCTTTCGTCATCCTCAACAACGAACGCAACAGCGTCTGCCGCTCTTCGCCGCTCGGTTCGCGCCAGGTGAAGTGCTCTTCGGCTGCGGCGCGATCGAGGTTGCGCCTTGTTTTGCGATAGATCTGTGCAAACGAAATGACGCACTCGTTCGTGCAGCCTTTCAACGACTCGGCAATTATGGCGAAATTGTCGAGATGGAACTCGACCGGCGTCAGACTCGACAGCAGGATCGTGTCGTAGCGCCAAACAACAGCATCGCGGCCGAACTGATCGCTCACCTCCCGCACGTGTTCGGCGGCCTTCGTCGCTTCCAGCACGGAGACTTCGAGCGCGCGCGGATAGCCGTTGATCGTGTACTGAACCATGAATGGAAATCCGCGACGGTGAACCTCTTTCAGCCTCGGCAGAAACGGCCCGAGGTTCTTAGTCCAGAAGACAAACCCGTCCACAGCTTCGAGCGACAGATCGACGCGCGACAATCGCCCGTTATACGGATTGCGCAGCAGGCTGTATCCGGCGTCGAGCCGGTTCATGAACCACTCGCCGTAGAACGCCGGAATGTCCGTCTTGTAGCTGGCGGAGATGATCACTGTGGTCAGTATGCAGCGGAAGATGTTTGGATGCGATGAACTCCTGTAAGATTATGTGCTCCCTCAGACTGACTTTCTCCCGGTAGGTTCGTTATGGCCAAAATTCAGCGTGCCATTCTCAGTGTCACCGACAAAACAGGTGTGGTCGATTTCGCTCGCCACCTGAGCGAGCTTGGCGTGGAACTCGTTTCCACCGGAGGCACGGCGAAGCTGCTGCGCGAGTCGGGCGTCACGGTGAAGGACATCTCCGAGCTGACCGGCTTTCCCGAGATGCTCGATGGCCGCGTGAAGACCCTTCATCCAAAGGTTCACGGCGGAATCCTGCACCGCCGCTCCGATCCGGTGCACGTGGCCACCGTCGAGCAGCACCACATTCCGGCCATCGACATGGTCGTCGTCAACCTCTACGCGTTCGAGAAAACGGCAGCCAAACCGGACGTCCATTTTGAGGAGCTGATCGAGAACATCGACATCGGCGGTCCATCGATGATTCGTTCCGCGGCGAAAAACTTCCAGGACGTCGCGATCGTGACCTCGCCGTGGGATTACCCGAAGATCATCGCCGAGATGAAGTCCAACAACGGCGAGTTGACCAAGCAGACAAAGTGGGAACTGGCCAAGAAAGCCTTCGCCACGACCGCCGCCTACGACACAGCAATCGCAGGCACGCTGGAGCGTGTAGCTGTGAACGGCTCTTACGGCATTGAGCCGCCATCGGCCTTCCCGGACACGCTGCGGCTTTCGTATCGCAAGGCGATGGACCTCCGCTACGGCGAAAATCCGCACCAGAAGGCTGCTTTGTACACGGAAGGGAGTGGACTGGGCATCGCCAACGGCCGCCAGTTGCAGGGCAAGGAGCTCTCCTACAACAACATCGTCGATCTTCAGGCGTGCTGGGAACTGGCGCAGGAATTCCAGCAGCCCGCGGTGGCGATCATCAAGCACACGAATCCAGCTGGCTGCGCCACCGGAGCAACTCTGGCCGAAGCCTACCGCAAGGCACTCGAGTGTGATCCGGTTTCGGCATTCGGCGGCGTTATCGGCGTCAACCAGCCCGTCGACGGCGAAACCGCTGCCGAGATGGCTAAACTGTTCGTGGAGGCCATTGCCGCGCCTGGCTTCGAAGCCCAGGCCCGCGAGATCTTCGCCGCAAAGAAGAACCTGCGGCTGCTGGAAGTGACCCCCTCGGCTCCAGGGATGATCTTGAAAGCCGTTTCCGGCGGATTGCTGCTGCAGGACCCCGATGTGCGCCCGTTGAACGATCGTGAGTTGAAGGTCGTCAGCGAGCGCCAACCCACCCCAGAAGAAATGCGGGCGCTGAAATTTGCCTGGATCGTCTGCAAGCACGTGAAGTCGAACGCCATCGTTTACGCCCGCGATGGCCAAACGGTCGGGGTTGGCGCAGGCCAGATGAGCCGGGTAGATTCCTGCAAAATTGGCGCCATGAAGGCCGTTTTGCCCCTGAAGGGCACGGTGGCCGCCTCAGACGCGTTCTTTCCCTTCCCGGATGGTGTTGAGGTAATTGCCAGCTACGGCGCCACGGCGGTCATCCAACCAGGAGGCTCCGTGCGCGACCAGGATGTGATTGACGCGGCCAATAAACTTGGTCTGGCGATGGTTTTCACCGGGGTCAGGCACTTCCGCCACTAAGGTCCGGATATATTGCAGGAACTTCCCACTGCCGGACACGTCTATTCGATTACGCCCGTAAGCCGGATGTGGCCAAATTCGTCGTAAAATAGGCTGAGACCTGCCGGTCGGAGATGGCATCCAAAATTCCGGTGCGGCATCTTCGGCCAACAAGGAATTCATGAAGATTTATCAAGTGGCTCTGTCCATGGTGTTGGCTGCGTCCTTCGGCATGGCGCAGACGGCCCCCGTAAACACTAGTACGGCTCCCGCCAGCGGATCGGTTCCCAACACCACAAAGGTACCCGATCGCTCGCAGGCCTACTACCACTACACGCTCGCGCACATGTATGAGGAACTCGTCTCGATCTACCAGAGCACCGAGTTCGCCAACAAGGCGGTCGAAGAGTACAAGCTGGCGATCCAGAACGATCCGACTTCGGAGTACCTGAATTCATCGCTCGCCGAGTTTTATGCCAAGACCGGACACATCCGTGATGCCGTCGAAGAAGCCCAAGCCATCATCAAGCGCGATCCCAACAACCTGGAAGCGCGCAAACTCCTCGGACGCGTTTACCTGCGCGGCTTGGGCGACTTGCAGAGCGGAGCGCAATCAGAAGAAGTGCTGCGGCGCGCTATCGAGCAGTACGAACAGATCGCACGGCTGGAGCCCGATAACGCCGACAATCACATCCTCCTCGGACGGCTCTACCGGGTAGCCAACGATTCTCCGAGGGCCGAAGCCGAGTTCAAAAAAGCCGTAACGCTGCAACCGGGATCGGAAGAAGCCGTCACGCTGCTGGCGTACCTTTACAACGACGAGGGCGATCCCAAGAAAGCCACTGAGGTTTTGACAGCGGTGCCGGATGCGGACCGCACGTCGAAGGTCTATTCGGCGTTGGGCTTCACCTACGAACAGCAGCACAAGTACAAAGAGGCCGTCGAGGCCTACCGCGCCGCCGTCGACCAGGACAAAGACAACCTCGAGGCGATGCGCGGGCTGGCGCAGAACCTGCTCAACGACAATCAACCGGAAGCGGCTCTCGATCAGTACAAACAGATTGTCGATGCCGATCCGCACGATGCGCAGAGCTACCTGCACATGGCCGAGATCTACCGGAAGACCGGCAACTTCGACAAGGCAATCGATGCGCTGAAGAAGGCCGACTCCGAAGTGCAGGACTCGCTGGAAGTTCCGTACAACATGGCAGTCGTCTATCAGGCCCAGGGCAAGTACGATGACGCCGCGAAAACGCTGGAAGACCTGATCAAGAAGACCGACAAAGCGGATGGCAAGTACAGCCCCGGGGAGAAAAACAATCGCGGCGTGTTCTTCGAGCGCCTCGGCAGCGTGTATCGCGACGAGAACAAGACACAGCCGGCGGTGGAAACCTTCCGCAAGATGCTCGACCTTGGCGATGACAGCGCCGAGCGCGGTTACCAGCAGATTATCGACACGTATCGTGATGCCCGCGATTGGAAAGACGCCACTGCCGTCGCCCAGGAGGCCGTCAATCGGCTGCCGAACGATCGCAACCTGAAGCTCGTGCTCGCCGGGCAGTTGGCGGATTCAGGACAGCCTGACCAGGCTCTCGCCCAGGTGAAGAGCCTGCTCAAAGGAAACAGCGACGATCGTGACATTTACATCGCGCTGGCGCAAATGTACTCGCGGCTGAAGCGCTGGCCCGAAGCCGAAGAGAACATCGCCAAAGCACAACAGCTTTCCACCCGTCCGGACGAAAAGCAGTACGTCGATTTCATCCTTGGTTCAATTTACGACCGGCAGAAGAAATACGACCAGGCGGAAGACACCTTCAAGCGCGTCATTACCGGCGATCCGAACAACGCGGTGGCCCTGAATTATCTGGGCTACATGCTGGCCGATCGCGGCGTGCGGCTCGACGAAGCGATCGGCTACATCAAGCGAGCGGTTCAACTCGATCCGCTGAATGGTGCCTACCTCGACTCACTCGGCTGGGCTTATTACAAGATGGGCAACTACGATCTGGCCGAAGAGAATCTGCGCAAGGCACTCGATCATGTGAACAACGATCCGACGGTGCTGGAACACATGGGCGATGTCTACCAGAAAATGGATCGCCTGAAGCTGGCCGCCGGATACTGGGAACGCGCGCTGCAGGAGTGGGGCAAGACTGTTTCGGCGGAAGTCGACCAGAACGACGTGGCGAAGGTTCAGAAGAAGCTCGACGAAGCCCGGGTGAAGCTGGCGAAAGACAACAGTGGCCCGGTGAAGTAAAGACCAGTTCAACAAGCCCGCAGGGGAGTGGCACTGCCGCTCCCCTTTGTTCTACCTCGGGATCGCGATGAAAGTCCTTTCCGTAAACGTCGGCCGGCCTCAGTTGATCCTTGCCCAGGGTGGTCCCATTTCGAGCGGCATCATCAAGCATCCGGTTGAGGGACCGGTCATGGTGCGCCGCACGAATCTTGACGGGGATCGTCAATCCGATCTCTCGGTTCATGGCGGCGTCACCAAGGCCGTCTACGGCTATCCGTCGGAGTACTACCCGCTCTGGCGCCACGAACTCGCGAATCCGGAGCTCTCGTTTGGCGGCTTCGGCGAGAACCTGACCACCCAAGGGCTTTTCGACGAGGAGGTCATGATTGGCGACCGCTTCCAAGTTGGCGAAGCGGTGCTGGTGGTGACGCAGCCGCGCATGCCATGTTTCAAGCTGGCGGCACGCATCACGCCCGATATCGGCCATCGCATGATCGAAACCAGGCGGCACGGGTTTTACTTCTCCGTGGCCCAAGAGGGAAGTGTTGGCGCAGGCGATGAGATCTGGCTACTGGAGCGGCCCGAGTCGTCATTAACCGTCGCGGAACTTGCGTCCATCTATTTGGGCCACAGTATCGAGCCCGAACTGATCCGTCGCGCCATGGCGCTGGAATCGCTCTCCGAAAAGTGGAAGCACAAGCTGGCGCAGCGCGCGGCGCTTTAGTTCCTGCACACATCAGTTTTGCTTTGTCCCCCGACCCCAGCGTTAGAATGAGCGCGCCGTTTCGGAGGCGATCTTGCAACGGATCCTAATTCTCATCTTTGCTCTACTTCTCTTCTTCGGCCCCGCTTACGCACAAACTTCCGCGCCGCCGCCTCCCCCGATTCTGTTGGGGACTGCCTGGTATCCCGAGCAATGGCCGGAGTCGCGCTGGGACGCCGATCTCGAACTGATGCAGAAAGCCGGCATCCACATGGTTCGCGTCGGTGAATTCGCGTGGGCGCGCATGGAGCCGACGGAAGGCCATTTCGACTTCGATTGGCTCGATCATGCCATCGCTGCCGCGGCGAAGCACGGCATTTACACGGTCCTGGGAACGCCGACAGCCGCACCGCCTGCCTGGCTGACGCAGAAATATCCGGAGACGCTCCGCATAAAGGAAGATGGCCGCCGGGATGAACACGGCAACCGCCAGCAGTTCGATTTTGCGAACCCGAAGTACCGCGAGCTGTGCCGCGACATCGCCGAGCGCATGGCCAAACGCTACGGGCATAACCCGCACGTTATCGGCTGGCAGATCGACAACGAGTACGCGAACCAGGCGTTCGGAGACGATGACAAGAAGCAGTTCCAGGACTGGCTGCGAGTGCACTACCGCACGCTCGACAACCTCAACGACCGCTGGACCACCCAGTACTGGAGCGAGTACTACACCGACTGGTCCCAGATTCCGATTCAGGTCGGCTACGGTAATCCCGGCCTGCTGCTTAGCTGGATGCGCTTCGTCAGTGACACCTGGCGCAGCTACCAGAAGAACCAACTCGACGTGATCCGCGCCAACAGCGATCCGCATCAGTTCATCACCACGAACATGATGGGCTGGTTCGACGGCTACGATCACTACACCGTCAGCCAGGACCTCGACCTCGCCGCGTGGGATGACTACGTCGGCCAAGGGCACCTCGATATCGTAAAGAACGGCGCCACCCACGACCTCACCCGCGGATTCCTCCGCAAGAACTTCTGGGTAATGGAGACGCAGCCCGGTGCCGTCAACTGGGCGCACATCAATAACGCGCTCGATAAAGGTGAGGTGCGCGCAATGGCGTGGCACGACATCGCGCATGGCGCCGACACTGTCAGCTACTGGCAGTGGCGCAGCGCACTCAATGGACAGGAGCAGTACCACGGCACGCTCGTCGGTCCCGATGGCACGCCGGTTCCGCTCTACGACGAAGTCGCGCAAGTGGGACGCGAGTTTGCCAAGGCCGCGCCTGTGCTCGCGGGAACGTCGCCAAAATCGCAGGTCGCGATTCTGCAGTCGTACGATTCGCGCTGGGCCATCAACTGGCAGAAGTTCAACGGCGATTACGATCCGCTGACGGAGCTTTTGAGCTATTACGGGCCGCTGCGGCAGATCACCCAGTCGGTGGACATCATCTCGCCGACCGCTCCGCTCGATGGCTACAAACTCGTGGTCGCGCCCGGGCTGAACGTCGCTTCGGACGCAATCGCGCAGCCCCTCATCGACTACGTCCAGCATGGCGGCCATCTCGTGCTCGGCCAGCGTTCGTTGATGAAGGACGATGACAACTCGCTGTGGCCGCAGCGCCAACCTGGTCCTCTGGTCGATCTGCTTGGCGGGCGGGTCGAGCAATATTACGCGCTGCTGGAACCGGCGCCGCTCGCGGGCAATTGGGGTGAAGGCAACTCGCAGTTGTGGGCCGAGTTATTGAGCGTGAAGTCGCCGGAAACACAGGTACTGATGAAATACGGTGCGAGCAATGGTTGGCTCGACGGCCAGCCCGCGGCGATCACGCGCAAAGTCGGCCAGGGCCGCATCACCTACATCGGCGCATGGCCGAGTGCGGCAGTTATGCGCAGGGCCGCGCAATGGATGATCACGGATAGCGGTGTAACGCCGGCGTTTGGTCCAACGCTCGCGGACGGCGTCGAGGCGTCGGTGCGCTATGGAGCGGATCACAAGGTCGTGATCCTGGTGAATACTAACGAATCCCCGCAGAAGATCCCGCTTCCGGCCCCATTGACGGATGTATTGAATGGCGGGCAAAAGTCGAGCGTATCGCTGGAGCGGTACGGAGTCGCAGTGCTGTCAGAGCCGTGATTGACGGAAATTTCAGGTCAAGAAGATCACGAAACCGTGATTTCCTCGGCGACTCGGGCGTGCCTGGCAGCACGGATGGATCCGACGACAAGTAACACATTGGTTACAACCATGATCGTCAGCGCCATGGCCGGCACGAAGCTGAACTCGTCGCCGCGAGCGTTCGTGACTTCGACGGCGAGCACGGCCGTGATCAAGCCTCGCGGAAACATGAAGAAGATCACCTCGCGGTCGTCCGCCGTGATGTCTCGGAGCGCGACGCGGCTGATCCAGACGGCAAGCGCGCGGGAGACCACCAGCGCGCCGAGGATTCCCAACATCGGCCACGCGTAGTAGATGCTGACGAACTCCACCTCGGCACCGAGCAGCACAAAGAAAAAGGAACGAACGAGAAAGCTGAGCTCGGAGTGAAACTCGAGCATTCCGGGTTGCGCATCAATCGTCTGGCCCGGAACGTTGCCGAGAGTCAGTCCGAAGGCCAGCACAGCCAGCAGTCCGCTTCCACCGGCTGCCTGCGACATGGCGTAGATACCCACCACGATTCCGAAACTCAGGGCATTGCTGAAGCGCTGCGGCGAGAGCCGAGGCCACAGTCGGCTCCAGGCCACACCAGCGATGATCGCGAGCACCACGGCGACGATAACCCGGACGGCGAGTCCGGAGAGAAACAGCTTGGCGACCGGCTGATCGGGAGTGATGTCGATCAGGCTGCTGACGGTCAGAACACCGATAATGTCGCCAATCGCGGACTCCAGCAGTAGCGTGAGTCGTACCGGTTCGCGGACGTTCATCTGCTGAAGCACCGGCATCACGACGGTGCTGCTGGTGCAGCCAAATACGCCGCCGAGCAGGAAGGCCGCGTGCCAGCCGATGTGAAGCGTCCAATGCGCGGCGCCAGCCACCAATCCGAAGCTCAGCCCGTACCCGAGAAAAGCGAGCAGCACGCCTCCCGGAAAGTGCCGAAGAGTGTCTTTGATCCGGAGCTCGAGACCGCCTTCGAAGAGGATGAGGATGAGCGCGAGATCACCAAGCAGATTGGTGAAGGTCTTGAATCGGCTGACGTCAACGAACTTGAGGACCGGGCCAAGCAGCAGGCCCATCATCAGCAGAATAACCAGGTCGGGAACGCGCGTGATTCGAAACAGGCGGTTGGCGACGAAAGCGAGCACCAACAAACCGCTCAGCAGTCCGAAGATTTGCGTGACGTCCATTGATACTCTTCGCTCCCAAGTATCGCCGCCGAAGACGAACAAGTTCAACTCGCCAATGGAACAATATGCCGCTCTCCATTACGAAAATAAGCGTGTGCCAGCGCGGTATGCTGGCCCGGGTTACACCACGATTCACCCCTCGCTGAACAACCCCTCCCACGCCTCGCTTTTCATCACTGGCTTCGCCGCGACTTTCAGGTTCGCCTCCACATGCTCGCGCTGCCCCATCCCAACTAACGCTGTGGTTAGCTTCGTCGCCGAGCGCACGAACTGGATCGCCGCCTCGGCATCGCCCTCCACTCCGAGCGTCTGCTTCAACTGCTCCGGCAGTCCATGCGCCAGGTTCCCCTGGTACAGCGTCCCGCTCGCGACCACCGCGACACCGAACTCCGCCGCCTGCACCAGCATCGACGCAGCCTCGTCTCCGCGCTGTTGGTTGCCATACGCGAAGGCCTCCAGCATCGCCAGGTTGAACGGCAGCTGCACGAACCGGAAGTGATGCCCCTCGCCCGCGATTTCTTTCGCTGTCTCGACCATTCGTTCCAGGCTGAGGTGCGCCCGATCCGCCGGATTTGCCCGGAACCCATTCCACGTCGCCGCGCCGTACCACTGAATCTTCCTGTCCCGCACTGCCGATTCCAGGAACTCGAACGCTCGCCGCAGGCGCGCATAGAAAACGTCCGGCGGCATATGGCCAAGTTGCGTCTCCGGATTGTGTACGTAGAACACATCCACCGCCTCAAGACCCAGGTTGCGCCGGCTGCGCTCTAACTGGTCGGCCAGGTACTGCGGAGCCATGCAGTGCATTCCGCCGGCGATCTCCTCCGTCGGCGCCAGTCCGGTCGCCACGTACTGCTGTCGCAAGTACGCTCCCGGATCCCCCGGCACATCGGCATCGAACGGCATGTACCCCGCTTTCGTGCAGACGAGCACCTCGTCGCGCGCCACGCGCCCGCCATCGATCGACTCCCGCAGCGCCGCGCCTACATTCCGTTCCGAACGCTGGTTGCGATAATTAATCGCTGTATCGACAACGTTAATCCCATGCTCGACGGCATGCCGGATCGCCTCCGCGTACGCCCGATCCGCTTCCTCGTCCGCGTCGCCGAGATACGTCCCGATGCCGATTGACGACAGCCATAGTTCGCCCGCTCCCGGCACCCCTTCCGGACGTCGAAAGTGCCCGGCTGAAGCTAAGTTTGCGAAGCGGTCGCGATACCGCACCATTCCTGCAGCAGTTGCGTGTCCAGAAATCATGGGCACCCAGCTTACCTGATTTCAAAGCTTTCCATCGGCCACCTTTGCCCCCGCGTGGGCATCTCTACTTGCGAAGGCGAAGTTTGTTCGGGGGTGTCGCTCATGCCACCGGGCGGCTCCTCGGCAATCCGTATCTCCCAAGGAGGCTCCATGAAGTCATTCTTAATCGGTCTTGGCATTGGCGTTGGACTCGGTGTGCTGTTCGCTCCCATGAGCGGCGAAGAAACCCGCACCCGGCTGACCGAAACTGCCAGCGACCTCGCTGATTCCGCGCGCCAGTCCGTGGAACAGGGACGCGATCAGATGCAGCGCGGCGTCAGCGCCATCCGCAGCGCCACCGAACGCGTCTCCAACTCCGTCGCCAGCGGCATCAACCGCGCCACCGGCACCGAAAGCAGCAGCAGCGCCAACCTCTAATTAACTCGTAAGACGATATATTAAGAGGGCACGGCTCAATCCCGTGCCCTTTCGCATGGTTAGAGGTTAGGTGAATGCCGCTCGCGCCTGAGTCGCGGCCCTGAATCACCCAATCACCAGATGTCGACGCCCCCGCCGCGTTCTGTACCGGAATCTCCGCCACCGCCTCAAACGGCAGCAAGATCTGGAACACAGCCCCGCTTCGCCCAAGCCGTTGGGATGTTCGTCGCCGCTTCTAAACCGCGGTTGGCTTTCCGTCGGTAAGAGGAGAGCTTGAAACCCGAAACCTCGAGACTCCCAATTACAATTCCCGTTTACCGCATACCGGTTCTTATGGACATCGCCGCACTTCTCGAACCTTACATAATCGGCCTCACCGACGTTCAGCTTGCGCAGGTGTCCACCTACCTTGATCTCCTTATGCGCTGGAACGTGAAAACCAACCTCACCTCCATCCGCGACCCGAAACAGATCGTTACACGACATTTCGGCGAATCGTTTTTTCTGGCTGCTCGACTGTTTGGATCCGAGGGGATTTTCCAATTACCCAATTACGAAATTACCAAATTACACATTTATGATTTAGGTTCCGGTGCCGGCTTCCCTGCTATCCCCTTGAAGATCGCCCTTCCCGTTATAACGCTGACGTTAGTCGAGGCCCACCATACCAAGGCCGTCTTCCTTCGCGAGGTTCTCCGTGCCCTCCAACTCAACGCCGACGTTAAGAACGTTCGCGCCGAATCGCTGGCTCCCGCCTCGGCTTCGCTCGTTACCCTCCGCGCCGTCGAGAAGTTCGACTCCATCCTCCCCATCGCGGCCGGCCTGGTGCGCTGGCGGCCTCAGCTGATGTGGGAACCCGAGGGACCTATTTCGGAACGGGCTGAAACGACGGGGGAAAGGGTACCCTCGCCCGTTCAGGCGGTGCTTCGCATTGCGGACAGCGACCAGAGTCCGGCGGGTGTCACAGAATCCGTCCACCCTCCACGGACCACCCTAAACGGTCTGGCCATCCTTATCTCCTCGACTCAGATCGCCCAGGCGAAGAAAATCCTCCCGAACTGGCGTTTTCACCCCCAAATCCCCATTCCCAACTCCCAAAATCGCGTTATCCAGCTCATTGAACCAAATCAGTAACCCCAGAGTGGAGCACCGAACCCGGACCCGGGTTTCTCATCTCCCAAAAGCACCATCTCTGTCTAGACTCAGCAGTTATGAGTGGAACAGTTGACCCCGAGGATTCCCTAACGGTTCTCCAGCCCGAAGCTGCGCTCTGCGTCAGATTTCATGGTTTCCGAGTTTTTCCACAGAAATTCCTAAACCGGAACCTGGGAGATAAAGGTGGTCCATCAGAGCCATAAATTCGGCAAAAGTTAGGCCGAAGTGTCGGTGCCGACACGTAGTTTCGCCGTCCAGTGGGACAAAGCATTCGAAAATTGAGATGATAACCAGACTCTCTGTGTCCGGTTTCCACAAGACATCCACAACCCGGAATCAGGTCCGTTAACGTCCACGAATCAAAGGAGTTACGTCGTGTAGATGCGGAGCGTCGGCTCCCTCGTCCGGAGTTCCAGCTTTGAGCGTAAAGTCCGTTTCCACAACACATCCACAGTCGCCTTAATTTCATTAAGTCGCAGCTGGACAATCACTTAGCCGGAATGTTCCACGTGGAACATTTCCCAACCCGCCCGAATGTTCCACGTGGAACATTTGCTCCTGACGTTTCTGCCCTTGCGTCCCGCTCGCCGCTTGCTAAACTGAATTCGCTCTCGCTCTCCGAATTTCCATGGGACGCATCATCGCTGTAGCCAATCAGAAGGGCGGCGTCGGCAAAACCACCACCGCCATCAACCTCGCAGCCTCCTTCGCCGCCGCCGAAGTGCCAACGCTATTGGTCGACTGCGACCCGCAATCGAACAGCTCCTCCGGCCTCGGCTTCCACAAAGACCCGACTCGCCTCAGCACCTACCACGTCCTCATGGGAGACGTGAAACCGTTCCAGGCGATGCAATCCACTGCGGTCGAGGGACTCTGGGCGGTTCCGTCGAGCAAGGACCTGATCGGCGCCAACGTCGAACTCGTCTCTGCCGAGGGCCGCGAGTTCCGCCTCCGCAACGCGCTCGACGGGCTCAAGGAGCAGTTCCAGTTCATCGTTCTCGATTGCCCGCCGGCACTCGACTTCCTGACCCTGAACGCCCTGGTCGCCGCCGATTCCGTCCTCATCCCAATGCAGGCGGAGTACTTTGCGCTCGAAGGTATCAGCGAGTTGCTGGACACGATCGAACGCATTCGCCAGACCTTCAATCCCGCGCTGACTGTTGAGGGCGTCGTGCTGACCATGTACGACGACCGCACCAACCTCGCCCAGAACGTCGCGCAGGAGCTGAAGAACTACTTCGGCGACCGGCTGTTTGAGACGACGATCCCGCGCAATATTCGGTTGGCGGAAGCGCCGAGCCACGGCAAGCCGGCGCTGGCTTACGATCCGCGGTCGCGTGGCGCCGAGGCGTACATCAAGCTGGCGAAAGAAATCATTGGACGCATGGTTCCAACTTCGCCGACGGCCGAAATGGTCAATCAGGCTGGATAGACGCAGCGTCCGCTGCAAACAAGAGGAAAAACTTGTGATTGGGACCGAAATGGATAAGAAGAAACAGGTTTTGGGGCGTGGTTTGGGCGCGTTGATTCCGGCGGCCGCCGCGCGGGCGGATATTCAAGCGCAGGCGCAGCCGGGCGAATTGGTGCGCGAAGTTCCAGTCGGTGAGATCGAGGCGAACCCGTACCAAACGCGCACCGAAGTCGATCAGCAGGGAATTGCCGAGCTTGCCGAGTCGATCAAGGTTCAAGGCGTGATGCAGCCGATCGTC
>Ga0335078_10008821_pt1 | contig 14984 bp, 12 predicted proteins | sample Lox_Sample_32_FD_206711 | JGI IMG/M metagenome (GOLD analysis project Ga0335078, IMG submission 206711) | Soil microbial communities from Loxahatchee National Wildlife Refuge, Florida, United States - Lox_Sample_3.2 | ecosystem: Environmental > Terrestrial > Soil > Wetlands | place: USA...
CCGGGCCAGCGCCGCCCGGTCGGGGCAGGCCGGCATCCCCGCGGCGGCCAGGGCCGCCGCGGCCGGGTGCGCGGCCGCGTCGAACGGGACGCCGCCGGCCGGGCAGCAGCGCGGATTCTGGCACACGTAGGACCAGTAGCGGCCGTCCTCCACCCGCAGCAGGTCGCGCAGCGCGATGCCGCGGCCGGACAAGCCGGCCTGGAGCGCTTCGGCGACCGGGGTGACCAGTTGCCCCGGGCCGTAGCCCGCGACGATGGCCATCTTGATCCGCCGCTTGGCCAGCACGCCGACCGCGTGCCGCGTGATCTCCTGTGATCCCGCGGCGTCCGGAGGGTCCGGCAGGTCGTAACGGAAAGCGAGCATCACCCGGCCGCGCCGGGCGTCGACGCCGACGACGACCATGCTCCGGGCGGGGTGGAATCCGAGCAAATGCGGGACGATGGCCAGGAAGCCGGCCACGGAGCCGACCCGGATCCGGGGCTCGGTGGCGGCGGGCTGGGCAGGGAGGCGCGGGGACTGGTCACCCGCTGGCATGTTCTCGGTCATGCGGGCAGGTTCCGGCCCGGCCGCCGCCCGGCGCGACCCGATAACACCAGGGCCTGTGCGTAACAGGCCGGCGTCCACAACCGGCTGAAATCGGATTGACAAGGCGCTCAGCGGCTGGCGATGCGCTTGCTGAAGAAGACGCGCCGGAACCCTTCCTGCTCGGCCCGGTGGGTCTCGGCGTAGCCGCGGCGGGGGTAATAGGCGAGGTTCTCGGTCATCGCCTCGTTGGTGTACAGCCGGATCTCGCCGCGGCCGTGCGCCCGCGCCTGCTCCTCGGCCAGCGCGAGCAGCCGGGCCCCGATGCCGCTGCGCTGCGCGGACGGCAGCACCGCGACGTTCTCCAGCAGCAGATGGTCCGGCCGCACCGCGAGCACCAGCAGGCCGACGATCTCGCCGTCCCGCACCGCGACCCAGGTCAGGCCGGAGGCGACGGCCGCGGCATAGTCGGCGGTCATCGGGGCGGGCGGGCGCCCGATCCGCGGCTCGTAGCCCCGGTACGCCCCGGCCGCGACCGCGCTGAGCGCGGCGATGTCGCCCGGGGCGGCCCGCCGGACGGTCAGCACGCGCGTCAGCCGCCGGGCCTGCGGCCGATGCGGCGGTACAGGGAGCCCGCGTTCCCGGCATGCAGGATCCGGGTGAAGTGGCTCTGGAAGTAGGCCCGGAGCTGCGGCGTCCAGGCGACCCGGTGGTTGTTCAGCCCGGACAGCCACACGTACTGGGCGTGGTCGAAGGCGTAGGTCCACACCGCGTCCACCCGCGGGTACCGGGCGGCGCCGGTCTCCGGGTCGCGCCCGTGGGAGTAGGCGTAGTTGGTGCCGGTGGCGTCCAGCAGCAAAGAGCAGCCGGGCACGTCCGAGACCAGCCGGTTGGCCATGACGCTGAACGAGACCTCGTCCGCGAGCAGGCACGCGCCCGGCGGGATCAGCCGCTCCGCCGCGGTCACCACGGACAGCCGCAGGTGCGGCGCGTTGTTGCTCTCCCACTGGAACTGGATGACGGCCATGACCAGGACTGCCAGCCCGGCCAGGGCGGTCCCGCCCCACAGCAGCGCCGGCGGGGTGGCGCCCTCACCCCCGGACACCAGGCGGATATCGCGCGCCAGGGCGGACACCGGAAGCGCGATCGACAGGGCCAGGAACGGCGCCAGGAACGCCGCGAAATGGTAGTGGAACTGGTCGGACCACAAGAACGCCAGCACGATCAGCCCGCCCGAGCCCACGGCGAACAGGTCGAGCGCGGGCGGCAGCCGCCAGGTCAGCAGGTACCCCAGACCCAGGCAGCCGAGCACGACCACCACGACCGCCGCGGCGGCGGCCACGTCCAGCAGGTGCGTCGGCCTGCTCACGTCGGCCAGCCCGGCCATGTCCTGGAGCCGGAGCCAGAGGGGGTAGCGCACGGCGTCGGGCCGGTTGCCGATCTGGGCGACGATCGTGGCGTCGTAGAACTGGCCGGGCGCCAGGGCGGCGAACGGGATGACCGGGACCAGGAAGCCCGCCGCCACCCCGCCGGCGTAGGCGAGCAGCCGCCGCGGCCGGCGCAGTGACAGCACCGCGATGATGATCACCGGGAAGATGGCCCAGGGTTCCACGGCGCCGCCGAACCCGAACGCCGCGCCGCCCCAGACCAGGCGCCGGGTCCGGGTCGTGAAGTGGTCACCGTCGAACAGCGCCAGGGCGCCGATCAGGCAGAACAGCACCAGCCACGGCTCGACCAGCACGGTCTTCGCGGCCTGGATGCTGTCCGGGTAGACGGCCATGATCCCGCACGTGATGACCGTGGCCAGCACGCCGCGGTGGCGGATCAGCAGCCCGCCCAGGGTGACCGCCGCCGCGCTGGCCGCCGCGGTCAGGATCCGGCCCACGGCCATGCCCCAGGCGGTGCCGGTCACCTTGCTGAGCAGCGCGGCGGGGATCATCAGCAGCGTGATCCCCGGTGGCTGCACGATCAGGAAGTCACGGTAGGGCAGCGCCCCGTGGACCAGCCGGACCGCGCTGCCGAAGTACGGGCCGTCGTCGTACTCGTTGACGCTCAGCAGGAAGCCGGGGCGGGTCAGCTGGTAGAACCGCAGGCCCAGGGCGAGCACGGTGGCCGCCGCGATGATCAGCGTCACCGGGCTGCCCAGGCCGAGGCCCCGCGGGGCGGAGGCCGCCGCGGAACCGCCCTGGGGCTCGCCGGAGCCCGGGCTCGCGATCGTTCCGCTTGGCGTCGTTCCGCTCACACGTGGCTACCTTCTATGCGGCCGCTCGGACCGCCCAGATGCTACCGGGTGCCGCGGCCTGGCACTGGTCAACGCTACAGGCGGATGCCGAGGAGGGCGTCGACCGTATCCCGGGCCAGCCGGGCATCCATGGACCCCGGGGATCGCGGGGCGGCGAAGGCGGCGTCGGCCCAGGCGTCGACGGCGGCCAGCGCGCCGGGGGCGTCGAGGTCGTCGGCCATCCGCTCGCGGACCGTGGCGAGCAGGGCCGCGACCGGGCCAGCCTCACCCGCGACCGGGCCAGCCTCACCCGCGGCCGCCGCGAGGGCCGCGCGCCACCGGTCGAGCCGCGCCTGCGCGGCCGCGAGCCCGGCTTCGGTCCAGTCCCAGTCCTCGCGGTAGTGGTGCGCGAGGACCGCGAGCCTGATCGCCATCGGGTCGACGCCCTGCGCCAGCAGCCTGGATACGAACACCAGGTTGCCCTGCGACTTGGACATCTTCTCCCCGTCCAGCCGGACCATGCCCGCGTGCACGTAGCGCCGGGCGAAGACCGGCTCGCCCGGGCCGGCCAGGGCGCCGAGCGCGACCCGGGCGTGCGAGGCACTCATCTCGTGATGCGGGAAGGCCAGGTCACGGCCGCCGGCCTGGACATCGAACGTGACTCCCAGGTACTCGGTCGCGATCGCGGCGCACTCCACGTGCCAGCCCGGCCGGCCGCTGCCGAAGCTCGACGGCCAGGCGGGCTCGCCCGGCCGCGCGGCCAGCCAGACCAGCGGATCCAGCGGGTCTTTCTTCCCCGGCCGGCCGGGGTCGCCGCCGCGCTCGGCGAACAGCACGGTCATCGTGGCCGTGTCCAGGCCGGACACCGCCCCGAACGCGGGGTCGGCGGACCGGGTGAAGTACATGTCCCCGTCGACCTCGTAGACCGCCCCGTGGTCGTCCAGCAGTTTGCCCAGCCGCTCGATCACCGGCAGCGCCTCGACCGCGCCGACGTAATACGTCGGCGGCAGGACCCGCAGCGCCTCCATGTCCCGGCGGAACAGCGCGATCTCACGGTCGGCCAGTTCCCGCCAGTTCTCGCCGTCCCGGGCCGCGCGCTCGAGCAGCGGGTCGTCCACGTCGGTGATGTTCTGCGCGTAGCTGACGTCGTGCCCGGCATCACGCCAGGCCCGGACCAGCAGGTCCCAGGCGATGAAGGTCGCCGCGTGGCCCATGTGGGTGGCGTCGTACGGGGTGATCCCGCAGGCGTACAGCGCTGCCGCCGGGCCGGCCGCCGCCGTCACCAGTCCGCCGCCGGCGTCGGCTACCTTCGTCTCCGGGCCCCGCCCGGGCAGTTCGGGAACGCTCGCGCCGCGCCAGGAATCCATAGCTTTCAGGCTATCGCTGCCCCACGCGCACCAGATCCCGCAGGTCGCGGTGGTGCGGCCGGGCGGGCGGCAGCACTCACGACGGGCGGCGCATAGCGCGCTCGAACGCGTAGGCGAGCGCGACCAGTCGCGGCTCGCTCCAGGCCGGCCCGGTCAGCAGCAGCCCGACCGGGAGCCCGGCCACCTGGCCCGCCGGGACGGATATCGACGGGTACCCGCACACCGCGGCGGGCCCGGACGTGGAAAACTCCGACAGGTCGCCGAGCAGGTGGTCAATCAGCCGGGCAGGACCGCCGGTCAGCGATACCACGGCATCCAGCCGGTCGCCGGCCAGCGCGCCGTCCAGCGCGTGGTGCGCCGCCCGCCCGGCCTCGCCCCGGGCGGCCAGGTACCCGGCGTCACCCAGGTCGCCGGGAGTGGCCTCGGCCTGCTCGAACAGCTCCTGGCCGAAGTGGACGAGCACCCGGTCGGCGTGCCGCTTGTTGTAGTCGATCAGCTCGGCCAGGGTCATCGGGTGCTCGCCCGGCAGAGCGGCCAGGTACGCGTTCAGGTCGTGCTTGAACTCGTGCAGCAGCGCGGTGAGCTCCGGCTCCCCCATCTGCTCCATGCCGGGCAGCAGCACCGGGTCGATGACCTCGGCGCCGCAGCCGCGCAGCCGTTCCACCGCCGCGTCGAGCACGGCGGCGGTGGCCGGGCCCGCCGCCTTCGAGCCGTCGCGCCAGATCCCGAGCCGGGCGCCGGCCAGCGCGCCCGCGTCCAGGAACGCGGTGTAGTCGGCGGGCCTGCCCGCGGCCGCCGCGGTCACCGGGTCGGCCGGGTCCGGGCCGGCCATCACCCCGAGCAGCGCCGCGGCGTCGGCGACGCAGCCGGTCATGGGGCCCGCGGTGTCCTGCACGGACGATATCGGGACGATGCCGCCCCGGCTGATCAGGCCGACCGTGGGCTTCAGCCCGACCACGCCGCAGACACTGGCCGGGGACACGATGGAGCCGTTGGTCTCGGTACCGACCGCGACCGGGGCCAGGCCCGCGGCGACCGCCGCGGCCGAGCCGGAACTCGAGCCGGACGGGTTGCGGCCGGCGCCGTGCGGGTTCACGGTCTGGCCGCCGAGCGTGCTCCAGCCGCTGCTGGACAGCGGCGAGCGGATGTTGGCCCACTCGGACAGGTTGGCCTTGCCCGCGATCACCGCGCCCGCCGCGCGCAGCCGGGCGACCAGGAAGGCGTCGCCCGACTCGGCGCCCGCCAGGGCGGGCGAGCCGGCGGTGCCCGGCAGCCCGGCGGCCGCGATGTTGTCCTTGATCAGCACCGGGATGCCCTCGAGCGGGCCGCGCGCGGCCCCGCGGGCGCGCGCGGCGTCGCTGGCCTCGGCCTGCTCCGGCGCGTCGGGACTGACCGTGATCACCGCGCGCAGGCGCGGGTTGAGCCGCTCGATGCGCTCGGCGTAGAACGCGGTCAGCCGGGCGGCGGTCAGCGACCCGGACGACAGCGCCTGCTGCAGGGCCGCGACCGTGGCCGCGCCCGCCTCGATGCCCGAGCCGGCGATCGGCTCGCGCAGCGATTCACCCAACGATCCCAGCGGTTCAGCTATCGACACGTGCCGAACGATACGGGCCACGGCGGTCCGGGCGGAATACCGGGCGGCCCGGTGACCGGGCCGCCCGGGAACCGCGGCTTACGGCACGAGGGCGATCGCGTACGGGATGGCGACGTAGGCGGTCCGCCGGCTTATCCGGCGAACCGGCCGGCCCTGGCCGGGGCACCGCTCCCCTGGGGCCGGGCGGGCGGCGGCGCCCGCGCAGTCCCTAAACTCGCGGTGTGAGCAGTGTGAGCATGAGCATCGGCCGCCTCGACGCGGTGCCGGCGCTGGACCGGCCCGACCTGCTGGCCCCGGCCGTCGCGGCGGCGCTGGCGGCGCTGGACGGCAACCTCCCCGCCGGTGCCGTGGGCGTGGCGGAGATCGATCCCGCACTGGCGGACACCGCCGCCTTCTGCGAGCGGTACGCCGTCCCGATGGAGGACTCGGCCAACTGCGTGGTTGTGGCCGGCCGGCGCGACGGCGAGACCAGGTTCGCCGCCTGCGTGGTGCTGGCCACGACCAGGGCCGATGTCAACGGGCTGGTGCGCCGCCAGCTTGACGTGCGCAAGGCCTCGTTCGCCGCCGTTGACGTCGCGGTCGAGCAGACGGGCATGGAGTACGGCGGCATCACCCCGATCGGCGTGCCCGCGCACTGGCCGGTGTTCGTCGACGCGGCGGCCGCGGCGCGGCCGCGGGTGGTCGTCGGCAGCGGGGTGCGCCGCTCGAAGCTGACGCTGCCCGGCGAGACGCTCGGGCGGCTGCCCGGCGCGGTGGTCCTGGACGGGCTGGCCCGCTGACCGCGGGCCCGCTCAGGGCCGCGGGAGCCAGGACACCCGGCCGATCAGCGCCGCGTAGCCGACGAACGTGACCGTGTCGATGAGCGCGTGGGCGATGATCAGCGGGGTGACCCGGCCCCAGCGGCGGTACAGGTAGCCGAAGATCACGCCCATTGCCGCGTTGCCGAGGAACGCGCCGAACCCCTGGTACAGGTGGTAGCAGCCGCGCAGGACCGCGCTGAACGCGATCGCCTTCCACGGGGTCCAGCCGAGCTGGTCCAGCCGGCGCAGCAGGTAGCCGATGACCAGGATCTCCTCGAGGATGCCGTTGTGGGCCGCGGACAGGATCAGCACCGGGATCCGCCACCAGACCGCGGGCAGCGATTCCGGGACCACGTTCAGGCTCATCCCGAGGTGGTAGGCGGTCAGGTACAGGGCGAGCCCGGCCCCGCCGATGACCGCGGCGAGCACGGCGCCGCGCAGCAGGTCCCGGCCCGGCTGGGTCGCATCCAGGCCCATGTCCGCGGGCCCCTCGCCGGACCTCGCCAGCAGGTAGAACACCAGCACGACCGGCGCCAGCGCCTCGGCGATGCCGGCCAGCTGCAGGGCCAGGTCGAGCCAGTTGTTGGTGGCCAGCGGGCCCACGAGCAGCGCCTGCTGGCTGCTCAGGGACTGCCGCGCCAGCAGCGAGCCGATGAGGTTGAGCAGCGCGTTCAGCGCGCTCGCACCGAGCGAGACCGCGAAGACCGCGAACAATTCCCAGCGGATCATCCGATCCGAGGGCAAGCGTAGGCTGGTACCCTCCCCGAGTGCCACGTAGGGACTCTATTCGGTGCGGCGGGGTCCTCCTTCCGGCGCTGGCCGGCCACGCTAACCGCGCCGGCACCTGCTGATTCTGGGGAACTGTGGACACGAGCGAGCCGACGGACTGGCCGGGCCGCGGCCAGGACTCGGGCGCGACCGGGCAGGCAGGCCCGGGCACGAGGCAGCCGCCCGAGCCGCCCCCGCCGCCGGCGGCCGGGCCGGGGGCCCGGCGCCCGGCGCTGACGTCACGCCCGGTCGCGGCGCACCTGGCCCTGCTCGCCCTGTACCTGGCCGCCGGGATCGCGCTGACCTGGCCCGAGGCCAGCTACCTGACCGGGAACCGGCTGCCGGCGGTGCGCGACATCTCGGGGTATGTGTGGGACCTGTGGTGGATCGCGCACCAGGTCGCTCACCTGGGCAACCCGTTCTTCACCCGCAGCATGGCCGCGCCGGTCGGCATCCAGCTCGGCTTCGACACCACGATGCCGCTGGCCGGGCTGGTGATGACCCCGGTCACCCTGGTCTTCGGCCCCAGCGCCTCGTTCAGCCTGCTCACGATCGTGCTGCCGGGCCTGCTGTGCTATGTGATGTACCGGGCCGCCCGGCTGTGGCTGCGCGAGCCGGGCGCGATCGCGGCCGGCGCGCTGTTCGGCCTCTCCTCCATGCTGGATTACCAGGTCTGGTTCCATCTGAACATCGCGCTGGGCACGCTGTTCTTGCCGATGACGCTGGAGGCGGCGGTGCGGCTGCGGCGCCGCCCGGGGCTGCGCCAGGGCGTGGTGCTGGGCGTGGTGCTGGGCGCGTCGGTGCTGGTCAACCAGGAGTCGGCGGTGATGGCGGTGCTGCTGGCCGCGGCGGCGCTGCTGCCGTGGCTGATCCGCCGCCCGGCCGCGGCGCGGCTGCGGGCGCTGGGCGCCGGCGCGGCGGCCGCCGTGATCGTGGCCAGCCCGCAGCTGATCGCGATGATCGGCCAGGCCGCCACCGGGCAAGCCTCGGTCAGCGCGGCCAAGCTGGCCAGCAACTACGGCACCTATGGCGGCGGGCTGCCCGCCCTGTTCACGCCCTCGCCGCAGGTGGGCCACTACGGGCTGCACGCGCTGGCCGCGATCTACAGCTACCGCGTCGCGGACGAGGCCATCGTCACCTACGGCCTGGTGCTGAGCGTGCTCGCGGCGGGCGGCCTGATCGCGTCCTGGCGGCGGCGCAGCGCCTGGCTGCTCGCGCTGCTATGGCTGGGCGGCGCCGCGCTCGCGCTCGGGTCCACGCTGGTGATCGGGCACCGGGTTCTCGTGCCGCTCGCGGTGACCTGGAACGGCACCCGGGTGTCGCTGATCATGCCGTACACCTGGCTGGTCCACGTGCCGGGGCTGTCCGCGCTGCGGGAGGCCGACCGGCTGGCCCTGCTCGGGCTGGTCGGCGCGGCGGTGCTGGCCGGCGCCGCGGTGGACTGGCTCGGCCGCCATGCCCGCCCGCTGATCGCCGTGGCGGCGGTGCTGGCACTCCTCGAGGCGGGCTGGACCGGGAGCCCGCTGCGCGGGCTGATGCCCACCGCTATGCCCGCCCTGGACCGGCCCATCGCCGCCGACCACTCGGGCTCGATCGTGCTGGACATCCCGTTCGGCCTGCGCGGCGGGCTCCCGCTCTACGGGTCGGCGATCGCCAAGCCCGCGATGATCCTGGCCACCGCCGACGGCCACCCGCGGGCGATCTCCTACACCTCCTGGGTGCCGCGCGCGACCACCGCCTACTTCAGGCGCCACCCGTTCTACGCCGGCCTGGTGGCCGTCCAGGACGGGCAGGCCGTCCCGGCGGCCCGGCTAGCCGCCGCGCGGCGGGATGTCCGCGGCCTGAACATCGGCTGGGTGCTGGTCTGGGGCGGCACGCCGCCGCGCGTCATCCAGTACCTGACCGGCGCGGGCTTCGCGTTCAGCTACCGGGCCGATCAGGTCTCGGTGTACCGGCCGGGCTGGAAGTAGCGGCGGGGCGGCTACGCCCCTTCTTCCTTGACCCGGGCCACCGCGAACACCGACTGCCCGAAGGGCGGCCGGTCGCCGACCGCGCGCTCGAACAGCCGGACCACCGGCACCACCAGGCGGTCGTAAAACGTCATCGTCCCGCCCGTGGAGGGCTGCTTCTTGAGCAGGCTGGTGAAGGCGTAGTAGCAGACCAGGCCGAGCGAGTTCGCGTACCGGACCTCGACAACCTCCAGGCCCGCGTCGGTCAGCGCCTTGCGCATCGAGCGTTTCGTGTAGCGCCGCACGTGCCCGGTGGCGATGTCGACCGGGCTCATCGCGAACGGGAACGCCGGCGTCACCAGCACGATGTACCCCTCGGGCCGGACCAGCCTGGCCATGCTCTGCAGCGCTCCGACGTGGTCCTCGATGTGCTCGAGCACGTTGTAGGAGACCAGGCAGGAGTGGTCGGCGCGCTCCTCGGTCGGCAGCAGCAGCTGACGCACCGTGACGCTCGGGTAACGGGCCATGTGCTTGCGCAGCTCGGCGAACAGCGCCGGGTCAGCCTCCGTCGCGGTGTACTTTTCGACCGCGGGAATCCATTCCAGCGCGTAATCGCCGAGTCCGCTGCCAATCTCGATCGGGTGCTCGCCGAGGTACGGCTTGGCAAAGCCCGCGAACCACTTCCGATGGTTCTGGCATTCCGCCAGCGCAACCAGGACATCGCACTGGATCTGCCGGTCTCCCCGGAGCTGGTCCACCTCGTCGTCCCTGATCGCGTCCTCAGAACGCGCTGCTTCCACTCGACTCAACCTCTCGCCGCCAACGTCGCATGAATCCGGCAATGAAACCACAAAACGCCGACTACGCGCCCCCCAATCCGGGCTGCCGCCCGGTATGGCCGGCCGCCGGCCCGGGCGCCGCCGCCCGCAGTACCCAGGCCAACCGCATGTCCGGATTCTCACCACCGGGCGTACGGTTACACCTGGCGCGCATATCTAGCTCGGGTGATCCTACCCGCGCTCACGAACGCATACGGTCATGCGAGGCAAGTCGGCCCGCCTCGGTTGTCCGCGGCGGCGCCGGTTCGGTTACAGTCCGGGGCGGAGGGTACGCCCGTCACCCGGGCGGGCGGCCGTCCTCCTGGCGGGCGATGCGGTAAGGAGCACCCCCATGTACCAGCCGTACCCGGGCTCGGGACAGCAACAGCCGCCCGAGCCGCAGCAGAGGCCGCCTGTGCCCAATTCGGTGCAGACGGCGGTCAAGCTCATGTACGCGGGCGCGGGCCTCAGCCTCATCGAGCTGATCGTGGGCCTGGCCACGGTCAGCGCCGTCCGGCGCGCGATCGTGAAGGCGTACCCGCACTACACCTCGTCCCAGATCCACCGGCTGGAGGTGGCGGACGTCGCGATCGGGGTGATCGTCGGGCTCATCGCGATCGGCCTGTGGATCTGGATGGCCCGGGCATGCGGGTCCGGCCGCAACTGGGCCCGGATCACCGGCACCGTGTTCTTCGGCCTGAACACGCTGTTCCTGGTGATCGGGCTGGCCCGCCCGCACGCCAGCGTGGGGCTGATCTTCAACCTGCTGGTCTGGCTGGCGGGCCTGGGCGCGGTGATCATGCTCTGGCGCCGGGAGTCCGGGCTCTTCTTCAACCCCCGTACGCAGTAAGCCGGATCAGCCGGCCCCACGCCAGCTCGGTACCGGAGGCCAGGCAGCCGTCCACGACCGCGTCGGTGCCCAGGGCGCTGACGCGCACTTCGGGCAGCGCCGGCGCCAGCCCGCACAGCTCGGCCGTCACCGCCGCCGCGAACCCGGGAGCCTGGCCGATGCCGCCGCCGAGCACCACCAGTTCCGGGTCGACCACGGTCACCACCGCGCTGACCGCCTTGGCCACCAGCCGCGCCTCCGCGGCCACGACCGCCGCGGCCCGCTCGTCTCCCCGGGCCGCGGCCGCGAAGACGCGGCGCGCGGAGACCGGGCCGCGCAGGCCCGCCCGCCGCGCGGCGCGCACCACGGCCGACGCCGAGGCGGCCGCCTCGAGCACGCCCCGGCGCCGCGCGTCCTTCTCGTCGGCGCCCTGGCCCTCCGAGATCGGCATGTAGGCGATCTCCCCCGCCACCCCGTGCGCGCCGCGGTGCAGCCGGCCGTCCAGGACCAAGCCCAGCCCGATCCCGGTCCCGATCCAGACGAACGCGAAGCTCGCGAACTCCCGGCCGTGCCCGTGGGCCTGCTCGGCCAGCGCGGCCGCGTCCACGTCGTTCTCGACCACCAGATCCTGCCCGAACGCCTCGCGCAGGCCCGCCAGCACCGCCGGGCGGCTCAGCCCGGCCAGGCCTCCGGTCAGCGCCATCGCGTTGCGCCGGGGGTCGTAGACCCCCGGGCTGCCGATCACGGTCTGGGTGACGGACGCGCGGGCCACGCCCGCCTCGGCAAAGAGCGTGTCCGCCAGGCCGATCAGGTCGGTCAGCCGGCCGCGCACGCTGGAGGCCCGGGTCCGGGCCGAGTGCCTGGCGCGGATGTCACCGGCCAGATCGGCGAGGGCCCCGCGCAGGTAGTGGTGCCCGATGTCCAGGCCGAGGACGAACCCGGCATCCGGCCTGATCTCATACAGCCGGGCCGACCGCCCCGGCCCGCCGGTGCGCTGCCCGGCGATACGGACCAGGCCCGACCGCTCCACGTTGGCCAGCGCCAGCGACACCGTGGGCTTGGAGAGCCCGGACAGGCGGGCCAGGTCGGCCCGGGAGCACGGCCCGATCTGGCGGATCTGGCTGAGCAGCAACTGCTCGTTCAGCGCGCGGATCAGCTGCGGCCGCGCCGCCTGCCCGTTGCGCTTCGAGGTCCCGGCCGTCAGGCCAAGGAACTCGGCGCCGGGGACCTCGGCGCCGAGCGGCTCGGCGGTCCCGGCCGCACCAGGCGAGGTACTAGTCACGACCACCTCCTCGGCCATCTTCGCGTATGCCGGTCCGTGCCACCAACGAATATGCAGCGACGACTCACTTCTCAATAGTTAGGATACTATCCTAACTATACCGAAAGGACACCAGCGGCGCGAGGCCCGCCGGCCGGCGCGCCGGCCCAGGGTGCACAACCGCCAAGAGGGCGCGCTATCGCAGATAGGCCAGGTGCTCGCCGTGGGCCTCCCGGTACTCGAAGATCAGCTCCCTGGCTGCGGTGATACCGGGCACCAGCGGATGCAGCGCCAGCGCCACGCCGGCCAGCCCGGCGTCACCGCTCATGGCGGCCTCGACCACCGCCCGTTCGTACTCCTTCACCTGCATGACGAGCGCCTGGCCCGATCGGGGCATCCCGGGCACCCCAAGCGGCGAGACGCCGTCGGCTGAAACCCGCGCCGGAACCTCCACGACGTCGTCCGGATCGAGGAATCCCAGGCCGGGCGGCGAGCCGCCGCCGCCGTTGCGGACGTTGACGATCAGCTCCGCCGGTTCCCGCCCGGACAGGCCGTCGATGACCCGCAGCGCCAGTCCCTCGTACCCGCCGACCCGGGCCGCCGCCAGCCCGTGGTCCGGCCGCGCGGCCCGCCGGGCGCGCGCATCGCCCTGCCCGCTGTCGCCCTGGATGTCGGTGTGCATGTAGGTGTCGCGGCGTACTCCGAGCAGCATGTCGTAGGCCGACCACGCGGCGTCCACGCCGTCGTCGGCAAACGCCTTGGCCAGCGCCGCGAACAGCTCGGCGTTCAGGCGCAGCACATCCTGCCCCCGGCTGGAGCCGGCCCGGGCCACCCCGTCGATGTAGCGCTGGCCGTCATAGAAGTAATAGACGTACTCGGTGGGTATGGCCCCGACCCGGCGCACCATCGCCGGGTCGAAGGCCGCGAACCGGTGATCGAAGGCCTGCAGTTCCTCGAACCTGGCCAGCAGCTCCCCGATCCGCTCCCGTCCGCCGGCCCGCAGCGAGCAGACCCAGCCGAGGTGGTTCAGTCCGCCGTACGAGGCGGACACGCCGCCGTCGGCGGGCCCGAGGAAGGCGGCGAGCCGCTCGACGGTGCCGCCCGGGGTGTCGCACACCCCGACCGCGCGCACCTTGCCCTGAGCGCAGACGGCCTGGGTGATCAGGCCGGCCGGGTTCGTGAAGTTGATCAGCACCGCGCCCGGCGAGCAGCGGCTGAGAAGGTCGCAGTAGCCCAGCACGACCGGAATCGTGCGCAGCGCCATCGCGCAGCCGCCCGGCCCGGTGGTCTCCTGTCCCACGATGCCCCGCGCCAGCGCCACCTCCTCGTCGATGACCCGCCCGCGGTCACCGCCGACCCGGATCGCCGAGAACACGTAGTCCGCGCCGGTGAACGCCTTGGCCGCGTCGGGCGTGACCGTGACCACGCCGGGCTGGCCGAGGGCCACCGCGATCTCGGCAGCCAGCCGGCAGATCGTGTCGCGGCGATCAGGCGCCGGCTCGAACAGGCAGATCTCATCGAAGGTCCCCGGCCTGCTGGCCAGCACCGCCCTGACGAACGCCGGCATCCGGACTCCGCCGCCGCCGAGAATCGCAAGCTTCATCGATCGGGCTCCGTTTCCGTTTCCGCCGCCGCGGCGGCCGGGTAGTCGACATCGCTGGCCGTGGTCGCGGCGGCCGGGTGGCCGACGTCACCAGCCGTCGCGGCGGCCGGGCGGCCGAAGTCCTTCGCCGCCGCCACCCGGTCGATGAACCGCGCGCCGAGCGTCTCACCGGCCGTGCTGATGCCGGCCACCTCGACCTCACCCACCGCTCCAAGGCGGCCCACCGCCTCGGAGCCCGCGGCATTGGCCGCGACCACGGCGTCGGTTAGCGGGGCCCCGCGCAGCAGCGCGGCGATCATCGCCCCGGCGAAGGCGTCCCCGGCCCCGGTCAGGTCGCGCACCGTGACCGGCCGAACGCCCTCGGCGACCTCGGTCGTCCCCTCGGGGCCGGCGATCAGGGCGCCGGCCGCGCCGCGCGTCACTACCAGCGGCGTGCCCCAGGCGACCGCGGCCGCCACCGCGGGCCCGATGGCGTCAGTCCCGGTCAGGCGCTGCAGCTCGGCCTCGTTGGGCAGGAACAAGTCGGCCAGCCGGACGCACTCGATGAGCACGTCCCCGTGCCGCTCGTCGCCCAGCGAGATGTCGAGCGCGATCTTGGTTCCCAGCTTGCGGGCATCGCGCAGGAGGTCCGGCACGCCTGGTCCCGCGTGCAGGTAGCACCAGCGGGGGCGGGTGCGCGCCAGCACGTGGCGCCAGCGCTCGGCCTCCTCCGGCCCGCGTCTGGCCTGGGCCGGGACGTTCGTCACGAAGGCCCGGTCGCCGCCGAAGTTCAGCACGACGGTGATTCCGGCCGACCGGTTGCGTACCCGGTCGGACGAGGACACATCAACGCCTACCCTGGCGCAATGCTCAATCACGACGCGTGAGCCCAGGTCGTCGCCGAGGACCGTGCACAGCCCGGCGCTCGCGCCCGCGCGCGCGGCCGAGCTGGCGCTGCTGACCGCCCCGCCGCAGGAGACGGCGAATTCGTCGGTGAACACCTCTTCACCCGGCCGCGGGAGCTTGGGCACATGGCCGAAGACAAGCTCGAGGAAGACCGTTCCGAACGAGATCATGTCCAACGCCAGCCGTCCTCCAGCCCTGCCGTCTCGCCGGCGGTCCGCCGTGGTCCGCCGCCCAGCCGCCCCGCCCAGCCGCCCCGCCCAGCCGCGCGGCCCGCCCAGCCGCCCAGCCGCCCGGCCCGCCCTGCGCCGATGCCGTGGTCACAGTTCGGCCACGGGCCTGGGACTCCCTGAATAGTTAGGATACTGTC
>Ga0335078_10008822_pt1 | contig 14983 bp, 16 predicted proteins | sample Lox_Sample_32_FD_206711 | JGI IMG/M metagenome (GOLD analysis project Ga0335078, IMG submission 206711) | Soil microbial communities from Loxahatchee National Wildlife Refuge, Florida, United States - Lox_Sample_3.2 | ecosystem: Environmental > Terrestrial > Soil > Wetlands | place: USA...
ATGGCCATGATCCGTCCCGCGACTTTGACGTCGACGCGGGAGGCTTCCAATTCTTCCGCCGATTTGCCCGAATATTCCGCCAGAATCGCCGGAATGGTATGCGTGAACTCGTACTTCGTCGGATAGACACGCTGTCCCAGTGCCTCAATCTGTTTCAGCTTCTCCAGCCGCAGTTTGTAGATGTTTTCGTCGAGTGCCAATGGATTCCCTTGTCGTAAGGCGAGAAGCGATTATAAACAAGCGAGTGCCTCTGCGTACTCTGACGCTTTTCCCTGCGAACTCAGCGATTTAAGATTTGGCGCCCACAAAACCCCTCAAACCGCGAAACGCCGAGGTCGCTGAGAGCCACCGGAGTACGCGGAGGAGAACCAACTGCGAGTTCGGTGAAGTTGAACTCCGCCGCTCTCGGCGGTACTATTGCCTTGCAGTTGAGAAGACTCAATGCCGCAAAACTACATTCCTATTTTCATCTTCGTCGCGGTGGTCGCGATCCTCATCCCCATCACCCTGGTCGCCGCCAAGCTGGTGCGACCGGACAACCCCAGCCGCGCCAAGCTCAGTCCTTACGAATGCGGCGTCGATCCTATCGGAGCCTCCCGCGGCCGTTACACCGTCCGCTACTACATCATTGCCATTCTGTTCGTGGTGTTCGACGTGGAAACCATTTTTCTGTTTCCCTGGGCAGTGAAGTTCAAAGCGCTTGGCACTTTCGGCCTGATCGAGATGCTCATCTTTCTGGCCATTCTGATCGTCGGCTATATCTGGATCTGGCAAAAAGGCGCGCTGGATTGGGTGTAGAAAGCGGCGCGTGCCTCATCTTCGGCGAAGCTTGAAAAATTGTCATGGACGGAGACACCAAAGCCTGCCCAGTCTGCGGAGAAACCATCAAGGCCGTAGCTCTCAAGTGCCGCTTCTGTAACACCGACCTCTCGGCATTTGCAGCGTCGAAAGATCTCGCAACCGAAAAAGACTTGTTTTCCGGCTATCCGGCTCCGATTTACACGGCAGGCCAACTCGTGCCTTTTCTGGTGGTGGCAGCCCTGGCAGCGGCGGTCGGGTATAACGCTGGCACCGACACTGGCATCTTCTACGCATTTCTCGGTTTCTTGATCTCGTGCGGCGTTATTTGCCTCGCCTTCTACCTGAAGAGCCGGCGCATCCACTACGAGATCACCACACAGCGGATCAAACTGGAACGGGGCGTGCTTTCCAAAGTTCAGGAAAGTCTGGAGCTGTTCCGCATCGACCATTTCGAGTTGCACAAACCGCTCGGAATGCGCTTGCTAGGCCAGTCGGCGCTACGCCTGTTTTCCTCCGATGCGGAGCTTGAGAAGTTTTATTTATATGGCGTCCCTAACCTGGAGGCCATGGCAGATACGCTGCGCGAATGTCAGCTCCGCGAACGCACCAGGCGCGGCTTGACGACGTTTGTGAAGGCGTAATGGTCTGTGATCCAACCATCTGATAATAGGCTAGTTGCGCTGGTTACTTTCGCCCTTATTTTCCTCTTGCATCTTGGCCGATTCGCTAGCATCATATCTTTAGGCAGGCTGAGGTGCCGGACAGATTGCCGTTACCCGGACGAGTCTGCTTAAGTTCTTGGAATGGGTCGCAGCGATGCGACCCATTTTCTCTTGCGGCCGCCCTATGCAGGCCTTGTTCTGTCCCCGCTGGGTATTACGGAGAACAGTTCCGGCCTTGGGTGGCGTGACGTGCATTCAAATACCGCTTTGTCCATAACCTGATTGCCATATCCATCCTCGCGTGCGGTCGGATTTTTCATCAATGTCATCTTAGAACTGACCTGAACCACCGCAGCTTCGTCCATCGCACTGCTAATTTGTAGAATCACGTCTTCGATTGTGTAGCCGTCGCGAACGCATCGGCTTTCATAAATATGGCGTCCGACAAACGCCACTTCTGCAACTATCGGAGAAAAATTGCGCCGAAGACGATCTGCGTTTATGGCTAGGAGTTGCGTCTCCGTGAGGCTACCGATAACCACAGGTCTCGGTCTTCTCCCGTCTCGGATTTCCTCGAGGTTTGCGCGAATTAGCTGCGCGGCGTTCTCGTGAAGTGGCATGACTCCGACCCGCTTTGTTCTTCCTGAGCCCATCGGTCTAGGACCTCGATCTTGGGCACGCAGAAAGTACAGATGCACTCGTTCCAGACAGAAAAAAGATGGCCCTCATCGCGTAGTTCCGTTCCCCACGCTTTTTCTATCCTCCCCGACTTCAGCCGGAACCGCCACCACAGGTACTGCATCGTTGTGTTCTTGGCCTGCACGCCTTTCATGGCTGCCTCCTCTTGCGACTATCAAATGCGAGCAATACAAAAGGCCCAGGCAAGAATCCTGCCTGAGCCTCTAGGGTATCCTTAAAGCGATTAGGACCTTCGAACGGCTACATCGTTCCTACGATAGTGTTCAACCCAGCGAGCAGTCAACCACCGGCGGTCAAACGCAGTGGTAACTATCTTGGTCCACAGGAAACCATGAAGGCGAAACTGATGTTTGGGGTGTCAGTTGTCGTCGCGGCGGTCTTGGCTTTCGGGCAGCAAAACAGGAAGGCGCAGCCACCCAGCACGGGCAAGTTTTCCATGGTCGTCGCCGAAGTCGACGAAGGCACGAAGGCGTCGACTGTCTTCGTGATCAACAGCGACACCGGCAGGTCTGGCGATGGTACCCACAGACCACGCTCGATACGAAAAGGCCGACAAAGACCCGCTGGCTATTCATGAGACCGACCACCCGCAATGAAGACAACTGCAATTCCATAGGCCTTTGTCCAATTCTGGGAGATTAGGAGGACGGCGTGATCGTAGCAGGCTAAATGAAACTTGGCCCCACGACCGCCGTGTCCTCCTCGTTGACACCGTTCCCCTCAAGCTGTTATCACTTAACGTTCCTCCAAACCGTCTGCTGAGCCGGAGGTTTGCACCGTTTAAGGTATGCCCGAGGAGACCAAGTCGCCTACGCCGTCCAGCGGCCAGCCTCATGCCGCTGCGCCCGCCAAGCCCACCGGCCCGACTCCAATTCCTTGGGATTCGCCGATCGTAGCCCGGCTCAAGAGCCAATACGGCTCCGGCGTGCAAGAGGCCGTCACCTATCTCGGCCAGAATTACTTCGTCCTGGACGCCTCCATCACCCCGGAAGCACTCCAGATTCTCCGCGACGAAGGGCAATTCGACTACTGTGTGGACATCACAGCCCTACACCATCCCACCCGCGAGAAGCCGTTCGATCTGATCTGGATTCTCTACTCCTTCCCGCGCAATGAACGTATCCGCGTGAAGACCGCCATCGCCGACGGCGCCAGCTTTCCCAGTTCAGTTTCCATCTGGCCGACGGCCAACTGGCTGGAGAGGGAAGTGTTCGACATGTTCGGCATCAAGTTCGATGGCCATCCGGATATGAAGCGCATCCTGCTCCCCGATGGCTGGAAGGGGCATCCCCTGCGCAAAGATTACGGCATCATTCAACAGGACCAGGAATGGGTGCAGATCAACCTGGGAATCGAGAGCGGCCAATAGCATGACCGACCAGATCACCAAAGACCCGGCCAGCTACCTCTCGCACCTCGAACTCGGCCAGCCCGACAAGACCTTCCTTGATTCCAACGAACTCATCATCAACATGGGGCCGCAGCATCCCGCCACCCACGGCGTGTTGCGTGTCATTCTCAAGTTGGACGGCGAAAAGGTGCTCGGCACCGAGTGCGTCATCGGCTATCTCCATCGCGGCGTGGAAAAGATCGCCGAGCACCGCACCTACACCATGTTCAATCCCTACGTAGACCGCATGGACTACGTCGCCGCAGTCTCCAACGGCCTGGGATATTGCGAAGCCGTCGAAAAACTGCTGAACATTCAGGCCCCGCCGCGTGCCAACTACATTCGTGTGATCTTGACGGAGTTGAACCGCCTCGCCAGCCATCAACTGTGGCTGGGCACGCATGCGCTCGACATCGGCGCCATGACGCCGCTTTTCTACACCTTCCGCGACCGGGAAGAAATCCTCAAGATTTTCGAGAGATACTGCGGCGCCCGCCTCACCACCCACGCTTTCCGCATCGGTGGTTGCCTCTACGAAACCTACGACGGTTTCGAGCAGGACGTGAAGAAGTTCATCGACTTCGCCCCGCCGAAAATTGATGAGTATGAGGAATTGCTCACCACCAACCGCATCTGGCTGGAGCGAACCAAGGGTGTCGGCAAGATTTCTGCCTCCGATTGCATCGCCCTCGGTGTTACCGGCCCGGTCCTGCGCGCCAGCGGCATGAAGTGGGACCTGCGCAAAGCTCAGCCCTACGCCGCGTATTCCGAGTTCGACTTCGAGATTCCCACTGGTCAGAACGGCGACACCTACGACCGGTATCTGGTGCGTATGGAGGAAATGCGGCAATCGCTGCGCATCATTCGCCAGGCGGTGGAACGTATCCCCGAAGGCCCCATCATGGCCAAGGTTCCCAAGGTGATGAAGCCGCCGGTGGGCGAGATTTACCACTCCATCGAAGCTCCCAAGGGCGAGCTGGGATACTTCATCGTCAGCGACGGTTCCACGCAACCCTACCGCGTACGCGTCCGCCCGCCATCTTTTGTAAACTTACAGGCACTCGATCTTATGGTGCGCGGACAACTGGTGGCTGACGTGATTGCCGTCATCGGCACACTCGACATCGTGCTGGGCGAGGTGGACCGCTGATGCTTGACTACATCACTTCCTATCTCAGCAGTAACACCACTCCCGGCCAGGCGGGCAACGTCTTCTGGGCGTTCGTCTATATCATGGTCGTGTTCGGCGCCGTTTCTGTGGCGGTCATGGCCATGAACTGGCTGGAGCGCAAAGCCCTGGCGCACTTCCAGATTCGCCTTGGCCCCATGCGCGTAGGCCCTCACGGCTTGCTTCAGCCTATCGCCGACGCCATCAAACTGCTCACCAAGGAAGACATCGTCCCCGCCGACGCCGATAAATTTGTCTTCTGGCTTGCGCCCCTCATCATTCTCTGCGCCTCTTTCACGGTCTACATCGTTATCCCCTTCGGCCCCACCCATGCCATCACCGATCTGAATATCGGCATCCTCTTCATGCTGGGCGTTTCTTCCCTGAGCGTGCTGGGCGTGGTTATGGCAGGCTGGGCGTCGAATTCTCACTACCCGCTGATCGGAGCCTTGCGTTCCAGTGCGCAGATGGTTTCCTACGAAGTTGCCATGGGCATGGCGGTGGTTTCTGCGATTCTCATGACCAGCCTGAACAAGACCGGCACCGGGACCCTCAGCATGATCGGAATCGTCCAGGCCCAGCAGTCGCAACAGATGTGGTTCCTGTTCAAGTTCTTCCCCTTGGGCTTCATCGCCTTCGTTATTTTCGCTATCGCCATGGTTGCGGAAACCAATCGCGCCCCGTTCGATCTCCCTGAGGCCGAATCCGAACTGACGGCCGGATTCCACACCGAATACAGCGGCTTGCGCTGGTCGCTATTCATGCTCGGCGAGTACGCCGCGATGATCGCGGTTTCGTCGATCGCGGTGACCTTGTGGTTGGGTGGCTGGTTGCGGCCATTCCCCAACACCCTGACCGGCGAGACCTGGGACTTGGTCTTCTCGCTGCTTCCCGGCTTCCTGTTTTTGGGCTTGGCCCTGATCGCTTTCATCGGCGTGGTCCGCATGCCCAAGCATCCTTATTTCCGCATTCAGACCATCGGCCTGGCCGGATTTGCCGCCGTACTCGGCCTCATCGGCCTCGTCCTCTTCGCCCCACCGGTCCGCGACCGCATCCAGGACATTTTCTGGTTCAGCGCCAAGGTCGCGGTGTTCATGTACCTGTATATTTGGTACCGCGCCACCTTTCCGCGCTATCGTTTTGATCAGTTAATGAAAGTGGGCTGGAAAGTGCTCTTGCCCGTCGCCATCGGCGTGTTGATTCTGACGGCGGTCCTGGGGGTTCTGCTCTAATATGCAACCTGTTGCCACAACATTTTTCTTTTACTTTTTGTCGGCGCTCACCGTACTGAGCGGGGTTCTGGTCATCACCCAAAAGAATGCCGTGCATTCCGCCCTGGCGCTGATTTTTGGACTGCTCGCTCAAGCCGGACTCTACCTGATGCTGTACGCCCCTTTCGTGGCTGGCGTTCAGATCATCCTGTATGCCGGTGGCATCATGGTTCTGTTTCTGTTCGTGATCATGTTGGTCAATCTGGAGCGTTCCCAGAAAGAAGAGCAGTTTAATAAGCAGTGGCTGGTCGGTCTTCTGGCAGCGCTGGCGCTGGGCGGTTTGTTGGTTGCCGTCTACTTGAAGGGCGGGCAACTGTTCCCGCAACACATTGCTCAACCAGTTGAGAGCAGCAACACGCAGGAGGTCGGGGTCATGCTGTACGGTAATTACATGTTCGCCTTCGAAATTGCGTCGTTGTTGCTGCTGGTGGCCATCATCGGCGCGGTCGTGATGGCGAAGAAGAGGATCTAGCAGTTGGCGATTAGCACTTAGCATTTGGCCAAGAAACTTTCGGAAAAGGGTTCGGCATGGACGTAAACGACCAAGTGCTAACTGCTAAGTGCTAAATGCCGACAGTTGGAAGCTGACATGGCACCCATAACCACAGTTCATTATCTCGTCGTCGCCGCCGCGCTCTTCATTCTGGGCGTGATTGGCGTGCTTACGCGGCGGAATGTGGTCATCGTGCTCATGTCAATCGAGCTGATCTTGAACGCCGTAAACCTTAACCTGGTGGCGTTCTCGCGCATGTGGGGATTGCACGGCCAGGTATTCGCGATTTTCGTCATCACCGACGCGGCCGCAGAGGCCGCTGTCGGCCTGGGAGTCTTAATCGCCTTCTTTCGCAACAAAGAAACGGTGAATGTGGACGAGGTGGATTTATTGAAATGGTAGAAAAGCAGCACTTGGCATTTAGCACTTGGCATTTAGCCGGTGGAGATTCTTGCAGGGTTCTGCGATCCCGCCCAATGACTAGATGCCAATTGCTAAGTGCTAATTGCTAGCTGCTGGCAGCCAAAAACTAAATGTTCCTCTTATCCCACATCTGGCTCATTCCGCTACTGCCGGCCTTCGGCGCAACGGTTATGTTCTTCTTCGGCCGCAAGCTGCAGAAGCAGACCGTCAGCGCGGTCTGTGTAGGCGCAGTGATCATTGCCTTCCTTTTTGCCTGTGGCGCGGTCTGGCAGTACAGCGATTACGCCCATAACAACCCTGGCAAACCCTACCAGACGATCCTTTATACCTGGCTTGGCGCCGATGATGCAGGCGCGGGCGTCTCGCCCGTGCAAGCCATGAATTACGTGAAGCGCGATGGCGCCCCAGCCGCTTTCCACGTCGACGCTGGCTTCCTCCTCGATCCTCTCTCCGCCATTTGGCTGCTGTTTGTCACCGGCGTCGGCATGTTGATCCACATTTACTCGATCGGCTACATGGGGCATGAGGGCGGATACTACCGCTTTTTCGGCTACTTGAACCTGTTCATGTTCTCCATGTTGACGCTGATTCTGGCGAACAACTATGTGCTCATGTTTGTGGGCTGGGAAGGTGTCGGCTTGTGTTCGTATCTGCTGATCGGATTCTACTTTCACCGTAAGTCCGCCAGCGACGCTGCCAACAAGGCATTTATCGTGAACCGCATCGGTGATGCCGGCTTCCTGCTGGGGATGTTTACCATCGCCTGGTACTTCGGGTCGTTCCAATTTACCGAGATCAACCACCTCGCCCGCAGCGGGCACTTCGCCATCGGCGATCCCATCATCACTGCGGCTACGTTGCTCTTGTTTGTGGGCGCTTGCGGCAAGTCTGCACAGCTTCCTCTCTACGTCTGGCTGCCCGATGCCATGGAGGGCCCCACCCCGGTTTCTGCGCTCATCCACGCCGCGACCATGGTCACCGCCGGCGTCTATATGGTGGCGCGGTCGAACGCACTATTCGTTCTGGCTCCGACGTCCATGAAGACGGTCGCCATCGTCGGCGCACTGACCGCGATCTTTGCTGCATCCATCGGCTTGGTGCAGAACGACATCAAGCGCGTGCTCGCCTATTCGACAGTCTCTCAGCTCGGCTACATGTTCCTGGCGCTGGGCGTCGGCGCTTTCGCTGCCGGCGTGTTTCACGTTTTCACTCACGCCTTCTTCAAAGCGCTTCTGTTCCTTGGTTCCGGCTCGGTAATCCACGCCATGAGCGGCGAGCAGGACATGCGCAACATGGGTGCGTTGGCCGGGAAGATCCCCACCACCTACCGAACCATGTTCATTGCCACCCTGGCCATCGCCGGTATTCCGCCGTTCGCCGGATTCTTCTCAAAAGATGAGATCCTTTGGCAAACCTGGTCTTCCGAAGGCGGGGCTTACCGTCTGCTCTGGCTGATTGGATTCATTACCGCTTTGATGACCGCGTTCTACATGTTCCGGCTGATGCTCCTCACCTTTCACGGTCGCGCCCGCATGAGCCATGAAGTGGAACACCACATCCACGAATCTCCCAAGTCGATGACGTTGCCGCTGGTCATTCTGGCTCTCGGCTCCATCTGCGCTGGATGGCTGGGATGGCCGCACAGTCTGGGAGGTTCCGACCGCTTCGCGAAATTTCTCGAGCCAGTCTTCGCCAAAGAAGCGCAGGTGTTGAGCGCGGAAGGGAAGAGCGCTCAATTGGCCGCCGGACAAAAAGAAGAAGAGCATACCAGCCCGGTTGAGTATGGGCTGATGTTCCTCTCCGTCGGCGCAGCCGTGGTGGGCTGGGGTATGGCCAACCGCGCCTATCGCAACGCAGACAAAGGCTACGTGGAACCGATCGCAGCTGCCGCGCCACCCGTTTACAACTTGCTTTACAACAAGTACTACGTCGACGAAGCCTACGACTACACGTTCACCGGCCGCCGCAAAGTCGGCGACGTGCGTCTGGGAGCGATGGGGCTGGGCGAGGCTTCGTCCTGGTTCGACTCGCACGTGGTTGATGGCACCGTCAATGCCACCGGATGGATGACGCGCCTCGCCGGCAATCTTTCCAATTGGTGGGACAAGTGGATCATCGACGGTCTGCTGGTCAACGGTCCGGCCGTCGTGTCACGCATAGTTTCGTATCCTGTCCGCATTTTGCAATGGGGTCTGGTGCAGTGGTATGCGCTGGTCATGGTCTGTGGTCTGGTAGGATTTGTCGCCTATTACGCTTGGCGATGATACTCAACCATTGTAGTTCCGAGCGGAGCTTCGCCATCCGCTCGCGGATGGCTGAACGCAGTCGAGGAACCTGCTGTTGATGTGCATTTTCAACTGAAATTTATGCAGAGCCACATTCTCTCTATCATTCTCTTCACGCCGCTGGTAGGCGCGATCCTGCTGCTTTTTGTCCCCAAGGACAAGAAAGACACTATCCGCTGGATCGGCAACCTCTTCGGGCTGGCCGGATTCCTGGTCTCGTTACCGCTGGTCCCCTGGTTCTGGGCGCAGCGTTTCGAGCCCGGCTTCAAGTTCATGGAGGGCGCACCCAACAACTGGATTCCCTCCATCGGCGCGGGCTACGTGCTGGGCATCGACGGCATTTCCTTCCTGCTGATCATGCTGACCACGCTGCTCGGCTGGGTTTCAATCCTTTCTTCGTGGTCTGCGATCGAGAACCGCGTCAAGGAGTACTACATCTGGTTTCTGGTCCTGCAGACCGGCATGTTAGGCGTTTTCATGGCTCTCGACTTCTTCCTGTTCTTTGTTTTCTGGGAAGCCATGCTCGTCCCCATGTATCTTCTGATCGGCATCTGGGGCGGCCCGCGCAAGCTTTACGCCGCCATCAAGTTCTTCCTCTACACCTTGTTCGGCTCAGTGCTGATGCTGCTGTCTGTCCTGTTCCTCTACTTCTACAATTTCCGCCAGACCGGCTCCTACACCTTTAGTATCCAGGCGCTCTACCGCACCGCGCCGCATATCTTCCACGACCCCGCCTACGGTTCCGGCTTCGCCATCGTGCTGTTCTGTGCATTCTTCGTGGCTTTCGCTATCAAAGTGCCGATGTTCCCGTTCCATACGTGGCTGCCGGATGCCCACGTGGAAGCCCCGACCGCCGGCTCCGTGATTCTGGCGGGGGTTCTGCTGAAGATGGGGACCTACGGTTTCATCCGGTTCGCCCTGCCGTTTTTCCCTGACGTCGCCATGCATCCCAAAGTCCGCGGCTGGATGATCGCCCTGTCCATCATCGGGATCATCTATGGAGCGCTCGTCTCTCTGATGCAGAAAGACATGAAGAAACTCGTGGCTTACTCCTCTGTCAGCCACCTGGGATTCTGCACGCTCGGGATCTTCGCCTTGAATCCAGCGGGCCTCAGCGGATCGGTCCTGCAGCAGATCAACCACGGCATTTCGACCGGCGCGCTGTTCTTGATCGTCGGCATTCTCTACGAGCGCCGCCACACCCGCGAAATCGCAGAGTACGGCGGCATCTCCAATGTCATGCCCATCTACGCCACCATCACCATGATTATGTTCCTGTCCTCCATGGGACTGCCGCTGCTGAACGGCTTCGTCGGCGAATTCACCATCCTTCAGGGAAGTTTCATGGAGAACTGGCGCTGGGCAGCTTGGGCCGTACCCGGCGTCATTTTGGCTGCGGCGTATTTGCTGTGGCTTTATCAGCGGGTGTTCTTCGGAACGGTTACGAATCCAAAGAATGAAAAATTGCACGATCTGACGCCCCGCGAAGTGCTGACCTTCGCTCCGCTCCTGATTATGGCCTTCTGGATCGGCCTTTACCCCAAGCCGTTCTTCCAGATTTTGCAGCAGCCGGTGAATCAAATCGTACTGACCGTCCGCCCGGATTACCCCGGCATCAGCGGTGGGGTGAACGCATCGCTTCCGGCTACACCGCCCCCGGCTTTGCAGCCCGTGACGACGGAAGTAGCGAAGAGGGTCAAACCGTGATGGGCGGCGCTCAATACTTCACCGGCACGGACTATCTGCTGTCGCTGCCCGTCATTCTGCTCACGCTGTTCGCTTTGGGTATTCTGCTCATTGATCTCATGGTCCCGCCGGAGTGGAAGTGGACCAACGCCGCCACCGCATTTGTGGGTGTGCTCTTTGCCGCCGCGGGTGTACTCCGAATCCAGCTAGCCCAGGCTGAGTTGCTGCGCCACGGTCAACACGCGGAGTGGGCCTTCATGCGTTCCCTGGTCATGGACCACTTCGCCATCTATTTCTGTTATCTCTTTCTGGCTGGAGCTGCGATTGCCATCCTGATGTCGGCACGCTATCTCGAAATCGAGCATGAGCACCACGGCGAGTTTTACTCGCTCATTCTATTCTCGGTGGTCGGCATGATGGTCATGGCCTCAGGCTATGACATCGTGCTCATCTTCATCGGCCTGGAGCTGATGGCGATCTCCACCTATGTGCTGGTCGGATTCCTGCGCAGCGACAAGCGCTCCAACGAAGCCGCCCTGAAGTATCTGTTGCTGGGCGCGTTTTCCTCAGGCATTTTCGCCTACGGCCTGTCTCTTTTTTACGGCCTGGCTGGCAGCACCAACCTGGCGAATATCGGCTTGGGCGTGGAGCGTGAGTTGATCGCCCATCACAATCATGCCACTCCCATCCTGGTGGTCGCCCTGCTCACCACCTGCGTAGGATTGTTCTTTAAGATCGCCGCAGTTCCGTTTCATCAATGGTTGCCGGACGCCTATGAGGGCGCACCCACCAGCGTGACCGGATTCATGTCCGTGGCGGTCAAAGCCGCGGCCTGGGCCATGCTGCTGCGCATTCTGATCTGGGGTCTCTACCCCCTGCGCAAGGTTTACCTGCCCTTGCTGATCTTTGTTTCCATTGTCACCATGACCGCTGCCAATCTGGCAGCTCTCACCCAGAACAACCTCAAGCGTCTGCTCGCGTATTCTTCCATCGCGCATGTCGGGTACATGCTGTTGGGACTGATAGCCTTCGCGTCGGTCGACTATCCCTCACCTGCCATGTCCGATGGCCTCAAGGGCATCCTGCTCTACCTGCTGGTCTACACCTTCATGAACCTGGGTGCGTTCGCCGTGGTCACTTCTTTGCGTCAGCGTGACGTGATCGGGGACGAGATCGATGACATCGCCGGCCTGTTCTCCCGCGCTCCCACCGAAGCCGTTCTCATGCTGATCTTTCTGCTGTCGTTGGCCGGCATTCCGCCGTTGGCAGGCTTTTACGGGAAGTACTTCATCTTCCTCAGCCTGATGGAAAGCGGGCACTACCTGCTGGCCGGCCTGGCGGTGCTCTACGCGGTCTTCGGCCTCTACTACTACATGCGCATCGCTAACGCCATGTTCATGCGGGAAGCCAGCGACAAGACCCGTCTGCCCATCAGCGCGGCCATGCGGGTCGCACTCGGCTTGACCGCGTTCGCCACCGTGTTCATCGGAATATTTCCCGAGCGCTTCATCAAACTGGTAACGTGGTCGGCGGGACTCTAACCCTTCAGGCAATATCCACGCCATGGCCTCGAGCGATGACGATTCTCCGGGCAAGAAAAACCTCTGGATCCAGATCGGCCTTTACAGTCAATTGGCTTTCATTTTTCCCGCCGCGACTGTGGCCGGTTGGCTGTTGGGCCTTGGCCTCGATCACTGGCTGCACACCACCTGGTTGTATCTGGTGGGACTGATTTTGGGCATTGCTGCCGGATTTGTGGAGCTGATTCGGATCGGAGTCTCATCGGACAATAAATAGATTCGACCGCTCCTCTGCCAGCTTTTCGTTATATCCTGCCTTCGGTGGATCCTGTTTCGAGTTTGCTCCGTGACGAATGAAGCAGAAACCCGTGCCGCGTCCTTTTATGCCGGTGCCGTGGCGCGGATTCCGCGCTTCATGCTCCTCATCGCAGTAGTTTTCGGAGCAGCGACATGGCTATGGTTCGGCTGGCGCGTCGCTCTGGGATTTGCCGGCGGCTGTGCTATCGCCTGCCTCAATTTTTACTGGCTGGAGAAAGTGGTCAGCGCGCTGGCCGATCGCGCCACCGGGTCTGGACATTCTCAGTCGAGCGCGGGCGTCGTGTTCCGCTTCCTCCTGCGCTACTTTTTGATGGCTCTGGCTGCCTATGTTATATTCAGTGTTTCTCCCGCGAGTCTGTATGGGCTCTTTGCGGGCTTGTTCTTGCCCGTTGGGGGAATTGCCTGTGAGGCGGGTTATGAGCTGTACGCCGCCTTGAGCCGCGGCCTGTAGCTGGAAGCTTTCCATGCCTGAGCAACTTTGGTTTACCGCATTTCTCAATCATTACCTCGCGGGTCCGGTCACCGCCCTGTTATTGGCCCTCCATTTGGAGCCGAAGCACCCCCAGGCGCCGATTCCCAATTCCGCCGCCATGGAATTGCTGGTTTTCCTTTTTCTGCTTGTCCTGTTCATCCTGGTCCGGTCGCGGCTGTCGGTCGACAGTCCGGGAGCTTTGCAGCACATCTTCGAGGGCGCGCAAGGGTTCGTCGAAAACCAGAGCCAGGAAATCATCGGCCACCACAGCAAGGGTTTTACCCCCTTCCTGCTGGCGTTGGGGCTGTTTATTTTATGCTGTAATCTGCTCGGCGTAATTCCCGGTTTTGAATCGCCCACGGCCACACCCGCTGTGCCGCTGGGTTGCGCGCTCTGCGCCTTTGTCTACTACCAGAGGCAAGGCTTTAAGCATGCCGGAATCGGCTACCTAAAGCATTTTCTGGGCCCGGTTTGGTGGTTGTCCTGGTTGATGCTGCCGATTGAACTCATCAGCCATCTGGCGCGCGTGTTGTCGCTGACCATCCGTCTTTTCGCCAATATGTTTGCGGGTGACATGGTCACTTTGGTTTTCTTTTCGCTGGTTCCGCTGGGCATTCCGATCGCGTTCTTAGGATTGCACATTGGAGTATCGTTGCTGCAAACCTATATTTTCGTTCTCCTGACGACGGTTTATCTGCAGGGAGCCGTTGCCGACGAACATTAGGAAAGATGGCCGCCGCTAGTTCGTAGCTAGCGACTGGGAGCCCGAAACCCCCAGTTCCTAACTACCAGCTATTCGCGAATCGCTGGTTCCGGCAGCGTGAGGGCGCCTGCACGGTATGGCGCCAACCACCCACTGACGGTAATTCATAACGAGGAGAAAACGTATGCGTCGTACACTCAGCTACATCTTCATGGCGATGGCCATACTATGCTTCGCCACGCCCGTATTTGCACAAACCCCGGAGCCGGCAAGTGCCGTCAACTGGGTTGCCATTGCCGCCGGCTTTTCCATGGCCTTTGCCTCCGGGATCTGTGCGCTGGCGCAGGGCAAAGCCACCGCGGCAGCAGCCGAAGGGCTGGCGCGGAATCCCGCCGCCCGTCCCGGCATTCAGTTAGCGCTGATCCTTGGCTTGGCTCTGATCGAGTCCTTGGCGCTCTATACCTTGGTCATCATTTTTGCCAAGGTGAAGTAATGGACCTTTCCAAAATTGAAAAGCCCCTGCGAGTGCAGGGGCTTTTTGTTGATAGACAAGCTGGCCTAATACATTTTGCGCTGGCCGTTCCACTCGGCATTCTTCATCTCAGGAGCGTGTTCCACGGTTTCCAGCAGCAGGGTGCGCAGGCGATAACGGCTTTCCAGATCGGCATTGACCAGTTCAAACCCCACTTCATTGACGCGCGCACGCCGCAGTAACACCTGTCCGCGGATGCGGCGTACTCCCACCGAGACGTCGATATTCGCTTCCGAACCGACGCGGAGATTGTCTTCCTTTGTTCCCATGCCGCCGCCTAGGCTCATCTCGCGAATCAGGATTCCGGATTTCCCCCACGAACTGCTGATGCTTGCCGACAGCGCCTTGCGCAGCACAATGCGTTCATAACGCCGCTGCCGTACCCAGGGACAGGCGGGCGCCGCATCCAGCGGAGCAATCGCCATTTCGCCCGGCGAAAGGCCGCTTTCCGAGAGCACCTGGCTGGCGTACCGTGGATCAATCTTGGCCAAAGCCTGGGCGGCGGCAATGCGCAACTCGCGATGGTGGATCCACTTCCACATCTTCTTGGCTTCGAGCAA
>Ga0335078_10008823_pt1 | contig 14983 bp, 12 predicted proteins | sample Lox_Sample_32_FD_206711 | JGI IMG/M metagenome (GOLD analysis project Ga0335078, IMG submission 206711) | Soil microbial communities from Loxahatchee National Wildlife Refuge, Florida, United States - Lox_Sample_3.2 | ecosystem: Environmental > Terrestrial > Soil > Wetlands | place: USA...
CCACGAACCCCCGCAGGCTGAAGCCCGCGCCACTCACTGCCTGCTGGAAAGCTCTTCGATCCGCACGGCAACTTTGCGTCCGTCCTGTCTCCGGAAGTTCACGCGGACTTCGTCGCCAAGAAAAACTCCTCGCACGGGCGCGCTTAATTCAAATTCCTCGGCGTCGCCTTCCGAATGCGAATTCGGGGCGAGAAGCAGCCGATCCTCGGCGATGGCCTGCACGCGTCCGGTGGCCACGCCCGCACGGCCTCCATTTTCGGACATCGATCTTAAATTTCGCAGCCACCCGCCTTCGCGAACCGACTCTTCGTGCAAATGGCCGCGCCAAGAGCCCATCACGTTCGCGCGATTGATATAACCGACCATCTGCCGCGGGTCTTCGCGGTTCACGACCGGCAGCCGGCCAATATTATTCTCCAGCATTTTCGTCACAGCGTCGAAAACGCGTTCGTCGGGATAAGCGACCACCAGCGAGCGCGTCCCGGCGTCCACCACGCTCATCTTGCCCTCAGGGTCCGATTGCAAAGCCCTCAATAAATCGCCTTGCGTGACGAGGCCCCGCAAGGCGCCGGAGGAATCCACGATGGGAAGCGCCTGATGGCGCGAAGTTTTCAGATCCCCATTGGCAAACCGGTCGGCAACTTCGCGGACGCTTTCCTCCGGCAGAATGGTGGCCACATCGCGGACCATCACATCCGCAACCTTGAGTTGCTTCAGGGAATTCGCTTCGTAATCTTGTCCCGCGCCATAACCCATTCGGGCAAGTTTTTCCGTCATGATCGAGTGCGGCATGTAGCGCACGGCAATCGCATCGGCAATGACGCAGACCAGGATCACCGGCACAACGGCATGGAAATCGTGCGTGGTTTCGATCGCGCAGACCAGGAACGTAAACGTCGCCCGCGCGCAAGCGCACAGCAACGCCCCCATCGCCGCCACGGCGTAGGCGCCGACGGAAAGGTGCGCGCTCGGATCCAAGCGATTCACCACCATGGCAAAAGTGCTTCCGATCGCGGCGCTCATCATGAACATCGGGGCCAGCGTGCCGCCCGAAGTTCCCGACCCGAGAGAAAGCAACACAACGGCGGCCTTGAATACCAGCAGCAAGACCACGGCCGTCATCGCCATTCGCACATTCAGAACATCGCCGATCGTGGCGTAGCCTGGGCCGAAGACGCGCGGGAAAAAATAACCGACCACGCCCAGCCCCAATGCCCCGAGGGCGGGATGGAATACGGTGGGAATTTTCTTCATGTGATCGAAAAATTCTTCCAGGCGTTTCAGAGCCGAGGAAAAGCCGATCGCCGCGAGCCCGCAGATGAGGCCGAGAGCAATATAAAAAGGAAATCCGTGAATGAGGTCGTAGTTGAACGCGCCGACGTGAAACATCGTCTCATCGCCGAATAAGCGGAGGCGAACCGCCACGGCGAGCGCGTTGGCGAGCATCAACGGAATGAAGGACCGCGCCTGGAACTCGAATAGCAGCAACTCGATGGCCAGCAGCGCCCCCGTGATGGGAGCGTTGAACATCGCGGCGAGGCCGGCCCCCGCGCCGCAAGCCAGCAAAACTTTGCGCTCCGAAGCCGTGGTGGAAACGAGCTGCCCAACGAGCGAGCCGAACGCTCCGCCCGTCTGGATGATCGGTCCCTCGGCGCCGAACGGGCCGCCGGTCCCGATTCCGATGGCCGCCGAGACAGGCTTGAGGAATGCGACTTTGGCTTCGATGCGGCTTTTGGAAATGAGAACCGCCTCCATCGCCTCGGGAATGCCGTGGCCCCTGATCTTCGGTGAACCGTACTTCGCCATCAGGCCGATGATGAGCCCGCCAATCACCGGAACGACGATGACCCAGGCCCCGCGCTGATTTTCCGCGGCGTCACCGAAATGAAAGGACCAGATCCCGAAGAACGCCAAATTCGTGAATAGCCCAATCAGGTTATAGAGGAGATACGCAACGAACCCGGAAATCACGCCGACGACCGAGGCCAGCAAAGAAATATAGCCGAGACGGAACTGAACGGGCGCCGGACCGCGATCGTGGGCTATTCCGGTTGCGGAAATGGAACTCAAGATTCTGCCTTCCTGCTCCGCGCGGCCAGGCCGCAACTTCTCGTTCGCAATTCTTGCCGATTGAAATTCAACGGCGCGGGGCTTTAGATGCGACTGGGCTTGTTCTTTTTCGGCTGCGTGGACCGAATGACTGCTGTGAGCGCGCGGACCAGCACCGGCGCGGACGTGCGAAGCTCCGAGATCCGCGACTTGGCCAGCCGGGTAAGGAGCTTTTCCCCTCGAGGTGTTAGATGCAAGATCACCTGGCGCCGATCCGTTCGGGAGCGTTCCCGGCGCAGGAACTGCCTTCGTTCCAGGCGGTCCACGAGCTCGACGACGGTGTGATGGCGCAGCTGCATGCGCTCGGCCAGTTCCCGGATGCTCGGCTCGCGGCCGGCGGGGAGTCCGCGCAAGGCGAGCATGAGGAGATACTGCTGCGGCTCGAGCTCCGCGCTGCGGGCGGCTTCCTCGCTGCCGTTCAGATAGATTCGGATGCGGTAACGGAACTCGGCGAGTGCACGGAACTCAGCCAAGGTCATCGCACTGGTAGACACGATACGATTATATCGCTCCGCGATATAGATGCAAAAAGAAATCCGCCGCGCGTTCCATGCGAGCGCGCGTCCGCGCTGGTCCGTTCCTTTGCAACATTGGAGACCGCGAGCCACAAACCGTTTGGCTTTCCGCGGCGCCACGCTAGAGCGGTTTGCGGAATATTTTTTGTGTTTTTGCCGCGGCGTAGCCCAGCCGCTCGTAGAATACGTGGGAGCGCTCCCGGATGATGTTGGAGCGAACTCCAATCGCCGCAAGTCCCCGCCGGCGCGCCCACTCTTCCCCGCGTTCCACCAACAATCGGCCCACCCCGCCGCCACGAAAATTGGAATCGACCACCAGGCCGGTGATTTCCGCGCGAGGATCGGTCTGCAGCGTGCGCGCCTCGCAAAGATGAATCCAGCCGAGGACCCTGCCTTCGTCGATCGCGGCTACAAACGCCGCCTGATGCGGCCATGCCATGAAGCTCGCGAATCGCTCGCGCACCTGCTCGGGCGTTGAGGGATATCCCAATTCTCCCGCGAGGCGGGCCAGGTCTGGGATATCGCGCGCTTCTGCTGGACAAATTTCGATAGCCGCAGCCTTTGCGAGATCCACCATTTCAGGATTCCCTCCACACCGAAATCGAAAACGCCCTGACGGTGCAAGAAACGCGTGAAAATTTCAAATCGTCTTCTCGGAATCGAGCACGATCGTGACCGGCCCGTCGTTGACCAGTTCGACCTCCATGTGCGCCTGGAACACGCCGGTTTCCACGGTGATGCCGGCCCCGCGCATGGAGCGGACAAATTCCTCGTAAAGCCGGCTGGCTTCCTCGGGCGGCGCTGCCTGAATATACGATGGACGGCGCCCGCCTCGCGTGTCTCCATACAGCGTGAATTGCGACACGACGAGCGCGGAGCCGCCGGCTTCGAGCAAGGACAAGTTCATCTTGCCCGCGGCATCGGAAAAAATTCGCAGATGGGAGATTTTTTCGGCGAGATACGCAGCCGATTCCGGATTGTCCACGCGGCCGACGCCTAGCAAGATCAGAAGCCCCGCCCCGATTTCTCCGGCGACCCGGCCGTCCACTCTGACGCTGGCACGAGTCACACGCTGGATGACGGCGCGCACGATGGCCCTCCGGCCGCGAAATTTTAACCTGAACTGTTGTTGTAGATCCCCACCTAGTTTTTCTTGGCTTTTATCCGCGTTTACCTGTGTGCATCCGTGGATTCGATCGCTTCTTCGATCTCTTGCTCTTGCGCTTCCTCGGCGCAGGCTGGCATTGCGGGCAAAAATGGCTGCTTCTGCCCGCCACGATCGTTCGCCGGATGATGGCCTTGCATCGAACGCACGGTTTTCCATCGCGCTGATAGACGCGGTGCCGGAACTGGAACTCGCCGCGCTTGCCCTCGGAATCGACGTAATCCGAAACCGATGATCCGCGGAAACGAATGGCGTCGGCCAGAACCTGCCGGACCGCTTCGTGGAGCGCCAGAAGCTGCTGCTTGGTCAGGTTTTCCGCGATGCGGGCGGGATGCAGGCGCGCGCGGAAGAGGCTCTCGTCCGCATAAATATTGCCAATGCCGCGCAGGACCCGCTGATCGAGCAGCAACGCCTTGACGCGGGCGCGCCTCGATCCGAAAAAGCGGCAAAACTCTTCCGCGCCGATCTCCAGCGGCTCTTTGCCCAGCCGCCCCGTAAAATCCGCCCGCCCCGATTCCGGAACGAGAAGTATTCGCCCGAATCGCCGGACATCCGTGTAGCGCAGCTCGCGGCGGTCGTCGAGAACAAAGAAACCGTGCGTATGCGGCGGAATGGATTCGCTGGAACGAGTCACGGTTAGCTGGCCGGTCATTCCAAGATGGATGACGAGGCAGAAGGGCGAAGATGGGGCGGCTTGCGTTGGGCCGGCCTCAAATTCAATGCTTATAAATTTGCCCAGTCGGGTGACATCTCGAATCCGGCTCCCGGGAAGGCGTTCCGCAATCGCCGCGGGATCCTCCACAAAATCCGTCTTCCCGAAGCGCACCTCAACAACGGTGCGTCCCGGCAGCGACAGACGCAACCCGCGGACGACAGTTTCCACCTCAGGAAGTTCTGGCATGGGAGAGACTCAATCAAAATAACACACGACCGCCCCGGAAGCGCACGAAGGCGCCGGGTGCAAGACGGATTCTAAGGAATTTGATGCCTTGTAAAGCGCGGGCTACAAAAAGAGATATGCACGAATCACACGTCCAGAATCACGGCAAGGGAAGCCCCGGGGTGGCCACAATCCCTGCCATCCGCAAGATCTCCTGATATTCCTCTTCGGTCACCGGCGAAATGATCAAGCGCACGTTCTTCAGGAACTTAACCTTGCGCACCGAGGCATTTTCCCTCAGTTCGTCCAGGGAAACCTGGCGCGGTAGGCGCTCCATGGCCCGCAAGTCCGCCACCATCATTTTTGATTCCCGGTCGTGCGGGTCCGGATAGGGATCGCGCGTCACTTCGGCAATTGCGTAGAGAGCCCTCTCGGGCGCGGAGTGGTAACACAGCACACGGTCGCCCTTGCGCACTTGTTTCAGGGCGCGATTCGCGTCGGCTCGCGTGCCGGCTCCCCTCCACATCTCCTTGCCCTTCACAAAGAGCGTATCCCAGTGATAATGGTGGGGATTAACCGAAAAAATCCAATGCCCTCGCTTGGCCGGTGGGCGAATTGTCGTCAAACCGGGGAGCCTCCGAATGATTATCGTTCTCCGAGAATGGAGTCGGTCGGACACTATACACGGGACCTCGCCCGTTGTGCAAAAATTCAAGCATTTCCGGGTTATTCCGAAAGAGGAATTAACCCAAAATCTTCAAACCTATACAATTAGACGTATGGCCCTGTGAATTGGTGTCAACAGAATCAAGCGGTGGGAGCCTGAAGAGAGTCACGCTTTAACTGCTTATTTTTCAATAAATTAAAAGATGACCGATTTCGTTCTCATGACGCCTTAGGACGCCTCGATCCAAAGATCTTCACCCCGGATTTCGATGGCATAGGTTTTAACGCCGATAGCCTGGTTCATGACCAGCTTTCCGGTGGTCACATCGTATTGCCAGCCATGCCAAGGGCAGGTAACTGCCACGCCTTGGAGTTGCCCCTGGCCTAAGGGGCCTCCGCGATGCAAACAGGTGTTATTGATTGCAAAGAACTTATCACCTATGTTGGCGATAGCCACGGTTAGCCCGTCCACCTGAAACTCGCGGATCGAACCTGCGGGAATTTCGTCTTTTCTCGCCGCACGCACAAAACCCATAGGCCAGCTCCTTCCTTAGAAAGTCCCCGCGTCCGAGGGTGCGGGCGACAGCCGCCTTAACGCGGCGACGGCGTCTGCGCGACCATCACATTGCGCTTAAAATCCTCCGCCATCCCCGGGTGCAGCCGGATTTCCGTGGGCCTCTTGGCCAATGACATCTGGTCGATCTTGTCCTGCAACTTCAACAGCGCGTATAGCAAGCCCTCTGGGCGCGGTGGGCAGCCAACCACATAAACATCCACGGGGACGATCCGATCGACGCCCTGGAGCACGGAATAGGCATTAAAAGGCCCCCCGACGCTCGAGCAGGCGCCCATCGAGATGCACCATTTGGGATCGGGCATTTGGTCCCAGACGCGTTTCAGGACCGGCGCCATTTTCAGGGTCACTGTGCCGGCCACGATCATCAGGTCCGATTGCCGCGGCGAGGGACGAAATACTTCCGCGCCGAATCGCGCAATGTCAAAGCGCGAAGTGGTCGAGGCAATCATCTCGATGGCGCAACACGCCAAGCCGAAGGTCAGCGGCCAGATGGCGGATTTTCTAGCCCAGTTGAACACGTAGTCCACCGAAGTGATCATGAAATTCTTTTCAAACCGCTGATCGAGAACGCCCATGTGTCTCCTCTAATCCCTTAGGAATGGGGAGTATATCCATCCCCGGCAAGGCGAGTCAAACCCGAACACCAGTCTTCCCAAGAGTTAAGAATATCACTGAGGCCGGATTTCTTCGCATCGCTTCCGAATGGAATTGCTAAACCTTGAGGTTTACAACCTGCTTTTTATTTTGTCCCATGAACGAGCAGCGCGCCTACCCGGCGGAAGGCGCGGAGTTGGTCGGCATCCTGAAACCACCGGCCTGTGTAGGTTTCGGGGGCGGGAGTGGGGTCAGGAATCTGTCGATGCGTGATTTCTCTAAAGCCCGCGTCGTGGAACAGCGCCTCCCAATCCTCGGCGCTCAGCAAATGAGCGGGCGTGGCAAGCTCCCTGGCCCACTGATGACAATAGGTATTATCGCGGTAAAAGTTGATCAGAATCCAGGCCGCGCCGCCTTCGCGCAGGACGCGGTGGATTTCTCGCAAGCCGCGAACCGGGTCCGGCCAGTAATAGGCTGACTCGACCGAAATTGCGTGCGTAAAGAAATTGGCGTCCCAGGGAATTTCATCGGCCGAGCCGACCACAAACATGGCGTTTTCCACGGCGACGTAGTTTCTGCGGGCCCGGCGCACCATTTCATCGGAAATGTCCATGCCAATGATGCGCCCCTCGGGCACGCGCTCGGCAATCAGCCGGACGAGCCAGCCCGCGCCGCTGCCCACGTCGAGCACATTTTCGTCCCGCGCCAGCTTCATCTGATCGAGGACCGGGAGAGCAATGGGCAGGTGGTCTTCCTCCATGCCTTCGCCGCGGCCGGCCTCCGCCCACCGGTTGAATTCTTCGCGCAGCGCTTCATTGGAAGAAGGATCTGGCATTTCAGTAGGACGGGCTTCAGCCTGTCGGTTTTGATTTTTTTATGGCGTGCAAAAAAGCGACAGGCTGAAGCCCGTCCTACTTTTCGATCCTGGCCAGCAGCTCGACGAATTTTTGCTGGCGTTCGGATTGATCCTGGCCTGCTGCGCCTTCCGCGAGCTGCGTCACGTTCATCGAGCAGAATTTCGGGCCGCACATCGAGCAGAATTTCGAGTCTTTGTAAAAATCGTCGGGCAGCGTTTCGTCATGCATCGCCCGCGCCGTGGCCGGATCGAGCGACAGCTCGAATTGCTTGTTCCAATCGAAGAGGAATCGCGCGTAGGAAAGCGCGTCGTCGCGGTCGCGCGCACCGGGGCGGTGACGCGCCACGTCGGCCGCGTGCGCCGCGATTTTGTAGGCGATCACGCCCTGCTTCACGTCTTCCGCGTTCGGCAAACCCAGGTGCTCCTTCGGCGTCACGTAGCACAGCATCGACGCGCCGTGCCAGCCGATCATGGCCGCTCCGATCGCGCTTGTGATGTGATCGTAGCCGGGAGCGATATCGATCACCAGCGGGCCCAGCGTGTAGAACGGGGCTTCGTGGCACAGCTCCATCTCTTTTTTCACTTGCAGCTCGATCTGGTCCATCGGAATGTGGCCCGGGCCTTCGATCATCACCTGCACGTCGTGCTCCCACGCTTTCTTGGTCAGCTCGCCCAGCACTTTTAATTCGGCGAATTGCGCGGCGTCGCTGGCGTCCGCGAGGCAGCCGGGACGCAAGCCATCGCCCAGCGAAAAACTCACGTCGTGCTTCTTGAAAATCTTGCAGATGGCGTCGAAATGCTCGTACAGAAAATTTTCCTGTTTGTGCGTGTTCATCCAGTGCGCCAGAAGCGCGCCGCCGCGGCTCACGATGCCCGTGATGCGGTTGCGCACCAACGGCACGAATTCGCGCAGCACGCCCGCGTGAATGGTCATGTAATCCACGCCCTGCTCGGCTTGCTCCTCGATCACCTCCAGCATCAGCCCGATGCTGAGATCTTCCGTGCGCCTCACGCGCGACAGCGCTTCGTATATCGGCACCGTGCCGATGGGCACGGGCGATGCTTCGATGATCGCTTTGCGGATCGTGGGAATATCGCCGCCGGTCGACAGGTCCATCACCGTGTCCGCGCCGTAGTGCACCGAGTGATGCAGCTTCTTCAGCTCTTCGTCGATGTGCGAGGTGGTCGCGGAGTTGCCGATGTTCGAGTTGATCTTGCACTTGAAGGCGATGCCGATGCCCATCGGCTCGAGCGCCTTGTGATGGATGTTCGCGGGAATGATGGCGCGGCCGCGCGCCACTTCGCTGCGCACCAGCTCCGGCGCGATCTTTTCGCGCCGCGCGACGTAGTCCATCTCATCGGTGATCACGCCTTTGCGCGCGTAATGCATCTGCGAAACGTTGCGTGTGCCGTTCGCAGCCGCTGTGTCCCCCAGTCTCTTCTCAATCCAATTATCTCGCACTCCCATCGTTCCCCCTGAAAAGTCTCGCGCTCGCGGAGCATCTTTCGTACGTTGCTGCATTATGGCACCGCTACGCATGCGCAGCAACCGCGCCTGTAGGACGGGCTTTTTATCCTGAATGGGTGACGGACAGCCTGTCGGTTTTCTGTGAAAGTGGAAAAAATTCCAAAACCGACAGGCTGAAGCCTGTCCTACTTAAACCGCGCGTCGCAGGGTGATTTGCGTGATTTCGGGAGGGACGCCCAGGCGGACGGGGGCGCCGATGGTGCCGAGACCGCGATTGACGTAGATGCTGGAGGTTTGGGATTGGAGGCTGGATGCGGGACGCGATGGTGGAATTTCGCCGTCCCTCGGATCGGATGGAGCGAATAGCGGGCGCTTATAAAGGCCCGCGACATAGGGCGTGAAAAACTCAGCCGCGCTCCAGGTATGATCGAGGATTTCCACGCGCACTTGGCCGCCGTGCGTGTGGCCGGCGAGCGAAAGTTCGATGCCGAGTTCGGCGGCTTTCGGAAACGAATTGGGGTTGTGCGACAGCAAAATATTCGGGACGTCGCGCCGGACGAGCCGCTCGACTCCGCGCAGCAAGGGAACGTAGTGGCCGTCGGGATCGCGCTCGCGCTGGTAATCGACGCCGAGCAGGTTGAAGGCGCTGCCCTGCCAGCGCAGCTCGGCGTTTTCGTGGCGCAGCAGCTTCATTCCATACTTTTGAAAAAGTTCCGCGGATTTTTCCTCCGCGCGCGCGTAGATTTCATGGTTCCCATTGCAGCCCCAAACGCCCAGCGGCGCCCGCAGCCGCGAAAGTTCCGCGATGCAATCCTCGAGCGGGTCCCTTCTGCCGGTGAGAAAATCGCCCGTGACAACGGCAAGGTGGCCGCTCAATTCATTGGCCATGGCGACGGCGCGGCGCACCTGCGCGGCGGGCATATATGCGCCGATATGAATATCGCTGAGCTGCGTGATGCGCAGCCCGTCCAGAGCGGGGGGAAGATTGGCGATGGGAATTTCGACTTCGCGCGTGTAGAAACGGAATCGCTCCTCCAAAAAGCCGTACGATCCGCACACGAAGGGCGCCGCGCCGGCGATGATTCCCGCAGCTTGAACGAAGTAACGCCGGGAATGATCGACGTTTCCGGCAGGGACAGAAGCCGTCGCAAGGGCGGACGGCGCCGCAGGGATCTCGGACTTGGCAGAAAATTCCGTTCGCAAACGCCGCCAGAGCCACTCCGCGCCGGCAATGATTTTAAGGAATGAGTAGGAGGCGATCGAGCTGGTCAGCCACAAACCGAAAAACGCCGACCCCCACGAACCGCGGGACACTCCCCCGCGCATGCCGCCGAAGGCGGCCTCGAGCACCGCAAAAGCTATCGCGGCAAGCGCCGCGATCAGAGCGCCGCGGATCCCCTTGCGCCACGCCGGCTGATCGATGCGCCCGGCATATCTCCACGCGCGCGCAAACCAATAGCGCTGGGAAAGGAACGCCAAGGAAAGGCCAGCGATTGCGGTAAAAAGCCCAAAAACTAATAAAAGTCCATACACCATCTATTATGGCACCACGATAATAAGATACTCCATCCCTGGATTGGTTGCACGGAAACGCCGGGAATGTTTCCTAACTCGAAGCGTAGCGCGGGCTTCAGCCTGCGGGTTTTGGGCATTGCAAGGTCTAAATCCCGCAGGCTAAAGCCCGCGCTACTTGGCTGCGAATGCCAATTCTGGATTGGCGTTCGCGGCAGCAGAACATAAGGTGAGGCGCGGTAAAAGGCAACGCGAGCCCAAGTATTTTTAAATTCTTGCCGCGCCTTCGTTTACTTCGCGGCTGGAGGCGGAGTGAGGACCGCCGTCATTTTCCGGATCATGCTGTCGGACTTGCTCAGCACGTAGATTTCCCCATCGCCGCCCATGGCGATGCGGACATCGGCGCGCCCGCCTCCGTAAGCGACGCCTTCGGCATCGGCTTTGGGCTGTTTATGCTCCGAGTCCCGCCATCCCGTGGTGGCCGCCGCGGCGCCGGGCAGGACGCGGTCCTGTGCCGGCGTTCCTCCCTTGTGCGCGTAACTCTCCGCCACAACGTCAAACATGCGGCGCTTCACGGCGTTTTGGTTTCCAGCGTCGTTGGGGCTCCTGTACATGATCTGCAGCTCGTGAATTTGCGCCTGGTGATCGCGCTGCCCGTGCGTCGCGATCATTTCGCCGAGGTCGGTGTAAAAAATGCGCCCGGTAGTCATATCATTAAAAATAAATTTTCCGCGCATCCGCGGCATCAGCTTGCCGCGATACACGAAGCCGCTGCCGATCGAATCGCCCTCCCAATGGCTGTAGACGGCGGCCGGATACACGGGGACGACCGGCTCGTCGATGCCGTCCACGTGCAGGAGATCGCGGTCGGGGAATGGGACGGGCGGGCTCTTCAGGCTGCCCGTCTTTCCCGCATCGTCCACGAACAATTGTTCGTTGCCTTCTCGCTCCGGATAGCCGTAGTTGGCGCCTTTCGCGACGATATCGACTTCTTCCCAATAGTGCAGGCCAATATCCATGACAAGAAACGTCTTCGAAGCCGAATCCCAAGCGAACCGATGCGGGTGGCGTAATCCGTAGGCGTAGATTTCTCCGCGCGCACCCGCTACGTTCACGAAGGGATTCGGATCCGAGCCTGTGGAAGGAATGCGATAACGGCCATTCGGGCTGAGCGCGTCCTTCGGGCGCAAATTGATGTCCGGAGTAATCCGCAAGATTTTGCCGAGGAGAGTATTGAGCTGTTGCGGAAGGGTGTGCGAAGGCCCGGGTGTTTCTCCCTGAGCGCCGTCACCCACACCGATGTAAAGATTCCCGTAATCGCTGCTCCCTGGCTTGGCCAGAGGATTGAAGATGGTATCGTCCATGGGATGGTTGCGGTCGTATCCCACGCGCAAAAGTTCACGCGCCGTGCCCTCAAACGTGGCGTTGCGAATGTTGGTGTCGGTCCATTCCACCAGCACAGACTCGAGATGGGACGGGCCCGCGGGCGGTTTCACCGCGTCGGTCGTGGCGTATCCCTTGAGATCCAAACTCGGAAGCAGGGTGTTGACGGGGGTCGCGGACCCGGGCAAATCCGGATTTTCCACGTGCACGGTATAGAATTTTCCGTTCTTGGCGTAGCCGGGATCGAAGGTGATGGAAACGATGCCGGTAGCGTTGCCTTTGTCGGAAGCGAATTTTGGAAATATATCGGTGAATTTTAGATAGGGAGTGAACTTTTTGGTCGAGGTATCCAGAATGTAGAGCGTGCCGCTCTGATCGTCGACGAAGATGCGCGAGGATGACAGTGGAGCATTCGACGGCTCCGCGCGCAACGCCGTCACACGGCCAAGCTGCAGCTTGTAATCGATGGCCGCCGCGTTCGCCCCCGAGTGCGTTGCGTTGGAGAGGGGCGGATTGGCGTAGTCTTCGAGCAGAACCGTTGTCCCATCCTTGGCAATCTGAAACTGCGAGGGATACTGCGCAAATCCAGCGGACGCGAACGCGAGACAACAGGCCAGCCATCCGAATCCAAGGCAAATTCTCGCCGATCGCATGATTTTCCTTTGGGCGCTCGACATCGTGAATGGCTCCTTTTTTATTTAGCCGCGGCTTGTGCGGTCCAGCCAAGACGAATCCGTCGCGCAATCCCACCCGGCCCGATTCTTGCGTTCACCGATTCGCAAGCCGATCCTCGATGCCAGATTAAATTGCCTGGCGGCGGACATTCTTTTTTCAGGCGCGCGGCTCTGCTGGAACAGTTGCGCATTTTAGCACCTGACCCTTACAGAGTTTTCCATTTTTCTGTTCGCCTCATAGTTCTGGGAGGGCAGCCACTCCTGGCTGTCCGCTTTCGCCCCGCGGAGACTACGGGGGACAGTCAAGACCGCCCGTCTCGCATTTGCCGCAACACCGATCGGTGAAACTGCCCTATGGACTCAGCAAGGAACGACCAGTTTTCGTAGCGCTGGCGTCCCGCCGGCAATTCGTTGGGTCCGCGCGCAGAGCAAGAACGCCGGCGAGACGCCGGCGCCCCAACGCATCGCGCCGCGAGAACGTCGTCATAAACTATAATTCACCTTGTTTATTAATCTGAGTTAATATATGTGGCTAGTCCTGGTTAACTAGCCGGGACTGGGGAGCGATGCAGGCTCCCGCAAAGATTGGCCCGATGCCGGACGATCTGAAATCGAGAGGCTCCACAACCATGCCGCGCGCCATTGCCTTCAAACTGTTGGCCCTCAGTCTGGTCCTTCTTGTTCTTCCCCTGTTTCCAAGGGAAGCATTCGCGCAGGGGGAAACCACGAGCGCGATCGTCGGGCAGGTGAGCGACGCGAGCGGTGCGGCTGTGCCCGGCGCTACGGTGACCATCCATAACGCGGAGACCGGGCTGCAGCGAAGCGGCACGACAGACGACTCGGGCCGGTTCAACTTCCCGCAACTGAAGCCGGGCGCTTACACGGTGAGAGTGGAAGCGCAGGGCTTCGAGCCGCAGCAGAACGACGCGGTAACCGCCGGCCTGGGCCAGAAGCAGACGGTCGATTTCAATTTGAGGATCGCCCAGGAAAAGGAAAACATTGAAGTCAGCAGCGAAGCCGTGATTCTCAATCCCGAGAATGCGAACACCTCAACGACTCTCAACGCGCCCGCGCTGGAAAATCTTCCGAATCCGGGCGGCGATTTGACCTACCCGCTTCAGTTTGCCGCGGGGGCGCTGATCAACACCGCCGGCAGCGGAAACGATTTCGTCGGCAGCTCGAACGGATACGGCAACGTGGAGTTCAACGGGCTGCCCGCTCTATCAAACGGGTACATCGTCGACGGGCTGGAGACCAACGACCCGCTGACCAATCTGAATAGCGGCCTCTCAACCAACCTCGTTCTCGGGCTCAATTCGATTGCGGAAGTAACGGTCAACACGCTTTCCTATGCCGTCGATCAGGGGCGCTACGGAGCGTCTCAAGTCAACTACGTCACCAAGTCCGGTTCCAATGAATTTCATGGCAATTTGTACGAATTGTGGAACGGCTCGAGGCTGGACGCGGCCGACTTTTTCACGAACGCCACGCCGGGAAACCACAAACCAGGCTCGACCGTGAACCATTTCGGAGGGAGCCTCGGCGGGCCGATCGTGCGCGACAAACTGTTTTTCTTTTTCGACAGCGAATGGGTTCGGATCGCTCTGCCTATTGTCACGGCCGCGTCCGTCCCGACCTCGGCGTTCCAAACCTACGTCTTGCAAAATGTTCCGGGCAGCGAAGCCGCTTTCTACGCGAATATGTTTTCGCTATACGGAAATATTGCCGGAACGCCTCAAGCAGTCCTCGGCTGTCCGCTCGGCGCGGGCGGGGCCGCCGATGACGGGAATGGATGCGCCAATCGCCAAAGCGTTTCGCACTCGAGCGACGATCACGAGCAAGTGCAAACCGTTCGGATCGATTACAATATAGATGAGAGAAACACCGCCTGGTATCGCTTTCAGGCCGACACCGGAGTGCAAGCCGCCTATACGGATCCCATCAATCCTCTGTTCAATTCGGTTTCCCCCCAGCCGCTTTACTCCTTCGCCGCCGGGTATACCCATGTGTTTTCGCAAAACCTGGTGAACTATTTCAACCCGGCTTTTTCCTGGTACGAAAGCCTGTTCGGGCCAAGCGATTTTCAGAAGACGCTCGCGGCTTTCCCGATCGTGCTGCAAGGCACCGGCGCGAATCCCTTCACCCCGGTCGGAGGGCTGGACAACACATGGGTGCAGGGCAGGCGCGCTTCCCGGTTCTTTATCAACGATAATCTCGCGTGGACCCACGGGGCGCATGAGCTGCGTTTTGGAACGAATACGCGAATCCTGCGGCTGAATGATTACGACTTCGGGGAGGGCAGCGTGCCGACTGTGACCTATTCCACATTGCAGCAATATATCGACGGTGTCGCCTCCACCGCGACGGAAACTTTCCCGACTTCCGACAATGAGCCGTTCAATTTCCTGAATCTCGATTTGTACGCGCAGGATACGTGGAAAGTGACCAAGAAGCTGACGTGGACGTTCGGACTTCGCGACACGTTCAACTCCAATCCGCTCAATCCTCACGAACAAATTGCGCGCCTACAAGGCTCATTCGATTCCATCTCCCACAATGTAAATCAGCCGCTTGACGCTGCGAT
>Ga0335078_10008824_pt1 | contig 14982 bp, 11 predicted proteins | sample Lox_Sample_32_FD_206711 | JGI IMG/M metagenome (GOLD analysis project Ga0335078, IMG submission 206711) | Soil microbial communities from Loxahatchee National Wildlife Refuge, Florida, United States - Lox_Sample_3.2 | ecosystem: Environmental > Terrestrial > Soil > Wetlands | place: USA...
TGCGTGGTCGGTCGAAGCGCATTCCCTGGCCGTGGCGGCAATCCGCTCGCGTAGTTCGTTGTCGGTAAACACCCGCAAGATCGCCTTAGCCATCGCGTCGGGATTACGCGGCATCACCATCAATCCGGTGGCGTCTTGTTCCAGAATCTCCGGTATGCCGCCCACCTCGTTGGCGACAATCGGCAATCCCGCGGCCATTGCCTCTAGTACCACATTGGGGGATCCCTCACTGTGGGATGGCACCGCCAGCACTGTGGCCATCGCGTAATAAACGCCCATATCCCGCTGAAAGCCGGCCAGCTTGATGCGCTGCGCGACTCCGAGTTCCGATGCCAGGCGCAACAGCGGCTCGCGCTCCGGCCCATCCCCGACAATCACCACGCGAAAGCGCGGCACGCCCGGCAGCCCACTGAGAATGGCTGCCGCCCGGATCAGATCCGCATGACCCTTCTCCTGCGAAAGCCGGCCTACGGCCAGGATCACGGCTTCATCGTCCGCGATCCCCAGCTTGCGCCAGGTGCGCTCGATCTCATCGGCAGGCGGAGCCACGAACGGCTTCACCGCGTTGTGCAGGATTGTGATCCGGTCCTTGCGCACGCCCAGCTTCGCAAGCTCTTTGGCGAATGGTTGGCACACTGTGACCACGCGATACGCGCCCTTCAGTGACCATCGGTCCAGCCTGGTGTAGGTTTCGTCCATCCGGCTGGTCGTGGTGTAGCCATGATTCCACGCAATCCAGGGATACTTGCGATGCAGTCGCGTCAGCCGCACCAGGAAGTGCGACTTCACGTTGCGTGTCTCCAGAATGTCCGGATTGATCTCCGTGACCACCCGCTTCAACTGTCCGAGAACTTTCGTATCCCATCGCCGTCGTTCGGCGATCGTCGAGACAGCCAGACCCGCTTCCTTCGCCGCCCGCGCCAGCGCACTCTCTTCTTCGCCACGCTGATAGGTGACGATGGTGACTTCGACCGCCGGCAAGTCTTGCTCGGCATGCGCTGCCATCTTGCCGAACTCGATCACGTTACGCGCCGGACCGGTCACGGTTGCATTTTCGATGAGTGTGAGAACTCGGATGGTCTTGCCGCTCACTCGGATCTTTGCTCCTGCAGCGAGGGCGCAGGTGCAGCAGCGGTCTGCCGCGTGTTCTTCACCACCACCCGCGCGGGATTGCCCATGGCTACGCAGTACGGCGGAATATCGTTGACCACCACGCTGTTGACACCAATGATGGCGCCCTCGCCGATGGTCACACCTTTCATGACGAAAACATTGTGCCCAATCCACGCGGAGCGCCCGATGCGCACCGGCTTGACTTCCTCGGCCTCCGGCGGCAAATCGGCAATGCGCGCCATCGCGTCGCGCGGATGCGCGTCAGTGTCCATAAAACGCACGCCGGACGCGACGTTGATGTCGTCCTCCAGAATGATTTCCTTGTTCACGATGAAGACGACATTGTGCCCAAGATCGACGCGATTGCCGATCACCAGCTTGGGTTCATCGAAGAGCCGGCCGCTGAAGACGTCGATCTTGCCGAAGAAGTTCACGTCGTCGCCGATGTAGATTTTGGCATGGCCGAGAATGAAGGGCAGGCGCCACACGCGAAATCGCTTGCCCACAGCGGCGCAGCGGCCGCGGAACAGCGGCTCGACAAACAGATAGCTGTACAACCAGTGAAAACCTACAGACGCCGTTTGCCAGGCGTTGTAGCAGAATCCGAGAAGCGGATTGAAGAAGCGGGGCACAGGCAGGCGGCTGGATTCCACGCGGCGCGCGAACTTACGGACGCCACGAAAGAACGGCGTCTCCGCGCGACGGAATTTCAGCAGCAGGGAAGGCATGGATTCCGTTTCCAGCTTAGATCACTTCGGCCTGAGGGAGAGCCGCCATTTCGTGGCCGTACCTACGCTGTCATCCCGCGCGAAGGCGACCTTCATTTGGCCGCCGCAGCCAGGGATCTGCGGTTTTTGCAATTGGTGAACTTCTGAGCACTCGGGTGGAGCACGCCTTCAGGCGTGCATTAGAGTGCCGAGGATACACCGATATTATGAAACTGGCTTTGTCTGTACGCCTGAAGGCGTACTCCACCCGAGGCCAGTCCACCCAACCCACGGCCACTTCCCCCGAGATTATCCCAACCGAAGTCATTCCATCCAAGGCCCGCTACAGGATTCTCAGCTGCTCTTCCAGCAACTCCACCAGCAGCTTCTCCGCCGTGATCACCCACGCGATTCGTCTTCCGCCGAAGGCTACGGCCGGCTTGGGCCTGCTGGCAATCACCGCGCCCCGCGAACGGAATTCGCCCAACTGCTGCTCCAGATCAGCCACTTCATAACACACATGATGCAACCCGCCGCCCTGCTCCAGAAAGCGCACCACCGGCGACCCCTCGCCCGCCGGTTCCACCAGTTCGATCTGCGCATCGCCCGCACGCGTCGTCAAGAACGCGACCTTCACCTTTTGCAGCGGATCATGGATCACCCGTTGATCCCACGTTGCCGCGAGCGAGCGCACGAATCCCGGCATCGCCTGCTCGATGCTGGCGACTACAAATCCCACATGATGTAGACGAAGCGGCGCTGCCATCAAGCTACCTGAAGGCGTTTTTGCAGATAGGAATAGACCTTGTCGAACGAATCCAGGTCGGCGAGATCGTCCAGATCCATCTCGAAGCCGAACTCATCCTCGATGACGTTCATCAGCGTGATCGCCGCCACCGAATCCCACGTGGCCAGCGTAGAAGTCGATGCCCTCGCGATCGCCGCCTCCGGCAAGTCAGGAAACACTGTCTGGAAACAATTGGCCAGCCGTTGCCGGGTTTCATCCATGAGCTTCTGCTCTCCTCATCTCGCGCACCTCATGATACAGCGGCGGGCACTTGGCTTCGAACTGCCCGCGCGTCAGGCGGAAGTCCGACTGCGGCTCCTCGCCAAGCAATGTTGCGAAGAACTCGCGCAGCGGTCCGTTCTTCGCGGTCGGGGTGAAGCGGAATTCGATCTCGCCCACGCCGGTGGTGTCGAATAGCATCTTCAGCGTCTGCTGCTCGATGCGGCGAGCAAAGGCGCGGCAGCTCATCACCCAGGTTTCGACCACCAGCGTCGTTCCGCCATTGAGCTGTCCAGCGACCGCGGCAATCGTACCCAGGGGCCCGAACTTGTCTTCATAGCTCACCGCCGCCAAGACCGCGCCTTCGGCGGACGTAAGCTTCTGCCAATCCGCCTGCGCATAGCGCTTGCCATTCAAGTTGAACTGATTCGTCTTGTTGACCAATTCCAGCACGCGCGGCTCACTCGCTGCCGAGAAATCGAACGCTACCGCTGCGCCGATCTGCTCGAGAAATGTCTCTGGCGCCGCACCACCGGAAGCCTGCTCGCGAAACGCCGCGCCTTGCCGAATGCTTTCCAGGCGCAGTGCATCGTCCTTCGAAACTCGCTCTTTGCCGCAGCGGTCGCGCAGATGCCGCAGCATCGCCACGTATGCCTTGTAGTCGTTCTTGGGGAACAGCACGCATTCGATGCCGGGATGCGCGGCTGCGACCTCGGCCAACTCCATCGGGCTGTCGTCGACGAAGATCACGCTGTCGGCCGCGATGTTCCACGCTTCCAGAATGCGCGCCACGCTGCCTGACTTCGCGTTCCAATGCACCTCGACCGGAAACACCTGCTCCGGCCGCAACAGCAGATCCTGGCGCTCAAACGCCTTCGCGACAACCGCCGCATCATTCTTGCTGGCGATGCCGATCAGCGTACCCGAGTCAGCCAGCGATCCCAGCAGCTTCTGATACAGCCCGTGCACGTGCGCGTGGCTCGCGAGGTCCCACGTGACAGCATCCGCACCGACCTCGCCCACGATGCCGTCCCACAATGTGTCATCCAGATCGGAGATGATGCCCTTCTTTGGCGCGGGCGGCACCAGCGCCAGCGCGAGTTGCGACGCCAGCTTATCCGCATGCTCGGTCGTGAAGGGCAGTCCGGTGTAGAGATCGCTTTTGAGATCGTGACGCTGCGCCGCGGCCGACTCTTCCGCCAGCCGCTGAATGTTGACCACAACGACGCGACCGTCTTGTGCGATGGCAGCGGCGAACTGAAGCACGGCAGCTTGCAGCGCGAGTTCGTGCTCCGAAGCCTGCCATCCCGGCGTGTGAAACAACGGCGGCAGAGCAAGCGTCGGAAGCGATAACCCCACGCGCGGCCCGGACGGAACTCTCGCCAGCGCAGCCGCAATGCGATCCAGCATCACTTGCGAGCTGGCGACGATGTCGGCCGCCGCGGCCAATCCCCAACTTCCCGCGCTGCGATAGTCGAGACGAGCATCCAGATCCGACCACTCCAGCGCGATGGCCAGCGCATCCGGCAGCGCCGTATCGGGCAAAGCTTCCAACGTGCCCGCGAGATTTCCGTACAGCCCCGCAGCAATCGTCACCTTACGATCCGGCAACGCCTTCTGCAGATGCGCCGCCAGAAATGTCTGCAGGTGCAACGGCGTAAATCCGCAGGCCAGCGTGACGGCAAAGGGCCGGGCATCACGGGGGGCACTTTGCGTGATCCTCAGGGCTTCGGTAATGGTCACGATGCGGATACCTTAGGGGCGTGGTTGGGTGTGCGAACGCCGCGAACTGCGCGGGCACTAGCTGCTGATGCGACTGATCCCCATCAATATATGCAATCGCCAAACCGCATGCAAGAAAGGCTGTCGCGGATGCCATTCTGAGCGGCCTGCGCGAACCTTGCCATGAAATCCAGCGCAAAAACAAGCACGCCAGTTAGAATGGTAAGCAATGAAATCTCTACAACGCATAACTATTGTAGGTGGTTGCGGACACGTGGGCTTGCCCCTGGGCATCGTGCTCGCCAGCAAGGCCGGCCTGCAGGTCGACCTGCTCGATATCGATCCAGCCAAAGTTGATCTGGTTAACTCCGGCGCCATGCCTTTTATGGAGCGCGGCGCGGATGAACTGCTGCGCGAAGTCGCCGGCAAATCGCTCAAGGCGAGGCTCGATCCCAGCTGTATCAAGGCCGCGGATGCCGTGATCACGGTCGTGGGCACGCCTGTCGATCGTCACCTCAACCCGACGGTCGGCGATGTCTATCGCAGCATCGACGCGCTGCTCGATCACATGCCGGACGGCGCGCTGCTGGTCCTGCGCAGCACCGTCTATCCCGGCGTCACCAGACTGGTTTATGAGCGCTTGCGTAAGTTGAATCGCCGCATCCTGCTGGCCTTTTGTCCGGAGCGCATCGCGGAAGGCAACGCGGTTGAGGAACTCATCAAGCTGCCGCAGATTGTCTCGGGATTTGAACCGGAGGCTACGGCCGCTGCCAGCCGTTTGTTTGGCTTGATCGCGCCTTCGCTCATCGAGCTGACGCCGCCCGAAGCGGAGCTGGCCAAGCTGTTTACCAACGCGTGGCGCTATGCCAACTTTGCGATTTCCAATCAGTTCTACATGCTGGCGCAAAGCCGCGGGCTCGATTTCTACCGCATTCACGACGCGGTCACGCGCGACTATCCGCGTATGCGCAGCTTTGCCAAGGCGGGATTCGCCGCCGGGCCGTGTCTGTTGAAGGACACGCTGCAGCTCGCCGCGTTTTCGCAGAACAACTTTTTCCTCGGCCACGCCGCGATGCTGATTAACGAAGGCCTGCCGATGTTCCTGGTCGAGCAGCTGCGCCCCCATGATCTGGCGAACAAGCGTGTGGCGATCCTGGGCATGGGCTTCAAGGCCGAGTCCGACGACAAACGCGACAGCCTTTCCTACAAGCTGAAGAAGCTGCTCGAGGTGGAAGCGCTGGAAGTGCTGTGTACCGATCCGTATGTGCCCGACGGCAATCTTGTGCCGCTCGAGGTTGCCATTCGCAAGGCTGACATCGTGATCGTCGGCGCGCCGCACGCGGTCTATCGCGAGCTGGAAATCCCAAGCGAGAAGATTGTTTTGGATCCGTGGAACTTCTTTCCGGTGCGGCAGCTGGCGACCGCGACAGCGTGATTGGGCCCTCTGGTTATTGAAGAGCATGAAGCGTCCGCTTTGCCGAGGCGCCGCGTTACTCGGAATCGCCGGCCCGCGGGGCGGCACAATCGTAGTTCAGCACGTCAGTGCTGGCGAATTGGCAAGATTATCAACGGGGTCCCTTTGGGGACGACAGAATGCCTTATGTCGTCCTGTCGGACTCGCCCCGAATAATGAAACGCTTCCCAGCACTCACGTGCTGGGCTACGATTGTGTCGCCCTGCGGGCTGAATCCCATCATCTCAAGGGCTGAAATTGCATTTATGAAAATACTCGTCACCGGCTCGGCCGGATTCATCAATGGTTATCTCGTCCAGGAACTGCTCGACCACGGTTACACCGTCGTCGGGCTCGACAACTTCAGCAAGTACGGGCGCCTCGAGAAGAGCTACGACCGTCATCCCAACTATCGCTTCGTGGAAGGCAATGCGAAGGACCCCGATCTGCTCAACGAGTTGCTGGAAGACTGCGATCATTTCGTCGCGTCCGCGGCCATGATCGGCGGCATCAGCTACTTCCACGAGTTCGCCTACGACCTGATCGCCGAGAACGAGCGCATCACCGCTGCCGCCTTTGACGCGGCGATCCGCGCCCACAAGCACGCCAAGCTGCAGAAGATTACCGTGATGTCTTCCAGCATGGTGTTCGAGAACACCAAGGAATATCCGACGCCGGAAGGAGCGCAGCGGCGCTGCCCGCCGCCCAGTTCGACCTACGGCTTCCAGAAGCTGGCGACGGAGTATTTCGCGCAGGGCGCATTCGAGCAATACAAGATGCCCTACACGATTGCGCGGCCGTTTAACTGTGTCGGCGTTGGCGAGAAGCGCGCGCTGGCCGATCGCGACATCATGAGCGGCAACGTCAAGCTGGCCATGTCGCACGTGGTGCCCGACCTGGTGCAGAAAATTCTGAAGGGCCAGGACCCGTTGCACATTCTGGGCAAAGGCAATCAGGTGCGCCATTACACCTACGGCGGCGATCTCGCCAAGGGCATTCGCGTTTGCATTGAGCACCCGGCGGCGATGAACAACGACTTCAATCTGTCGACGCCGACGCGGACTACCGTGCTCGAACTCGCCGAGCAGATCTGGAACAAGATTCATCAGGGCAAGAAGCCGTTCCGTTATGTCAGCGATCCGCCGTTTGAGTACGACGTGCAGGAGCGTTCACCCGAGGTGACCAAGGCTAAGGAAATGCTCGGCTTCGAGGCGCTGACCCCGCTCGACACGATTCTCGACGAGATTATTCCCTGGATCGAGGAGCAGATCAGCGTTGGGCAAATGTGAGGAAGCGATTAGCAATTAGCGATTAGCAATTAGCTCAAGCAAGCGTGGGCAGGTAATGATCGCGAAGGTTCGTAGTGGGCGAGGTTCGTATCAGGGCACCGCTTCGGCGTTCGCGTGAGAACTGGATTTGGAAGTTTGGGCGAGAGGAGATCGGCGAGAATTGCCGACAATTCAGCCGCGCAGCGGCGACATGAAGTTAGCCCGGGGCGGAAGCCCCGGGTAGAGTGCGAAAGGAGTCGAGCCGCGGCAGCGGCGAAACGGTTTTCACGCAGGCACTTCAGTCGTGCCCAAGGTTCTCTGTTACGAACTGGGCTTTAGCCAGGGCGGGTTCGTTCGCTGATTCTTGCAGGGCCTAAAGGCCGCTTCTAGCGACATGGAACGGCACGGCTGAAGCCGTGCCCTGATACAAAGCAATTCAGTAACCGGTTGCAGGCTGAGTTGCACTTTCTTACGATCGTCGAAGGAATTGACTTCTTCTCTCGACCATTTCAATCGTTCAATGCCTTCGACCCCGCCACTCACCATCGTGATCCCCGTCTACAACGAGGGCGCGAACTTTCGCGCGCTGTGGACGGAACTCACCTCCGGCATCAAAACGCCGTTCATCGCGCTCGTGGTCTACGACTTCGACGAGGACAACACGCTGCCGGTCGTGCACGAGGTTATCGCAGGCGGTGAAACCCGGCTGAAGCTGGTGAAGAATGCTTACGGCCGCGGCGTCACTAAAGCCATCAAGACCGGTCTGGAAGCAGTCGAGTCAGGACCGGTGCTGGTCACGATGGCTGATTTGTCAGATGAGATGACGGCGGTGGACAAGATGTACGAGCTGTACCTTCAGGGCTTCGATCTCGTTTGCGGCAGCCGCTACATGCGGGGCGGGCAGCTGATTGGCGGGCCGTTTCTCAAGCAGCTAATGTCGCGCGTGAGCGGCCTGACGCTCCATTACTTCCGCGGCGTGCCCACGCACGATGCCACCAACGCGTTCAAGCTCTACGACGCGGCGATGGTTCACGACGTCAAAGTGGAAAGCGTAGCCGGCTTTGAGCTGGGCTTGGAACTGACGGTCAAGGCCTTCCTCAACGGCTATCGCATTGCCGAGATTCCCAGTACCTGGCGCGATCGCACGGCTGGAACCTCGCGCTTCCGCATCATGCATTGGCTGCCGCATTATTTGAAGTGGTATTTCTATGCGTTCCAGCCAAAGCGGGCGTCGCGCGAGAAGTCGATCAGCAAACGGGCGGAATAGTCAGGGTGGAGCACTGCTTCAGCGGTGCAGTTTGGAGCTTCAGATAGGAACTCAGCTTTAGCCGCTGAGGTCACGGACTTACCTCAGGCGCTAAAGCGCAATGCCGTTGGGCGGCGTTCACATGCACGCCTCAAAGGCGGGCTCCACCCGAATTTTCTGAAACAAGCACAGTCTCATCGGCCCGGATTGCACGCGACGGTTTGAATAATCCTCGCCAGCTCTTCCGCGTGATGTGCCGCGTTGAAGTGGGTTCGAAACCACTCATTCGATGGGGTTGAAGTATTAGGCAGGCGCAAGAATTGCAGCATCTTCCGATCAGCGGTATCAGCCGAATCATCGGTGTAAATACAGACGTAAGGCAGGCCCGCCTTCTGCAAGATGTCTTCAATCGCGGACTCGGGTTGCACCAGCGCCAGGATCGGGCGGCCGATGCACATGTACTCGAAGAGCTTGCCCGGCACTTGCACATTGCTTTGCGGCTGAACCAGCAGCAGTCCGTCGGCTTCTTCCAACTGACGTTGCGCCTCGGGGCGCGGCACTTGCGGCCGCAATTCCAGCCAGCCGTCGCGCTGCGCGTTGTCGAAGAGCGCGTGATCGAAGCCCGCTTTCGCATCGGTTGCGCCGAGCAAAAGGACTCGCGCCGAACTTGCTTCAGCGGATCCCGACGCCCGCAATCGGGTCAGCGATTCCACCACGACATTCGGATTTCTGCCGTGATAGAGCGCGCCGGCGTGAACGATCAGCTTATGCGCGCGCGGCGGAATCGCGCGCGCGTGCGGGACGTCTTCCGGATCGAAGCCGTTGTAGATCACATGCAGCTTCTGTTGCGCCCAGGGAAATTGCTTGCGCCACACATCGGCTGCGGCGGGCACGTTGGCGACGACCGCACTTGCGTTGCGGAAGGCGCGATGCTCCAGGCGTGGGGTCCAGAAGCGTGTCTGCCGTGACAGCAGCTCCGGGGCTGTTCCTCCGATGGGGTCGCGAAAGTCGGCGATCCAGGGAATCTTCTCGTGGGAGTGAACTCGCAGCCCAGCGGTGATGGTGCCGATTGGAGGATAAGTGGAGTAGACGACAAACTGCTCGCGCGCATGGTGGGAGATCAGGGAATGACACGCGGCGGCGGCCTTGCGCGCCCAGATGAAACCGTAGTGCCCGGGGAACATCATTTTGCGGATCAGCAGCTCTCGCCAGCCGTCGAACGACAGCCTTCCCTTTGGGCCCTCATCCCAGACGGCGCGCAGTTCATCGGGAACGAAAACCGTGTCGACAGCATCTTTGGGTTGCGGCGACGCAGTGACCAAGTGGCAGCGGTAGCCGATTCGTTCGAGATACTTGCGGAAGCGGAATGGGCGCAGGCCGCCGATCTCCGGCGCGGGCGGGAAGTGATAGGCAATCATGATCACATGTGGCTTGGCGTCAGACACCGCGTGCTTTGCCTCGTTGGTGAGAGGGAACAGACTAGCAGAATTCATCTCACGCGTGGTCGGTTACAATGACGCAAGCTGCCGGCCCGCCTGAAGATTTTTTTCACCACTGAGGCACGGAGGACACGGAGTTAGTCTCAGAAAAACTTCCGTGGTCTCCCTGCCTCCGTGGTGATTCTGATCGGTGCGGGCCGGAGATGATGCGAGCTATCTGCCGTGACGAATCCTGCGACTCCAATCCGATTGGCGATGGTGGCCGGCGCTCGTCCCAACTTCATGAAGATCGCGCCGTTGCTGAAGGCGCTGGCGGGCGATCCTGGATTTGAAACGATTCTCATTCACACCGGTCAGCACTACGACGACAACATGTCGGGCCAGTTCTTTCGCGATCTCGGCATTCCTGCGCCGCAATATCACCTCGAGGTCGGCTCGGGAAGTCATGCGCAGCAGACCGCGGAGATCATGCGGCGCATCGCGCCGGTGCTGGAGCAGATTCGCCCGACCGCAGTCATCGTGGTCGGCGATGTGAATTCGACGGCGGCGGCGGCGATGGTCGCGAAGAAGCTCGGCATCGACGTGGTGCACGCGGAAGCCGGACTGCGCAGCTTCGATCGCTCCATGCCGGAGGAGATCAATCGCGTCGTCACCGACTCGATCTCCGATCTGTTCCTGGTGACGGAAGAAAGCGGCCGCGCGAATCTGCTGCGCGAAGGCGTTGCGGCGGAGCGGATACACCTCGTCGGCAACCTGATGATCGACTCGCTGCAGCAGCATCTGGAGCGCGCGCGCAGTTCGGAGATTGCCGACAAGCTTGGCGTCCGCGGCAAGAGGTATGGCGTGATCACGTTGCACCGTCCGGCGAATGTCGACGATTCGGCTGCGCTGGGAGAGATTCTGGGCGCGCTGGCCGTGATTGCGGAGACGATGCCGCTGTTGTGGCCGGTGCATCCGCGCACGCGCTCGCGACTTAATTCTGGTGAGGGCGTGCTCTCCTCCGGCATTCGTTTGCTGGAGCCGCTGGGTTATCTGGATTTTCTCAGTTTGGAAGCTGGAGCTTCGCTGGTGCTGACCGACTCGGGTGGGATTCAGGAAGAGACGACCGTGCTGGGAGTGGATTGTCTTACATTGCGGGACAACACGGAGCGTCCGGTGACGATCGAGTTGGGGACGAATCGGCTGGCAGGGACCAAGCGAGCGACGATTCTGACGGCGTGGGAGGAGACGAAGCGCGCGCCACGTGAGAAGCAGATTCCGCCGCTGTGGGACGGCCGCGCCGGCGAGCGCAGCCGCGAAGTGTTGCGCAAGGTTTACTCCGGCGAGGCCGCGGAGAAGAAATTGGCGGCTTTTCGGCAACCCTGAACAGGTTGCTGAGAAACTCTTTGCGGCGAGTCTTGTGTCGCCGGCTGAAGCCGACTCCAAAAATAAATAAGCAGCTTATCGGCACGACTGAAGTCGTGCCCTGATACGAGGCGTTCGGAAGGCGGAGTTTTTCCGCGGCCGCTGGAGTCGCGCCATGATACGAAGCAGTCGACGAGGAAGGTTTCAGCAAGCTGTGAAGTCGCGTGAAGGCCGGTAGTACCCGCGCGGAAGCAATTGTCGTGAGCGGGCGAGTGTCGTAGGATGGCTGATACTCAGAACTCGGGTTGGTATTCGTGACCGCACAAAGCGACGCTCCTGCTCTAACACTCAATCAATCTTTGCAGCAACGGCTTTCTCGCGGGTCGCATATTCCCGCGCTGGATGCGGTGCGCGGCGCGTCGGCGTGGCTGGTCGTGGTGGGCCATACCTTCGGCCCGGCGGCGCTGGGACACATGGCGGTCTCGGTATTTTTTGTGCTCAGCGGATTTCTCATCACCTGGCTGCTGGTGCGCGAGTCGGAAACCACCGGCACCATCTCGCTGCGCGATTTTTATATCCGGCGCACGCTGCGCATCTTTCCTGCGTTCTATGTCTTCTGGGCGGTCTGCATTCTTGCGGCGATACTGCGGCACGCGCATATCCCGTGGGGTGAAGCGTGGTCGTCGTTCTTCTACATGGGCGACTACTACAGCGCCCTGCACGCGTCGCATGTGAACCAGATCATGGGCGTGACCTGGTCGCTGGGTGTGGAAGAGAAATTTTACCTGTTATGGCCGGCGACCTTCGCGTTCCTGCACCGGAATCCGCTCAAGCTCTTTCGCGTTACATTGGCTTTGATTGCGGCGATCTGGATCTACCGCATTGTCATGTGCCTGTCGTTTTCGCTGCCGCCGGATTACCTGCGCTACGCCTTCGAGTCGCGGTTTGACAACATTCTTTACGGCTGCGCGCTGGCGCTGGGGCTGAAGCTGTTCAAGATTGAGCCGCTGCTGGCGGCGGTGAACCGTTTCAAGCCGCTGCCGTTCCTGTGCGGTGCCGCGCTGATCGCGCTGGCGGTGTTCGAAGATCACTTCAGCCTGAGGTTCACTTACATCCTCGGTATGGCGTTGGTGTCGATGCTGGTGGCAACGATGCTCATCCAGTTTGTGTTTCTGGGGGCGATACGGAACTGGCGCTGGCTGGACCATCCGGTGCTGCGATTCTTCGGGCGGATTTCGTATTCGCTGTATCTGTATCACATCGTTGTGATCGGGCTGGTCGACCACTTTTTCCCGCAGCTGCGGATTCGCGTTTCCTATCCGCTTATCTATGGCGGATCGGCGGCGGCGGCGTACCTTTCGTATGTGATCGTGGAGCGGCCGTTCCTGCGGTTGAAGCATCGGTTCGAGGTGGTGAAGCCGGCGGCGGAATCGCGCGCCGTGCCATTGAAGGCGCAGGTTGCTGGGGCTTCGGAAGCGGCGTCGTGAGTAGATTCGGCGGGGAAGGACGCGGGCCGGAGGCCCGCGCTACAGCCGGCAGGATGCCGGCGCTACCGTGCTACCCTTGAAAGGCGCCGGTGAAACCGCCGGCATTACCAGCGGATTGACGCTGCGAGTCAGGTTGTTTGGGGGCCATAGGCATGCAGACTGCACCGAAGGTCGCGGGGACGTTCGAAATCCTCAGAGAGAAAATTGAGACGAAGACGGCCAAGGTTGGCATCGTCGGGCTGGGTTATGTGGGCTTGCCGCTGGCGACGGAGTTCGCCAAGGCCGGCTTCACGGTTACGGGAATCGATGTCCAGGAGTCGAAGGTTGAAGGTCTGAACCGCGGCCAGTCGCATGTGCAGGATGTTCCGTCCGAGGAAGTGGCCAAGCTGATTGAAGAAAAGCGCTTCGGCGCTACGACCGATTTTTCTGTGGTTCGCGAGCTGGACACGATCAACATCTGCGTTCCGACGCCGCTGCGCAAGACCAAAGATCCGGACATGAGCTTTATCGTTTCGGCGGTGGAGCAGATTGCCAAGCACTTTCACCCCGGACTGCTGGTGACGCTGGAATCGACAACCTATCCCGGTACCACGGATGAATTGCTGCTGCCGACGTTTGAAAAGCTCGGCTACAAAGCCGGTAAAGATTTCTTCCTGTGCTTCTCGCCGGAGCGCGTCGATCCGGGCAATCCGACTTACCAGACCTACAACACGCCGAAGGTGGTTGGCGGGATCACCCCCGCTTGCACCGAGATGGGCACGCTGTTTTTCTCGCAAGCGCTGCAGACGGTTGTTCCCGTTGCCAACACGCGCGTGGCCGAGATGGTGAAGCTGCTGGAGAACACCTTCCGCATGATCAACATCGGGCTGGTGAATGAGATGGCGCTGATGTGCGACGGCATGGACATCAACGTCTGGGAGGTGATCGACGCGGCGGCGACCAAGCCGTTCGGCTTCATGCCGTTTTATCCCGGCCCGGGGCTGGGTGGGCATTGCATTCCCATCGATCCGTTTTATCTGTCGTGGAAGACGAAGCAGTCAGGCATCGAGGCGCGCTTCATCGAGTTGGCAGGCTACATCAACGGGAATATGCCGCACTTCGTCGTCGACAAGATTCAGACCGCGCTGAATCAGCACAGCAAGGCGGTAAATGGATCGCGCATTCACGTGGTTGGCGTCGCCTACAAGCGCAACATCGACGACATGCGCGAATCGCCGGCGCTCGATGTCATCCTGCTGCTGAAGAAGCGCGGCGCGGTGATTTCCTACAGCGATCCTTACGTGCCGCATCTGCGGCTGGATGGGATAACGCTGGATTCGCAGCCGACACTTGAGTCTGCGGCCAATGCCGACTGCGTGGTGATCGTTACCGATCACTCGGACTTCGATTATCGAGGGCTGCTGACGGCGTCGAAGCTGATTGTTGACACGCGGAATGCCCTGAAAGCGTTCAAGTCGGAGAAGATTGTGCGGCTGTAGGTGGCGTCCGAGACAGGGACGTCGCGGCCAGATTGACGACTGCTGAAGGACTTCGATGCGCCGGTCTTATGCCGTCGGGCGTGGCGGCACGACTGAAGGCGTGCCCTTTTACACAGCCGCTCGCGGAACGGGTTTTTCAGGAGCCTGTGAGGTCGTGCCCTGACACTTGCCCTCCGGAGCGCGGAGGTGTCAGGGAGAGCGGGAACGGCAGATCCCTCGTCGGGCCGAAGCCCTCTTCGGGATGACAAGAAATAGAGGAGTTCAGCGGCTCCGCTTAAGCTGTGGCCTTTCAAAGGCGATTCCCTGCAAGTGAATTGGACTGGAACCGATGTGCAATAATTTGCACATGAAGTGATCAACCTGTTGCGCTTTCCGAAATGAAGATTTGTAACTATTTGTTTATCAATGTGATATAGTGTGCAGAATTTTGGCCACTCGGCTAAACAATTGCACATACCCCCAAAGTCTTAGACTGCAAATCAAGGAGTAATCCGCCTGTGGCGCTTGCTGGCACCAAGACGAGCGGTACTGCGTTGACGCAACCGGCAGAGGAAGTTCTGCCAGGCAGTAAACCGCCCTCACCGCCCTTCTCAGAAAGACTCCTTTCTTTTTGGCAGACGATCAAACCCTTTGGCTGGCAAGGCCTGCTACTGGTCGTGGTTTTGGGAATCCTGTACTGGCCGGTGCTGAAGTTGCTGGTCTGGCAATGGTATTACGAT
>Ga0335078_10008825_pt1 | contig 14981 bp, 15 predicted proteins | sample Lox_Sample_32_FD_206711 | JGI IMG/M metagenome (GOLD analysis project Ga0335078, IMG submission 206711) | Soil microbial communities from Loxahatchee National Wildlife Refuge, Florida, United States - Lox_Sample_3.2 | ecosystem: Environmental > Terrestrial > Soil > Wetlands | place: USA...
GCCTGTCCGGCCACCAGAATGGCCGGAATCTCGATGACGCCGTGCGGCATGAGCCAGCCGAGCAGGAAGGTCGTGTATCCCGCGCGGGCGTAATCGAAAGCCACTGCTCCCAGAATCACGCCGTTGTAGAACAGCATCAGCACCGATCCGATGCCCCAGGTGATGCCCAGCGCGAGTGTAAAGAACGAGACGCGCATGTTGTGGGTCATCAGCTCAGCCGAGAAAGTGGAACGATGGCCTTCGAGGTTCTTGTTGGGCCCCGCCTCCTCCTTGCGCACGCGTTCGCCGGGATCGCCTTCCAACCCCGGAAAGGGCATCAGAACCGACTTCGCGTCAGGATCGATAGCCAGCGCGAACGCGCCAAATCCGGCTCCTCCGATGGTCAGGGCCAGCGCCAGTCCGAATGCGCCGATGTGGCGGCGAAAAGTCCTCGGAAACTCGCCGAAAAACCAGCGGCGCGGCGAAAAGCGCGCCTTGCGGCGGCGCGTCTCATAAATCTCGGCATAGGCTCGCCCCACCATACCGCTAAGGTATGAGCTTGCCTCCGATTCAGCGGCGAAGGTGCTCAGGCGCGCCAGATCGGCGGATGTGCGCTCGTAGAGATAGTGCAGACGCCGCGCGTCGTCGTAGTTCAGTTTCGCGCCCGCCTGCACGGCGTCAAGCATTTTTTCCAGTTCCTTCCAATGCGGCCGGTTCTGCGCGAAGAATCGCTCGACGTCGATGATCATAGGGCCTGCCGCTGTTTGGTGTTCAGATAGAAGCGCGTCAGCTCGAGGGAGAGCATCGCGGGATGGGCCGAGAACATCCGCACACCGCGTGAGCGCAGGCTCGCCGCCAGTTCCGTCATGCGCCGCCACGCAAGGTGGCCGCCCAGGCGCTCGTAGACCTCGGGCAGGGTCGCGGCGGGCAGCTCGAACAGAGCCTCATCGTATTTCCCCCGCACCGACGCGACCGCCACCAGATGCCGTCCTGACAACGCGCCTGCCACTTTCAGAAACTCTTCGGAAAGCACCGGGTCGTCAAGGTCGGTGAGAAAAACCAGCATCGCGCGCCGCCGCAGACGCGTGTCCAGAATGGCGGACAGTTCGGCGAAATCGGGCGCCACCTTGCGTGGCGCCAAACTCAGCAGCGAGTTGCGGCACGCGTCGTGGTGGGCGTTCGTGCCCCCGGCCCGAACAAACGAATGGACGGTATCGCTGAACGTAACCAGACCGAACAGATCTCCCTGCTGCCGGCAGGCGAGTGAAAGCACCAGAGCCGCCGTGATGTATCGCTCCAGAGTGGTCTCGCCGTCGCCAGCGTCGCGCCCGGTGAGTCGCGAGCAATCGAGCACCGCGTATATCTCCTGCGTTCGCTCCACGCGAAACTGCCGCGTGATGGGATGCCCGCGGCGCGCCGACGCCTTCCAGTGAATCTCGTTGAGCGCGTCGCCGGGGATGTATTCGCGGAGCTTCTCGAATTCACGTCCGCGGCCTGCCTGACGCTGAATGTGCAAACCGGGATGGCGGCGTACCAATAGCGGCGCGATGACGCTTCGGTCCCCGCCAAGATCCGGATAGACCCGGACTTCGCAGTTCACAGCGGCTCTTCGGCGAACGCTCCAGAGCCCCATGGGCGACGACGTCTCGAGTCCCGTGGAATGGATTTGGAATTTGCCGCGGGCCCGTGGCTCGGCTCGCACCAATACTGCGATCGATTCACCAGGCGGGGGTACGTCAACGAGAAACTCGTCGTTTTCGCAACTCAGGCTTTCATCCGCGGCAAGACCCGCGCGCAATGCGCCCACTCGCGCGCCCCTGTTGCGGATGGTGATTGGAATGGCGCCCTTTCGGCGTCTCACAAAGCGGACCACGCCAGGGACTTCAACCTGAATCCCTTCCAGCCGCTGCCGCCCGAGAAGCGCGTCGAGAACTGCCGCCAGACCGAAGAGCCCAATGAACAACCACGCCGGTGTCGAGGCGATGGCCGATACCGGCACAACCGCCACCGCGAACAACACGAGAAGGCGAGTGCGCGGAACGATCATCGTGGTACCGGGACTTCCGCCAGGATTTGTTGAATCACCTCGGCCGAGGTGAGTCCTTCCAGCTCGAACTCGGGCCGTAGGACCTGCCGATGCCCCAACACCGGTACTGCCAGCTCACGGATGTCGTCGGGCGTCACGAAATCACGCCCTTTAATGGCCGCGTGCGCGCGGCTGGCGAGCAGAAGCGATTGCGTGCCTCGGGGGCCTGCCCCGGACATAATCGACTCGTGGGTTCGTGTGCGGCGTACCACATCTACGGCGTACGCCGCCAGCTCCTCTCGGAACGTTACCGTGGAGAGCGCGTGCCGCACCGCCACTAGTTCTCCGTCACGCAGCACTGGTTGAACCGCGCCGTGGGCCAGCGTCTCTTCGGGAGCGTCACCAGAGAGCATCCGGCGGCCGAGCTCCGCCTCTTCCTCGCGTTCGGGCAGCGCCATGGGAATCTTCAGCATGAAGCGATCCTTCTGCGCTTCCGGCAGCGGATAGGTCCCCTCGTATTCGATCGGATTCTGAGTGGCGAACACGGTGAACGCCGGCGACAGCGGATGCGTCTCCCGATCGATGGTGACCGTGCGCTCCTGCATGGCCTCCAGTAAGGCTGCCTGCGTTCGCGCCGGTGCGCGGTTGATCTCATCGGCCAGCAGGAAAGTCGTAAAAATGGGGCCGCGAACGAGCGAAAACTCCCCGCGTTGCATATTAAAGATGTTCGTGCCGGTAATGTCCGTGGGCATTAAATCGGGCGTGAACTGCACGCGCGTGAAATCGCCGCCGAGGACATGGGCCAGGGTGCGTGTCAATAATGTCTTGGCGACGCCCGGCACGCCCTCCACCAGCGCGTGATTCGCGGTGAAGATGCAAACCAGCGCGAAATCGATGGCGCGCTCCTGGCCGATGACCACCTTTCGGACCTCGGCGCGAGTCCGCTCCAGCACCGCTTTCAGTTGTTCGAAGTCTGCTTCCATGGATACTTTGTCCCCTCAATGGCCTGCCGAATCGATTCGTAGCCGCGAACCGGGTCCGCTGCCACCGCCCCCTCGCGCATCGCCTCTTCCAGCTTCCTGCGATGCTCGTCGCTTAGCCGGTACGGCATTCCGCGCCCCGTGGCGGTTTGGCGATACTCGCGCACGCAAAGGTCGATCACCCGGGCCGGTTTCACGCTGCGCTCCAGCAAGCCGATCAAACCCGATGCTGCGGAGAAGCCTCGGAGCCCGGCGGCATCTGCGCTCGCCGGTCGCCGCGGCAGGAACGGTGACGCATTCTTCCAAACGTACAAGGCAGCCAGCACCAGCAGCGCGGCTATCAGCCCCTGCAGGCGATACCGGCGCAAAAGCCCGGCGACACTCCCGCTGTCCTCCAGCCCCAGGTGCGCCTCGTCGAAGATAATGTTGTGCTCGGGTCCAACCAGCTTTGCCAGGGCCACCGCGTCAGGCGCCTGTACCAGTGCTTCGTTGCTTAGCATCCACGAGTCCGCTACCAGCACGATGGAGCCCGCTTTCCACGGCCTCTCGATCCACACCGGATGCCCGCGATACTGCCGTTCCACACTCCACTGTGGCGCGAGCTTGTCGAACCACAGGGCCGTGGTGCGTGGCGGGTCGTCACTCCAGCCCGAGTCCGGAGGCTTCTTCACCGTCTCCACAACCGGTGCGACGCCGATCTGCTCGAAGAACGTCTGCTCGTGCTTCTTGCTCTCTCTCTGATTCCCACGAAGTTGCCGCTCGATCTCAACCTCCGCTTCGAGGCGCGGCCGCTCCGGCAGGAACGCGATCACCACCCGGCCTCCGGCGCCGGCGATCCTCTCCAGATCGGGCGAGGGAACGAACCATTCCGTGACGCCCAGGAAGAAGAGCGCGGTGTCGGGACCCTTAAGCCGCGCCAGCGAGCGCAGGTTTCGCGACACGTTGAGACCGGGCTGCTGAGCAAGACTTTCGTACAGTGCTTCCGCACCCAGCGGGTCGGGCCGAAGAGTCGAGTACACAGGCCACGCATCGGCCGCTTCGAATCGCAGACGAAACAGTGCATAGACGCCGAAGACGAAGGCCACGGCGAGCCCCGCGGCGATCGCGGCCGTGAATTTACGTCCCGCCACGAGCCCTCATTTCCACGGCGCTCGCCCGGAACCCGTCGAAGTCTTCCCGCGAGAGCGCGTGCTCGCCATACCAGGTCCGCTCGAAAACGCCCACCAGGCCCCGAAAGGTCTCAAGAAGCTTTGCGTTTCCCCGGGCGCGTCTCGCCAGCTCGCGCTGATAATCCATATTGGAGCGCGCGCGGTGAATGGTGATCAGACCGGCGTCCCCCAGACCCGCGAGCACCGCCAGGTAAATCGCCCGCATGGCCAGGCGCAGATTGCCGGAGTCAAGCAGGCGCGCGGCCATGGCCAGCCACTCGTCCTCCGGCGCCTGGTCGGGCGCGACATTGTCGCTGGCGAGGTCCAGAACCTCCGGAACGGGAACACTGGCTGCCGTCCGTGCTTTCCTCCGCCGTTCCATGCGCATGCGCAGCAACAGCGCGATCACCGCCCCCGCCGCCAGTGCGATGAGCACAAAGAGAATGGGCGCGGCGTAAGGCATGCCTCGGCGCCCATTACCGTTGTCGGGCAGATCCCGCGGCTGCCCAAGCAGCCACCGGACGATGGCGCGAATCACCGCGCCGAGCCATTCAAACGCCTGGTGCACCATATTGCCGATGAACTGAACCGCATCCTGGGTGAAGCGGACAAAGGCGTTCGAAGGAGCGCCGGCTTCGGTTGCTCGCGGTTCCTGCCACAGGAATTCCGGCCTGTGCGTCACCTGATGAATCGAGCGGTCGAGCTTTGGCGCATCCACCGATTGCGTCGCCCCCTTCAGCGGCGCGACAGCGCACAGCAGCAGAATCGCCAATACCCCCGTTCCCCGCCGGATGGCCGCGCCAAGATCCACGCCAGTGCGAATTGCGTCCACGCGGAAGCAGCGAATCACGAACATGGCGCGCAGCAGAGGGTCCATCACCAGCCACGTGACCACGAATGCGGCGGTGACCAGCGTGCCATTCACCATGCCTCCGGGATCCCTCGTGAAGACACTCTCTTCACCCGTGAACATTCGAAACAAGACCGGTCCCGCGGCGAGAATCACGAATGCATTCACGAAAACCACCAGACCGAGAAGCGCGGCTATCATGAAATCCAGCGCGCTGGCGATGGACCACGTCGATGCCTGGCGCGAGGCATAGCGATAGATTCCGCCTGCATCGGCCGCGTCGGACGCGCTGGCGCTGTAGTAGAACGCGGCCATCCAGGGAAAGCCCAGAATACTCAGCGCACCAAGCGGCAGCAACACCAGAGAGGTTCCTCCGATCAGCGCCTGTGGAGCGAGCGCCGGCTGTTTCAGTTGGGCGCCATCGAGCAACGGCCACAGTCTTCGCGCGAAACGCGCCTGGCTCGCCGTCATCCAGAGAAACAACAGCGCGAGCGCAAGAGCGTGGGCCGGCAAAACCTCAGCGGCATTTGCGCTTCCAGTCATCTCGCTCACGAACGCGATTGCACCGAGTCCGAAGGGCAGGCTCCCGGTCGCCCACGCCAGCCACGCCGCCGCCGGCGCCGCGCGCAGCAGATCGAAGGCCGAATCCAGCAGTGCCACCGAACCCGGCGGCCGGACAGCCGTTCTCACCGCCCCTGCTCCTGACCGGATTCGTCAAAGCTGTGGCGCGCCGGCTCGGCGTTCATCAGCAGGCGCCCGGCCATGTAGAAAATGATCCAGCAAAGCAGCAGGGTGAAAGCCAGCCCCACGGCCGAAAAAGTTTGGTGCAGCAGACGGCCGCCACGAATTACCGGAGCGCGCATCCGCGCCAGGCAAGCCGCGCAGATCAGGCGGCCGTCATGATCCACGACGCACTCCCGGCAATAGGAGCGCCGGCATTCCAGGCACAATGACGCCGCCTCGCGCCCCGGGTGCACGAAACAACGCTGTTGCGCAAACGGTGTCATTGCCGCCCCATCATAAACGATCTGAGCCGAACAACGTCAGCGGCGCCCCGCTGCGCTCGCCGGCGGCTTCCTCGGCCAGCAGGAAAGCGATCAAACCCCAGACCGCGAGGAGGAGCAGGATTACCGCGACCGCCACATGCAGCGGTTCCGCGGTTTCAACCATTGCATATAGCTTGCGTGTGTTCGCGTCCTGCGCGTTGCGGCTGGCTTGTGAAGTTGTCCAGCGCAGGGCGAAGGTCCCAATGCTCCCCGCGATCACCAGCGAACTGAACACCGCCGCTGCGCGGGATCCGCGAATGTTCTTCACCCCGTGGCGCAGCAGGGGCACAATCATCAGCGCCACGAACGCCAGGTAACCGATCGGCATCGCCCATGGCAATGCGCGGGGTGCGAAAATCGCCGTGTACAGTTTGAATCCGCCGAGCGCAAGCAGCGCTGCAAAACCCGCCACGTACAGAGGCGAAGGACGGCGGATGTCTTCCGATACCGCGGGAAGAGCGGGCGGCTGCGGTGGAGTTTCCACTATCTGAATCGGCAGAGGCGGTGGCGTTTCCAGAGCGCGGCCGAGTTCCTCGGGCGCCATGGAGGGCTGTGCGGCGCGCACGCGGTCGTCGATCGCCGCCAAGGCTTTTCGCGCGGACCGCATGCGGCACAAGGCAGGCAATTCCGCGGTGCCGGCAGCCGTTTGGAGCCAGGCCTTGCAATCTTCCCGGCGCAGCGTGAACCACGCATAGACGATGGTGAGCAGCGCCAGCAGTGTTCCCCATATCTCGTGTTGGGCCCACATCAGCGCTCCGGTGGCCGCGGCGCAGACTCCGATCGCAATCCACTCCACCACCGGGCGATACCCTTTGCGCCGCTCCTGCAATACCAGCGCCTGGATATCGGAGAAATAGAACCGCCGGTACTCCTCGCTGAAGCTGAGCGAGCGAACCAGAAGCAAATGGTCGGGGCCCAGATAAAGCCGGTCCCTCCGCAGCAGGCGGCTCTTTTTGCCGGGCAGACGCTTGTACTCGGACGTCGATGCCGCCATCAGCTTCGCGCCTTCATTACGATATAGACGAGCAGCCACGCCCATCCGCCAACCTCAACGAGGCCGAGGCCGAGCGCGAACCACGCCCGCACCATTGTCCGCGGAACCAGGCTGCGCGGCGCGCGGAACGCGCGTATCGCCAGGTAAATGGCGACCGGCGCGGCGATCAGGCTGAGGGTGAAGATAATCGCCGAGCTTACGGCCACCACCAACGCCATCGTGTCGTAAAGCGTCCGCGACCGCACCAGCAGATCGGTCCGTGTCTCGGCCGCATTAATGCAAGCCGGACAGAGCACGCGGCTGCCCCACTCGATCCGGCACAGCGCGCACACGAAACGCCCGCACGAATCGCAGGCGGCGACGGCCCGTTTCTCGCTGTGTACGAAGCAGGCCGATTCGCCTTCGCCCTGCACCGGTTCGCCGGCCGATTCGCCGCGCAGGCGGAATATCGCCGGATAGACTCTCGCGCTGGCCACCACGCCGCAGCGGCATGTGACCGGCTCGCCACCGGTAGGGTACGGAATGGTGGCCAGGCACACATGGCAGTGTGTCAGCGGCGGCTGCAGCTTCACCGATTTACTTCCTGACGACGCGCGTTTCGCAGATGCGGTCGTGCAGAGCTCGCTTTTCGTCGTCGAATCCGGCCATGATGTAGCCGATGTACAGCGTCAAACCGGAGAGTACTTTGGCGAAGTAACGGCCGATGGCCAGACCCCAGCCGGGCCGTGCGCCGTCGGCGCGAATCACCTCGAGCGACAGAACCATCTTCCCCGGTGTCGCTCCTTTGTTCACCACAAACCATGACTCGTAGGCGACGGCAATCGCCATGTTGATGACTATGAGCACCGAGAACAGGCCCAGCGTGCGCGTGAGAATCGCGGTCGGGTCCGCCGCGTTCACGCTCATCCCGACAAAGATCAATTGAAACGGAATATTAATAATCGCACCGACAACACCCAGAATTATGCCGTCGATGAAGATCGCGGCGAAGCGAATCCAGAATCCGCCGTATTGCCGGCCCTGGTGCGCCAGTCCGCCCGGCAATGCCCCCTCGCGAAGCCGCTGCATCACCGCGTCCTTGCAGCCCGCGCAAACGGTCATATTGCCAATCTGCAACAGATCCGACGGCAGGAAAGGCCTGCCACAGTGGCTGCAGAAGCGAGTTTCCGGTTGAACGGGACCCGCTGCCGTAGCCGCCGCAGCCACAGGCGCCGGGGCGGCAAAGCCGGCAGCCTGCGCCGGCGCCGATGCCGCGGGAACCACCGGGGCGGGTTGCTGAAGTGTCCCAAAGGCCGCCCAGTTGCCCATGCCCGCTCGCCAGACCAGCGTGGCCGCATTAATTCTGCCGGATGACACCAGCATCTCGAATTCAGCCGGCGTCACCGGGCCGAATTGTTGCCTTCCGTCGGAATAGTACCAGTCCATGGGAATAGAAATCCCCTCAGGTTGAAGGATGGGATCTTCGGTCCATCATACCTGAACTCATTCGGCTCTCGGTTGCTCCGGCTTTAGCAGTTCCTCCGCGTATATCGCTCCCGCCGCCGTCTCCTCATGCTTGAAGAAAACGTAGCAGTCGCGACCGCCGGTCAGCATCTGCCCGATCCTGCCGGCAATCTCGCCGCGTTCTTCGGCTGAGTAATCTGCTTTGCGAAGGCGCGAATACACGAACGGCGCGGTCAGCACGGCGGGAATTACCAGTCTGTCGGATTCGGCAAGGCACAGCGCCACGCCCCGGTCTTCCAGCGCATCGTACACATCCTGAACCAGCCAGGATTGGTGCCGGAATTCGAAGGCGCACCGCAGTCCGGCTGGTAATCCGGCCAGGAACTCCTTCAGAATGGTGGTATCGGCCCGAAACTGGGGCGGCAGCTGAAACAGCACCGGCCCCAGACGTTTCGCGATTCGCAGCGGCTCCAGGGCGCGGAAGAAGACCTCCGTGAACTCAGCTTTTTGCAACCGCTGGATGTGCGTGATGCGCATGTGCGCCTTGGGGCAAAAGACGAAACCCTCCGGCGTCGCCTTGATCCACGCCTCCAGCGTTGCCGCCGAAGGCAGACGCCGGAACGTATAGTTGATTTCGACCGCATTGAGCCGGCCGGCGTAATGCCCCAGGAACTGTTTCGCCGGCATCTTCGCCGGATAGAAGTCGGGCTTCCACGATGGGTACGCAAATCCCGACGTGCCGCAGAACAAGCCAGCCATGGAGCTTATGGTAGCCGACTCCCGCCCCGGATTCTGCGTTAAGATCGGAGCCTGGCCATGCGAAACATTTGTCTGCTCGCGCTGCTCTCCTTCGCACTCGCCTCAGTTGCCGGGGCCGCGGTCTACAAAATCGAAGAGGGCTACGTGGATGCCAACGGCGTCATGATCTACTATGAAGCGTTTGGACAAGGTACGCCGTTGATGATCGTGCACGGCGGGCCGGGCGCCTCGCACGATTACTTCCTGCCTTATCTCACTCCCCTCGCTCGCCATCACCGGCTCATCTTTATTGACGAGCGCGGCTCCGGCCGCTCTTCGAAACTGGACAATCCCGCCGGCTATACCGTGGAAGCCATGGCCGACGACCTCGAGGCGGTTCGCAAGCAACTACTGTTGGGCAAGGTCGCGCTGTTGGGGCATTCCTACGGTGGCGTGCTCGCCCAGGCCTATGCGCTGAAGTATCAGCAGAACCTCACCAGCCTGATCCTGTGCAGCACGTTTTACAGCACAGCCAGGATGAACGAAGTCTTTCAAAAAGAACTGGCGGCCATGCCCGCTGACGTGCGCAAGCGCATTCAGAAGCTGGAAGCCGCCGGCCTGTTCGGCAAGGGCAAGGTCTGGGAGAAAAATCGGTATCCCGATGCCTATATGATCGCCGCATGGGGCGAAGGCTATTTCCCCTATCTTTACCAGCGCCATCCCGACCCCAACTACGATCCTCTGGAGGACGGCAAAATGTCCTGGGATCTTTACCGCCAGATGTGGGGTTCGGACGGCGAATTCGTGATCGACGGTAATCTGAAGTCCGTGGAGTACGCCGCTAAACTACCGAGTCTTCATTTGCGCACCCTGGTCACCGCGGGCGATCATGACGAATGCGACCCCGGCCAGGCGAAGGATCTCAGCGGGCTCATTAAAGGTTCCAGGCTTGTGATCTTCCCGCAAAGCGGCCACATGACTTTCGTCGATCAGCCAGACCTTTTCATCCGTGCAATCGACGACTTCCTGGCGGCGAAATGAGCGGTGTGCAAACAACCTTCGTTTATCTGAAAGTCGAGCTGGAGCACGGCGAGGACGAGAAGACCCAGCGGTTAGCCGAAGAGATCTGCCGCCGCGTTCAGAAGATCTACGGCGTGCGCTCGGCTGAGGTATCGAGCATCGTTTCACCCGCCGACGAATAGGGCGGCCCAATCAGCTCGCCATGGGTTCGCAGAAAGAACACGTCGGTCATCCCTGCTATGTAATCGCAAACCCCGCGCCACGGGGGCTCGCCTGCCGCCGTATAGGACTCGGGAAGCCGGTCGGGGTGGTGCAGGAAATAATCGAACAGCTCCCCGAGCATGGCCGAGGAATGCCGCCGCTCTTCCACCAGCGGCGCGGAATAGTAGACGCGTTTGCGCAGAAACTCCTTCAGGCCGCCCGCGATCTCTGCGGCCTCCGCGGTGAATGCCGCCAGCCGTTCAGGGAGCGCGCGAACCTCCTCCGGCTCGCTCACGCCTGCGCTGTCGGCCTTCGCCGCCGTGCCTTCCACCAGTCCGCAGACGAGTTCGTCAATCAGCCCGCGCAGAATCTCCTGAAACTGAATGCGTTCGCCCGATCCGGGAAATTGTCCCAGCGCCTCTTCATATAACTCCTCGACGCGCGGTGTAGCCGAGGCGGCATCTTCCAGACGGAACAGGCCTGCCGAGAAAGCATCGTCCAGATCGGCCGTATCGTAGGCGATTTCGTCGGCCAGGTCGATGAGCTGGGCCTCCAGCACTGGTCTCTCGGCCGGCAAGTATTCGTCCAGCTCCGGCGCTGTTCCCGGAATCAGGTCGCGCGAGTGTTTCACAATCCCCTCGCGCACCTCGAATGTCAGGTTAAGACCGGGGAAGCGGGCATAGCGCTGTTCCAGGATTTCCACAATCCGCAGCGCGTGTAGGTTGTGATTAAATCCGGCGCCGAACGGCTTGAGCAGCCGGTTCAGCTCTTCCTCGCCTGCATGCGCAAAAGGCGGGTGGCCGATGTCGTGCACCAGCGCCAGTGCCTCGGTGAGCTCTTCGTTCAGCCCCAGACCCACCGCCGCGCTTCGCGCGATCTGCGCTACTTCGATCGTGTGGGTCAAGCGATTACGGAAATGATCGGAAAGTCTCGGTGTGAAAACCTGCGTCTTGGCCTCCAGCCGCCGGAACGCTCGCGTATGGATCACGCGGTCGCGATCGCGCTGGAACTCATTACGCCACCGATGTGTGAACTCGGGATAACGCCGCCCCCGGCTGCGCTCCGCGGGGAAACGCAGGCGAGCGAGGGACCGCTTCACTTCTGTGCCAGTTCGCCCAGTTGTGCGATCGCCACCTGGCTGATCGCGGGCCGCTCGCTGCTGCGCAACGGCTCCAGAAGCTTGCGCGCCTCACCGGGCTGCGTCGGCGCGATGATTCTGGCCAGCATGAGCTGGGCTTCTTCCTTCGAAACAAACATTGTTGGCTTGTCAATCAGCCCCTGCAGCAGATTCTTCGCGTCGCTGATCTTGTTCTGCGAGGCATAAATCCGCGCCAACTGCACCGCAGCCAGCGAAGTGTAGGGGCCCTTGCCGTTGTCCACCACGTCGCGCAACCGGCGCTCCGCCTCCGAGGCATTGCCTTTATCCGCGGCGTGCGCGGCCAGCATGTACTCTCCGGCCGTGCCCTCTTCGCTTCCATGAAACTGGACCGAGAGGTCGGTCAGCGCTTTCACCAGAGCCGCGTTCTTGGCGCCCTCGGTTGCATAGCTCAACGAGTATGCATCCTGAGATGGACCGACATTCGCATTGGTGATGCGAAATACTTCCGCCAGTTTCTCCTGGCGAACGGTGTGTTCGTGCGCGGAATAAAAATACCATCCGCCCGCCAGCACCGCCACCGCCAGGGCGATGCCTCCGTAGCGCACGGCCTGGGATCGGTGCTCGGTGACATATTCGAGCGTGTGCTGTACTTCCGTCCGGAACGGATCGGTCTTCAGTTGCTTACGGCTGATTCTGTCCACTGGAATTCCTCTTAAGCAAACGCTTTTGCGGCCGTTTTGACCGCTCGCGTTCCTTCAGCCGCACTACGAGCGCACCGCCGCGCGATGGCCGGCTGGAATACTTCATCTTAACACTCGTGCCGGGAACGCCGCCGGCGGAGAGGCGAGCTGAACCTCAGGCCACGTCCACTTTGTGATTCGCCGCCAGCGACTTCTTGTAACTCTCCAATGCCTTGGTAAACCGGCCGTCGAACTGCTGCCCGGTCTCGTCCAGACCGAGTTTCTCCATCTCGCTGAATTGCACCCGCCGCTCCTCGCGCATGGCAAGGTTGGAGAGCATCACCGCAATCGAGTCGTTCATGCCAATGTCGATGTTGGCCGTGGGACGCGCGCCAGTGCGGCAGCAATCGAAGAACGAGGCAAGCTGAACCTCGGCGGGATTGGAATCCTCGTCGTCCACGATCACGCCCTTGTCGTAGAGCCACCTGCGCGCGTACTTCATCTCGCGGCCCAGGAAAGAGTCGTCTTTCGCAATATCGAGCTGTCCGGCCGCCACCGCCAAAGGCAGGCCGCGCTGGCCGCCCCCGATCAGATATGTCGCTCCAGCCGGCACCGGCGGCTCTTTCTCGCCAGGCCGCGGCGGAGGCGACGACACCACGCGCGTGGTCTCCTTGTAGTAAAGCGCCGTCGCCATCAACTCCTCGCCGTCCCCCAGAGTCATCTCCAGCGACCCACCCGTGCCCATGATCAGCTCGCCGTAGTCCGGCCGTGTGGACGCCAGATAAGGCAGGTGCGAATTCGTGGTGATAGAGCTGTAGACGAGCTTGCGGCCTCCCGGGTACTGGTAAATGAGCTGGATGTTGTCGTACACATCGCGGCCGTCTTTCCATGTGTCCAGGCCGCCCACGCCCACCACGAACTCGGGCGTCGCGCCGAACATCCAGTCCGCGACATCGATCTGGTGCGACGCCAGCTCAGCCGCCAGCCCTCCCGAGTATTCGCGGAACAGCCGCCAGTTGAAGCCACGCATCACCCAGCCGGGGTTCCGGTGCCACTGGGCGTGAATATGGGTGACCTCGCCGAGCAGGCCTTTCTCGATCATCGACCGCGCAATCTGATAGAACTTGCTGTACCGCCGCTGCAGTCCCACCTGCAGTACCTGCTTCGGATGCTGGGCCGCCAGCGCCCGCAGCGCGTGCACCTCGTAAGGTTGAAACACCAGGCTCTTTTCGCAGAAGACGTGTTTGCCCGCCAGCAAAGCGTCGCGCGTGACCGCGTAGTGCTCGAACAACGGAACCGCAATGAACACCGCCTGGACATCTTTGTTGTCGAGCACGGCGCGGTAGTCCTGCGTCCTGGCTGGATTGGTGCCTATGATCCTTACGCCCGCGTCGGTCTTGTCGGGGTTGAGATCGCACACCGCAACGCAACGCCCTCCCGCAATGCTGCGGAGATGCTTCAGCAGGTATGAGCCCCGCCCCCCCACGCCGATAATGCCGAACGGCACGATGTCGTTGGCGGCGGAAAGTGCGGCGGACGCGCCGACGGCCGCGACCGACCGGATGATATCCCGGCGAGTGAGATTTGCAGGTGCATCAGACATGGGGCGCCTCGTTTGAGTCTAACCGCTCGGCCCGCTCCCGTGCCCTGCGCGCCGACCACTCCGCGCCGGCCAATACCAGCATCGACCCCATGAAACTCCACACAATTAACGTCACCGAATACTGGAATGGACCATACTCCGCCTTCGTCTTCTGCTGAGTCCACTGCCACGTCAGCAGATTGATCCACATCATCACTTCGATAAGAACGCCAACGAAGATAGACGCAGGCAGCACGTCTTTCGGGTTGACCTTGCAGTTTGGAAGGATCCAGTAGATCAGAAACAGGATGAAGATCGAGACTGGCAGCGCCGCGAACTTGAATGCAAGGTTCTTCAACAGATCGGAAGCAAACGGTATTGGCTCAATCGTCTGGGCATTCAGGCCCGTGAACAGCGCCGAACCGATGGCCAGAATCCCGCAGGCAAAGATCAGCCCCAGGCTGATCGCCTGATTGTGCACGAAAGTGCGGTTCGTCTTGCATCCCCACACTCTGTTCAACCCGACTTCCAGGGGTTCAAAAATGCCGTTTGCCGTGAATAGAAGAAGCAGGACCGAGATAAGCTGAAATCCCTTCTGACGCGAGACGATGCTGAGCAGTCCATTATGCGCGTGAGCCTCACCCAGCCACAACCAGTCCTCGATTCGGCTCGGAAAGTAATTGTACAGGGCTACCTGAATCGCGTCGGTCGCCTGAGGCCAGTGCAACAGATGGTCCGTGATGGAGGCCAATACGATAAGAAACGGGAAAAACGAAAGCAGCACGTTCGCGGACACCGAGAAGGCAAAGACGTGCACCTCGGTCTGCATCCAGTAGCGGAACGTCGGCTGAATCCATCGCCAGACGCGCAGCGCCATGTTCGATTGTTGAGCGGGGGTCAAATCCCAGCTTACAGAAGACGCTGTGATTCGGTCTGGGCGAGTTTCCGCTCCAGCCGTGCGCGGCGTCGAGTCAGCGCTTCACTCGGCGCAATGGCCAGCGCCCGCATCGTTGCGTCCAGCGCGGCAGCGAAGTCCTTGTTGCGGCGCTCGTGGTATTTCGCCAACTCCTCCAGCGCGGGCACGCGCCACGGATTCGGAGACACGGTAAGATCCCTGAGCGCCTGAGCTCCGGCTTCCATACATCCCCGTTTCTTCTCCAGCGCCGCGATGTCCCACAGCGTGCGGAAGTACAGG
>Ga0335078_10008827_pt1 | contig 14980 bp, 10 predicted proteins | sample Lox_Sample_32_FD_206711 | JGI IMG/M metagenome (GOLD analysis project Ga0335078, IMG submission 206711) | Soil microbial communities from Loxahatchee National Wildlife Refuge, Florida, United States - Lox_Sample_3.2 | ecosystem: Environmental > Terrestrial > Soil > Wetlands | place: USA...
CTGCTGGCTTCCAACTTCCATACGGTCTGCGCTTGCCTGCAAGCGCTTTGGCAACAAGCCCGCGCCAAGCTGGCAACCCGCAAGAGCTTTTTCACCGACCTGCACACCATCACCGCCTATCTGCTCTTTGCCGACTGGCGTCGCCTGTGCCTGGCAATCGTCGCAGCAAACGCTCCGCCTTAACCCACCCACCGTTACCGATCGGTTTCCCACAGTTAGAACTGCTGGCCGGCGACGTTCCGTTATGCAGGGATTGCGGCCAGCCCACAGTGGTCTTGACGAAAGTGCCGGACCGGAGTTGCCTCTTGCGCCGGACACTCGCCCTGTGCCGCGCCAACAACGGTTTTCATGGTAGTGCGGCGGACGGAGGTGCGTGTTTGGTGCGTATCACACACTGAAAGCGCGGGGTTAGTCCGTTGCGGTGGAATAGCGAGGTGGCTGAGCTGGATCGGCTCTCCTGTCGAGGCGGTGAGGCTTAATGCGCGACGGACCCCAAAAAACCGCCGTGGTTATTTTGAGAGAGGTCCTAAAATCGAGCCATGGAAACGACGATTCGAAGTGCGAAACCGGCGGATGTTGGGCAAATCCTGGCCTTCATTCGCGCCCTGGCAACGTTTGAACGGGCGCCCGATGCTGTGGTGGCAACCGAAGAAGGCCTCCTGCGCGACGGGTTTGGCCCACAGCCGTTTTTTTCCTGTCTGATTGCCGAACACAACGGGCGGCCCGCCGGTTTTGCCTTGTATTTCTACAACTACTCCACGTGGATGGGCCGCCCGGGCATCTACCTTGAGGACCTGTTCGTGCTGCCGGAGTTTCGCGGACGGGGCATCGGCAAGGCGCTCCTGCAGCGTGTGGCCGCAATCGCCGTGGAAAAGGGCTGCCGGCGCCTGCAGTGGGAGGTATTGGACTGGAATACACCGGCGATTGAGTTCTATCGCGCTATGGGCGCAGAGTTTCTGGACGAATGGCGCAATGTGCGCTTAAACGGCGAGGCGCTAATGCGGTTGGCCGAGCAGCCGGAGGAACGTGGCCTCTCACCCGTTCGTTCACCACAGGCCGCCGCGGCAACCGAAAGGATCGGGCACCGTAAAGAAGAGGCTGTGCCGTGAGGATTCGCGTCATCGGTGGCGGCCTGGCCGGGCCGGAGGCGGCGCTGACGGCAGCACGTCTGGGCTGCGATGTCGATCTCTATGAGATGCGCGCGGTAGTGGACGGAAAGCCTCGCCTGACGCCTGCCCACCAAACGACTGACTTCGGTGAATTGGTCTGCTCGAATTCTCTCAAGAGCGAGTTGCCGAATACTGCTCCCTGGCTACTCAAACAAGAGATGCGACACGGGCACTCGGCGCTTTTGCGCATTGCCGATGAAACTGCCGTGCCGGCGGGGCACGCGCTTGCCGTCGATCGCGTGGAGTTTTCGCGGCGCATTTCGGCGGCCATCGATGCGCAGCCGCGCATTCGCGTGATCCGCGAGGAAGTGACAAGCCTGGAATCGGTCGGCGACAAGCCTGCCGTCGCGATTATCGCGACCGGCCCGCTCACGTCGGATGCGTTGAGCAAGGAGATCGAGCGGCTGACCGGCGCGGGGCATCTGGCATTTTACGACTCGATCTCGCCCATCGTGGATGCCGAGTCGATCGACATGAGCCGCGTGTATTTTGCGGCGCGCTGGGACAAGGGAACGGCCGACTATATCAACTGCCCGATGGACCGCGCGGACTACGACTGCTTTTGCGACGCACTCGTGGCTGCTGAAGCCGCCGAACACAAAGAGTGGGAGAAGCTGGAGTACTTCGAAGGCTGCCTGCCCATCGAGGTGCTTGCCGCGCGAGGGCGCGACACGCTGCGCTTCGGTCCCATGAAGCCGGTAGGGCTGCGCGATCCGCGCACCGGAAAGACGCCTTGGGCCGTGGTGCAGTTGCGCAAAGAGAACCTCCGCGCCGACAGCTACAACCTCGTCGGGTTCCAGAATCACCTGAAGTTTGGCGAGCAGGCGCGGGTGCTCCGATTGATTCCGGGGCTCGAAAACGCGCGCTTCCTGCGCTACGGGCAGATTCACCGCAACACGTACATTTGCGCGCCGGCGCTGCTGGATGAATGCCTGCGGCTTTCGCCAAAACACGGTCATCCTGAGGGAGTCCGCGAGAGCGGGCGAGTCGAAGGACCTGCATTTTCTGTTTCTGGACACACGCTCCTCTTTGCAGGGCAAGTTTGCGGCGTGGAGGGCTACACGGAGTCCATCGCGACGGGAATGCTGGCGGGAATCTATGCCGCGGCGATGGCTCGCGGCGAGGAGCCTCAACCGGTTCCGCGCGCCACTGCACTCGGCTCGCTGGTTCACTACATCACGCACGCGGGCGCAAAGAATTTCCAGCCAGCCAACATCACCTTCGACTTGCTGGAGCCGCTGGAAGAAGAGATGCGGAAGAAGATCCGCGACAAGAAGGAGCGGCACCGGATGGTTTGCGAACGGTCGCTGGCGGCATTCGATGCGTGGCTGGCCCTGGCGCCCGCTGCTCGCACTCAAAGATGAATAGACTGCTGGTGTTATACTGGCGGCACACGTCGAGGCTGGTTACAGATGAGAAAGTGCATCTGGAGTCTTGCAGGGCTTGCAGCCATTGGCGCTCTGTTGTATCTCTACTTCACGCCAGGGCGCACGCCGGCAATTTCCGGGCCCCACAGTATCGCGTCGCTTGAGCGAGTGAGCATCGGCGGCGTTGACCAAACCATCCTTATCCGCGGTAATGACACCTCTCTCCCTGTCCTGCTCTTTTTGCATGGAGGGCCAGGGATGCCCGCCATGTATCTGGCCCACTCATTTCAGTCCGACCTCGAAAAGGAATTCGTCGTTGTGCAGTGGGACCGGCGCGGAGCTGGGAAATCGTATCGCAACGATGATGCAGGTACGCTGACTTCGGAACAGCTCATCGCCGACACTGTCGAACTGACAAACCTGTTGCGGGCGCGCTTCCATAAGGACAAGATCTTTTTGGTCGGCCACTCCTGGGGCAGTTACCTGGGCATGCTCGTCGTGGCGCGGCATCCGGAGCTGTACCGAGCCTATGTGGGGATCGGACAGATCGCCAGCTTCGCGCCCATCGACCGAATTCAAGATGAGTACATTCGTGAAAGCGCTCAAAAAGCTGGAGACACGGAGGCGATCAATGAACTCAACGAAAAGGGCGGGAGCGTAAGGGAGAAATTGCTCTTTCGTTTTGGCGGCGAAATCCGGAATGCGCGATCTCTTTTGCCCCTGCTGATTACGGGCCTGGAAGCTCCTGAGTACAGCCTCCGCGATGCGCGGAACATCCCCAAGGGAGTGTCGCTCTACTCAAGGCACTTTGTTTATAACTCGATCTCTGGCGAGTTGATGGACCGGATTACGAGCGTGGACGTGCCGGTTTACTTCTTCACCGGCCGATACGATTATTGCGATCCCTACACTCTCACAGAGGAGTACTTCGCGAAGATTCAAGCGCCGGAAAAACACCTGGTGTGGTTTGAGCACTCGGCGCATTTCCCATTTTTTGAGGAGCCGGCAGCCTTCGCGCAGCAGATGAAAGCCGTGGCGAATGCCACTCGTGTGGAGAAGTGACCTCAATTTTGCGAGCCGAAGCCGGTGGAACGTCTGCACGACAGCCGGTCTTCCACCCCATCGAGCAAAGAGCCGCTCGTCGGGGATCCGGTCTCCCAACGCGTTCTGGAGACCGGGGTTACATCCGGAGCGGCATCGGCTGTAATGCGAGCGGGCGCTGGCGGCGTTCGATGCATGGTGGGCGGCGAGCAGTCGCGGTGCACTAACTGCTTAATTCGGCGACGGGCGCTCGATGTGGTCGATCACGAAGGTTTGGATGGGGCCTTTGCTTGCTTTGAGCTCGAGGCCGAGGGCCTTCATCGCTGCAAGAAGGAACCCGGTGATATCGGCGTCGTTGTCGGGGTCGCTGGTTTTGTAGTCGAAATCGAAGGAACCCGCCAATCCCGTCTGATCGATCACGGGACGGCCCAGCCAGTTGCCCATGCGTTCGGCCAACTTCGGCATGGGAATGTTTTTCCCGCCATACCAGTCTTTGTAGTTTCCGCCGGCCCAGGGATACGCAGTCTTGTCGCTGGGGGGTTGCAGATTAAGTTTGCCTTTGCCGCGTTCAAGCAGGTAAATCTGGCCATCCCTGGTTTCGAAGTGGTACTTCAACTGAAACCTGTCGATGAGAAGGGACTGCAGCATTTGGCGCTCTTCGTCAATTGGAGGATCGATGGAGAAGGTGGGGTTCGAATGGGCGGAGGCGGAGTCCTCAGGCGGAACAGCCTGGATGTCAAATCCCTCGCCGGTGACCAAATCTGTCCAACCCGGGCCGCCGGTGATCTGAAAGCGCTGGACGTTGAACGCCACCATGATGAGATATTGCGCTCGGGCTCCTTTGCCGATGATCCGGCCGCCGGCGTAGGTACGAAGGCCATTGAGTTCCGGGTCGTTTGGACCGGATGGCCGCACCGACGCGGCTTCGAATTGCGGAAGATTGGCAGGCGTCGTTTGCGTTTGGACCGGTGCTGGATTCTCCTTCGCGAATGTGCTGGCCGCGGCGCGGACGATCCAGATAGATGCGACTGTCAGGCAAACGCTCCGCATGTGTTTCATTTTTCTGTCCATGATCTCGGGGTTCCATTTGATTCGACGTGGCCGCTATGCTAAACGTTCGAAGCACATGCCTGGCCGAATCGCTCAGCCGGGAACCTTTCCGCATGCCACAGTGTCCAACAGGATGAGCATTGCACGCGGAGAATGCGATGCGCGGCGATGTGCGGGCGTGGACGCCCTAACGACAGCCGGTCTGGAGACCGGCGCTACACGACCGTGTACCCTGAAGGATGGGGTGTTGTCTCGCGCGCTCGGGGGAGTAAGAGTTGTCGATACGTTGGATGGGAAGCTTCGTTGGCATCGCTGCGTTGAGCTGCGTGGCGGTTGTTGCATGTGCCCAGGCCGGACAGCCCACCGCTGCGGAAAAGAAATCGGTCACTGCCATCACGCTTCCGCCCGCGCCGAAGGCCCTCCTGCCCGACGCATTCGCGGGTTGGGAGGCGGCAGAGCCGTCGAAAACCGTCACCGACCCCGTGCAAGCCGACCCGGCCAATGCCGCAGTGCTGAAAGAGTACGGGTTCAACGCCGCAGTGCTCGCCAACTACAAGCGTGAGGGCGAAACCCTGAGTCTGCGCGCGCTGCGATTCGATGACCTGAGCGGGGCCTACGGCGCATACACCTACTTCCGCCAAAATGGCTGGCCGAAGGAAACTATAGGCACAGGCGCCGCGTCCGACAACAATCGCGTTCTTTTCTGGGTGGGAACGACAGTGGTGGACGCTACGTTTTCCCACGTAGGGCCGATGTCGGCGGGCGAGTTGCGTGAAGTTGCCCGCCAACTGCCTGCGCCGGCGGGAAGCCGCGCGCTGGCGCCGCCCGTTCTGGCCAGCCTTCCCCAGTCTAGGCTCAGCCCGCAGACCACGCACTACGCAGTGGGCCCGGCCGGCTACGCAGGCTCCGGCGGCGTGTTGCCGCCGTCGCTCGTTCACTTCGACAAGGGTGCGGAAGCGCTGACGGCGAACTACGCGCTTCCTTCCGGGCCGGCCACGCTTACCCTCATCGATTACCCCACGCCGCAGATCGCCCACGCCCAACTGGACGCGATTCGCGCATATCTCAAAGCCGGTGGCCAGGCGCAACCGCCCTGGCCCAAACCGCTCACCGACTCCGATGCGGCCTCGCTCGAAGCACGGGACAGCGGTCCCCTGGTGGCGATTGTGAGCGGCGATGCGATTCCCGAAGAAAGCCACCGCCTGCTGGAGTCGGTGCACTACGAGGCCGATCTCACGGCAATCCATCAACCGCTGGAGTCGGAGGTGGAAAAGACCGGGAAGCTGCTGTTCGGCATCGCGGTGTTGAGCCTGGTCGGCGCCGGAGCGGCCATATTCCTTGGAGGATGCCTCGGCGGCGGCAGAGCCCTTATCCGAATGGCAATGGGCAAACCGGCCTCCTCGGTCTTCGACGAAGAGTTCATTCATCTCAATTTGCGGGAAGAAACTCTAGAGGTAATTGAGGCAATCGAAAGGCCGCATCCGAAGCGTTAACGCCGCCTCCGTCCTGTGGAAAAATGAGCCGAAACCCGAAGAAACAACAGAAAATAACGGTAAACCACGAAAATATGTAGGCGAATCAACGGCGAACAAAACCAGGTTTCCCTTTGCGCTATTGAATTGTTAAATTATTGAAACAAAACTATTTATTTTGGCACACATTTTTTCTTGACACTGCTAGCCCCCGCACCTACTATGCAGCCAGAAAGTTCTGATGGGTTTGCCTCCGTTGGAACTATTCTCCCTAAGGAGAGAGCTGCCCAGTTGCCGGGCGGCTCTTTCCATTTAGAGCGTTTTTTGTGCGGTTCCTGGGGCGTCCACGCCCGCTTTTGGCATGCTTTCCGTCCATCGCTCCTCGCATTGCTCGCATCGCCAAATGTTTTCTGGATCGACGCCCTCGAGAACGACGTCATCCGATCCGCATTTGGGACACTTCGGTTCGACAAATTCGGGAGCTTCCTCCTTCGCTTGGTCGACGATCTCCTGCGGAATGGGATTTGCGGCGATCGCGCGTGCCTGATCGAGCTGATCGGCGGCGACGAGTATGCGGGGATACTCGACCGCTGAACCTCGATAGCGGTAGGTCGACCCGGGGTGGTCAATCCAGCTGTCGATGCCTGATTTTTGTAGCGCTTCGGAAAGCAGCCGCGCTTGCTCCGTTGTCTCGCACTCGCACAACACCGTCTTCCAGGTGTACTCGTGCGGACCTTCAGCTTCGTCGCGGCTCTCGGGTGTATCCGGTACGAGCTCCGGCGCTATGCCGCCGAATGCGACGAATGGTCCGTATTCAATGTCGGCGGTCGTACCACCGTCACATCGTGTGTTTCTCAGCGCCAGCGGAGCGTGTGCAGGATCGATTCGTGCCGGGTGAGGCTTCGTGGCTGATCCCGGGCTTTCCGGATCTTCCATACCGCGGCTGCGCATCTCGCCGCGCAACACCTGCTGCGCGGTCTCCGTCAGATCGGCGAAGTCGCGGGCGAGTTCGAGCAATTCTTCGGGGCTCTTCTGGCGGTACTCGGCAGTCAGCCGTTGCCATTCAAGAACAGGATCGGGTTGCATGGGCAGAAGTATAACGCCGCGCGGTTCGCATCGGTCTTTACAACAAAACCGGAGTGGGCTCGGGATAGGACATCTCTGATTATTTCGCGGCCCCTTGTCGTTTTTGGCGCGATGAAAGGGGCATGCACTATCACGGAAACACCATGAAGGCCGGTGGTTGCGGAATTCAACTGCGGTGTGGGAGGCTTACTGCTGGCCTTCGCTAGACGGGCTGGCAAGCACCCAACTTCCAACTTCCGGAGACGAGCGATGCGAACCTCCCCCACGCTACTCGCCGCAGCTTTGTGCGCGGCCTCACTGGGCACTGCGTACGGCCAAGCAGCAGCTCCCGCCCCAACAGCAAACAAACTCCTCAACGCGATGAGCTTCAACTACGATGCCAAACATGACCAGATCAGCGCCAACAGCCTGCAGTTGAAGCCGTCGGTTGCCGCCGCCGGTGCGCCGACAACGACAGGCACGATCAAGGTCACCATCAATATCAACGCTGTGTCGCACTTCTTGTCGAACACGGCCTACCATTGTTCGCTGCTGGCGATTGGCGGAATAATCGACGTCGACAACGCCGCCGTGGCCGGGGGGATGGAGTCCGCGAACCGAATTGCCAGCGGCGGGAATTCGAGTTCGAGTTGTACGCTCACCATACCGTATTCGTGGACGCTGCCCGCTGACGCCAATGCCGATAGCGGGCTGATTCTGGTTTTCGGCGTTTCGGCCGTGACCGGCAAGGGCGAGTCCGCGACGGTTCCGCGATCCACCCTGCAATTGGATGGGATCGAGAGCCTGCCCGCGAACGGGGCCACGTCTACGTTTAGCTTCAACGTCACCTTATAGTTCACGCCGTCGATGTTGGCGCCTGGGTAAAGGGCGCAGTCTGGTGGGTGCCCTACACTTTCCGCGTTTTGTGCGGAAAAGATGGGTAGATGAAGATCTACGTCAGCCCGCCCTTCGCGCGCAAACTGCTCGAAGGATGGGGCGCCCCTGACCATTCTTTGAGCCGGCATCCCTCGGGGCTGGGTCACTTGCCGCGAGGCGTGGGCCCGTCCCCGTTTCCTCGCGAGGCGCTACAATGTGGACAAATCCCTCAAGTGGAGATTGCCATGAGCAGCGAATCGCCGCGCATTCTTGTCGTGGGCGCCGGGGTCAATGGTTCGGTCTGCGCCGTGGAACTGCACCGCGCCGGTTTCAACGTCACCGTGCTCGCGCGCCCCAGCCGCTACCAGGAGCTGGCTGAGCGGGGATTGGAAATCGAGAACCCACTCAATGGCACACGCACCGTGACCAAAGTGCCCGTCATCGACCGCCTGTATCCGGAGGACATCTACGACTACATTCTTGTGGTGGTGCGCAAGAATCAGGTGACTGAGCTGATGCCCGCGCTCAAGCAGAACCAGTCCCCGAACATCGTTTTCATGGTGAACACCGCGCTGGGCCCGGAGGAGTGGGTCGCCGAGCTGGGAGCCGATCGCGTGATGCTGGGCCGTGCCTTCGCGGGCGGGCGCCGCGAAGGAACCCTGGTGCGCGCGGTGCGCGTCAAAGGAGCGGCCACACGTTTTGGCGAGGTAAACGGCGCAATCACACCAAGGCTCACGCGCTTGATCGGCATTCTCAACCGCGCTGGGCTCAAGGCGCGGCCGGAGCCGCATATGTCCGATTTTCTTACCAATCACGCGGCGATGATCGCGCCTTTCGCGGTCCTTATTCTCAAGCACGGCTGCGATACCCGCGCCCTCGGCCGCTCCCAAAGCGACCTGCGCCTGCTCGCCGAGGCTTTTCCTGAGACGCTGGCCGTGTTGCGCACCAACGGACGGCGCATTGTGCCGCGCGCCCAGACGCCCCTTTTCGCGCTCCCGCGATGGCTTCTGGTGGGAATCCTGCGCGTCTTTTTGTCTTCGAGAATCGCCGAGATCGCGGGGGCCTGGCACTGTTCGCAGGCTCCCGATGAAATGAATCAGTTGGCACAGGAGCTCAAGGAACTCGTCGCGCGCTCCGGTCTTCCCGTGCCGGCGCTGCGCCGGATCCTCGCGGATGTTTAACCCGCTTCAAGCCGCAAACGCTTTTCGCCGCCGCGAAATGCTTTATTTCGGCAATTGGCTCGCATCCCAGCCGCCGCCCAGGGCGCGCACCAGGCTCACGCTGGCCGCGAATTGCCGGCTTTCGATATTAATGGCCGTCACCTGGTTCTGGAGAAGCGTCTGTTCGGCGGTCAGCACTTCGAGATAGCTGGTGACGCCGCCCTTGTAACGCCCGTTCGAAAGATCGAAGGAGTGCTGTGCCGCGTCCACGGCGCCCTGCTCCACCTGGGCCTCCTGCTCCAGAATGCGCAAGCTGGCAAGCTGGTCTTCCACGTCCTCGAATGCTCCGAAGACCGTGTTGCGATAGCCGTCTGCCTGCGCTTCGTACGTGTGCCGCGCGGCATCGGTCAGCGCGTGGCGCTGCCCCGCGTCGAAGAGAAGCTCGGCAGCCTGCGCGCCCAGCGTCCACATCGAGCTCGGCCCCTGAATCCACGTGCCGGGATGCGCGCTTTGAAAGCCGCCCGTTGCGCCCAGCGAAATCGTCGGAAAAAACGCGCTGATCTGGATGCCGATCTGCGCGTTGTCCGCGGCCGCCAGCCGTTCAGCGGCGGCAATATCGGGCCGCCGTTCCAGCAGTTGTGACGGTACGCCCAGCGGAACCTTGGGCAGCGGCAGGTCGAGCGGCGATGGCGGAATGCTGAAGGCGGAGAGATCGTAGTTGGCGATGGTTCCGACGGCGTGTTCGAACTGCGCGCGCGCCACGCCCAGATCGACTAGCTGCGCGCGCACGGTCTCAAGCTGCGTCCGCGCCTGCGCCACATCGACGGCCGTAGCAACGCCGCCTGAAAACCGGCGCTGGGTCAGATCGAGCTGGCGTTCCAGGTCCGCGACTGTTGCCGTCAGCAGCTTGATCTCGGAATCGAGTCCGCGCAGGGCGAAGTAGTCTGCCGCCAGTTCCGCGTGCAGGGTCAGGTCCACATTCGCCGCATCGGCCGCGCTGGCCTGTGCTTGGGCTCGTGCCTGTTCCACGGTGCGCCGGACACGACCCCAGAAGTCCGGCTCCCAACTGGCCTGCCCTGCGATCGTCAGGTCGGCGTAAGTGGTGGAGTTGGCCTTATTCCAAAGCGGCGCGTTCGCCGAGTACTTCTCGCCTTGAGGCGTTACGCCGGCTGAAACCGTGGGATACAGGTTGGCTCGCGCGGCAATTACCTGGTCGCGCGCGGCAAGGTACGTTTCGAGCGCCTGCTTAAGCTGCACGTTGTCGCTGGCGATGCGCTCTTCGAGCTGGTTGAGTTGCGGGTCCTGGTATATCTCCCACCACTTGCCCTTCAACATGCCGTCGGAAGGATTAGCGGGCTGCCATGCGCCGCCGGTTGGGTTCTGTGGAGGCGCCACGGTGGAGGCGCCCACCTCTTTGTACGCCGCAGGGGCGCTGTAGCCGGGGCGATTGTAGTTGGGGCCGACCGGCTTGCAGGCGGTGAGAAGCAGGGAACAAGACAGCAAGGGAGCAAGGGAGCGAAAAAGCAAAGAAGCAAACCAGTGAATTGAGCTGAGAATATGTGCGGTTGAAAAGCAACCGCAGGTCCTTCGGCTCCCTTCGCGCGCTTGTGCGCGCTTCGGTCGCTCAGGATGCCGGTTTTGCGTGATGCGAATAGTTTCAGGATGACGGTCCTGAGTACTGCGTTTGATGCTCTCCTCGAATTGTGAGGCTGCAGGCATTCTTACAGGCCTCCGGCCGGGGTGGGGGTAGCGCCCGGTTGCACCACGGTCACTTTTTCGCCGTCGATCAGCGAGTCGGGCGGGTCCTGGATGATCCGGTCGCCCGGATTCAAGCCGTTGACGATCTGCACCGTGGCGCCATCGTCCTCGCCGATCGCGACGGGCGCGAGATGCGCAACCGTCCCGTCTTTGCTGTCAACGACCGTGGCAATCTGCAGTCCCGCGCGGCGGAAGATGAGCGCCGAAGTGGGCACAATAAAGGTAGGACCGTTGGTGGGCGTCTTGAAGTGAACCTGGGCCAGCGCGCCGGGCAGCAGCTCGCCGGAACGGTTCGCGACATCGATTTCGGCGAGCAGGGTGCGGCTGGCGGGATCGATGGCGTCGGCCGTGCGCACCAGCGTTCCCCCAAAGGTTCTGCCGGGATGCTCGGGAAACGTGAGATCGATCTTCATGCCGCGCTTGAGCGTCTGGGCGTAAAGCTGGGGCACGTCCGCATACACGCGCAACGTATCGATTGCCTGCATGTGAAAAAGTTCCGTTCCCGAACCCTCGCTGATCAACTGGCCGGTGTCGACGGCGCGCGCCGTCACCACGCCGTCAAACGGCGCGTATATCTTTTCAAAAGACTGCAGCTCCTTCAGGCGTTGCAAATTCGCTTCAGCCGACTTGACGGTGGAGGCGGCGGCTGCGGCCTGCGTGGTGAAGGTATCGGTGTCGATCTGGGATACGGCATCGGATTTAACAAGCCCTGAGTAGCGATCGGCCTGCACCTTGGCGTTGCCGGCATTGGTTTGCGCCGTGGCTAGATCGGCCTCGGCCTGCGCCACCTGGCGGTCGAGCTCGGGTGTGTCGATGGCGGCCAGCAGCGCGCCTTTCTTCACATGTGCACCGATGTCGTAGTACCAGCGAACCAGGTAACCGTTGGTGCGCGCGTAAATAGGCGCGTCGGTGTAGGCGGTGACGTTTCCGGGCAACACAAAGGTGTCCACCGGCGCGCCGGGCCGCGCCAGAGCAACCGACACCGTCGGCGGGGCCAGGTTGTAGGTGTGGTCGGCGAGAACCGTGTGAGCGCGCGTACGGCGCAGAATGCCGGCCGCGGCCAGCACCGCCAAAACCAGAAGGACCACAATCGCGCCGGTTAGAATTCTGCGCGGCGCGACCGAACCCGGCTCAGGCACGCCGTCGTGGCCTTGCGCGGCGCGTCGGGGATTCGGATTGGTTGGGTGGTTCATAAGCAATCACTCCGGTCTATCGTCGAATTCATCGAATTCGATGGGAGGGCGGCCGATGGAATCGCGAAGCTGCCTGCGCTTGCGTCTGTGCTCCAGGCGGCCGTGAATGAAAGAAAAGAATGCAGGCACAAAGAAAAGCGTGGCCACCGTGGCCAGAAGCAAGCCGCCGATCACCGCGCGTCCGAGCGGGGCATTCTGCTCGCCGCCGTCTCCCAGGCCCAGCGCCATCGGCACCATGCCGATGATCATGGCAAGAGCGGTCATCAGCACCGGGCGGAGGCGCACAAAACCGGCATTCAGCGCGGCTCGCCGCGCATCGCCTACCAGCACCTCCATCTGTTCGCGCGCAAAACTAACCACCAGGATGGAGTTGGCCGTGGCGACGCCCATGCACATGATGGCGCCGGTGAGCGCCGGCACGCTGAGGCGCGTGTTGGTGAGAAAGAGAAACCAGACGATCCCGGCCAGCGCCGCGGGAAGAGCGGAAACGATCAGGAACGGATCGAGCCAGGACTGGAAGTTAACTACGATAAGCAGGTAAACCAGCAGGATGGAGAAGGCCAGGCCGCTCAGCAGGCCGGCATAAGACCGGTACATGGTCTCGCTCTGCCCGCGAAAGATAAAGTGCGAGCCGCGCGGCAGGTCTTTTTCGTGACGGGCGACGATCTTTTCCATGGCGCGCGTCACGCTGCCTAGATCGGTTCCCTCGACATTGGCATAAATATCGATTACCGGCTGAATGTCGTAGTGGCTGACTGTGCCCTGCTCGGCGCCGGGCACAACCGAAGCCAGATTGCCCAGCACCTGCACGGGCGCGGGAGCCCCAGGCGCTGCGGTGGGCGCGGCTCCCAGCGGCGCCGAGGCATCGGAGCCGGGAGCCATTGTCGTGAGCGCCGCGCCGGCGGCGCGGATCGAGCCGCCGCCGGTGACGGGCAGGCTTTCAAGCTGCGCCATAGTGTCCATGCGGTATTGCGGCGACTGGATCGCAACGTTATACGAAACGCCGTTGTGCGGGTCGAGATAGAAGCTCGGACTGGTCTGGAAGCTGCCGCTCAAAGCCACCAGCAGGCTTTGCGCCACGTTTTGCTGGGTAAGCCCGGTAGCCGCGGCGCGGGTGCGGTCCACATTCACCGTGAGGTTCGGATAGTTGAAGGGCTGCTGAATGCGCGCGTCTGCGGCGCCGGGAACGTATCGCAACTCGTTTAACATGCTCTCGGCAAGGGCGCGGTTGGCATACAGATCGGGGCCGACGACCTGTATATCGATAGGCGCGGCCAGTCCAAAGTTGAGGATCTGGGTCACGATGTCCACCGGCACCTCATAAAACGTCACGCCGGGATAATCTCGAGCCAAGACAGCGCGCAGGCGCTCGACATACTGCTCGGTGGGATGATGATCGCGAGTCAATTGCACCTGGATATCGGCGTCCGACGGGCCGACTGGCGCGGAAGTGGAGTACGACAGATTCAAAGAGGAGTAAGGCAGGCCGATGTTGTCGAGGATCGTAACCAGCTCGTTGGCCGGAATCTGTTCGCGGATGGTCTGCTCCACGTGATCGCAAAGCGCGGCCGTCTCCTCGATGCGCGTGCCGGTGTGAGCGCGCATATGAATCTTGAATTGGCCGGAGTCGACCGACGGGAAGAAGTCCTGTCCGAGCCACGGGGCGAGCGCGAGCGAAGCCAGCGCGAAGAGAAGAAACGCGATGAGGAATGGGCCGGAACGATCGACGCACAAGGTAAGCAGGTTCAGGTAACCGTGACGGAAGCGTTCGAAGCCGGCCTCGAAGGCGGCTTGGAAGCGCGTGAATGGGTTGCGGGTCGCGCGTTTCCGCGCATCTTCCAGGTCGTCGTGCTCGTGCAGCAGGTACTTCGCCATGGTGGGCACGAGGGTGCGCGACAGAAAGTAGCTGGCAAGCATGGCGAACACTACCGCTTCGGCCATGGGCACAAACAAATAACGCGCCACGCCGTTGAGGAAGAACATGGGCACAAACACGATGCAGATGGCGAGTGTGGAAACGAGCGCCGGAGTGGCAATCTGCGCGGAGCCTTCCAGAATGGCCTGTTCCAGCTCGCGGCCGGTCTCCAGATAGCGGTTGATGTTCTCAATAGCGACGGTGGCATCGTCGACGAGAATGCCCACGGCCAGCGCCATGCCGCCCAGGGTCATTATGTTGATGGTTTCGTGCAGCGCATAAAGCAGAATCAGCGAGCACAGAATCGACAGCGGAATGGAGACGGCGATGATGATGGTGGAGCGCCAACTGCCCAGAAAAACCAGGATCATCGCGGCTGTGAGGCAGGCCGCGACGATGGCCTCGCGAACCACCCCGCTGATGGCGCTGCGCACGAAGATCGACTGATCGGAAAGTGCGACGATCTTCAACTGCGGGGGGAGCTGGCCCTTGAGACTGGGGGTGGATAGGATATCGCGCACGCTTTTGATGATGTCGAGCGTCGAGGTCGACCCGGTTTTCAGGATGTTCATCATGGACGCGCGATGTCCGTCGACGCGCACAATATTGGTTTGCGGCGGGTTGCCATCGCGCACGTGGGCCACGTCGCGGATGTAGATCACAGTGCCGTTGACGGTCTTGACCGGCAGGTTGTCGAGCGCGTCGAGCACCGTGGGGGCGGAATTGGTTTCGACCTGGTACTCGAAGCGGTCGAGCTTGATGGTGCCGGAAGGCGCGATCACGTTCTGGGCGGCAATGGCGTTGACCACGTCCGCCGGCGAAAGGCCGCGCGCCTCAAGCGCGTTCAGATCCAGATCGACCTGAATCTGGCGCACCTTGCCGCCGTAGGGGAAAGGTATTTGCGCGCCCTCAAC
>Ga0335078_10008828_pt1 | contig 14978 bp, 12 predicted proteins | sample Lox_Sample_32_FD_206711 | JGI IMG/M metagenome (GOLD analysis project Ga0335078, IMG submission 206711) | Soil microbial communities from Loxahatchee National Wildlife Refuge, Florida, United States - Lox_Sample_3.2 | ecosystem: Environmental > Terrestrial > Soil > Wetlands | place: USA...
CACCCACTGCAGCCCGGACACCGGCGCGTGCAGCTCGCGCTGGATCGACGGCAGCGCGACGTTCACGATCGTGTTGTCCAGCCCGACGATGACCAGGCTCATGCAGCAGATGGCCAGGATGAGCAGGGGACGGCGGCGGTGTGGGGGTGTCACTGATCCCTCGGGCGGTCGGCGTGTCCGCGTACTTGCGAACATACAACTACCGGCTGCCCGGGCAGCTTCCCGGTATCCGCCGCCGGTCGGTCGCGGCACTACGATCAAGCCCTGGCAGGTCAGCTGGTGGCACCGTTCGTTTAAGCAAGAGAGAAGGCTGCTGGGGGCGGGGCCAGCACGTGCCGCCCGGCCTCAGCCGGCGAGCGGCCAGCGGACGGTCGCGCGGGCACATACCCTTAGCCGGGTGTGTGCCGCATCGTGGCCCCTGGGCAGCAGGCCTGCGCGGCACGCCCACCAGGACCGCCACCCACCCGGGATGACCGTGATGCGATTGCCACCGACCGCCGGGCGCCCGGCTGCCCCCGGCGATCCGGCCGTGGGCCAGGGGAGGACGGACAGCGCGCCAGCGGGCCAGCCGGCCGGCGGCGCTGGCCGGGCCTGGCTGGCTGGGACGGCCCCGGCGGGCTGGTCCTGGCCGCGCGCCCGCGAGCGGGCCGCGGTGGCGCTGCGGCGGCACTGGCTGATCTGCGTGCTGCTGCTGGCCGGTCTGGTGCTGCGGGTGCTGGCGATGATCGCCTACCGGCCCGCGCTGCTCTACATCGACAGCCTCAAGTACATCTTCGGCGCGTGGCCCGGCAACGATCCGCTGGGCTACAACGTGATCCTCAAGATCGTGCTGCTGCCCGGCAACCTGACGGTGGCCGTCGCGCTGCAGCACCTGGCCGGCCTGGCTATGGCCGTGACGCTGTACCTGGTGCTGCTGCGCCGCGGCGTGCCGCGCTGGCTGGCCGCGCTGGCCGCCGCGCCGGTGCTGCTCGACGCGTACGAGATCCAGGTCGAGCAGAGCATCATGCCCAACACAGCGTTCGAGGCCTGCATCGTGGCCGGGCTGGCGCTGCTGCTCTGGCGGCCCCGTCCCGGTCCGCGGCTGATCGTGGCGGGCGGGCTGATGCTGGGCCTGAGCGCGCCCATGGCCCAGGTGGGCCAGATTCTCATCGTGCCGGCGCTGGCCTATGCGGTGATCGCGGTCCGCGGCTGGCGCCGCAAGCTCGCCTCGGGCGGCCTGCTGTGCGCCGCGTTCCTGCTGCCGATCGTGGCGTTCTCGGCGCAGCAGTACGCGGCCAACGGCCACTTCTCGCTCGCCCCGGCGTCGGGCAACACGATCTACGGGCGGCTGGCCTCCTCCGCCGACTGCGCGGCGCTGCACCTGCCCAGCTACGAGCGGGCGGTGTGCCCCTCCCCCGCGCTGGCCCGCCGGCTCGGCCCGGACGGCCTGGTGCACAGCCCGGTGTCGCCGGACCACACGTACGTGGCGCCCCCCGGCCACACCCACGCCGAAGTCATCTCCGACTTCGACCACCGGGTGCTGACCGGGCAGCCGCTGCGGGTCGTGGCGGGCGTGCTGCGCGACTCGGCCAAGCTGTTCGCGGTGGGCCGGGTCACCAGCCCGGGTGACACACCGATCTCCCGCTGGCAGTTCCAGACCAGCTATCCCACGTACGGGAGCAGCGTCTACCTCAGCCCGGACCACACGATCATGCTGGGCCTGCACTACGCGACCAGCGGCGGCCCGCAGGTCACCCAGCCACTGCCGGCCAGCATGGGCGGCCGGGCAGCGGTAAACCAGCCGCTGGCCCGCTTCCTGCGCAGCTACCAGCGCGCTGGCGGCTACACGCCCGGCCCGCTGCTGGCCCTGGCGGCAGTGGCCGGCCTGCTCGGCTCGGTGGCGCTCGGCGCGCTGGCCGTCGCCCGCCGCCGGACCCCCCCGGCCGGCCCCGGCGCTGGCCTGGCCGCGCGGCGGCGCGAGGCCCAGTACCAGCTGGCCCTGGGCTGCCTGCTGACGTTCGGCGCGGCGGTGGCCGTGCTGCTCGCCTCGGACGCGTTCGAGTTCTCCTGGCGCTACCAGCTGCCCTCGCTCGTCACCCTGCCGCCCGCGGGCGCGCTGGGCATCGCGCTGGGCATCAGCCTGCTGCGCCGGCCCCGGCCGGGTGATAGCGGCGGTGCCGCCGCGGCCCAGCTGGCCCACGGGGAGGGCGGGCCGGCCCCGGTGCACGACGGTGAGCCAGCCGCCTCCACCAACGGCGACACGGCTTCGCCGGCTGGCGGCGAAACGGCCGCTGTGGACGGCGCGGTGGACGGGCCGGTGGACAGCCGCTGATCGCGGGGGATAACCGCGGCTTCGATGTGGAAAAGTTGTGGACGGCAAAGAATTCCATAATTACTTGCCACCAGGTCTTGCGCCGCCCCGCTGGATAGGCGTAGAAATTCTCCATCACCTAATGCGGGGCGCTGGAAAACCCCACATCAGGGCAGGCCGGTTAACCGGGAAGCTTCGGCGGAACGGGTAAGCGGAACCTTAACCGGATGTGCGGAGCGCCGGGAAACCGGAACTCCGGGCCAGCATTCCGCGCGTGGTGGTAGGCCAACTGGCGGCTTACGGCCGAGCGATCGGCGGTGGCGGCTAGGCGGCCGGGGTGAGGCCCCTCCAACTCATACTTGGAGGGGCCTCATCTTTTACTCTGGCCGCCCGGCCCGCGCTGGCCACCAGGTGCGCGCGCAGCGGCCACGGCCACGCCCGGCCCGGCGACCCCAGTGCGCCGGGCCGGGCCCGGTGATTGCGGGGCCGTTATCCCCGGGCCGTGGTGGGTCCGCCACCCGGGACTGTGGACCAGCGTGTGGACGGCGCGGTGGACAGCCGCCGCCAGCGGGGGATAACACCGGGATTCCTGTGGACCACTGGGTGGCTGGAAAAGAATCTTGAAATTCCTGGCCGCAGACCCTTGTGCCCGGCCGGGCCGGCAGGGTAGAAATTCACTCACCGCTAAAACGGGAAGCCTCCCGGGAGGAAACTCCAGGGGAAAGCCGGGGGAAACCCCGGGGCGGCTGGAATGCCGGGAGACCGGAATTGCAGGTGTACCTTTCCGTGAAGTGGCTGGCTGAATTGCGCAGGGCGGCCGAGTAATCGGCGGGCCGGTGCGAAACGGCCAGAGTGGGGCCCCTCCAACTCATACTTGGGGGGGCCTCACGCATTTCCAGATCAGGTCAGGTCACGGCGGCGGAAGGCGGCCAGCCCGGCCGCGGTCAGCGCCACCGCCACCGCGGTCAGCCACAGCAGCGGCACCGCGGTGACATCACCGCCGGGCAGCTTGGGCACGTGCGCGAACGGCGTGAGGTCCAGCGCCCACTGCGACAGCCGCAGCGACGGGCCAAGCAGGGTGAGCAGCGCGGCGACGCCGACCAGCGTCCAGCCCGCTGGGATGGTCAGCCGGGGCACCAGGCCGAACAGCGCCACCGCCAGCCCGGTGAGCACCCATGCCGCTGGCACCTGGGCGAGCGCCGCGACGAGCAGCCGGCCCAGCTGGCCGCCCGCATCGCCGGTGCTCAGCCCGTAGGCCAGCCCGGTGGCCAGCCCGGCCACCGCCATCAGCAGCACGATGCCGCCCGCCGCCAGCACCACCTCGGCCACCGCCCACCGGATCCGGCCGACCGGCCCGGCCAGCAGCGGCTCGGCCCGCTGTTCGGTCTCCTCGCTGCGCAGCCGCACCGCGGTGGCCACCCCGTACGCGGCCGCGACCACGCCGAGCAGCGCCAGCTCGATCGCCAGGTAGGCGTCGACCAGACCGGCGTGCCCGCCCATCCGGACGATCACGTCCCGCGTCTGCGGGCTGCTGTTGAGTGAGGAGCCGATGTCCTTGGCCGCGGCCCCCAGCACCAGGGCGCACACCGCGAAACCGAGCGCCCAGCCGAGCAGGCCCCAGCGCTGCAGACGCCAGGCCAGCGTGAGCGGGCCGCGCAGCCAGGCGGGCCCCTGCGCCCGGCCCGGCCGGCTCGGCAGCCACCCCTCCCCCAGGTCCCGGCGGCCCGCCAGCAGGGCCGCCAGCCCCGCCAGCGCCGCGCTGACCCCCACGCACAGCCCGGCCAGCCACCAGCGCGGGCCCGCGTAGGGCTGGATGCGCTCCACCCAGCCCAGCGGCGACACCCAGCTCAGCCACGGCAGGCTGGCGGCTGAATCGCCGACCGCGCGCAGCAGGTAGGCCAGGCCGAGCACCGCGATGGCCATGCCCCGCGCGGTGCGGGCGCTCTCGGTCAGCTGCGCGCACACCGCCGCGACGGCCGCGAACATCCACCCGGTCAGCGCCACTACCGCGCCCAGCGCCAGCGATCCGGCGGCCGGCAGCCCGAACAGCACCTGCACGACCGCGATTGCCACACCGATCAGCACGCAGGCGCCGAACGACTCGGCGACGCTGGCCGCCATCGGCGCGTAGCGGCCGACCGCGGTGGCGCCCAGCAGTTCCAGCCGCCCGGCCTCCTCGTCGCCGCGAGTATGCCTGACCACCGCGAAGATACCGAGTAGCGCGGCGCCCACCGCGCAGAACAGGCCGGCCTTCCAGATGATCAGCGAGCCCAGCGAGTGGCCGTAGACCGGGCCGCTCAGCGCCAGGAACGACGGGTTGTTGCGGATGCTCAGCGCGAGCGAGGCACGCTGCGCCCCGGTGATGTACAGGTGCCGGAAGCTATACGTCGTGCTGGCCAGGCCGCCGACGATCACGTATCCCCAGAGGACCAGGAATAGCCGGTCCCGGCGCAGCGCGAGCGAGATGAGCGGGCCGGCGCCGGCCAGCCTCGACGGCCCCCGGCGGGCCGGCCCCCGTCCCGGCCCGCCGGGCTGCTGCCGGGCGGCGGCCAGCGTGGTCACGGCTGATCCGTGTAGTGCCGCAGGAACAGCTCCTCCAGCGTGGGCGGCTGGCTGACCAGGCTGCGCACCCCGGCGCGGGTGAGCCGGACGAGCACCTCGTCGAGCGCGCTGTTGTCCACCTGGCAGCTGACCCTGGTCCCGGCGACGTCCAGGTCGTGCACACCGGGCAGCCGGTCCAGTCCCCCCGGGGGGTGGTCCAGCTCGGCCCGCACCGAGGTCCGGGACAGGTGCCGCAGGTCGGCCAGGGCGCCGGAGTCCACCGTCCGGCCCGCCCGGATGATCGTCACCCGGTCGCACACCGCCTCCACCTCCGACAGGATGTGGCTGGACAGCAGCACCGTGCGGCCGGCCTGCCGCTCCTCCACCACGCACTCCCGGAACGCCGCTTCCATCAGCGGGTCAAGCCCGGCGGTCGGCTCGTCCAGGATCAGCAGCTCAGCCCCGGAAGACAGCGCCGCGATCAGCGCGACCTTCTGGCGGTTGCCCTTGGAGTAGGCGCGGCTCTTCTTCGCCGGGTCGAGCTCGAACTTCTCCAGCAGCACCGCCTTGCGCTTCTCGTCCAGCCCGCCGCGCAGCCGGGCCAGCAGGTCGATGACCTCCCCGCCGGACAGGTTCGGCCACAGCGTGACGTCGCCGGGCACGTAGGCCAGCCGCCGGTGCAGCGTGGTCGCCATCGACCACGGATCCTCGCCGAACAGCCGGGCGGTACCCCCGCCGGCGCGGATCAGGCCGAGCAGGACCCGGATCGTGGTGGTCTTGCCCGCCCCGTTGGGCCCGAGGAAGCCCTGCACCTCACCCGGCACCACCGTGAGATCCAGCCCGTCCAGGGCCCGCGTCCGGCCGAACGACTTCCGCAAGCCGGTCACTTCGATCACCGCACTCATGAGAACCAGCCTAGCACTGAAATTCACTAAATCGTGAAAGTTATGTATCAGGTAAACTGACGGCATCTGTGGACCGTGAGGGGGGTGACCGCCAGTGCCGGAGACCCGGGGCGGGCACGGCGACCAGCGGGACGAGCAGGCGGTGCGGCAGTTCATCGAGCGTTTCGCGTCGCTGCTGGCTGATTCGGGGATGCCGCGGATGCCGGCCCGGATCTTCGTGGCGCTGCTGTCCTCGGACACCAGCCGCCTGACCGCCGAGGAACTCGCCGCGCTGCTCCAGGTCAGCCCGGCGGCGGTGTCCGGCGGCGTGCGCTACCTGGTCCAGGTGGGGCTGGTCAGCCGGGAGGCGCAGGCCGGTTCGCGGCGGCACGTCTACCGGATGCCGGACAACGTGTGGCACGAGGTACTCCGGGTCCGGGACCGGATCATGCTGCGCTGGATGGACGCGATGCGCGAAGGGTCCGAGGTCCTCGGCCCGGATACCCCCGCGGGCGCGCGGCTGGCCGAGTCCGCGCTGTACTTCCAGTTCGTCAGCAAGGAACTGCCGGCGCTGCTCGACCGGTGGGACGAGTACAAGGCCACGCACCAGGACTGAGGTCAGCGGACCCGGCCGCCTTCGCTAGCCTGGGCGTATGGCCGACCAGATCTATGACCCTTCCGACCCCGGCGACAGCGGGGTCGAGTACGACGACCGCGATGACGGCACCAGCGGCTACGAGCGGGGCGAGTACAACCCGGGTGAGGGTGGGCTCGAGGACACCGACCTGGCGGACGACGGCCTGCTGGACTCGTCCGACACCCTGGAGGATGAGGACGACCCCTACGAGGACCCGCTGGACACCGGGTATGAGCCCGCCGACAAGTGGTCAGCCGGCGAGCGGTTCGGCACCACGCTGGCCGAGGAGCGGGAGGGTGAGTCGCTCGACCAGCTGCTCGCCGAGGAGCAGCCAGAAGCCGATCCCTACACCGACCCGGACCCAGGCGCCGAATCCGACCTGCCCCGGGAAGGCCCGGAGCCCTACGACGAGGCGCAGCCGCGGTCCGGGCGCCTGGTGCAGGAGGACGAGGGCGCCCATCCCGACACCGAGCCCGACCTGGTGGCCAGGGACGTGGGCATCGACGCTGGCGCGGCCGGGGCGGAAGAAGCCGCCGTGCACGTCACCGACGAGGACGAGGACGACATCGCGGGCGGCCCCGAATCGGAGAGCTGACCGAGGCGGTTCCGGGCGGCCTGGGATAATCCGGGCATGACGGAAACGCCGTCCACCCCGTCGCTGCTGTCCGGGCACACCGCGTGGGCGCGGCACCTGGAGACGCCGCTGCGCCGGTTCCTGCGCACCGAGACCGGCAGCGCCGCGGTGCTGCTCGCCGCCACCCTGGCCGCGCTGGCCTGGGTGAACATCGGCGAGGAATCGTATGAGTCGGTGTGGTCGACGATGCTGTCGGTGCACCTCGGTGGCACCGGCATCTCCATGGACCTGCATGGGTGGGTCAACTCCGGGCTGATGACCTTCTTCTTCCTGGTCGTGGGCCTGGAGGCGCGCCGCGAGTTCGACACCGGCGAGCTGCGCCAGCGGACCAGGCTGACGCTGCCGCTGCTGACCGGGCTGGGCGGCATGATCGTGCCGATCGTCATCTACCTGGCGGCCAACGCGGGCCAGCCGTCCGCGCACGGCTGGGGCACGGCGATGTCCACCGACACCGCATTCGCCCTCGGCATGCTGGCGCTGGTCGGGCGGCGCCTGCCCGACCGGGTGCGCACCTACCTGCTGACGTTCTCGGTGGTCGACGACCTGACCGCGCTGATCGTGATCGCCGTCGCCTACAGCGAGCAGATCCAGCCGATGGCGCTGATGGCCGGCCTGGCGATCCTGCTCGCGGTGCTCGCGATCCGCGCGGCCGGTGTCCGGTTCGGCCCCGCCTACTTCCTGCTCGGGCTGGCCGCCTGGGTGGCGTTCGTCAAGTCCGGGGTGGACCCGGTGGTGGTCGGGCTGATCATGGGGCTGCTCACGTTCGCCTACCCGGCCAGCCGCAGCGACCTGGAGCGGGCCAGCGACCTGTTCCGGATGTTCCGCGAGCAGCCCACCCCGGAGCTGGCCCAGTCGGCCCGGGAGGGCGTCCGGGTGGCCGTCTCGCCCAACGAACGGCTGCAGCAGCTCTGGCACCCGTGGACCAGCTTCCTCATCGTGCCGCTGTTCGCGCTGGCCAACGCGGGGGTGGTGATCGACGGCAGCGTGCTGTCCCGGGCTTTCACCTCCCCGGTCACGCTGGGCATCCTGCTTGGCTACGTGCTCGGCAAGCCGCTCGGCACCACCGGGGTCGCCTGGGTGGTGACCACCGTCAGCCGGGGCCGCATCCGGCCCCCGGTCGGCTGGGCCGCCGTGCTGGGCACCGGCACCATCGCCGGGATCGGCTTCACCGTGTCGCTGCTCATCGCCTCGCTCGCGTTCCACGGCGCGCTGCTGGCCGAGGCCAAGATCGGCGTCCTGTCCGCCGCGCTGTGCTCCTCCGCGATCACCTGGCTGCTGTTCCGGGTCACCGCGCTGCTGCCCAAGCGGCTGAAGCTGCGCGCGCTGCTCGGCACCACCGAGCCCCTCACCGACCTGGCCGTCCCGGTCGACCCCGAGCGCGATCACATCCGCGGGCCGATGAAGTCGCCGGTCACCATGGTCGAGTACGGCGACTTCGAGTGCCCGTACTGCGGCCAGGCCGAGCCGATCGTCCGGGAACTGCTGGCCGACTTCGGCGATGTCCGGTACGTGTTCCGGCACCTGCCGCTGACCGACGTCCACCCGCACGCCCAGCTGGCCGCGGAGGCGGCGGAGGCAGCCGCCCGGCAGGATGCGTTCTGGGACATGCATGATGTGCTGATGAGACATCAGGGCGCGCTCACCACGCGCGACCTGATCGGCTATGCGTCCGATCTGGGCCTCGACATCGACCGGTTCGCGGCCGACCTGCGCGGCCATGTGGGCGCCGCCCGGGTGGCCGAGGACGTGGACTCGGCCGACATGTCCGCGGTCTCCGGCACACCGACGTTTTTCATCAACGGCAAGCGGCACTATGGCGCTTATGACATCGGCACGCTGTCCGAGGCGGTCCGCGCCGCCCGGGCCCGGGCCTACATCACGAGCTGAGGAGAAGGGCCGGTGGGCATGGTGAAGACGGTGGGCCTGGTGCTGCACCCCGGGCGCAACTGCGACAGCGCCATGATCACGATCCTCAGCTGGGCCAGCGGGCGCGGGGTGACCGTGCTGGCGCTGGACGGCGAGGCCGAGCGGGTGCCCAGCCGGGTCGACGAGGTCACCGCGGATGACCTGGCCCAGCGCTCCGACCTCATGGTCAGCCTGGGCGGGGACGGCACCATGCTGCGCGCGATGCGGCTGTCCTGCGGCCCCCGGCCGCCGGTGCTCGGGGTCAACGTGGGCAAGCTGGGCTTCCTGGCCGAGATCGACCCGCCCGAGGTGGGGGACGCGCTCGAGGCCATCGACGGGCACCGGTTCACCGTGGAGCCACGTTCCGCGGTCCAGGCCGACTTCCTCGGCCAGCAGCACGTGGCGTTCAACGACGTGGACCTGGCCCGCATCCCGGGTCACGGCTCCGCGGCCGTGGTCGAGCTGACCGTGGAGTCGCACCCGTTCGTCCGCTATGCGGCTGACGCGGTGATCGTGGCCACCCCTACCGGCTCCACCGCGTACAACTTCTCCGCGGGCGGCCCGCTGGTCTCCCCCAGCGCCGAGGGCCTGCTGGTCACGCCGGCCGCGCCGCATTCCGCGTTCAACCGGGCGCTGTTCCTGTCCGCGGCCGAGCGGGTGACGCTGACCGTGCTGCCGACCAGTGGCGAGCTGGCGGTGGAGGCGGACGGCATCGTGGTCGGCCACGTGAACCCGGGGGACACCGTGCAGCTGCGCACGCTGCCGGCCGCGGCCAACGTGGTCCGGCTCGGCCGCACCACGTTCTATCAGCGCGCCCAGCGCAAGCTCCGGCTGACCGGCTCCGCGGAAGCGTACTGACCTCCGGCACGACGGCTGATAAGCGGGCCAGGCGGTACCGTTAGCGGCAGAGTCCGGCCCGCCCGGGATGGATGACCAGCCACCCTGGGTTGGTATCCAGTAGCGGGCTGACCGACATCCTGGAAGGGCTGTGATCGTGGTGCGAGATCCGGGAGACCTCTACGAGGTGAGCCCTGACGCGCCGGCACTGGATGGTGCGGTGCTGCTGCACTACCTCGACGGCTTCATCGACGCCGGGGCCGCGGGCAAGCTGCTCGCCGCCCATCTGCTGGGCTCGCTCGAGCACGTGGAGATTGCCACCTTCGACGTGGACCGGCTGATCGACTACCGGTCGCGCCGTCCGCCCATGATCTACGCACGCGACCACTGGGAGCACTACGACGCTCCCGAACTCGCCATTCACCTGCTCAAGGACTCGGCGGGCAGCCAGTTCCTGCTGCTCAACGGGCCAGAACCGGACCTGGAATGGGAGCGCTTCACCAAGGCCGTGCGCGATCTGGCCGCCCGGCTGGGCGTGCGGATGGCGATCGGCTTCCACGGCATCCCGATGGGCGCCCCGCACACCCGCCCGCTCGGCGTGACCGCGCACGCCACCAGCCCGGACCTGACCACAGGGTATTCACCGCTGGTGGACAAGCTGCAGGTGCCGGGCAGCGTGGCCGCGCTGCTGGAGATGCGCCTCGGCGAGGCGGAGCGGGCCGCGCTCGGGTTCGCCGTGCACGTCCCGCACTACCTGGCCCAGGCCGCCTACCCGGCCGCCGCCGTCACCCTGCTCGACTCGGTCATCCGGGCCAGCGGCCTGCAGCTGCCCGATGAGGCGCTGCGCGACGCCGCCCGCGAGACAGACGAGGAAATCCGCAGGCAGGTGGAAGGCTCCGAGGAGATCCTCGAGGTCGTCCAGGCGCTGGAGCGGCAGTACGACGCGTTCGCCGAGGGCGCCGAGCGGGAGGGCCTGCTCGCCGAGGGCAGCCAGCAAATGCCGACCGCCGATGAGCTCGGCGCGCAGTTCGAGCAGTTCCTGGCCGAGCAGCAGGGCCGCGCCGACTCGTCCGACTCCTGACCCGCCGGCCGCGCCCCAGCCGGGCCCGCCCGGCGCACCGGTTACCGGCGCAGGTACACGCCGAAGTCGCAGCCCAGGTTGGACAGGCCACCCGGCTGGGCGCGGACCCACGTCGCGGAGCTCCCGGACCGGGTCATCAGCACCCGGTGATGGGTGTACCGCGGGGACGCGACACACCCTGCCGACCCGTCGCCGAGGGCGAACTCGGCCTCGTACGGCGGGCCCACCGGTACCCCGAAGCTGCCCAGCCACCGCTGCCGGGCCGGGGTGTGGTAGGAAATCGTGCTCCACGGCGTCGCGCCGAGCTCGGTGCCGATCCGGGCCTGGGTGAACGTGGTCCCGCTGGGCGGCACGTAGCCGTAGTACGCCTGGCTGCCGACCCCGACGGCCAGGTAATCGGCGCGGTGGTCATAGAAGATCGACATGCTGGCCCGGTGGCCCGGCCGGAACCGCTCCCGGCTGAACGAGGCGGGCACGCCCGGGCACGACGAGTTCATCGTGGAGCAGACCACCGCCCGGGTCGCCCGGCGCAGCACGGTGACCACCGGCCGGTACAGCCGGCTCCTCGGCGCACCCCCGGGCCGGCACGAAGAGTCGGTACAGACCGTGACGCCCGCGTCGAGGACCAGGGTCTTCGACCACAACTGCACCGACAGGGTCAGCCGCCCGAGGCTGGCGGCGAGCCGTCCCGCGTCGGGCAGCTGGACATTGACTTCGGTCTCTTTGAAGTTCCGGCCGGTCACCGAGTACCCGGCCTGCTCCTTGGCGTACGCCGGCGCCCCGGTGCCGGCAACCGCCGCCACCGGCTGCAGGATCACGACCGAACCGGCGACGGCGATACCGGTGGCGAGCAGCAGGGTTAACCGCCCAGGACGCATGTCTGTCTCCGCTCCGTGGCCGGACGGGGCCACCCGCCAAGTGTGCCCGAGTTAGGTCACCTCGCGCAGCTTGCCGCTGTTCACGTCGAGCACGAAGCCACGGATCGCGTCCTGGTGCGGGATGAACGGGCTGGTCTTGATCCGCGCGATCGACTGCCGCACGTCCTCATCCAGGTCGGTGAACGCCTCCACCGCCCAGGCCGGCTTGATGCCGGTCTCCTGCTGGATCGATGCCTTGAACGCATCGTCGGTGAACGTCAGCATCCCGCAGTCGGTGTGGTGGATGAGCATGATCTCGGTGGTGCCGAGCAGCCGCTGGCTGATGGCCAGCGAGCGGATCTCATCGTCGGTGATCACCCCGCCCGCGTTGCGGATCACGTGCGCTTCACCCTCGCCCAGGCCGAGCGCGCCGTAGATGTTGAGCCGGGCGTCCATGCAGGCCACCACGGCCAGGTGCCTGGACGGGGGGAGCGGCAGGCCTTCACCGAACGCCGCCGCGTACCGCTCGTTGTTGGCCAGCAGGTCATCAGTAGCGCTCACGACACAGTCCTCCTTGAGGGGCGAAACTCCGCTTGCCCGGCTCGCATACCCGATCAGGCGCACAATCATCTTCGGTGGCAAAACGGTCAGCCGCCATGCCGAACGGAAAGATTTACCCCGGTCAGTCAGGCGGCCGAAGGCCCGGAGCCGCGCACCGCCGCACCAGATAATTCCGATCGAGATAGTAACCATGATCGCCGCTGCGGGGCATCCCCGAGGCGGTCGCGGGACGTACCCCGGGCACGGCGTGGCACACCCCCGGGGAAGGCCTGATTCCCGATAGTGGGATCAAGGAACGCAGCCGGGGTATGGGGACGTCAGACGGAATTGTCGGGGACGTCAGGGGGGATGTGCCGCTATGGGCCGAGCAACCGCGCGGGAGTGCGTGGCCCCCGGGCTCGTGGTGGCTCCCGGTGAGGTCCTGGTCGCCACCGAGATCGGCGACCCGGCGCGCGGGCTGCTGCCCTGCCCGGCCGCGCCGCTGGTCGGCGGGCTGCTGCACCGGCGCGGCCTGCGGGTGCGGTACGCCCCGGTGCCGCAGTCCGGCGACGCCGCGCAGTCCGGGAGCGGCGCGGCCCTGTTCGTCACGACCACGCTGCACCGGGACGGCACCGCCACCGCGATCGGCGCGGCCGCCGACAACGTGGATGGGCTCGCGATGGCCGCGGCGCGCGGCGCGGTGGAGGAATGGTCGGCGGTCACCGGCACCCGCCGGCTGCTCGGCGCGGCCAGCCCGTGGTGCCCCGGCGCCCGGCAGGCGCTGCGGGCCGCCCGGCAGGCCGCGGCCACGGGCACCGTCTATGTCTGCGGGCAGCTGATGGCCAGCCCGCAGGATTGCGCTGAGCTGGAAAAGGACGGGGCCGTCTTCGTCAGCTCGCTGTCCGATATACCTAACGAGGCCACGGTGCTGATCCCCGCACACGGCGCGCCGCCTGCGGTGCGGGCCGAAGCGGCCGAGCGCGGGCTGGCGGTCATCGACGCGACCTGCCCCCTCGTGGCCGGCGTGCAGGCGGAATGCCGCCACTTCGCCGAGCGCGGCGACCAGGTGGTAATGATCGGCCAGGACGGCCTGGCCGTGCTGCCCTCGATCATGGGCGAGGCCCCGGGCCGCGCGATCCTGGCCGAGACCCGGGCGGGCGCGGGCGCGGTGCAGGTCACCGACCCGCGGCGGGTGTCTTACCTGCTGGCCCCGGGGGTACCGGTGGAGGACACCGCGGTGGCCACCGCGGCGCTGCGCTCCCGCTTCCCGGCGCTGCGCGGCCCCGACCCGGACGGCTTCTGCTACGCGGCCTCGGACCGGGCGGAGACCGTCCGCACCATGGCCGCCTCCTGCGACATGGTGCTGGTGCTGGGCCATGAGGACGACGCCGATACCAGGCACCTGACGCACCTGGTCCGGTCGAGCCGCGCGAAGGCCAACGTGATCGCCGATCCCGCCGAGATCCTGCCCTCCTGGCTGGTCGGCACGTCCGCGATCGGGCTGGCCGAGTCCACGTGCGCGCCGCCCGCCCTGGCCGGCCAGGTGACCGGGGCACTGTCCGGCCTCGGCCCGCTCAGCGTGACCCGGCGGGTGGTCAGCACCGAGGTGACCGGCCGCCAGCCTGGCTAGCCAAGGCAGCGATCTGCCATTGTTGCTCTCATGTTCTTCCCCACCTCCCTCGTAGGCAGCTACCCGCAGCCCGACTGGCTCATCGACCGCGCCCGCCTCCGGGACCGGTTCCCGCCCCGGGTGCGGGCCAGGGAGCTGTGGCGGGTCGCCCCCGAGTTCCTGGCGCAGGCCCAGGACGACGCCACCGAGCTGGCCATCCGCGCCCAGGAGCGGGCGGGCCTGGACGTCATCACCGACGGCGAGATCCGCCGGGAGAGCTACTCCAACCGGTTCGCCACCGCGCTGGACGGCGTGGATATCGACAGTCCGGGCACGGCGCTGGACCGCAGCGGACACCCCAACCCGGTGCCCCGGGTGACCGGGCCGATCCGGCGGCGGCACCCGGTCGAGGTGGATGACGTCAGGTTCCTGAAGGGCAGCACCAGCCGGACCATCAAGATCACCGTTCCGGGCCCGTTCACCATGGCCCAGCAGGCCCAGGACGACTACTACGGCAGTCGCGAGGATCTTGCGTATGGCTACGCGGAGGCAGTAAACGAGGAGGTCACGGACCTTTTCGCGGCCGGGGCGGACATCGTCCAGCTGGACGAGCCGTACCTGCAGGCCCGGCCGGACGAGGCGCGCCGGTACGGCGTCCCGGTGATCAACCGGGCGCTGGCCGGGATCACCGGGACGACGGCGGTGCACCTGTGCTTCGGCTACGCCGCGATCATCCACGACCGGCCGTCGGGGTACTCGTTCCTGCCCGAGCTGGCCGACTGCGACTGCGACCAGGTGTCGATTGAGACTGCGCAATCCGGCCTGGACTGCGCGGTGCTGTCCAGCCTGGACGGCAAGACCATCATCCTCGGCGTGCTCAACCTGGGTGATGACAGCGTGGAAAACCCAGCGCAGATCGTCGAGCGGGTACGCCGGGCGCTGCCCTACGTGCCCCCGGAGCGGCTTGTGCTGGCCCCCGACTGCGGGATGAAGTACCTGCCCCGCGAGTCCGCGTTCGGCAAGCTGGTCGCGCTGCGGATGGCCGCCGCGCTGCTGCGGGCGGACGCGGGCGTGCCGTCACCGTCCTGAGCCGGGACAGGCGGGGCTAGGGCGTGTCCCGTAGTTCTTCGGCCTGCTGCGCGCCGCCCGTGAAGGGGGAATGG
>Ga0335078_10008829_pt1 | contig 14978 bp, 11 predicted proteins | sample Lox_Sample_32_FD_206711 | JGI IMG/M metagenome (GOLD analysis project Ga0335078, IMG submission 206711) | Soil microbial communities from Loxahatchee National Wildlife Refuge, Florida, United States - Lox_Sample_3.2 | ecosystem: Environmental > Terrestrial > Soil > Wetlands | place: USA...
GAGCAAGAAAAGCAAAGGTTGCTCAAAACGGCTGTAATGCGGCCAGAGTGGGAAACGGCCTACCTTGCGGCGATCCTCTGCCTGAATACAACCGCAAGAGGCTGCGAGTTGAAGGGGCTGCAATGGTCGGACGTTGACCTGTTCGCTAAGACGCTGACGATTCGCAAGTCAAAGACGGCAGCTGGTGAGAGGGTGGTGCCTCTGACCGACGTTGCCGCGTCTGCCCTAGCAAGGTTGCGCCGGAGGGCAGAAGGCTTCGGGCTCGTACAACCGGCTCATTACGTCTTTGCGGCCTTCGCACCGAAATTCACCTTCAGCGGGAAGAAGGTGGTCGGCTACAACCTTACCGCCTTCGACCCAACAAGGCATGTGAATAGCTGGCGATCAGCATGGAGAACACTGACGAAACAAGCCGGGTTACCGGGGTTCCGGTTCCACGATCTACGGCACTGCGCCATCACTCAGCTCGCGGAGAACGGCACATCGGATTCAACCATCATGGCGATTGCTGGACACGTGAGCCGTCGGATGTTGGAACGGTACAGCCATGTGCGGATGGAAGCGAAGCGAACCGCCATGGAAGCCCTTGCTGTGAGCACGAAAACGGCGGGTTATGACACAAACCATGACACAAACGACGTTGAGGTAACTACTCGCCCTGTCTAACTTGTTGAGGGATTTGGTGGACCTGGTCGGGATCGAACCGACGACCTCTTCCATGCCATGGAAGCGCGCTCCCAGCTGCGCCACAGGCCCACTAGGGTTGGACAGAATAATTCTCGCTTACCCGGTAGTGATAGTCAAACCCGGCGGCACCACTTTCTCTTATCCGTGGTTGCGCTCCGGCTGTTCTGTTGCTCGTTTTACGAATCGGCTCAAAATGGGTATGCTGAACGTAAGTTTCGGGTCATGAAAACAAGTTTCATTGCAAACGCGGCCCTGAGTGTTTTGCTGGGGCTGTTCACGGTTGCTGCGGCGCAAGTCGCTCCGTCCAATTCACCGCCAACGGCAGCGGCGCCCGTTCCCTACTCATCAGTCAGTGAGCTCAATCTGCTGCTCTCGCAGCTGGAGCAGACCTCCCAGGCGGTGCAACTGGACCTGGCAAAGCTGCGCATTGAAAAATGGAAAACCGATTCCAACACCAAACGCGGGAGCCAGGCAGATGCCGACTCAATCCAGCGGAATTTGCAGAATGCGTTGCCGGAGATGGTTGGCCAGCTGCGGAATTCCCCGGAGGACCTCGCCGCCACGTTCAAGCTTTATCGCAACCTGGACGCGCTCTACGATGTCTTTGCTTCCGTGGTGGAATCTGCCGGTGCGTTCGGCTCGCGCGACGAGTTCCAGTCCCTGCAAAATGATTTCAGCGCATTGGAGAGATCGCGGCACGCGGTTGCAGACCGCATGGAAACTTTGGCGGCAAACAAAGAAAATGAAGTTGCCAAGCTGCGCACCGAGCTGCAGAATGCGCAAGCGGCCGTAGCGGCGACTCCGCCACCGGTCAAGAAGGTGATTGTCGACGACACGGAGCCCGCGAAGAAACCACCCACCAAGAAATCACCTTCTAAAGCGAAGAAGGTTCCTCCCAAACCATCCACTCCGCCCGACTCGACTCCAGCTGGCCAAAGTCAACCAACTCCCAACCCTTCGCCGCAGTAAGCGGATCATCAAAACGTACGGGGCGAAAGAGCGCAGCTCTCTGAAAACAAAGGGCCTCTACCGGGAACTTATGCAGGCGGTGCGGGGTCTATTTAAAAAGGCTCAATAAGGCCAGCGGTAGCATCGGGATGGGTATTTTCCGGGCAGCCGCGATTGAGAAAAGAACCTATAATGGAATTTGCGCCATGAGAGCGGTGGCGGGAGTAACCACGTTGGCTGATCTCGCGAGCGCGATAGGTATCCGCAGCCAAGAAGCGGCTATCGTCGCTGAACTCCAAGCTGGGTCGGAAGAGGCCTACGTGTGGTTGATCGGGGAATTCCATCAGCCGATTTATAGTCTTGTCTATCGCATGGTGTCCGATCCGGCCGATGCCGCCGACACCACTCAGGAAGTTTTCCTGAAAGTCTTTCGGGGCATCAAGCATTTTCATGGTCAGTCCAGTCTGAAAACCTGGATTTACCGTATCGCGCTGCACGAAGCCTCTAACCGGCGCCGGTGGTGGTTCCGTCACAAATCAAGAGAGACCTCTATCGAACCGGTGGGAACCGGTGCCCCTCTGGAGTTGGCATGCGCTCTGAAGGATTCACTGATCGATGGCAAGGAATCGCCCTTCGATCACGTGGCGCACGAAGAGATCCGGGCGAAAGTGGAGGGTGAGCTCCGCCAGGTGCCTGAGCCTTACCGGACGGCGGTAGTGTTGCGCGATCTGGAAGAAATGTCCTACGAAGAAATCGCTGAGATCTCTCAGGTTTCTCTGGGAACCGTAAAGTCGCGGTTGACCCGTGGGCGCGAAGCACTGCGGCGGCGCTTGACATCTTACGCACGCTTGGCGGGTCCAGAGCTCGGGCTGGAAGCGATGGAGAGCGACACCAAGGACCAACAGACACCGGCTAGGGCCGGTTTCGGAGGAGAAGAAATCGAGGCGGCGTTATGAAGTGCTTGCAAGCCAGGCCGCTGTTTTCGCCATATCTTGACGGCGTGCTCACGGGAGCGGAGATGATTGCTCTCAGCGCGCATCTGGATAGTTGTGGCGCTTGCCGCGGACAGTACGCATCACTCCGCCGGACGCAGCAAATGCTGGCCGGCGCTGGAAGGCGAAAGGCCCCGCCTGACCTCGCTTTGAAACTGCGCCTGGCAGTTTCGCGGGAACTAGCGCAAAAGCGTCTACCTTACTCCGCTGGTTTGCGGATGCAAATCGAGCACGCTTTCAACGCTTTCCTGGTCCCAGTAGCCGCGGGCCTGGCCAGCGCTGTGGTTACCTTCGCATTCCTGATGGGGGTTTTGGCGCTGCCGTTGCAAGCCGGGCAGCCCGACGTCCCTCTCATGCTGAACACAGCTCCGCAGCTGGAACAATCGGCGTTTGGAAATGCGGTCAGCTCGATCAAAGGCGATTCGCTGGTGATTGAGGCGTATGTCGATTCCAACGGGCGTGTCGAGGATTACCGCGTGCTGTCCAATCCGGAGGAACCGAAGGACCTGCCGCCGCAGGTAAAGAACATGCTCATCTTTACTACGTTTCGTCCAGCGACCTTTATGGGCCGTCCCACGGCTGGGAAGGCTGTCTTGTCGTTTTCCAAAGTAAGTGTGAAAGGGTAACCTTCTGGCTTCCAGCGTTTAGACCGGGAGCCGGTGGTTAGAAGGGGCTCCCGGAGTTTGACCCCCCGAGTATAACCCCTTAAACTGACAACTGAACCGTCACATCCCGCCCGCTCGTCAGGAGGCTTTTCCCTGGTTTACAGGTTTAGAACTGCGCTGGTCGTTGCCCTGCTTGCGCTTGCCGTCCCGGTGTGCGGGGCGCAAACTTCGGGCAAAGTGGCCCTGGAGACCAGCGAGACGCTGTTCACCGTGCTCAGTGCGATGAATGTCTGCGGCTACGACGCAGAGTTGAACTTTTCCGATCCGCTGCGGATGCAAATGCGGGGGGAGATTGCGGCGGCGACACAAACCTACGACCAAGCCAAAGAGGAAACCGCAATCCTGTGTCAGTTCTATCATGACCATGAGCAGTCCGATAGCGCCCGCAACCTGGCGCAATACGTTTCCCTGGCTCTGTGCCTGGACGCTCCACCCACTTTTGCTTTGAAAGTGAAGGACGCTGATCTCCCACCAGACGCTGGAGCGATATCCGGGATCGTGCCGATCCTGCAGAAGTTCTACGACGTAGCCGGCCTGCATGCCATCTGGCTGCGCCACCAATATGCATATTCTGCCCTGCTCGCCCGCTACCACGATCCCCTTTCCAAGGTTCTCTTTGACACTGAGATTTATCTGAAGATACCGTCGGCAGGATTTCTGGGACGCAGTTTTACCGTCTATCTCGATCCCATGGGAGCGCCGGGACAAACCAATGCGCGCAACTATGGGACGGATTACTTCCTGGTATTCTCTCCCGGCGCCGATGCAACTCTGAAGATCGAGCAAATCCGTCATACATATCTTCACTACCTGCTGGATCCACTGGCCCTCAAGTATCCGCAGGCCATGCAGCGCCTGACCCCGCTGCTGGTAGACGTGAAGAAGGCGCCAATGGATGAGGGCTTCAAGATTGATATCTCCCTCCTGGTCACGGAGTGTTTTATACGCGCCATTGAGGCGCGTCTGAGTGGCACGGCCAAGACGCCGGAAGCCGAGCGGCAACAAGCGATCGCGCAATCCGTAGCGCAGGGTTATATACTGACGCCCTATTTCTACGACACCCTGCTCCAGTTTGAAAAGAGCCCCACTGGCCTGCGGAACGCGTTCAGCGATATTCTTGCCGGGATCGATGTAGGTAAGGAGCAAAAGCGCGCGGCCCAGGTGCAGTTCGCCAGGAGCGCCGATCCGGAACTGCTGCACCTGGCGCAACCGGCGCAGAGAAAGTTGCTGGCGGCGGCGGAGCAGAAGCTTTCGACTGGAGATGCGGACAGCGCTAAGAAATTGGCACAGGAGGCGCTTGACACCAAGAGCGAAGACCCAGGACGTGCGCTGTTCATCCTGGCGCAGGTTGCCACCATGAACCGTGATCTGCCTGGAGCCCGGAACTATTTTGAACAAGCTTTGGGAGTCGCCCACGAAGCCAAGGTAGTCGCCTGGTCCCATATTTATCTGGGACGAATCTTTGACCTGCAGGAAGACCGGGCGGCCGCGCTGGATCACTATCGCGCGGCTCTGACCGCGGGAGAAGCCTTGCCGGAAGCCAAAGCGGCGGCTGAGCGCGGATTGCAGCAGCCGTACGAACCGCCCCATCCACAGGGCACAAGAGATTGATGTCATGTCCGTATTCTGAGAGCAAGTGCCAGAAACGGAGTTGAAGGAGAGAGCATGAAGCGAGCAGCCGTGATGTTCCTGATTGTGGCCGTGGGGAGCCTTGCAGCAGCGCAGTCCGCAAACCAGAATCCGCCATCCGGGCAGTCCAGTGCAACCGGCCAGGGAGCCACAACCGCCACGCCCCCAGCGAAACGACCGCCACAAGCCAAAACGCAGGCGGAATTCGACGCCTACAAGGCGGCGATGGCCAATCCCAACGATGGGGCGGCAATGGAAAAGGCGGCGGACGATTTCTCTACCAAGTTCCCAGACAGTGAGCTTCGCGGCCTGCTCTATCGAGCGGCCATGCACGCATATCAAAACGCCAACAATGCCGACAAGATGTATGAGATGGCGCAGAAGGAGCTGAAGCTCGATCCGGACGATCCCGAAGCCCTGATTGGCTCCTCGGAAGTGATGGCAGAGCGCACCCGGGACACGGACTTGGACAAAGATCAACGCTGGGCGGAAGCCGAAAAAGAAGCCCAGCACGCCTTGCAAACCACCGATACCGACTTGCCGATTCCGGCCGGCACACCGCAGGACAAGATCGACGCCTACAAAGGCTTTCTGCGGTCCTCCGCCTATTCGGTTCTCGGGACGATCTCTTTCAGCGAGGAAAAATATACCGACGCAGAGGGTTATTTTCGCAAGTCAATCGACGCCTACCCGGCGCAGCCTGATCCGGTGGTAGTACTGCGCTTGGCTATCGCATTGGATAAACAAGGACGGTATCCCGATGCCCTGAAAGAAGCCAATCACGCCGTGGATCTGACGCAGGAGAACACCACCTCGGGAAACCTGGCGCGGCGGGAACGGGATCGGTTGGTACAGTTGACGGGAGGGGCTGCTCCGGCGCCCGCGGCCAAACCACCAGCCGCCAATAATCCGACCCCAGCCCCGCCACCTTCGCACTGATTTGGTTCTGGCCGCGAGGGATGGGTTACTGGGGCCGCCCCGGCGCAGCAATTTGCGCGCGAGCGTTGTGCGGGCAGGATCAGTGGAGAACATGAAGTCACGGAACATGGCGGACCTGGAACAAACTCTGGGTTATCGATTCAGCAGGCCGGAGTTGCTCGAACAAGCGCTGACTCACACTTCTCAGGCCAGGGAACTGGAATCTGCCCAACCCTCTGCGATTCACGTTGGGGATAATGAGCAATTGGAGTTTCTCGGAGATGCGGTTCTGGGGCTTATCACCGCGGAAGAATTATTTCATCGTTTTCCGCATTTTCGGGAGGGAGAACTGTCCAAACTGCGGGCCCACCTGGTCAGCCAAAAGCATCTCATCCGGGTGGCGCAGCGCCTCGAACTCGGTCATTACCTGCACCTGGGACGGGGCGAAGAAAAAAGTGGAGGCCGCAGCAAAACCGCTCTGTTGGTGGATGCGTTAGAAGCTATTCTCGGGGCAATGTACGAAGACAAAGGACTGGAGGCGGTTCGGCGGGTGGTATTGCAACATATTGTAGCCTCCGAGTTGGAGCAAGTTGCGAGTAACGGCAGCAGTTTGCCTCTGACCGATTACAAGTCGGCGCTGCAGGAGAAACTGCAGGCAATGGGCCGGCTTCAGCCTAGCTACGTGCTGGTGAAAGAGCAGGGGCCCGAGCACAGTAAAACCTTTACCGTCGAGGTTCGATTGCAGTCGTCGACCGACCGCCGCACTGCCGAGTTTGTGGGGCGAGCCGAGGGCTCTACGAAGAAAAATGCCGAGCAAGGCGCTGCGCGGCAACTGCTGGAGCATCTGGAATCGCAGACCGAGGAGCCGGCAGGAAAGGCCCCGCACCGGGTCCGCACCCCTTCTCACGTATGACGGAGGTCGACCAACAATCGGGATGGGACTGGCTGGCCTCTCTGCAATCATTGTTGACTACGGTTGTGATTGCAGTCTTCGTAATCACCTTCGTGGTGCAGGCCTTCCAGATTCCCTCCGAATCGATGGAGAACACCCTGCTGATCGGCGACTATCTGCTGGTGGACAAGTTGTGTTACGGCGGAGGCTCGTTCTGGGACCACTTCATCCCCTACCGTCAGGTACACCGCGGAGACATTGTTGTTTTCCACTATCCGGTAAAACCGGCACAACATTTCGTAAAGCGAGTGGTAGGCCTGCCCGGAGACCGGGTGCGTCTGATTAAGGGGCAAGTCTATGTGAATGGGAGTCCGCTGACGGAGCCTTATGTGCGTCACTCCTCTTCTCGTCTCGATCCCTATCGAGACGACTTTCCCCAACTCCTGAACGACCCCGGAGAATCGGCGAGTTGGGCGGGGCAAATGAAGAAGTGGGTGGAGGATAAACAGCTTATCGTCCCCGAGGACCTCTATTTCGTACTGGGAGACAACCGCGACGAGAGCCTGGACAGCCGATACTGGGGCTTTGTACCACGGGAAAACATTATCGGGCGACCTCTCCTGATTTACTGGTCCATCCGCAGCGCGAATGACGAAATCTCAGCGGCTTCCAGGCCGGGTGATAAACTTTATCATTTCGTTTATGTGCTCACTCACTTATTTCAAATCACCCGCTGGGACCGCACATTTCGATTGATCAAATAAGGAAGAGTCTTCGTGGCCAAGAAAGAAAAAAACGAACCGGAAAAACCGCGGGAAACTACGGTAGAGTTTCTGGCGTCGCTGGCAGCGGTCCTTGTGACCGGACTGTTCATCATCACCTTCATCGTGCAAGCTTTTGAGATTCCTTCCAGTTCGATGGAGAACACGCTGCTCATAGGCGACCACGTGTTCGTGAACCGCGAGCAGTTTGCGCCGCGCACGCGCTGGATGGGGCCCTTTATGCCCTACCGGCAGATTCGCGATGGCGACATCGTGGTTTTCCTCTCCCCCGTGGAGCCGGGCCTGTATGTAGTCAAGCGCATCCTGGGGACACCGGGAGACCGAATTCATCTGCGCGATGGAGTCGTGTACCGGAACGGCCAGAAACTGGACGAGCCTTATGTCATCCACGAGGGCGGGGGAGAGATTAACCCCTATCGCGACAATTTTCCGGCGGTGGCACCGTCCGACTTCAACAACGTAAATCCCGAATGGCAAATGACCATGAAGCAGGACATTCAGGGTGACGACATAGTCGTACCCGAAGGACATTACTTTGCCATGGGGGACAATCGCGACGTGAGTTATGACAGCCGTTATTGGGGCTTTATTCCGCAGCAGAATGTGATTGGCAGGCCGATGTTTATTTACTGGTCGTTCGAGACGGCGCCCAACGAGTACCTCGAAACGGGGGTGGGCGAACGGGTCGGCAACGTGTTGCACAAAATCATTCACTTCTTCGACGAGACCCGCTGGCGGCGTACGTTCAAGGTTGTGCGGTGAAGTTTCCTGGTTCCAGACGCGTTGTGATGACGGCAGGGTTGGTGCTGCTGGTCGCGCTTTTTGTGGTTCGGCCGGGAGCCAACCGGCTGCACAGTCGCATCGTCAGCTCCATCAGCCTGGCCCTGGGGCGTCCGGTTGAAGCGGCGTCCGTCAGCCTGCGCCTGCTACCGCAGCCGGCCTTTGACCTCAACGATTTCGTGGTACAGGACGACCCTAGGTTCGGCGCCGAGCCTATGCTGCGGGCCGCGGAAGTAACTGCGCTGTTGCGGCTGACTCCGCTACTGCGTGGCCGCCTGGAAATCTCGAGCCTCGGCTTTAGTGAACCCAGCATTAATCTGGTGCGCGATGCGCAGGGGCATTGGAACTTGGAGGATCTGCTCGAGCGCGCTGAGAGAATTCCAATCGCCCCCACCGCCAAGGCCAGAACTGAGCAGCGCCCGGGGTTTCCCTACGTGGAGGCTAGCCGGGGGCGCATCAACTTCAAATTTGCGGCGGAAAAAAAGCCTTACGCGCTGATGGATGCAGACTTCTCCTTATGGCAGGATTCGGAAAACGGCTGGAGCATGCGACTAAAAGGCCAGCCCATGAGAACCGACTTCAACCTTACCGACACTGGGCTGATCCGGATCGAAGGATCATGGCAAAGAGCCTCCACTCTGCGTGAAACACCTCTCAAGCTCATGCTGCTGTGGGAAGGAGTGCAATTCGGCCAACTGACAACTTTGCTGCGGGGCACCGACCAGGGCTGGAGAGGAAGCGGCGAGCTGTCGGCAACGCTCTCTGGCACGCCGGAGGATCTCAGAATTGATGCCAGCGTTTCTGCCGACGACTTTCGCCGTTACAACGTAGTCGGCGGTGGCGACATGCGCCTGGCGGCGCACTGCAGCGGCCGCTACAGTTCGGTTGATTCCAGTCTGTCGGAGATCGCCTGTCGAGCGCCCGTCGGAGAAGGAGCGATCAAGGTGAGCGGCAGCATTAGCGGCCTGCTCGATTATCCCGACTACGATCTTGAATTCAGGGCGCAGGGTTTGCCACTGCAGTCTCTACTCGCAGCCGCACGCCACATCAGGCAAGGCGTACCGGACAACCTGAATGCCAGCGGCCAGCTCGATGCCAAGATAAGGTTTCTTCATGCAACGCGAGCTGCGGAGAATCGGACGATGTGGGAAGGTGGAGGCCAGACTTCCGGTTTTCACCTGGCTTTCGAGGGGACCAATTCGGAGCTGGCATTGGATAGCTTTCCGCTGACCTGTGAATCCGCGCAGGCGAAACCACGCTTCCATTTGTCGCGCGCGCTTGGGAGCAAAATCATGCCATCCGCGCCGGACTTTCGGGTCGAAATCGGCCCATTCCACGCAACTTTAGGGAAACCTACACCCGTTCTGGTCTACGGCTGGTTGGCGCGCTCCGGATATGAATTTGAGGTTCAAGGCGAGGCTCAAGTACCTCGTCTCGTGCAGGCCGCGCGGTTGATTGGTGTTCCCGTTCTGCCTGCATCGGCAGAAGGAACGGCGAAGGTTGACCTGCAGATTGCCGGGGATTGGTCGGGCGCTTTTGCTCCACGGGTTACTGGAACCGCGCAGCTGCGCTCCATCCAGGCAAAGTTAAGGGGATGGAATGCGCCGCTGCAGATCACGTCCGCAAACCTGGTGCTGAAACCGGACCGGAGCCTGGTTCAAAACCTCAACGCTTCGGTGGCGGGAACATCCTGGACCGGTTCGTTGGTGCTGCCGCGCCCGTGCGTGAAAGCAGAAACATGCCCCATACAGTTTGATTTACATGCCGATGAAATTGGCATCGATCGCCTGAACCAGTTGTTCAATCCACATTTTGGGCCGGGACCGTGGTATCGATTTCTGTCTTCAGCCTCGGGAACGCCTTACCTGTTGAATGCTAATGCGGCTGGAACGCTCACCGCGAATCGCGTGGTAGCCGGCCGGGTGGTGCAGAATCATTTCGCCTCCAGCCTGGAACTGAAGGATGGCACGTTGCGCGTTTACGGGTTGCGGGCGGATATCTTCGGCGGAAAACACACGGGCGAATGGAAAGCTGATTTCACCAGCAAACCCCCGCAGTATAGCGGCAGCGGCAATCTGGAGCGGGTGGAACTGGCACAGCTCGCTGAAGCGATGAACGACGGTTGGATTATGGGGTCAGCCACGGCAAGTTACAGGATTGCGGCCTCGGGACTCACCTTCAGCGATTTCCTGGCTTCCGCGGCCGCTACAGCGCAAGTCCAGGCAACAGGCGCGCTGCCCCATATCGTGCTCACCGATGGCGCTGCGCCATTGCAGATGCGAGGGCTAACCGCGCGTCTGGTTCTGCACAATGCCAAGATCGATGTAGAAGACGGCAAACTGTTGGCAGCCGACGCGGCTTACCAGGTCAGCGGCACCGCCACGCTGAACCGCGTGCTGAATCTGAAACTCATACGCAACGGCGCACCAAGCTTCGATATCACAGGCACCCTATCCGAGCCCCGCGTGTCACAAGTAGCCGCACCAGAGACGAGAGCCGGGCTGAATCCGTGAGCGAGTTCGCCGTTCCCCGGTCCGGATTGTTTTCTTACTACTGAACATATCCCGGACCCCGCAAAACCTTCCCGGGTTTAGCGCCGGTCATCTGCCCTTGATCAATCACCGGCACGCCATTCACCAAAACGTACTCCATGCCTTGCGAGAGCTGGTTGGGATGGTCAAACGTCGCCAAATCGCGGATGGTAGCGGGATCGAATACGACCACATCCGCCCACATGCCGGCTTTCAGCACTCCGCGATCGGTAAGCCGCATACGCTGCGCCGGCAGAGCTGAAAATTTGCGAATCGCATCTTCCAGCGTTAGCTTCTTTTCTTCTCTTACGTACTTGCGTAGGATGCGTGGGAACGTGCCGTAGGCTCGCGGATGCGGATGTTCCTGGCCGAGGATTCCCTCGGGCGAGGTGCCGGACGAATCGTTGTCGATGGAAACCCACGGCTGCTGCAGAACCAGGGCAACATCCGGCTCGGACATGCCGAATACGGCAACGTAGGTAAAGCCTTTGTCCTGGATCAGAAGATCAAAGAGCGCATCCATCGGATCTTTGTTCCACATCCTGGCGATTTCTGACAGCCGCTTACCCTGCAATGGGAGTAACTGTGGATTCTGCACCACGCCAATCAGTATCGCCTCAGGACTGGGAATCTCCTGCCACTCGTTGTCCCAGTCTCTCGACGGGGTCAGCATGTCTTTGCGGATGCGGTCGCGCATGGCGGGATCTTTTAAGCGTTCTACCAGTTTGGCGACACCCCCGTCGTGCGCCCAGGGCGGGATAAACGCTGAGAGATCGTTGAACCAGGCGGTGTAGGCGTAAGTATCGGCGGTAACATCCATGCCCTGGGCGCGAGCGGCGTTGATCTTGGCAATGACTTCCGGCATGCGGCCCCAATTGGCCTTGCCGGCGACTTTGATGTGCCATATCTCTACCGGGATATGAGCTTCGCGGCCGATGCGCAGGGCTTCGTCGATCGCCTCCAACACAGAATCGCTCTCGTTCCGCATGTGGGTGGCATAGATGCCGCCGGACTTTGAGGCCACAGCCGACAGCGCAATCAACTCGTCGGTCTTCGCGTACGGAGCCGGAGCATACTCCAGAGACGTCGACACGCCGACCGCGCCGTCACGCATGGCGTGACCAACCAGTTCCTTCATTTGCTCAAGTTGCTCGGACGTCGGTTGCTTGTCGTCGTCTCCGAGAACCATGCGGCGAACCTGGGTGGCGCCCACATAGCTGGCGAGATTGATTCCCATGCCTTGCTTTTCCAGTCGCGCGAAGTACTCGCGGAAAGTTCGCCAGTCTGGGGTGATGTGGTAGTGCTCATAGTCGGTTCGGTCAGCTTTGATAATGGCGTCGTTTAGCGGAGCCGCCGAATTGCCCTCCCCGGTGATCTCGGTGGTGATCCCCTGGTAAATCTTCGAGGGCAGCCGCGGATCAACCAGAATAGTCATCTCGGACTGGCCCAGCATGTCAATAAAACCGGGAGCCACTACCTTGCCCTGAGCATCGATGGTCCGAGTTCTCGAGGAGGCGCTCAGGTTGCCGATCGCAACGATCCTGCCCTCGCGAATACCAAGGTCGCCGGAATACCATGGCGATCCGGTGCCGTCGATGATGTGGCCATTGGTGATTACAAGGTCGAACTGCGGTGGGGAGGCAAGCAGCAAATGAGTGCAGATCAGAACGGAAAGCACTCCCAGTGTGATTCGAGTTCGAGCGCCTAAAAAAATTGTCTTCATTCTTCCCCCATCAAGAAAGGATCGTACACCCCCGGCGGAGTGCATCGATACTGCATTGCAAGCCCTCAAGATGACAAGGGCTTATGAAATTTCGCTGCCTGAGCCCGGCGGTGCAAACCGAACCCAATCAGTGCCCATATCCCCAACGCTAACCATTCGTAGCTGGTGAAATGTCCTGGAATCAGCGGGACGACCTTCATCAAGATAAGGCCCAGCGCCACCACTGTACCTACCATCGCGACCGAGCGCTGCAGGCCGGATGGCCGCATCCGGTAGTAAGACGCGCAGGCCGCGAGCCAGGCAACTGCCGAAGCCACCGAACCCACCTCGGTGACCGGAACCAGAATCGCATCCCCCAGAAACATGCAGGCACCGGTTGCCAATCCGATGCACCCCACGGCGACTGACGGCGTCTGATTGCGCGCATGGACGGTGGAAACCCGGGCATCCACCAGCCCGCGCCGTCCGAGCGCGAACAACACCCGGCTCGCTGCCACAAAATTTCCATTGAAAACTTTGAACAAAGAAAGCAGAGCGGCAGCCAGAATCACGCTGACGACCCAGCGTGATCCAGTCGCATGCTCAAAGGCTACGGCAGTCATAAATCTTTCGCCCGTGAGTTGCCGCCAGGGAGCGGCATAGCCGACGGCGGCGATCACAATCACATAGAAAAGGAGCCCCACTACGATGGCCATCCAGATAGCGGTGAAAAATCCCTGCGCGCGGAATTCCGGCCGGGCTTCTTCGGCGCCTTTGACCACCGATTCATATCCGGTCATGAAATAAGGCACAATCTGCACCACCAGCAGCACGGAGATGAACCCGCTGTGAGTGAAGAGTGGGGGAAAATTCTGCGCTGAACCGCGCATGGTTCCAAAGGCCACAAAGACCACAAACAGCGCCAGGGTACCAAAGGCAGTCCAATTTTGAAAGGTGGCGCTCAGTCGGATGCCACGATAGTTCAGGAGGGTCAGTAGTCCGGTTAACGCGAGTCCGATGACGAGGCGCGGCAGGTATACCGGTTGTCCCGCGATACGATAGAGCTCCAGGGAATCGAGTCCGGGAAAAATGTAAGCTGCGATCTTTCCCAGAGCCACGGCCTCCCATGGGCAAACGATGAAGTAAGACAAGACCATCATCCAACCGGTGGCCACGCTGACAAACTGCGGGAAAACGCTGGCAGTGTACGCAATTTCGCCGGCGGCATCGGGGATCGCCACCACCAAGCGCCCGTAGACGTAGCCGATCGGCAACAGCAGCGCGCCACCGATGGCGAAGCCCAGGATAGCCCCCAGTGCGCCCCCGCGGAGCAGCCAGTCGTCCATGACGACCAGCCATCCCACCCCTACCATGGTTCCCCAACCCAGAGTAAAGTAATCCACCACGCGGAGCTTGCGGGCTAGAGTGTTCACGGGATGCGGCGCGAATTATAAAGCATGAGGAGATACGCGCAGCTCAGAACAGGCAGAGTAGCTCGAACAATAGATTGGCCGCCAGAAGCGACGTGATCTCGCCAGTGTCGTACGGTGGCGAGACTTCCACCAGGTCACATCCCACCAGCTTCAGACCTCGCAGGCTGCGAACCAGCTCGACGGCCTGAGCGCTTGACAGTCCGCCGATTTGCGGAGTTCCGGTTCCTGGGGCGAAGGCTGGATCGACCACATCAATGTCCAAAGTGATGTAGGCGGGGAGCTTGCACAGTTTCTTAAGGTGGCGATTGAGGAGCTGGATTCCTTCGCGGTGAAACTCCTCCGAAGTGATGATCTGAATTCCGTGCTGGCGGGCAAAATCAAAATCTTTTTCTGAGTACACCTGTCCGCGCAGCCCTACCTGCAGGGCGCAGCCTTTGGCAATCAGTCCTTCCTCAACCGCGTACTTCACCGGGGTACCGTGGGAGTGTGGGCTGCCGAAGTATCCCGGCCAGGTATCGCCGTGAGCGTCCAGCTGGATCAACGCAACCGGCCCAAACTGTTTGTGAATGGCCCGCAAGATGGGCAGGAGAATGGAGTGATCTCCACCTATGCAAACTGGCCTTGCCTTGGCGTGGAGTACGGCGCCGAGCTGGTCTGTGATACGGCGATAGGTATCTTCGATCGAGAGCGGGTTGAGTGATAGATCGCCGAAATCGGCGATGCGCCATCTGGCGAACGGGTTGACCTGGAGCACCGGGTTCCAAGGGCGGATCATGGCCGACTGCACCCGGATGTTGCGTGGGCCAAAACGCGCGCCCGGACGATAGGTGGTGCCGCCGTCGAAGGGAACGCCGATCATCGCGATATCGAGTTCTTCCGCCCGCGGGATGTGCGGCAGCCGCATGAACGTAGGCACTCCGGAGAAACGTGGGAACACAAGCGCGTCCACCGGCTGGGGATGGGGTTTGGAGAACTTTTTCGCTTTCATCAGGTGGCGCGAATTATAAAGCATGTGGCGG
>Ga0335078_10008832_pt1 | contig 14974 bp, 13 predicted proteins | sample Lox_Sample_32_FD_206711 | JGI IMG/M metagenome (GOLD analysis project Ga0335078, IMG submission 206711) | Soil microbial communities from Loxahatchee National Wildlife Refuge, Florida, United States - Lox_Sample_3.2 | ecosystem: Environmental > Terrestrial > Soil > Wetlands | place: USA...
GGCGATGCTCCCCTTCGAGCGATGGCCCCGCGGCTCCCGAGGACGCCATCGGCCCGGGCGTAGGCGACCTTCGTACTATATCGGTGCGCCCGGACCCGATGATGACCGGAACCGCCGAGTTTCCCCACCATACCCATAAATAGGAGGGGTTGGTGCGCCCGACTCGAGGGTCTCGGGATGCCGAAGGCCGGCCGTCAGAAAACGAAGACAAAGCGGCCGTCCGCTCGACCGCCTCCCCCGAAGAAGAAGGCCCCGGCCCCATCCAAGAAGGTCCGACCGGTTCCCAAGAAGTCGACGGCCGCTCCGCGCAGGGCCGTGCTCTCCGCCGGGAAGACGCCGGCGAGGCCGAAGGAACCAGAGGTCGAGCTTAACGTCCCGTTGCCCGACGGTCGGCGACACGTTCTCTCGCTCTCGTTCGTGCGCGACGGGGACGAGTTCCTCGCCCGGCTCGAGACCGATTCCGGCCACATCACCGAGTTCAAGAACCGGTCCCTCGACCAGCTGCTGACGCTGGTCGCCGGTGAACTCGAGGACCTGATCGAATAAGCGAGCGAGACCTATCGCTCGACCGGCGTGGCCCCCGAGAAGAGGCCCTCTTCGATGAGGTACGTGCGCACCGGGGCACCGTCTCCCCATACCTCCACGAGCTCGACCGTCGCGTTCGAGAGGAGCCCCGGAGGATACCGTCTCACCAGTCGAACGGAGAGGCGGTCGACCGGGGGGAGGGGTCGCCGTCTTCCCCACCGCCCGACGACCGTGAGGCCCGAGGTACCGACCTCGACACGTCGGGGTGCCGGCGACAACGAGTAGACGACCCCGACCAGGGCGATGACGACGAACACGCCGGTGAAGAGGAGCAGACCGTTCGATTCGGGGGAAGCGCTACCTCCCGGAGCCGACCGGTCGTACAGCGCGAACCCGAGGTACATGGCGGCCAGGACGATGACGAAGATCAGGGTGACCCGCAGCGCGCGCTGACCCCCTCCGCGGTTCGCGCGAACCTCGCGCGGCTCCTCGATCTCGGAGGGGGGAACGGTTTCCGCTTCGGCCCCTGCCTCCAACGCCGGGGTCTTGGGGGCCGGACGTTCGGGCCGCGCGATCCGGATCGGTCGGGAGCCAGCCATCCGTGCGCCTCGACGCAGTTCAGGGTCGCTCGGCCACCTTAAAGCTACGGGCGGACCATCGGCGACCGATGCCGAGCCGAACGGAGTACCTCGTGATGCGGACGGACCGTCCGCGAGAGTTCGTGAACATCACCGAGAAGGTCCGCCAAGTGGTGCGGGCGAGCGGGGTCTCGGACGGGCTCGTGCTCGTCTCCTCGATGCACATCACCGCGGCGGTCTACGTCAACGACAACGAGTCCGGGCTTCTCCGGGACATCGCCGCGTGGGCCGACCGGCTCGCTCCGCCCGGCGACTATGAGCACCACCGGACGGGGGAGTCGAACGGCGACGCCCATCTGAAGAACCTGCTCCTCGGGCACCAGGTCGTGCTGCCGGTCACGAAGGGGGAGCTCGACCTCGGTCCATGGGAACAGGTGTTCTACGCCGAGTTCGACGGACAGCGCCCGAAGCGAGTGATCGTCAAGGTCGTCGGAGAGTAGGTCGACCCGAGGGGCCGGAGGCCCGGGCGGGGCGAGGAACTACCGTTCGAGGTTCGGGTCGTCCTTGCCGTCCGCCGCCCCTCCCCGCGGAACGACGAGCGGAGTAGTGAGGTCTACGAGAGGGACCTTCCGGGCGATCTCCTTCGCCATCGCCGAGCAGGAGGACGGAGGCACCGGGCGGTCGGTGTAACCCGGGAGCGCGAGGTCGTACGTCACGACCTTCTTCTCCGCGATCGTCTCCCACACGGCGCGGAATACGCGGTCGGCCGCCTCCTTCTCGCCGATGTGGCGGAGCAGGAGCTCGAGACAGAGGATTTCGGCGACCGGGTCGGCCTTGTCCTGCCCCGCGTACTTCGGGGCCGAGCCGTGGACCGGTTCGAATACCGCGAGCTCGTCCCCGTAGAGCGCCCCCGGCGCCACTCCGAGCCCCCCCGCGAGCCCCGCGCACAGGTCGGAGAGGATGTCGCCGAAGAGGTTCGTCGTCACGATGACGTCGTACTCCTCGGGCTTCTTCGCGAGCTGCATGCACATGTTGTCGATCAGTCGCTCGTCCGATTCGATGTCCGGGTAATGCGGCGCGATCTCGCGGAAGGCGGTCTGGAAGAGGCCCCCGGTCGTCTTCATGATGTTCGCCTTGTGGACTCCGGTGACCCGACGGCGGTGCTGGCGGCGGGCCAGCTCGAAGGCGAACCGGATGATGCGGTCCGATGCCTTGCGCGTGACGACCGCCACCGACTCGGCGGCGGAGTGCTCGCGGTCGACCCAGTGTTCCACTCCGGAATAGAGGCCCTCGGTCGCTTCCCGAACCACGATCAGGTCGGTCTCGGGGTAGCGCGTGCCCTCCCCCGCGATCGCGCGCGCGGGTCGCACCGACGCGTAAAGGTCGAGCTGTTGGCGGAGCGCGACATTCACCGAGCGGAACCCGCTACCGATCGGAGTGGTGATCGGACCCTTGAGGGCGATACGGTTCTTGCGGACCGACTGGAGAACCGCATCCGGCAAGGGAGTGCCGGAGTCATGGATCGCCTCCTCGCCGGCGTCCACGACCTCCCACTCCAGGGGTACGCCGGTCGCCTCGGCGACCCGCCGGGCCGCGTCCGTGACTTCCGGCCCGATCCCGTCGCCGGGGATCAGTGTGATACGGTGACCCATCGCCGTCCTTCCCGCCCCCGCCAGCGCGTCGTAGATTTAAGGAGTGAGACGAGCGCGGCGCCCGCTACGCCCCCGGGGGGGCCGGCAACTCCCCAAGGACCTGGCGAAGTACGGCGTCCCGGACCTTTCCCTCATCGAAGATCGTCGACCAAACGACGACGGTCCCGTCCCACGTCTTCTCGGAAATGTCCGTCACTTCGAAGCGTGCCGCGGGCAATCTCGCTCCCGTCCCGAGCAACGCGGGAGGGATGCGCGCGACGGCCGCTTCGACCCGGGCCACGGAGAGCGCCTGCGGGAACGTCATCCGGACCCGGAACGCTCGCGCCATCCCCGGAAGCTGGTGGAGGCTGAGGGCATTGAGGACGATCCCGTTCGGGAACCTCGCGAGACCCCCCGAGTCGAGCTCGATGACGGTGTAGATGAGGCCGACGTCCCGGACCGTCCCGGTATAGCCCGGATACATCATCTCGTGCGGGTAGCTCGGTGGGAGCGCCCCGTAGCTGGAGGTGACGAACGAGACCCGGTCGCCCGGCCGGTACGGGTCGGCGAGGACGATCAAAAGGCCCGCGAACACGTTCGCGAGCACCGTCTGGGCCGCAAGACCAAGGATGATCCCGGCGAACGCGCTTCCGAGGAAGAGCGACTCGGCCGACACCCCAGCGAGGTTGAACAGGACCAGGACGGCGGCCACCGCGACCAGGAGGTTCAGGAAGAGTCGAACGGCGTGGCTGCGGGAAGCGATACCGCGTCGCTCGAGGAGCGCGTTCGAGGCGCTCGTGACCGATCGGGCGACGACCCACGCGACGAGGAGGACGGCACCAGCCTCGAGGCCGAGGAACTCGGGATGGTTGAATCCTTTCGAATCGAAGTAGTGCTCGTTGAACTCGAAGAACAGTATGTAGAGTCCAGCCGCGAGGAGGCCGGAAAGAACCAGGTCGCGAAACAGCACCCGGAGCGGCCGCGCCGAGGAAGGGGCCTCCATCGCTCGACGGAGGCTCGGCGGGCCATAGCACTTTTCATCGCAACGGACCACTGTGAAACAGAATTCTTATAATACACAGCAAATGCCGAAACGATGTCGACCATCGCCCATTCCGAAGTGCTCGCCCACGATTGGCTGCCACCTGTGGCGTTCGGGCGTTCCCGAGAGATCGACGAGGTCGTTCGCCGTCTCGACCCTCCCATACCGCGCGCCCCTGCCCCGTGGATCGCGGCTGTCGCGGGGCCGATCGGTGCAGGAAGCTCGACCGTCGCGCGACGGGCCGCCCGCGAAGTGACCGAGCGGCTACGCGCTGTTCTCGGTGAACCGCTTCCCTCTCTCCTGACCTTGCGCACGTCGCTCCTCCGGGGTCCCCACGGGGTCGCGACCGCGCTTCTGCAGCGGTTCGACGAAGGGTTCGACGGCCGGGGGTTCCCGATGGCAGAGGTCCTCGCGGGACTCATGCGACGGATCCGTCGGGAGCGACGGCCCACGGTGCTGGTCCTGGATGACATCGGCGTCGGCGGCCCGGACCTATCGCCGATCGTGCGAGCCGTAGCGGACCCCGACCGATTCCTTCCCGAGGGCGAGTCCGGTCTACCGCCGCTCTGGACGATACTGGCGGGGACCCCGGAGGGGCTTCAGCGACTGGCCCAAGACCTCGAGCCGAGGCTGCAGATCGGGCCGTTCGTCCGGGTCGACCCGTACGACCCCGTCTGTCTCCGCAAGATTATCTCCGACCGCGCCGAGCGGGTCTTGGGTCACGTCGCACCTCCGGCCGTCGTCGAGCGCGTTCTGACCCGTACGTTCGAGGAAGGCGGAGGGGCGCGGCGGGCGGTCGACCTTCTCCGTCGCGAGCTTCTGGGCATCACGTTCCGCGAGATTCGGGACGGGGTGATGCCGGATCGCCTGCGCGGCGTGTCGATCGAGCCGTGGGTGGTCCGGGCGATCCGGGTCGCCTCTCACGGCCAGGCGGCCCGGCTGAGCGAAGTGCGTCGGCTGGAGGCGGTGCTCGCGCAGGCCGAGGGAGCGCGCCCTCTACCGACCACCACCTTATGGCGTCGGATTATTCGCCTGGAGCAGGCGGGGTACGTCCGTCGCGAGATCCGTCCGGGCGGCAGCGGTGGCACGCTCTCGATCGTCCGCGTGCTCACGCCATTCGACGAGTGGGTTACGACGCCTCATCGGCTGGGAAGTCGTCCAGCCGACGTACCCTGGGCCTCTGCCGCCGTCCCGCGGCTGGCGGAGCCGCCGTCGCTCGCGCCGGCGGGTCTCGGCCCGTCGGGGGACGCACCCTGACCTGGCTCAGCACCATCTCGGCGAGCCGGCGCGAACGGAGCGCCTGCTCGACGCGGTCGACCGGTGCGTTCCGCAGGGACTCCCGGTCCGGGTAGCCGGCCCGGTACAGCTGGCGCGCCCGTACCCGACCGATGCCCCGCAACCGGACAAGGTCGAGCAGCTCCTCGCGGACACCGTAGCGGACCCGGAACGACAGGTCGTCGATCGTCCGTCCTACCCGTCGTTGGAAGACGCTCGCCAGGCGGCCCGCCGCGAAGAGGAGCCAGTCGGCGTCCTCGACCTTCGAGCGCAGGTCGCCGGCGCCGATGCCGAATCGCTGGGTGATCTCGACAATCGGCTCCTCGCTGACCCACGACTCGAGCACCGACGCGGTCTTCAGCGTCGAGAGGAACGCGTCCAGCCCGAGGTCGAGCGGCGGCTCCTCTGGCTTCACCAGGAGCTCCTCCGCCTCGTCGGTGTATCGCCCCAGAAGGTCGGCCTCCTCCCCCCGACGAAGGAAGAGCGGCGGTAGGTCGGGGACCGCGGCGACCGCCGCGAGGAGGGGGAACACCTGGACGCCGATCGGAACACGCGCGAGGACCTCGCGAAGGACGATGGCGCTCAGCGGGTCAAGGTAGAGTTCGCTCGTCATCTCCCCAAAACGCGTCGCCCGGAGCGACTCGCCGGGGACGAGGAGGTCGTTCCGTTCGAGGAACCGGCGGACCGACTCGACCTTGGCATGCAGCTCGGAGAGCGGGAGGGTCCGGCCGTAGAACGTCGCCGCAAAGAACCCCTCAAGGTCGAGGTCGTTCGTGACCGCCCCGCTCGCGACCAGGGCGAGGAGATGCATGCGGAGCGCCGGCTCGGCCGCGAGCCGGCTCTGGATCGGCTCCGGCGGAGCCGAAAGGTAGCGGTCGAGGAGGCGGTCCTCGTCCTCCGGGGTCCGCGCGAGCAACAACGCTTCACCGACCGGGTCGAAGCGGGGTCGGCCGGCACGCCCGAGCATCTGCTGGACCTCCATCGCCGGGATCGGTGCCTGGAGGCCCAGCCGGTCGTCGTACCGGGTGGTGTCGCGCACGATCACCCGTCGTGCCGGAAGGTTGATCCCGGCGGCGAGCGTCGGCGTCGCTACGAGCGCTTTCAACGACCGGTCGCGGAACGCTCGCTCGACGACGCGCCGCTCGGGGTTCGTGAGCGATGCGTTGTGGAACGCGACCCCGTTCGGAAGGAGGCCGCTCAGCCGTCGGATCCCCTCGGTCTCTTCGTCGGAGACCGTTCCGAGCTCCGCCGCCGCCGCCTTCGCCCGGGTCCTCTCCTCAGGGGAAAGGAGTCCGCGGACGGTGGGAATGAGCGTCTCGGCCAGCTGTTCGCTCGCCTTCCGGCTGTTCACGAAAACGAGCGCCTGCCCCCCCTCCTGTACCACGGTCCGGACGAGCCGCGGCACCGCCTCTCCGGGCGCCGAAATGTCGCGGACCGAGAGGTCGGTGAACGTGATCCGCCCATCGTAATAGACGCCCATCTTGAGCGGGACCGGGCGGAAATCGGACCTCAAGTGATGCGCATCGAGCCAGGCCGCGACCTCCTCAGAGTTGCTCACGGTGGCGGAGAGCGCTACGATCTGAAGGTCGGGGTACCGTCGTCGGAGTCGGGTGAGGCTGATCTCGAGCGTAGGCCCGCGCTCGGGGTCTCGCAGGAGATGGACCTCGTCGGCCACCACTACGCCCAACCGGTCGAGCCAGGGATTGCCCCGACGCAAGAGGCCATCCGCCTTCTCGCTCGTCGCGACCAGGACGTCGAGCTTCTCCAGCTTCTCCGCGGGTAGGTCGAAGTCACCGATCGAAATCCCGACCTTGAGGCCAAGCTCTTCGAACTTCTCGAGCTCCTCCGCCTTCTCGTGCGCCAGCGCCCTCAGGGGGACGAGGTAGAGTCCGGTGCGGCCCTCCCGGGCGGCGCGGAGCAAGGCGAGGTACGCGACAAGCGACTTTCCGCTGGCCGTCGGGCACGCGAGCAGGAGGCTCTTCCCGGCGAGTACCGGGGCGAGCGCGTCGGCTTGCGGTGGATATAGGGACGAGATCCCGTCGGCGACAAGGATCTTCTGCCAGGTCGGGTCGAGGTTCGTTTCGGTGAGAGGGACCGTGTCGTTCGACCGAGCGCCGATCGTAGCGTCGGGGGATGGTCGATGGGTCCGAGCCGGCACGGGCTCTTGGAGCCGAGGCCGCTACTAAGGGTTTGGCGAGTCCCGGTGGGAGAGCAGGTGTCGGGCGAGGATCAACTCCTGGATTTCGGTCGTCCCTTCGACGATGGGGAAGACGCGAGCATCCCGCAGGAGCCTTTCTGCCGGGGCCCCCGCCACGGCGGCGGCCGGCCCACCGAGGTCGACGCCGGCGGACGCGATCTGGACGGCCGCGCGGGAAGCGACCAGCTTCGCGACCGATGCCTCGGTGACGTACGGATCTCCCGCGTCCTTGAGCTCGGCCGCCCGGGCCACGAGCGCACGCGCCGATGCAAGGTCGGCGTAGGCGCGGGCGAGCATCGTTCGCTTCCACTCCTCGTCGTTCGCGGCGACCGCTTTGACCATCTCCGAGAACGCGGCCTCGGCGACGCCAAGGGCGCAGCTCGCGATTCCGACCCGACCACCCTGGAGAGCCCCGAGCGCCACATGCAGGCCCTCTCCTTCCGGCCCGAGCAAGGATTCCTTCGAGAGGTGCACGTCGCGCAGCACGAGCTCAGCGGTCTCGCTTCCCCGCATTCCGAGCTTCTCGAACCTTTGAGCGACCGAAAACCCGCCGGTCCCGGGCGGGACGATGAACGCCGAGATGCCTTTGTGTCCCCGGCTCGGGTCCGAGGTCGCGAAGACGAGCACGACGCCCGCGCTGACGGCGTTCGAGATGAACGTCTTCGACCCTTCGAGTACGAAACCGTCCCCCGAACGGATGTATCGAGTGCGAAGGCGCGCCGTGTCCGAGCCGGCGTTCGGCTCGGTGAGAGCGAACGCACCGACGAGCTCCCCTCGCGCGAGCGGGGGCAGGAACCTCTCCCGCTGGGCGTCCGTGCCCCACGTTAAGATCGGCGCCGAGCAGACCGAGAGATGGACCGCGACGAGCACGCCCACCGCGGCGCTCGCCCGAGAGAGCTCCTCGAGCACCGCGACCGTCGCGCGAGCATCCCCTCCCGAGCCGCTCCAGCGCTCGGGGATCCCGAGACCCAGGAACCCCTCGGCCGCGAGGTCGGAAACGAGATCCTCGGGCGCCCGGTCCTCGCGGTCCATTCGAGCGACGAACGGTTCTACCCGCCGACGCGCGAACTCGCGCGCCCGCACCCTCCATCCCGTGGCGTCCTTCGGCAGCGGACCCGGCACGGTTCGGTCCAGAACGCCGAACTCTTAAGGCGTGGTGGCGGGTCGCCGGTGTCGGTTCGAGGCTGAACAATGGTCGGGCTTCCCACGCCGAAGGACCGGTTCACCTCTCTCGACACGCTCGCCCTCGCTCGGGAGCTCCGGTCGCTTCGGAAGGCGCGCGTCGACAAGGTGTTCGACCGGGTCGGCGGCGGTTGGGCCGTCTCCCTCCGGATCCCGAAGGAGGGTCGGCGGGAGCTGCTCATGGTCCCCGGCCGGTTCGGCTGCCTCCTCGCCGAAACGGTGCCTCACACCGAGTCCCTTTCTCCGTTCGCGCGAGAATTGCGTCGGTTGCTCGAGGGAGCTGTCCTCGAACAGGTTCCCGAGCCTTCGGGGGAACGATTGCTCGAGCTCGTGCTCCGCCGTTCGGACGACGCCGCCCCTATCCTGGTCGCGCTCGAGATGTTCGGGACCGGGAACCTGGTCATCGCCCGGGACGGCACGATCGTCGGCGCGGCCCAGACCCGGAAATGGGCGCACCGAACGGTGGGCATCGGTTCGACCTACGCGCGGCCCCCGGCGCGGGCCGACCCGTTCTCATCGGGCTCGGCGGAGATCGAGGCCGAGCTGGCCCGTTCACGGACCGACCTCACGAGCACTCTCGGCGCACGACTCGCGCTGGGAGGACCTCTCGCCGAGGAGCTGATCGCTCGCGGAGGGTGGAACGGGTCGGAGAGCGCCGCGACCGCCGCGCATCGGGTCGCGCCCGAACTCCATCGAACCCTCACCGACCTTCTTCTCGAGGTGGGTGAACGACCCACCGGCTATCTCTACCGGCGCGAGGGAACTCCCGTAGATGCCACCCCGTACCGGTCGCTCCGCTGGAACGAAACGACCGACGTGGAGGAGGTCGCCTGTCCCACGTTCTCGGCCGCTGCCTACGAATACTTCGCCTCCTTCGATGCGGTCCCGGAGTCGCCGGAGGAGCTGGAGCGGTCCCGGCTCCGCAAGGAGATCGAGAACCAGGTCGAGCGTCAGCGCGTCGCGGTCGCCGAACTCGAGCACCGGGTTCGGGAACTGAAGGCCGATGCCGCTGCGGTCCTCGAGCACTACGTCGAGGCAGAGGAGGCGCTCGAGCGGGCCGCGAGGAGCCGTCCGGACGACCCGTCCGTGGAAGCTCGTCTGGGGGACCGGACCGTGCCCCTTGTCGTGGGCGAGGTCCCCCGCGCGACTGCCCAGCGCCTCTTTGCCGAGGCGAAGCGGACCCAGTCGAAGCTCTCCGGTGCCAGGGCCGCGCTCGCCGACGGTGAAGAGAAGCTCCAGAAATTGGAGGTCGCAGCGGTACCGACCGGGTCTTCCGCCCGGCCCACGACCACGACGCCCTCCCGGCACCGTCCGCGGTGGTTCGAGCGGTATCGATGGTTCCTGAGCTCCGAGGGGGGCCTCGTCATCGGCGGCCGTGACGCATCATCGAACGACTCGATCGTGCAACGCCACCTGAAGGAGGGCGACCGGTACGTTCACGCTGACCTGCATGGCGCCGCGAGCGTAGTGGTCAAGCACCCCGGTCCGGGGGAGCCGCCCCTCAGCGATGCGACCCTGCTCGAAGCGGGACAATGGGCCGTCGCGTACTCGAAGGCGTGGCGGGCCGGACTCGCCTCGGCGGAAGCGTTCTGGGTCGAGAGCGAGCAGGTCTCGAAGAAGGCGGCGAGCGGGGAGTTCGTGGCGCGCGGAGCGTGGGTGATCCACGGAACGAAACACGTGATGCGCGACCTGCCACTAGAGCTCGGGCTCGGGACCGTCGAGTATCACGGTGAGACGCTGTGGACGACCGCACCGCCCTCGGCCCTTCGCGCCCGAGGCATGATCCGGGTCCTTCTGACCCCCGGACCCGAACGCGAGCGGTCGGACGTCGAGGTCTCCCTGGTGCGCGAACTCGGCCTAGGGCGACCGGTCCTCCAGGGCCTGTTGCCGGCCGGCGGGCTGTCGGTCCGCCGCGTGTAGACCCGCTGGACCTCGTCGGCGCGGAATGCGTCTCCGGGGAGTCGCCAGGTTCTTCCCCGCGCTCGCAGGGCGACCACTCGAACGGACGCGCTCGCGATCCGAACCGTGTCCCCGACGGCCAGGCGCGACTCACGGGGAAGGACCATGCGGGACGTCCACGTCCTCGCTCCCTCCACCACCGAGACCGGGATCGTCGTGCCGGATTCCCGGGACGCCCAGATGGTCGCGACCTCTTCCGGGCGGGCCGAGGAGACCGAGAGCCGTGAGCGCGTCTCGATCCGGCGGACATACACGGTCTCCTCCGAGCCCGGGACCTCGGCGTTCAGCTCGACGCGGCCGGAGGCCGGGATTCTCACCCGCCGGTGAACGGACGACGGGCCCTCGGAGATCACGAGGGCCACTTCGACGGCTCCCGGTCGCGCGACCGTGAAGGAGTGCGTCCACTCGCACTTTCGGCAACGGGCCGTCCCCGAGATGGCACGCGAACCCGGCGAGACGTTCGGCGCGAGCCGAAGGATGCGGTGCGACGTCTCTTCGCCGCAGTTGTCGCACCAGACCGACGCAGAGTGCATCCGGCTCGCGAGCGCGGACGAAGGAGCGGGGGACGATTCGTCCTCCGCCGAGACATGCGGCATGGTGCGCCCTTACGCACGCGCGAGCGGATGACGCCTTCCGGTGGGGCGGGCGGGTACCTTAGGGCTCCCGAGACCGGCCGAGTTGGGCTTCCAAGATTGCGGGGATCTCGCTTTCGAGGCGGTGCCGGCACGCGACCCCCAGCTCTCGCTCGGTCTCCGAACGGTCGACGCGAAAGGTCGGCTCAACGAGCTCGACGCCACCCCTCGGATTGGCCACGATATCGGCGCGCAGCGGGGCCCGATCAGGATAACCCCGGGAGAAGACCCGGACGACCAGCTCGGCGACCTCGAGCACGGAGAGGGCTTCGCCGGAGGCGACATTGAACGTTCGACACGCTCGGGGCGCGTCCGGTCGGGTGAGGAACCGCGCGGCCGCCTCCCAGTGCGCCACGACGTCGTCAATATGCACGAAGTCCCGCTGCTGAGTCCCCGGCGCGTTCACCATGAGGCGACCGTCGCGCGCCTGCCCCGCGAATGCCTCGATTACGTTCCCCTTGCTGATCCGCCTCCCGCCGGCGAGATAGTGCCCATAGACGTTGCTCTGGCGAAGGATGGCGCTCGGAAGGCCTGCGTGGAGAGACAGTGCTCGTGTCAGCTCCTCTCCGCGCGCCTTCTGTCGAGCGTACTCGTGCGTCGGGCGCGCGGGCGTATCCTCTCGGACCGGAAGCGATTCTGGAGCCCCGACGACCGCGAAGCTGCTCGCGAACGCGACGGGGATCCGCCGCTCCGCGCACATGCCGAAGAGGCGCGCGGTCCCGTCCACGTTGACGAGGGCGGTCCCTTGCGGGTCGTTCGCGCACTTCATGACTCCGGAGGCGGCGGCGAGATGAAGGACGACCTGACAGCTCGACAGCAGCCTTAGAGCCTCATCACTCGCGAAATCGAGGTTCGGTACGGGCCACGCGGGGTGCTCCGCCAGCACCGGCCCAGTCCGGTTATCCACCGTGACAAGTTCGAAACCGGCGTCGCCGAGCCGAGAGACCAGGGCTCCCCCGATGAATCCGGTCGCCCCGGTGATTCCGATCCGAACCATGCTCGCCCTTCGAGCACGACGGGCCATTAAGCGTTCCGACGCCGACCAACGGCACCGTAGCGGTCCACCCGCGCACGCCGCGTCGCGACCCCGCGATTCTTTAGGGAGCGCCGAATGCCCTCGCGTGCGGACCCCCTCGCGGAAGATTTACTTTCCCAGCGAATCGATGGGCGAAGAGGATCGCAAAAGATGCCGGTGAAAGTGGGCGTCGTCCGAGGCGCTGAGAACATCAACGTCACCGAGCTCGGAATGTACGCCCGGCTGCGACAGTACGGCTATTCGGTCGAGCTGGTTTGCTCCACTCGCACCTGGGTCACGGAAGCGGACGCCGGCATGCCCGCCCGTCGTCTGCCCCCGCCGCCGGTGTCGGGCCGAGTGGCGAAGACCTTCGCGGGGGGTTTTCTCATCGGCCAGGTCTCCTCCTACCGTTACCTCCACCAGTTCCTGCGCGGCTTCCACAAGGCGGTCGCGGACCTCGACGTCCTCTCGCCCGTGGACCTTGGCCATCCGACGAGCTACCAGTCGATCCTCGAGCGAAGGTACGGCAAGAAGGTCCTGTTGTACTGCGCCGACAACATCCCGTACAACTGGCCGCACGACCGACCGCTCCGTGACCATTATGAGGCCGTGCTCGACGGCGCGGACCACTTCCTCGCGTTGTCGGACGGTGCCCAGCGGACCCTCCTCGCCCAGGGCGTGCGCGCGGAGCGGATCTCGAGGCTGAACGTGGGGGTGGACGTCGCATTCTGGAGCCCGGCGGCGGTCCCCTCTGAACGGACCGATGGTCCGCTGCGTCTCTTGTTCGTCGGTCGCCTCCACTGGCAGAAGGGGCTCCAGACGGTCCTCGAAGCGATGGAGCTCACGAGATCACCGGCCGAGCTCACGGTGCTCGGTCGCGGTCCGGAGGAGGCACGCTTCCGCTGGTTGCTCGAGCAGCGGGCACGGCGCGGGAACCCGCAACTTCGCGAACGGGTCCACTTCGTCACGGAACGGGTCTCCGCGGAGGCCCTCCGGCGACTTCGTCAGGAGTCTCACGTGCAGCTGGTCCCGTCGATCCCTACTCCGTCCTGGCGCGAGCAGATGAACTTCGCGATGCTCGAGGGACTCGCCTGCGGCGTCCCCGCCATTGCTTCCGAAACCGGTGGGATCCCGGAAGCGATCACCGATGGACGGGAAGGACTTCTCGTTCCGCCCGACCAGCCGCTGGCCTGGGCGAACGCGATCGACCGGATTGCGGCCGACGAGGTCGGCCGCCGCCGGATGTCCGCAGCGGCTCGGGCGCGGATCGTGAGCGACTACGACCTCGAAAAGCAGGGAGCGGCGCTCGCCGAGATCCTCCGGGTCAAGATGGGCGCGGCGCCGTCCTAAGCGAGCGAGCCGGCCGGGGACGGGGGCCCCGCTACTCGGCGCGTTGGCCGGCGTAGACCCGGAGCAGCCGGTCCACGTGCCGCTCGGTGGAGAACTCCGTACGGACCCACTCGCGGCCGGCCGCGGCGAGCGCGCGCGCGTTGGAGTACCGGTCCCAGGTCGACGTGAGCGCGTCCGCGAGCGCCTCCGAATCTCCCGGTGGAACCACGGTACCGAATTGGCCCACCGTTTCGGGCAACCCCCCCGAATCGGTGACGACGACCGGCACCCCGCGAGCGAGCGCTTCGATCGGCGAGTTGCCCAGGTTCTCCCAGGGTCGGGACGGCACCGCGAGCGCGTGGATTCCGTCGAACCAGTGATGGTCGTCGGAAACCCAACCGTCGACAGAGACTCCGTTCCCCGTGGGGATCGCGACCGGCCCCGAGCCGGCGAACCGGAGTCTCGCGTCCGGGAATCGCCGGCGCACGGACTCGAACGCGTTGAGGAGAACGTCCACTCCCTTTTGCCGCTCGAAGCGGCCGAGGAACCCGATGGTGAACGGACCGTCGGGCACCCTCGCCGGTTCGTCGGGCACCGGGATCATCGGACGGAGAAGGTCGGTCGGACGGTAGCCCAGGTTCTCGAAGATGCGTCGGGTCGCGTGGCTCACGCAGAGGTACGAGCGAACGCGGTCCTTCACGTGACCGTCGAACGACCGTCGGCGTGCGATGTTCAGCGGCATTCCTAGGCCCACCTCGCAGCCGGTGAACTGGCACCGAGGAAGGATGCCCCCGGGGCACGCTGTTCCGTCCGGGAGAGTGAGCGTTGAGATCGGGCAGACGAGCTCGGCGTCGTGGGCGGTGAAGAAGATCGGCTCGTGCCGATTTCCGAGCCACGGACCGAGCGCGGAGAACCCGGTCTGAAACCGATGGAGATGGATCACGTCGGGTCTCACTTCCTCCGCAAGCCGGTCCAGCCAGCGGGTGAGCGGCCCGCCGTCGGCCACCTCGGCGACGACCTGCCGTACGGGAGACCGAGGAACCCGGAATGCCCGGACGGGGCCTAGCTTTTCCGGTACCGGGTGGGTCACAATGGCGGCAGTGATGTTGGAGTGGCCCAGGGCGTCCAGCGCCAGGGAGACCCTCCGGATGTACATCTGGGCCCCGCCAACCGTCGGCCCGTCCCATCCGTCGATCCGGAGGATCTTCACTCGAGCAGCCCCCGCGGGTAACGGAAAGCCGCCGTGATGGTCGCGAACAGCCCTCGCGGCATGGCCCTCCCGGACGGAACCGCGCGAGTGGGACATAACGGCTCGTCCTGAACCGCCGACCGCCCGCGCGTCGAAAGGGCGCTCACGCGCGCAAGTCTTTATGGTCGCGAGCCGGCTCCTCTCGCCGGGCGACGGCGTGCGGATCGTGCTCCCAGTGCTCCGATACGTCCCGGCACTGGGCGGTGCCACGCGATTGGTCCAGCTGATGGCCGAGGGGCTGGTCGCGCGAAACCACTCGGTCACTGTGGTGACACAGTCCGAACCGAACGTCCCGGACGAAGAGACGATCGCCGGGGTCCGAGTGCGGCGGATCCGGATGCAGCACGTGGCCGGGTTCCG
>Ga0335078_10008834_pt1 | contig 14974 bp, 7 predicted proteins | sample Lox_Sample_32_FD_206711 | JGI IMG/M metagenome (GOLD analysis project Ga0335078, IMG submission 206711) | Soil microbial communities from Loxahatchee National Wildlife Refuge, Florida, United States - Lox_Sample_3.2 | ecosystem: Environmental > Terrestrial > Soil > Wetlands | place: USA: Florida...
GCGGAGGCGAGGAGGAATCCTCCAGCAGAAAAGGTGAGAAGCCGGTGAGCGAAACTAGTCATAGACAGCGAATCCAACGCGGACGGCTAGGCAAGAAGGTATCACGCTGGTGCGGGATTGGCACGCTGGTGCGGGATTGGCACGCTAGTGCGGGATTGGCAGGCGGCCGAAAGGGTCCGGGGCAAGGACGGAGTCGGCACACAGGAGCACGAAGCAGCCCCCCTGTGTTTTTCGTAAGTGTTGCTGATAAAGGACTTACGGGAGCCGTAAGTCGTTTGTTTGCAACACTTGTGAGGCGCTCTGGAGGCGTTGATTACAAAAGACTTAGACGGAACCGGCGCGGGCACGGATTTGGACGAAGAGTTGATAGGATGGGGCAGCGAGAGGGCGAGTAGCAGAGCCGAGGGCGTTGGTGGACCGAAATTCATAAAAGACCATACTGCAAAGTGACACAATTTATTTATCCACATAAAACTTAGTACTAGACCTATAAATGGGTCCAATTGCCGGGCTGGCGCGGCAGAACGCCCAGATTCGTTCACGCGCTTAAAGCAGCAGAGCCGCTGAGCTGCTGGCCGTAGCGGAGCGGCGTCGCCCTAACTTGAAATCTAGGCAACGGCGGAGCAACCCGCAATGCCAGGCGCCACGAGACTGGTCCCAAGCGGCGTTGTTCCTCCGGGGTACCTGTCGCACCTGCGGAACCAGCAAGTTCCGCCAGGCCAAAAAGCCTGGCGGAGGCATCCACCGAGGCCCCCGGGGTGTAGGGGGCACGAAAGTATTGGTGAATGCCTCCGCCAGCAGGAGGAAACCTAGACCACGCGGCTAAAACGAAATGTTGGCGCGCAACTCGATCACGCGCGCGCTGTTGTTGTTGTTCGTCGGGACGTTGGTGAAGTTCAGCAAACCGGCCTGGCCGAACGCGGGGGATGTGATGTTCGTGCTGCCAAAATAAAACGGCGGCTGACTGGGAAGCGCGAAATTGGGATGGTTGAACAGATTCAGGAACTCAGCTTGGAAACTGACGCGAAGCCTTTCTCCAATCGGTACCAACTTCGTCAGCGAGGTGTCGTCATTCCAGATGTGCGGCCCGTAGAGCCACGGATTTATACCGAGAGTTCCTGGGGAGATGTTCTGGCAGATGCCGACTACGTGGCTGTTACACGTGGCGGTGGAAACGGAGCTCAGAAGCTTCGGGTTGATGATGTCAACGTAGCCGCAGGTTTGGCCCGACGGGCACTGGGGCGAGTACACGCCGACGGCGCTCTGCAGCTGAGCCTTGGTGATGCCGTTGAGAGTGAAGCCGCCATCGCCGTAATCGTTGAACGTGCCGTAGCCACCGAACATCTGGAAGGGCAACCCAGTTTGATAGGTAACAATGGCGCCGATGGTCCAACCGCCGACAATTTTGTCCACGGCTCCCTGGCTTGTGCCGAGCAATGCTTTGCCGTGGCCAAAAGGCAGGTCATAGGTGCCGCTGGCGTGGAAGGCGTGACGAAGGTCAAAGGTGGTAGGCCCGTAACTATTCCGCAGGTCTCGAATACTGAACTCGGTCACCGTTCCGAGCCACTGCGTGTCGGGCTGAAGACCCAGCGTATGGCTGTAGGTGTAATTCGCATCGAACTGCATGCCGTGCCACTGTTTCTGACGGAAGTCGATCTGCAGGGCGTGGTAGGTGCCATATCCGCCCGCAGACATGTAGCTTTGCGCTACGCCTGGGAAGGATGCTCCCAGCGGGTTCGCCTGGAAGAAATTCAAGGGGTAAGCTCCGGGCGAGGTGTAGCCATACTGCGAGGCGCAGGGCGAGAGGGATGAGCCCACAAGATTGCAAATGTAGGGAACCGTCCCGAAAGGATAAGCGAGCTGCGTGCCCAAGGCACCGGCCGCTCCTTGGACCAGGTCATTGATGAAGGAGGAGTTTGTGTAGTCGGCTCCGGGAGTGCATCCCGAGGCTCCCGGCGGACACTGGAAAGCAGTATCAAAGATGGGGAGCGCCACCTGCCCTGGCAAACCCTGGTTGGCAAAGCTCGGATTTGCGGCGCAGGCGGCGTTGGCCATGCAAGCTTTCAGGTTTCCTTGGGCTGCCTGGAACTGCTTGAGGAAGCCGTTTTCAAAGATGTTGACCTCGTTGGGGTCGGTTTGGATCCACTGATGAACGCTGTGATGTCCCACGTAGCGCATCTCGAGGACGTTACTATGGCCGACCTGCCTCTGGATCCCGAGATTCCACTCCTGAACGTAGGGCTGATTTATGTGCTGATCAAAACCGGAAGCGCCCCAGTAATAGTTCCAAGTGTAGGTGGATTCGGGAATGCTATTGGCGTAAGCGTCCGGCGACTTCAGGTAAGCAGGCAGCGTGTCACCCAAGGCGATACTGCCCGGCGCAAAGGTGCCGGTACCGCCGCCATTGGCAGGCTCAAGCGAGAAGTATTGGAAGAATGCCAAGCCATGGTTGGAGGCATTGTTCCAGAAGTATTGATAAGGTTCCGTGAAGCGCTTGACATCGAAGCCAGCGCGAATCACGGTGCTGCTTCCGCCAAACAAGCTCCCCAGCAAGCCTTGCGAATACGTCGGATTCCAGGCTAGGCCGATGGTCGGTTGTGGGCTGACGTTCCAGGGATTGTACTGATGGCTGCTGGCGACGTAGGCCGGATCCATGTCGCCCGTGAGCGTTCCGGGCTTGAAGACGTTACCGACGCCGGAAGGACCGTATATGCCGGCAATGGAAGCACCGTGATAGGCGCTGGTGAGATCGTGATCATCTCCGGTAAAGTCCCAGCGCAGTCCGTAGTTTACGGTGAGATGCGGAGTGAGGCGGAAAGAGTCTTGGGCGTAGAGCCCCCAGCCCTTTTGGAGTTCGTCCAAGTTATAGGCAGAGCCCGGGACAGTCGCGTACTGGCCGGTTTTCGCGTTGTAAGGGAAGCCGCTACCAATTGGCGTGATGCCGGAGATCCTGCCGATGAGCGTGGCGTACAGATTTTCCGCATCCCCACGGTCCTGCACTCCGAAAGAGCTGGCGAAAGTGTTTAATGCGGGGTCGCCATTGACGAGCCCTAAGGCAATGTTGGGGATGCCGTCGGGAGGATTCCAGTAGTGATCCTGCTCGCGATAAAAGTCGAAACCGAAAGTAAGCGTGTGCCGGCCGTGAACCCAGGCAGCATTATCAATGGCGTTCACGATTGGATAGTACGTGGCGGTGGGAAGATTGAAGGATTGGCCGGAGTTTCCGATGGCCCAACTCACCTGCGGCTGAGTATCCCAAAGGGCCTTGGCGCCAAAGGTGTACCAGAAGGCGTTGTAATAATAGCCGCCCCGGAATTGATTGACGAGATTGGGAGTGATAGTCCAACTCGCTCCGAGTGAACTGATGTAGTTGTTGGATTTATTGGAAGCGGCCTGGTTGGCAAAATCGGGACCAGGTAGTGGAGGAGCCACGGCATTGGGCTGGCTAATTTTGGTATTTTCAAAAGAAAAGTCCAGCCGGACCTTCGTCGAGACGTCGTAATCCACCCGGAAGGCTGGGTAGTAGCGAGTGGTTGGCGCGTGGACCTGCCAGCTGAGATCCTCCAAATTGGGGTCGCCGTTCGAGGTGACAGCAACGCCGCCGCTGGCGATGGCCTTGGCGATCAAGGCCTCCTCGGCGGCGATCTGCGAATTAATCGCATAAGGCAAGCCATTCGGTTGCGCCACTTGGGTGAGAATATTCACTTGGGTATTGTTCGAAGGCAGTGTGAGGATTCCGCTCATAGCCGCCGGCGTCAGTACGGGAACGTTGGTTACAGTAAATCCCCCGGGCTGCTTAGCCATGGCGAAGGAGGCGAAGAAAAATAGCTTGTCTTTGATGATATGGCCGCCCGCGCTGCCGCCAAAATCATTGAGAATGATGGGGTTTCTCGGCAGGCCGACGGCGTTGTTGTACCAGCTGTTGGCATTGAGAGCGGTATTGCGGAAATCCTCGAACACGCGTCCATGAAGATCGTTGGTTCCGCGACGCGTCACGAAGTTCACCTGCATGGAGGCGGTGCCCAGGCCCTGGTTCAAATCGGCCTGGCCGGTTTGCACGGTCATCTCCTGCAAATCTTCCAATCGCGCCTCGAGTCCCGGTTGCGTGTTGCCAGAGAATTTCATGCGGCTCGTGGAGGCGATCACACCGTCAATACTATTCCCCTGGGCGATCATGGGTAACCCGTTCCAGGTGCCATTTCCGGGTGTCCCGGTGAATCCGGGAGTCAGGAACGCCAACGCGCTGACGTCGCGCCCCTGAACCGGCAGGTCTTCGATCTGTTTCAAGTCCAAAGTGGAGGCAATCGCGTTCGAACTCGTCTCCATGAGTGGGGAACTGGTGTCCGTTACAACCACTTTCTCCACCGCTATACCAACCCTAAGAGTGACCTTGACATCAGTTACGCGGCCACCCTGAATCTCGACGGCATCTAGCACTTGGGTTTGAAAGCCATCTTTCGTCACCGTTAGCCGGTAGGTCCCGATGGGCAGTGAGGTAAACGTATAGCTACCGGTTTGTTGTGTCTCGCCATTGCGAATGCTGTTGGTCGCCAAGTCCTGCAGCGAAAGCTGGGCTCCCTGGACGACAGCACCACTCGGATCCAAAACCACCACGTTGACAGTACCTTGCGACCCCATTTGCCCGAAGGCGTCAGGAGTCAGTGCAAGCGCAAGCAAAAACACCACAAGAACGGAGAGAAAGGCAGGCAAAACGAAAGGCTTCTTGGACATAGTGATTCCCCCTAAAGCACTTCGAGGCAAAAAGTAAGCCGGAGGGCAGCCCCCCGGATACAATATGCAATATGCAGCTTATAGTCGCGTTGCAACGGTGATGTCAAGCACTTTTTGCAAACGCTTTCATGCGGCCCTTTGGCGTGTTTCTGTGGGCTTAGAGAGCCTGGGTGGGGCAAGACAGTGCAATCGCGCCCATTGGCCCAGCTAAGCCTGCTGTCTGTTCGTACACCTTGCCGAGCGAGAGGCCCGAAAGGGGTTCCGTCACTCTGTCTTCGGAGTGCTCCTCCGCACGTGATTTGCTGCCGCCCGCCGGAGGCAATGTGCGTCCTGTTGCAAGCGCTTGCATGACGCATCGGTATGCGCTGCGTGCAGGAGGCAGGCTCGGAGTACGAGCTTCGGCACTTTGGCGGCAGCTCGAACCGGAGGTACGGACTTTTGCCCTGGAGGCTAGCCTTTGCTTGCCACGCCGGTGGTTTCGCGCACGACCAATTCCGGATCGATCACGATTTCGCGCCCGGCGACCTGCTCGCCTGCTTCATCGCCGATGATGTTTTCAAAGATGATGTGGCCGATGCGGTCGCGGGGGATGTGGACGGTGGTGAGCGCCGGCGAGCAAAACTCCGCCAGTTTGATGTTGTCGAAACCGGTCACGGAAATGTCTTTCGGGACGTGCAAGCCGCGCTCGCGGAGTTCGCGCAGTACGCCGACAGCCATAAAGTCGTTGACGCAAAGCACGGCGGTGGGATGAAAACCCGATTCGAAGAGGTCGCGAGTGGCTTGGCGCCCGCCTTCGGGGCCGTCGGGACCGACAAAAATTTTGGCTTCTCCGCTGGGAGAGCAGCGACTAACCGAATCCAGGAACGCTTTGCGGCGTTCGCTGATGGGACCGAGCGTGGAGTGATGGCCGATGAAAGCCATGCGCCGGTGCCCGAGGGAGTTCAGGTAACTCACGGTCTTTTTGATGCCCTTGCGATAGTCTACACGAATGTTGGTGATGTTTTTTTGCGGCGTGCCGACGTCGTAGAAGGTGACGGGAATGCGGCTGTCGGCCAGTGTTTGAATCAGGTGCTCCTCCATTTCGGAAACGATGGCGGCGAGCCCCGCGACGCGCAATCCGATCATGAGCTGCACGCTGGCGACGAGCTGTTTGCTTTGATAATCGGTATTGGCCAGGACGACTTCGTAGCCGCGGGAACGGGCGTCCGACTCGAGGGTGCGATAGATATCCAGAAAGAAAGGATTCTCGAGATTGGAAACGATGATGCCAAGCAGGCGGCTCTTGCCGCGGGCCAGAGAGCGTGCGTGAAGGTTGGGATGGTAGTTCAGTTCGGCGGCGGCGCGCATGACGCGGGCGCGCGTGGAACTCTTCACCACGTCGAGGTTGTTGAGAACGCGGGACACGGTGGAGGTGGAGACGCCGGCGCGTTTGGCGACGGCCTCGAGGTCCATGGTCACGGTTCGTTTTCTCTGCATGGCCGATCCTGAAATGCGAGACGTATTCTAACCGCATTCGGTGATAGCAGGCGCGGAGGAAGAATTGCGAGACGCGATTTGCGGCGAAAGTGGACCTACCCTTTTCTACGATTGGGAATTTTGAATCGCGGCGCAGATGGCAGACGTAACGTCGTGAGTTGTTGCGGTGCCGCCAAGGTCCGGAGTACGAGGTCCAGAAGCGGTGACGCGCCCGACGGCATGCATGAGCCGCTGTGCAGCGTCCTTTTCGCCGAGATGTTCGAGCATCAACGCGCCGCTCCAGATGGCGCCGATGGGATTGGCAATGCCCTTGCCGGTGATGTCGAATGCTGCGCCGTGGATGGGCTCAAACATGGACGGGAAACGGCGCTGCGGATCGAGATTGGCGGTGGGCGCGATGCCGAGACTGCCGGCAAGTGCTGCGGCCAAGTCCGAGAGGATGTCGGCGTGCAGGTTCGAGGCGACGACAGTGTCTATGCTGGAGGGCTTGGCGACCATGCGGGCGGTCATGGCATCCACCAGCATTTTGTCCCAGGTAACCTGGGGAAACTCCTTGGCGACTTCCGCGGCGATTTCGTCCCAAAAAACCATGGCGTGGCGCTGGGCGTTGGATTTGGTGACCACGGTCAGCAACTTTTGCGGGCGCTGCGCAGCAAGCTGAAAGGCGAAGCGCATGATGCGTGTCACGCCGGCGCGGGTGAAGATAGCCGTTTCTGTGGCGACTTCCTCGGGGAAAGCGCGGTGAGAGCGTCCGCCATGGCCGGCATACTCGCCTTCCGTGTTCTCGCGGACGATGACCCAATCGAGATCGCCGGGGCCGCAATTCCGCAAGGGAGACGACAAGCCGGGCAGGATGCGCGTCGGGCGGAGATTGACGTACTGATCGAAGCCCTGGCAGATGGCGAGGCGCAAGCCCCAAAGTGTGACGTCGTCGGGAACATCAGGAGCACCAACCGCGCCAAAGTAAATGGCATCGAAGGGGCGGAGGAGTTCGAGGCCGTTGCGCGGCATCATCACGCCGTGGTGTTTGTAGTAGTCGGAGCCCCACGGGAAGGTCTGCACGTTGAGGCGGAAGGATGCCAGCTTCTGGGAGAGCGCGTGCAGGACTTCCAGCCCCGCCGTGATGACTTCGGGGCCGATGCCATCTCCGGGGATGGCGGCAATCGCGTATTCGCGCATTTGCGCTCCTGATAAGTGTGTATACTACGCGCCACAAAATTTAGAACGGAAACGCGCAAACGTCATCTGAGAAGTTTGCGCTGCTTTTGAGGGATTCGCGAATCGAGGGACCGTGGACGCCCGTCCGGCCGATCCGGAAATTGCCCAGCGCGCACGAAAACGCATTGCGTGGCGGCTCCTGCCCTTTTTGTTTGTGCTTTACGTCATCGCCTTCCTGGACCGCATGAACGTCGGCGCGGCCGCGCTGCAAATGCCAAAAGATCTGGGCTTCGATGACCGGGTGGTTGGCCTGGGAGCCGGGATGTTCTTCATCGGGTACGTGGTGCTGGAAATTCCCGGCGCACTGATTGCGGAGAAATGGAGCGCGCGCCGGTGGCTCGCCCGCATCATGATTTCCTGGGGAATCATAACCGCGCTGATGGCGTTTATCCACACGGCGCGAGAATTTTATTGGGTGCGTTTTCTGGTGGGCGCGGCGGAAGCGGGGTTTTTGCCGGCGGTGATCGTGTACGTGTCGCACTGGTTCCGGAATCGCGACCGGGCGCGGGCGATTGCGGTCTTTTATGCGGCGAATCCACTGTCGTATGTGATTGGGTCGCCGCTGGCGGGCGTGCTGCTGGGGCTGACCTGGCTCGGGCTGCGGGGCTGGCGATGGCTCTTTATCCTGGAGGGACTGCCGGCGGTGGTTTTCGGCGTGATCACGCTGTTTTATCTGACGGATTGGCCGCGCGGGGCGCGCTGGCTGCGGGAAGAGGAGCGGGAGTGGATCACGGCGGAGTTGGAAAAAGAAAAAGAGGCGAAGAAGAAAGTTCGCTCGTACACGATTTGGGAGGCGCTGGGGCAGCGCGACGTCATTGTCTTGACGCTTTCCTATTTGGGCGCAACGACCGGCGGATACGGAATGTCGTTCTGGCTGCCCAGCATTTTGAAACGGCTTTCGGGCCAAAGCGATCTGCGCGTCACGCTGTTGGCCGCGCTGCCGTATGTGGCGGGATTTTTGGCGCAGCAATGGAACAGTTGGCACTCCGATCGCGCGGGGGAACGGCGTTGGCACGCGGCAGCGGCGATTTTTCTTTGCGGAGTAACGTTGTTACTAGCGGTGATTTTCGGGTCGAATTTGCTGATGGCCATCACGCTCTTTACGGTAGTGGGCGCTTGCTATTTTGCGTATCACCCATGTTTTTGGGCGGTGCCGTCGGCGTTTCTGAGCGAATCGGCAGCGGCGGCGTCCATCGGGCTGATTAATTCGGTGGGAAACCTGGGCGGCTTCTTCGGCCCGATGATTATGGGGTACCTGGTGAATCGCACGCATTCGTTTACGGTGGGGCTGCTCTTCTTGGTTGGGAACCTTTGTTTGTCAGGGGTTTTGATGCTGGCGGTGGGTGCGGGGCGAACCGCGGAGCAGAGCAGCCGCGAGGCGGAAGCCGCTTCCCTGCCGTCGCTGATCGCCGACGAGGAATGAGCGTCGCGCGGCCGCTTGCCGTCGGCGCCGCGTTCAGTGAATCTCTGGTTCGGGGATCGGAGCTGTGCCCTCGAGAAAGTCGAAGTCGCATCCTTCGTGCGCTTGCCGGATGTGCTCCAGGAACAATTTGCCGTAGCCGCGCGGATAGATTCCTGGCTTGGGGCGCCAGGCGGCACGGCGTCGGGCGAGTTCGTCATCGCTGACACGCATGTTCAGTTGACGGCCCGCGACGTCCAGCTCGATGACATCCCCGTCCTGCAACAGAGCGAGTGGCCCGCCGACAAACGACTCGGGAGAGACGTGGAGAACACAAGCGCCGTAGCTGGTGCCGCTCATGCGCGCATCGGAAATGCGCACCATGTCGCGAATGCCGGCCTGGAGTAATTTTTGCGGAATGGGCAGATTGCCCCACTCGGGCATACCGGGGGCGCCTTTTGGCCCGGCGTTGCGCAACACCAAAACACTATTGGCGTCGACGTCGAGCGACGGGTCATCGATGCGCGCGTTCATTTCGTCGAAGCTATCGAAGACAATGGCGCGGCCAGTATGCCGCAACAGGCGCGGCTCGGCCGCCGAGGCTTTGATCACTGCACCGTCGGGAGCCAAATTCCCGGAGAGAATCGCCAAGCCTCCCGACGCAAGAACGGGATTGTTCAAGCTGCGAATCACATCCGAGTTGTAAATCTTGGCTTCGGAAATGTTTTCGCCCATGGTTTTCCCCGTGACGGTCAGGCAGCTCAGGTCCAGATGCGGCGCCAGCACTCGCAAAAGTGCCGGAAGGCCACCGGCATAGTAGAAATCCTCCATCAGATACTTGCCGCTTGGACGGATATTCGCGAGCATCGGCGTCTTTTTGGAAAACTCGTCGAAGCGGTCGAGCGCGATTTTGATTCCCGCGCGGCCAGCCATAGCGATCAAGTGAATGACGGCGTTGGTGGAACCGCCAAGGGCAAAGACCGCCGCGATGGCGTTGTCGAAGGAAGCTTCGCGCAGGATATCGCGTGGCTTCAAGTCCTCCCAGACCATCTCGACAATGCGACGCCCGGAAGAATTGGCCATCCTCGGATGATTCGAATCGACCGCGGGAATGGAACTGGCGCCCGGCAGTGTGAAGCCCAGGACTTCGGTCAAGCTGGTCATCGTGGAGGCCGTGCCCATGGTCATGCAGGTTCCCGCGGAGCGCGCAATGCCATTTTCAATTTCGGTCCAGGCTTGCAGTTCAATGTTGCCGGCGCGCCGCTCGTTCCAATACTTGGTGACGTCCGAGCCGCTGCCGAGAATCTCGCCGCGCCAATTCCCGCGCAGCATCGGTCCGGCAGGAACGTAGATGGCGGGCAGGTTCATGCTGATGGCGCCCATCAAGAGCGCCGGCGTGGTCTTGTCGCAGCCGCCGAGGAGGACGCAGCCATCGGCGGGATACGAGCGCAACAGCTCTTCCGTCTCCATGGCGAGCAGGTTGCGGTACATCATCGTGGTCGGCTTCTGAAACGTTTCGCCGAGGGTAAAGGCGGGCATTTCGACGGGAAAGCCGCCGGCCTGCCAAACCCCTTTCTTCACATCTTCGGCGCGCTCGCGAAGATGGCTGTGGCAGGGATTGATGTCGCCCCAGGTGTTGATGATGGCGATAACGGGCTTCCCCGCATAATCCGCCTGCGCGCAACCCATGGAGGCGGCGCGAGAGCGATGACCGAAGGACCGCAAATCATCGGGCCCGTACCAGCGATAGCTGCGAAGAGACTTGGAATCTTTGCGCGTCACAGAAGGCCTCTCAGAACCCGGCGCTCGAGCAGCCGAGTTTATTTCAGGAAGTGCGCTGGAATGCGCGGCCACCAGGTCAAAATGCAAATTCCCGCAAGAGTTTAGCAGACGTGCGCCTGTGGATTCGTGCCTAAGCCAAGCGGATTTGCAGCAAATTCACCGAAGCCGGTTCAAAGGTATGCCGGATCGTCGCTCCCGATCCCTTCAACTCCGCGGTTCGCGGCCGCACGGCGTCGGGATTCTCGAAGGTATTGCGCGCGTGAATGTCGGAGTGCGTCAATGTGGTCATTCTCCCCGAACTCATTTCGCCGCCAAGCAGGTCGATACTGGCTTCCTTGGATTGACTCACGTGCGGATTGACGACGGTGAGCGTCAAATCCTTTCCTTTGACCGACGCGGAGCCTTTCAGTCCCCAAAACGAAGCGGGTTTTCCGTCGCGGTCATAGCTGATCGCTGGAACGTCGAACACCGCGCGCACCGCTTGCCCGTTCTGATGCGCGGCATACATCTGGAAGACGTGATACACGGGCGTCTCGACAAATTGATCGCCGTGCGCGAGAAACAGGCTGTTCAGGCAGTTGATGAGTTGCGCGCAATTGGCCATGACCACTTTTTCGGGATGGCGGTTAAAAATGTCCAGCGTCTGCGCGCTAACCACCGCATCGCGAAGCGTAATCATTTGACCGATGATGTCGGTATTCGCGACTTCCGAACCCGGCTTGTACCACGGGCCCCATTCATCCACGACCAGCCGCACACGGCGATGCGGATCAAATTCGCCCATCACCGCCCAGTGCCCCTCGACGAAGGGCTCCATGCGGTCCGCTTCGCGCAGGAGTTCGTACCAGTCGATGGGCTCGAATTTCACAGCGTCGCCTTTGCCCGCAAACCAGTCCTGCGTTTTCCCGCGGCTCAAATTCCATGAGTAGTAGTGCAGGGACAATCCGAAAACGGAACGCAGCGCACCAGGCCCCTTTTCGAGCATCCCCTGCAAAAAGCCGCGCGTCCAGTTGTACTGATCGTCGTTTGGACCGGAGGCAATGAGGGAGAGATTGTCCATTCCGTAGCGCGGAATCCACGCGGTGAAGCGGCGGAATTCGGTGGCGTACTCGCCGGGCGTCATTTCGCCGCCGCAGCCCCAGGATTCGTTGCCGATGCCCCAATAGCGCACGCCGAAGGGCTCTTTCGAGCCGCCCGCCGCGCGCAGATCGGCTAGCGTCGTACTTCCCGCGGGCGAGTTGCAGTATTCCACCCAGCGGTAGAAATCGAGCGCCGGCAAGCTGCGCACATTCGCAGCAAAATAAGGTTCGCTGCCAGACAGTTTGCAGAATTGCACAAATTCGTTGGTGCCGAATTCGTTGGGATCGTATTTCTGGGGAATGTTGCCGAGACCGCGTACCAGAGGATCGTCGGCCCAAAAATTCGTTCGCCGCGGGCGCTGCGCCCTCGGGCCTACGCCATCTTTCCAATCGTAACTGTCCGCGAAACATCCGCCGGGCCAGCGAATCACCGGTGATTGTATTTTCTGGAGAGCATCAACGAGAGATTTGCGAATGCCGTTGACGTTGGCAACTCTGGAGTTTTCACCAACCCAAATGCCGTCGTAAATCACGCCGCCAAGGTTCTCGGTGAAGTGGCCGTAGATGGTCGGCGAGATGGTCCCGAGAGCTTCGTTCAGGAGAATTTCAATGTGCGCGTCCGTGGAGGCACCCATCGCGCCGTATCGGGCGAGCAACGTCGCTCCGATGCCTGCCGCCGTTTTGCAAACAAAATCCCTTCGGCTTGTTTTCACGCCGCACTCCTCGACGATGACCGTTGCTGTGCCTTCTGGCGCCCAACATCCTTGAACCCACCTGACCATGCTCCACAAAGAGGCTCAGGCGGGCGCCTTGTGAGCCTTCACGTATACTCCGAGAAAACGATTACTTCAAGGGTTTTCTGCTGTTTTTGTCATTTTTTCAAGCCACGATGCTGACGGTAGGAACTTGCGGCAGCCGGCTGTGAAGCGTCAGCGCGCCGCGTCCGCGCGGATCACGCGAATGCCGAACACGCCGGGAATGTCGTTTCCAGGAGCGGCTTCGAATCGCACCGTGACTTTCTGTTTGCCTTCCACTGCGTCGGAAGGAAGCGCGTACTCGACATCGAAGAAGCGCACATCCTGCTCCGGACTGCGACGTTCCGTGGTCTGCGTTCCTACCTTCTTGCCTTCCACCAAAACGTCGAAGGAACCGTTGCGGCGGGCATCGTTGCTGAAAGTGACTACCAAGCTCATCGGGTGACCCGCTTCCACCGGCAGATCGAAAGAGAACCATTTGGTGCCGCGCCGTCCATAGTGTTCCTCGAGTTGCACCGGAGACGTTTCCTCGCCCTGTTCGTTGAAGTCGCGCTCGGTCTGCATTTGGCCGGGTTGCGCAAAGGCCACCGTTGCGGCTTCCAGCTTCTTTTGCTTTTCCTGTTCGGCAGCGAATGCTTCTGATTTTTTCTTCCACTCTTCGGGCGTGTACATGTCCCAATAAATTTCGTATCGGCGCCGCGGCAATTGGTAGAACGGAACCAGCGTGATGTCCGAGGCCAAGCCGACATTGCTGGTGACGAACGTTCCGGGCTTGCCGGCAACGGGCTTCACGAAATCGTTGACGGCTTGCACCGCGGCCACCAACACTGGCGCGGAGTCCCCTCCGCCGGAGAGGCGTCGCGCACGTCGCTCGCTTCGCTCGGGACCAAGATCGCCGGCGAGCACGAGCGGTCCCCACATCAACGCAAAGCGATTCGGGTTGTCGGGCAGCGGCTCTTTCCGGAGCGTTTTCGGCAGCACTAGTTCAACGGTATCGCCGGTCATCCATTTCCTTGTGATTTCCACGTAGGAATCCGCCTTCGGCAAATCCTTCATGGCGCGGCCATTCACTTTCACGCTGAAGCCTGCACCCGCCCAATACGGCCGCCGCAATGCCAGCGTGAACGTCTTCGGCGATTTTGCTGTGACCTTAAGAGAGGCGGATTCGCCCATCGGAAAATCGGTGGCCATTTCCACCTGCACGCCCTCCGCATCCCAATTCGCATGCGTCGGTGCATACAAACTAACCCAAAGCTTGCCCGGCGATTCGTAGTAGAGCCCGTATCCGTGCAGCGCATGGCTTTCCATGCCGCTGCCGACGCAGCACGTGAAATCCTCGAACTTATCCTGATACTCGTGCTGCACACCGCGGCCCACCGGAACCATGTAGCACACGCGGCCGTCATCGGGATCCTGCGAGGCCAATATGTGATTGAAGAGCGCCCGCTCGTGGAAGTCGGCATAGCGAATGTCGGGGTCGACAGAGAAAAGTTCGCGCGACATTTTGATCATGTTGTACACGTCGCAGGTTTCCGCGGTGCGGCCGTCAATATAGTTGTTTAGATGATCCGGCGCGCTGAGGTATTCGTTTTTGCCGTGGCCGCCGGTGGCGAAGCTGTGATGCTCGACGATTTGATCCCAGAAGAAAGTCGCGGCTTTGTGATCGGTGTCGTCGCCGGTGTAGATGTAGCGCGAAAGCGAACCAATCATCTTCGGCACCTGCGTATTGCCGTGCTTTCCGCCAAGAATGTCCTGCCCGGCGGCGAGCGGATCAATGATGGCGCGGTGTTCGAATTTTCCGGAAAGAGCCAGCCAGCGCGGATCTCCGGTATCGGCGTAAAGGTCGGCGGTCACTTCGTTCATGCCGCCAAATTCAGTGGCCAGCATTTTTTGCGTTTGCTCGTCGTCCAGCTTGTCGACGATGCTTTCGGTCCAGCCGGCGAACTTGATCTCGACATCCAGTGCGGTGCGATTGTCGGTATAGCGATAGGCATCGCGAAGGCCGGCGAAAATCTTGTGCTCGACGTACCACGGCGACCACAGCCCGTTCAAGTCGAAGCCGCCCGAACGGATGATGCCTTTGCACAATTCCTGGAAGTGGACTTTTCCATCCATACCTTGGTTGTCCATCAGCGCGCCCAAATAGCCATCGCCTTGCGCGTCCTGAATGATTTTCAGTTCGCTCACAATGTAATCGGCGCGCTCCTTGAAGCGCGCATCGCCGGTGGCCGCCCACATCAGACTGACCGCCGAAAGATAGTGCCCGGCGATGTGACCGGTAAGTTGGCGTCCCGCGCCGTCCCATCCGCCGTAGGGCTTCGCCTTTGGTTGCAGGCCCGCGCGCTGACGCAGATACGCCAGCATGCGATCTGGTTCGAGCTGCAGCAGGTATTCCGCATCGAGTTCCTGTGCGTGCTTCAGCGGACCGCCGGTGAGCCGCACGCTATTGAGCGGCAACGGCCGCACCTTGAGAATTTTGTCTTCCGACACTTTTGCCGGGTTGGGAGTTTCCGCCGTCTGCGCGAAAGCAAATC
>Ga0335078_10008835_pt1 | contig 14974 bp, 10 predicted proteins | sample Lox_Sample_32_FD_206711 | JGI IMG/M metagenome (GOLD analysis project Ga0335078, IMG submission 206711) | Soil microbial communities from Loxahatchee National Wildlife Refuge, Florida, United States - Lox_Sample_3.2 | ecosystem: Environmental > Terrestrial > Soil > Wetlands | place: USA...
GAACAAATCGGAATTGGCGGTGGGATACTGCACCCTTTATGGCGACATGGCGGGCGGTTTGGCTGCCATCGCCGACGTTCCCAAGACCACCGTGTACGCCCTGGCGCGTTACATCAACCGGGCGGGCGAGCGCATCCCGCAGGCCTGCCTGGACAAGCCCCCCTCCGCCGAGCTGCGACCGAACCAGACCGACCAGGACTCGCTGCCCCCCTACGAAGTGCTGGATGCTATCCTGAAGGAGTACATTGAAGAAAATCGGGGCGCAGACGAAATCGCTGCCAGCCTCCAGCACATGGACCCCTCTGGTAAGACGAACTGTGCAAATGGTGAACGCCGCCGAATACAAGCGTCAGCAGGCCCCGCCTACGCTTAAAGTCACCGCCAAGGCCTTCGGCATGGGACGCCGCTACCCGATTGCGCAGAAGTTTTATGAATAACGAGGCAGGCGGAAGCGCCGTAGGCAGACAACCGGCGGGAATCAGACGCGGGCCCGGCGATTAGGGTTGCTGCTCTAAGGCCGATGTACCCTCTGAGGAGGGTTATCGCATGTCGCCTGAATCTCTCGAGATTTATACCTATCGGCTCGATGGATCAGACCGGCCACCCCCTCGGAGGGGAGGGCATCGAAGCCCCCTGCCGCGGTTCGTGGAAGGCGTCTGCCCGGTGTGCAGTCGCGTGTCGAGGGCAATTCGCGCAATCACACAATTGCCCATCGCCTGACGAACTGTCCTGCCGCCGCGGTGTGTTAAAATCAAGGTTTGGCTTGGCGCCCCAAGCGGGGCAGAGATTAATAAGCCCGGTCATTCAGGACTGAAACGCGTTGACAATTTGGTCCCCATTCCGCCGCTGCGGCATCGTGTCCCTCGTGCTCGTGGCCTGTAATGTGGGGATGTCCCCATGGCCCGCCGCGGCAACATCGGTCAAGCTTCCCCACACCGAAATCCACGAGGTGAAAGTCGATAACGGTCTGCGCGCCTTGATTGTGGAATCCCACGACGTGCCGATCATCAACGTTCAGGTCTGGTATCACGTGGGCTCGAAGAATGAGGTGGCGGGCAAAACCGGCTTCGCGCACCTGTTTGAGCATCTGATGTTCGACGGAACGAAGAACCTCGGAGCCAACGAATTCTCCGATTACATCGTCCGGTCCGGCGGGACCGACAACGCCTACACCACCGAGGACACTACCGTATTCTGGGAGACCGTACCCAGCAATATGCTGCCTGTCGTTCTATGGTTGGAAGCCGACCGCATGCGCAACCTGGAGATCAACGAAAAGGTCTTCAACAACGAGCGGCAGGTGGTGGAGGAAGAGCGCCGTCTGCGCTTCGACAACCCTCCATATGGCACCGTCGTGGAGACGCTTTACGACCACGCCTACACCGTGCATCCTTATCGCCACATGACCATCGGCAGCATGGAGGACCTTAACCGTGCCAGTATTGCCGACATACAAGATTTCTACGATACCTACTACGTTCCGGAGAACGCCACGGTGGTCATCGTGGGCGACGTGGACTGGCATGAGGCAGCGGTGGAGGTGCAGAAATATTTCGGCGGGGTCAGGACAGGGAAAGGCGCGATCCCGGGCGCCATCCCGCAGGAACCCGCGCAACAGGCCGAGCGAGTGGTGAAGCTCAACCTGGAGGTGGCGCTTCCTGCCTTTGTGGAAGGCTATCATATGCCCGCCGACGGCACCCCTGACGCCTACCCCCTGCGCCTGGCTTCCAAGATTCTCTCTGACGGCGAGAGTTCAAGGATCTACACCCGCTTGATTTACGACAAGCAGATCGCCGTGCAGGCCGAGAGCAGCGGCAACTTTACGGAAGACCCCAACCTGTTCTTCGTCTTCGCCGTTATGAACGGGGGTCACACTCCCGCCGAAGGAGAGAGCCAGGTGGATGCGGAACTGGCGCGGCTTAAGACCGAACCGGTTTCCAGCGCCGAATTGCAAAAGGCCAAGAATCAAATCCTGCGCGATTTCATCCTCAGCCGGCAAACGGTGCAGAGCCGCGCCGAGGAACTGGGTTATGCGGCCGTGGTTCTAAAAGATCAGGATTTGGTCAACACTGAACTCCAAAGATTCCTCGATGTCACGCCGCAGGACATCCAGCGAGTTGCCCGGAAGTACTTCGTGCCGGAGAACAAAACGTTGGTGGAAGTCTATTCCAGCAAAGCCCCCGCCATAAAAGCCGCGATGCGGAGCGGCAGATAGCGGGTTGAAGGTGAATCGTTGAGACCCTTGAAGAACCGATCGAGTTTCTTCCCAAGGCGCCACGGCACAAAGGGCGGGTTGCGGGTTTTGCTGGCCGCCCTGGTATCGATACTCTTCACCTTGCCCGGATGGGCTCGCGATTATCCCCCCGGGGTCCCGCCGCCCAAACCCATCGTAATTCCCAATCCGGTCATCCAAACCCTTCCCAATGGACTCCAGGTGGTTGTGGTGGAGCGTCATACTCTGCCTCTCATTACCTTGCGGCTGGTGGTGAAATCCGGAGCGGAGTGCGATCCGCCGGACTTGCCGGGCACCGCCGCGCTTGTGAATGGCCTGTTGACAGAGGGCACGGAGCATCGAAGCGCCCGCCAGGTTGCTGAGGCCATCGATTCGGCCGGCGGGGTGGCCGACAATGACATCGATTGGGATAGTTCCTACCAGAGCCTGACCGTTCTGACCGACAGCACCGATTTGGCCTTCGATCTGGTGAGCGACATGACGGCGCACCCCGCTTTCGAGCCTGCCGAAATCGAACGCCAGCGCAAACAAGCCATATCTGGGTTGCAAGTGTCCCAGGATGACCCGGCCTACGTGGCAGACACAGCCTTTCAGAATTTGATCTTCGCCGGCACGCCGTACGGCCATCCCGAGGACGGTACTCTGGCTTCTGTCGAGCGCATCACGGCTCAAGACCTCCGGTCCTTCCACCGGCGCTACTATCAACCCGCCAACTGTATTCTGGCCGTGGTGGGGGACATAACCGAAGCGGAAGCTATGGCCCTCGCGACCAGGTATTTTGGGGGATGGCAGAAGGGAAGCCTGCTTGCCACTCCCCCGATCGCCGCCCCCGGCGAGTTCGACAAGCGCCGGGTGGTCGCCATCGACAAGAGCGACGCCGTTCAGACGGAGATTCGAATCGGGACGCTGGGCGTGCCACGAGATAGTCCCGACTTCCTGCCCCTCAGCGTGGCCAACGAAATCCTGGGAGGACCGTCGGAGAATCGCCTGTTCAAAGCTCTTCGCACCCGCCAGGGCTTGACCTATGGAGCCTCGAGCGACCTCGTCTTCCGTCGCCACACGGGCGCCTGGGTAGCTAAGACCTTTACCCGGACGCCGGAAACTATGAAAAGCACACATGTCGCATTGGAACAGATTCAGAATCTCCAGGAGCGCGGGATCAGCCGCCAGGAACTGGACACGGCGCAGAGCTATTTGGTTGGCCATCTCGCCCTGGAATTCGAGACCTCCGAGGACCTTTGCGGCAAGATCCTGGAGTTGATTGAGGACGGAATGCCTCTCGATTACTGGAGCCGCTACCCTGATAAAGTCCAAGCCCTGACCACAGAAGAAGTGGGTACCGCCGCCAAGAGCTACATGGACCCCGATCGCGATGTGGTCGTCCTGGTCGGAAATATCGCAGGATTCAAGAAAGACTTGAAGAAGTTGGGGCGCTTCCGCCTTATTCCGCTGAATCAAGTGGACTTCGGATCTGCCGACCTGACGCGGTCCACCCAACAATGAGCGGGCAGGGAAGCCGCCAAACCGGATTGCCGATGCATTAACCAGGCGCTCGACCTATGAAAAAAGGCCTCCAGGCTATCCTCGGGTTGACCCTGCTCGCCGCCCTGTCGGAAGGACTCATCCTGATTCGGATTCGCATTGATCCGTGGCGAACCGCCGCGCTGCTGGAAAGCGTGGCCTTGTTGGTAGGCGCCTTTGTGGCGCTAACCCAGGCGGCCTTCATCCGGCAATTGCGCCACTGGGCGACCTCTTCCGCGGCGACCGCAGCGGGAATGCCATTTCTGCTTCTGGTCCCCTACCTGATCTTCGGGCTGGGGACCGGAACCTTCTCGGCGATTTCCCTTGGGAAGCTGATAGCCTACATTTTGGTGCCGATCGCCTTGTTGTTGCCAGACCGCCTGCGCCAGCCGCAGGGGCTGACTTGGCGCGACGTGGCCGCCATGGCGGCGCTGGCCGTCCCTGTTTCCGCGGGTTGGTTGCAGGGGATTTGGACCTGGCCGCAGGATATTTACGTCTTCCGCCCCATCTTCTGCGTCCTGGTGGGCGGTTATGCCTTTATGGTATTACGCAACCTGGAGGGTGTGGGCTTCAGCCTGGTTTGGAAAAGGAAGGACATCTGGGAGGCCTTGCTCAACCTCCTGGCATTTAGCCTTCTCGCCATACCGATCGGCATCTCATTGGACTTCCTCCATCCCCATCCCACCGCGCCGCTAAGAAATGTTCAAGGACTGGGTCCGACCCTTAATTTTCTCTTTCTGTTTATCGGGATCTACCTCACGGTGGCCATCCCGGAGGAAATGCTCTTCCGTGGATTCCTCCAGAATCTGCTCATGCGTACCATCCGCAGGGGCCCACGGGGTCTCCTTGGGTTGCTGATTGCGTCCGTCGCGTTCGGTGCGTCCCACCTGCACCACGCTCCGGTCCCCAACTGGCGCTATGCCATTCTGGCGACGTTGGCAGGATTATTCTACGGAAACGTTTATCGCACGCGGCAGCGGCTGTGCGCGTCCGCTCTGACGCACGCGCTGGTGGATACCATATGGCACTTCTGGCTCTAGCGAGACTCGTATCGCAAGCCGAATGGATACTCAGGGCCGTGACGAAGGCTGCTAATTGTCGCCGAATCCCCTGGTGAAGCCCCATGGAAAGCGATGGACGCACGGGGCGGGGCGCTGTAAAATGCGTGATTTGCAATGCGGTGGGCAAGGCAGTCATGCTCTCGCCGGATCAGGCAGGAAGAGAGGGAGGAATAGGCATATGAAACGGACGTTGGTCCCCATCGGCATTTGTCTTGCGATATTTCTCGCGGCTAGCCTGGGAATGGCAAAGAACAAAGGCGGAGTCATGACCGGCACGTGGGATTGCCAGGCCCACGGCGGCTCGCAGGGTGACATGGCATTCACGCTCTACCTGCAACAGAACAAGGAAACCGTGGATGGGAGCATCTCCTCTCCGATCGGGGGCACCCAAATCAGTTCCGGGACTTTCAAGAAGAATATGCTGGAAATCCACCTGGACACGCCGCAGGGGAACTATATCCTGATGGCAAATTTCAAAAAGGGAAAACTCTCCGGCACCTGGTCAAACGACAACGACAAGGGAGTTTGGGAGGGCACGAAGCAGGTGGCGGCGGCCAAGTAAGCTGGCCGCCTGCTTCTCGCCGCCCAATCAGATTAAAACTCATTGAAGGAGTCAGCATGAAGCGAAACCTGATTTTCATCTCCGCCCTCACACTCGCTTTAGGCGTTCTTATCGTAACCCCGGCAGTGGGCAGCGACAAAGCCGGTCCCGTAACGGGTACGTGGGATTGCCAAGCCAAAGGGGGCTCGAGTGGCGATATGGCCTTCACCCTTTACTTGACACAAAACGGTGAGGAGGTGGAAGGAAGTGTCTCCTCGCCTCTTGGCGATGCCCCCATTACGTCCGCGACCTTTAAGGGCGACAAACTGGAAATCCACATCGACACCGAAGAAGGCAATTACCTCCTTGTCGCCAAAATAGACAAAGGCGCGTTGAGCGGCACTTGGTCGAAGGACGAGAACGACAAGGGGACGTGGACCGGGAAACAAACCGCCTCCAAGTAAGCAGCGGGCTTTCCTGCCGGTCTTGCAGAGAAAAGATCCCTATTTACAACGCGGTGGATCGGGCGCTCGACGGGAGTGTCAGAGGGCAAAGGTGTGCCGGTTCACAATCATTAGTTAACATAACATATCTTATCAGACCCATAGAATCTAATCCAAATCCACCCTTTCGCGCTTGGCCTGGCGAGACTTCCCCGCTGATCGTAAGGGCGCCTCGCCAACCGCCCCTACCGCCTCAATTCCCACGAAACCGAAGCGCCGTCAAACTCACGCTTGGCGTTCGTCCCGGGGGCGGAAGACCTGGGTGAGGATCACGCCGATGGAGATGGTCAGAATCCCCGCCAGCATGAGCCCATTGAGGAATTCATGCAAGAAGAAGTGGGCAAACAAGGTCGCTACGATGGGCGTAAGCGAGGAAAACGCATAGACGCGCGCCACAGCCATCAACCGCAGCGCCGTGAACATGCAATAGATGGCAAACACGCCGGAAAGCACTCCGCTGGCCAGGAGGGCTGCCAGGGGGCGCCAGGTCACTGCCTGCAAGGTCGGAATGCGTCCGGCCAGGACCAACCCAGCCAGGCCCACGATCACGCTCGTGACAAATTGAAGGAAGATCGCCACGGATTGGTGCGCCCCGCGCAGTTGCCCGTCCCGCCAGAGAACTCCCGAAATTCCGTACGTCAGCGCCGTGGTAAGTCCCAGCGGAATCGCCCAGTACCAGTGGGGCGAAATCGGTTGTCCATGCAACTGTCCGATCGAGAGACCCACGAGACCGGTGAAGATCAAAAGCACGCCGCCCAAAGCGTAGCGACTGATTCGCTCACGGAGAAGTACCCAGGCGATCAGCGTGCCCCAAATTACATAAGTTTCCTGCACTGGGACCGTGATGACCACTCCCCCGAGACTCATGGCGAAGTAATAAAGGAAAAGACCCACCGTTGAAATTACGCCGGCGGCCACGAAGGCCATAATGGGACGCAAGCCAATATAGGCGGGAGAACGGGGGGTTATCTGTTTCAATGTGCCGTGCTTCCCCACCAGGATAATGCCCAGCACCAGGCTGGGTAACCCCCGCAGGACGGGGCCGATCAGCGGATCCGCCTGCACCACCGCCACGCGGTCAAAGATGTTCGCCGAAGCGTAGCCGAGCACGGACCCGAGTGCCCATGGTTCACCGCGCCGGCGTACCTGCTTATTTGAGTTTTCTTCCATTTGATTCAGTAGTCAAAGAAGCAAGATGCAATCAAAGAGCAGCGATTATATCCATTAGTGGATGAGTTTCGGCAAGTTTAAGTTACAGGCATGCCTCGCCTCTTACGGGAAGGACTATCGACGAGCGGAAATGCTGACAGCCCATTTGCAATAATCTTACAAACGCCCGGCTTGAGGGACACGGCGCAAAGTGGTAAATTTAAAGTGGAAGTTCAACCTTCGGGGCAGGGTGAGGATTTGCGGCGCGTTCTAATGGTCGCATCTCCAATTCCCGATCGGCGGTAAAGCCCGCGAGGGGGCAAAAGAGCAGTCAACAGTGCACGGTGAATAGTGAACAGTTGAAATGGATATTCGCTGTTCACTTTTCACCGTGCACTGTTCACTGCTCTTGGCCCCCACGATCCGGTGAAACTCCGGGGCCGACGGTAAAGTCCGGATGGAAGAAGGTTCGGACCGGTCTGCGTTTTGGGGACAAAACTGCCATCGCGACGCGCGGCGGCGGGCCCCGACAGGTACATCTACGCAGTCCAGTCCTCCCTCCGTTCCCTGCCCCGCCTTATGGAGATCTTTTGCGACGCCGTTCCGATGCTCATTGCACCCGGTGTGCGCCCGTCGTCTGCGCCGCTGTCACGGGCCTGCTCGCGATTTTTCTGATCCCGGCTTCTCTGCAAGCCCAGAACTGGAACAGCCACCTGGAAGGACTCATAACCGACCCTAGCGCCGCTGTCATCCCGCGGGCCCAGGTCACGTTGAAAAATGTCGCCTCCGGACAAGTCCGCCAAACTCAGAGCAACGAGATGGGTTTTTACACTTTCCCGCTCCTCCCCGTGGGAGAGTACGATCTGACTGTTGCCGCGCCCGGCTTTGCCCCTCGACTCTTCGCCGGCCTGACGTTGGAAGTCGGGCAGGATCAGCGCGTCGACGTCACTTTGCAACTGGCGCGCGGGCAGGACACCATTCAGGTTGATGTCCGGCCGCCGCTGGTGGAGGCAGCCTCTCCTGCCATCGGCGACGAGATCTCAAATCAACGCGTCAATTCCCTGCCCCTCAACGGCCGGCAGTTCTCTCAGTTGGCGCTGCTTGCGGCGGGCGCGGTCCCGCCTTATCCTAACGGTTCCACACAGCAGTTCAATACCGCGGCGCTGGGGCTCGGCTTCTCGGTAAACGGACAGCGCTCCGAGCGCAACAACTTCTCGCTCGACGGGGTCACGCTGATGGAGCCCTTTGCCTACAGCCTGACCGTAAACCCCTCCATCGACGCGATTCGAGAGTTTCGCGTCGTAGAGGATTCCTATTCCGCCGAACAAGGCATTACTTCGGGAGCGCAGGTCAATATTGTTTCACGGTCCGGGACCAACCGGTTCTCCGGAACTGCCTACGAGTTCTTGCGCAACAGCGCGCTCGACGCCAAGAACTTTTTTGATTCCCCCGACCAGAAGATTCCACCCTACCGGCAGAATCAATTCGGGGCGAGCCTCGGCGGTCCGGTGCGGCATGACCGCACCTTCTTTTTCACAAACTATGAGGGCTTGCGCATCCACCAGAGCATTACTAATACCACGCTCCTGCCCACGGCTGCTCAGCGGCAAGGCGATCTGAGCGGCATCAATCCCCTCAGCGGGCAGCCATACCCCGCTATCATTAATCCCGTTACTGGCCAGCCCTTCGCAGGAAACCAGATTCCTTCGTCTTCCCTGGATCCGCTATCGATGGCGGTCCTGGCACGTGAACCTTTGCCGAACCTGGCCGCCGCCTCGTCAGGCGAGAATAACAACATCAACGTGGGCTTGAGGCATGTCAGCATGGATCAGTTCCTGGCGCGCGTGGACCATCAACTCAACCCCCGTCATCAACTGTTCGGCCGCTTCCTGCTCTTTGACAGCGCCCAACTGTTTCCCTTCGTGCCCAACAGCTTCGCGCAGAACCCTTCCGCCCCGCCGGGATTCGGCACCAACAAGGATGACACGGGGAGAAACCTGGCACTGGGATTGACTTCGGTGTTTCGCCCAACCCTGCTCAATGACGTTCGATTCGGGTACACGTACTATTTGGGCACCAAAGAAGCCCAGAACATCCATAGTGGCTTCCTCGAGTCCCTGGGAGTCACGCGCGCTCCCGGTGCCACCAACGACGGAATCCCCGCCATCAACGTACCCGGTTATGCCGACCTTGGCGACAGCGACATCTTCCAGCCGCAGATTCGCAAGGACAGCACTTTTCAGTTTTCGGACAACCTCGCGTGGGTGAAGGGGCGGCACACGTGGAAGTTCGGCGCCGACGTGCGCCGCTACCGGCTGTTCTACCTGGTGGAGGATTTCGGTCAGGGGCAGTTTTCGTTCAGCGATGGCTTGGGGTCGGTCTCGGGAACCTCCTTCTCCGACTTCCTCCTTGGCCGGCCTTTTCTCTCCTACGCTCAAGCGGGCAACTCAGGAGGCAACGATCGCCTGGATTATTTCGGCGCGTACTTTGCAGATGAGTTCCACGCCACCCGGCGTCTGACGCTCAACTATGGATTGCGCGAGGAGTTCTACTCGCCCCCGACCAACACCGACGGCCGGGCCTCTATTCTCGACCCCTCGAACGCCTTGCGCTTCATCGTCCGCAACGACCGCGGGCAAGCCGCGGGCCTCGTTGCCAATCCTTTCATCGTGACACTGCAACAACTCTACGGCCTGGAGTTCGAGACCTCGGAGCAGGCAGGCCTGCCGAATTCGCTGATCGAGCCGGATTGGTCCGGTTGGGCCCCGCGCCTGGGATTTGCTTATGATCTCTCGGGGGCGCACACGCGGACGCTGCGCGGTGGGGTGGGAGTTTTCAACTCGCTGGGAGAGCTGGATTACGCGGCGGAGACGCGCTTGAGCGCCCCGCTTACCGAATTCCTCTTCGGTCTTGATCTCTGCCGCTACTATGGGCCAGGGGCCTGCGGCCAATCCTACGCCCCACGCATTTTGACCTATGACCTTGCTTACCAATTGGGAAATTCGTCGCCCACGGCCATCTCCTCCCCCCCCGATCTTCGTAACGGATATGTTTACGAGTGGAGCTTTACCTACGAGCAGGAGCTGGCTCCCAATACGATTTTGTCCCTTAGCTACACGGGCGCCGAGGGGCATAAACTGCCGCGCCGCAGCCTCCAGAATCAGGGCGTCCCGAATCTGCCTGGTGAACGACGAGGTTATCATCCCCAGCCCGGTGTGAACCAGTTCGTACGAGCGACCGACGTGAACACCAACTATAACGCGCTGGTGGCACGGATCGACCGGCGCCTCTCCGGCGGGCTTTCCTTCGCGGCAGGCTACACCTACGGCAAGTCGCTCGACACGGCCTCTGGCCTCAATGGCACCACCCAGGCGCAGGACAACTACAATATGCGCGCTGAGTACGGGCTTTCGGATTTCGATATGCGTCAGCGGCTCACCTTCTCGAGCCTCTGGATGCTTCCCTTCGGGGATGGACGCCGCTGGGCCCAGCAAGGCGTATCGGGGCACGTCCTGGGTCAATGGCAGCTTGCCAATATCCTGACTCTGGAGTCGGGGCAACCCCTCACTGCCGTCCTGTCTACAGCCTTGAGCGGGACGCAGTCCAATGGAACCGACCGCCCTGACCTGATTGCCAACCCGAGCCTGCCCGGCAATGAGCGCAGCCCAAATCGGTGGTTCAACACGAATGCCTTTGCGACGCCCCCGGTGTTTTATGATTCCCAGGGCGCCTACAGCATACCCGGAAGCGAGGGCCGCAATGTCATTACGGGACCCGGTTTGGCCAGCTGGGATTGCAGCCTGGAGCGTTCCTTTCGCCTCACCGAGCGCCTGAGCACGGTATTCCGCGCGGATTTCTTCAATCTCACCAACCATACCAATTTCGACAGACCCGGATTGATCTTTGCCACCTCGAACTTCGGGATGATCAGCTCTGCTGAGAATTCCCGGCAGATTCAGTTCTCATTGCGATTGAATTGGTGAGGCGATTCCCCTCCTTGGGCGAGCTCGGGCAACCTTGTAATTCCCCCCCGACGTCAAATCTAGTGTAGGGTGATAGACAGTGTAGGAGGTTGAATCTTCTATGAGAGTCCAGGGTAAAAGTGTGCTTATAGGGCTTGCGGCTGCGGTTTTCGCCACCGCATGTCTGGGGTTCGGTTCCTGGGGTATTCACAAGTCGTCCGATCGCAGAACCGACGTGACGTTTCTGAAGAAGACGAAGTTCGATAACGGAAGTGTTTTAGCGGCCGGAACTTACGACATGGAGGTTCCCGAGAATTCCCAAACACCCGAGGTGATGTTCAAGAAAGATGGCAAAGTCATGGCCACCGTACCGGCAAAAATGATTGCTCAGTCCAAGAAGAATGACTACACGGAAATCGACGCGGTGACGAACGGCGACACGCAAATGGTGACGGCGATTCGTCCCGGCGGATGGGAAGAATCACTCATGTTCCGGAAGGCGAATCATTGACTTTGTGCCTGTGAAATTCGCATCCAACCGGGGGCGGGTGGGGCCTCGCCCCCGCCACAGAGGCTATGCTCATGCGGGGGGAGTATAAAGGGTTGAACTCCTAATCCTCCAGCGTAGAAAGGTCTCCTGTCGGCAGACCTAGTTCCCACGCTTTCAGGACGCGGCGCATGATTTTGCCGCTTCGCGTCTTGGGGAGTTTGGCGCGGAATTCGATCTCGCGCGGGGCGGCATGGGCAGCCAGCTTCTGGCGGACAAATTTTTGAATCTCACTCTTTAGTTCTTCGCTGGGAACATATCCGTCCCGCAGTGAGATGAAGGCTTTGATGATGTGCCCGCGCATCGTGTCGGGTTTTCCGATTACGCCCGCTTCCGCAACCGCCGGATGCTCCACCAGGCAGCTTTCAACTTCAAATGGCCCCACATTTTCACCCGCTGTGATAATCAGGTCGTCGATACGTCCCTGGAACCAGAAGTAGCCGTCTGGGTCCTTGTAAGCGCTGTCCCCGGTCACGTACCACCCGGGGATGCGGAAATAGGTTTCATACCGCTCGGGTTGTTTCCAGATGTCCCGCATCATGCCTGGCCAGCCTGGCTTTACGACCAGATTGCCGAGGGTATTCGGTGGCACCTCCTTCCCGTCGTCGTCGACAATGGCGGCGTACACGCCGGGGACGGGGCGCCCCATGGAGCCCGGACGAATGGTCATGGAAGGATAGTTCGAAACCAGAATGTGACCCGTCTCGGTCATCCACCAGTTGTCATGGATGCGCCGGCCGTAGGTTTTCCAACCCCACCAGACCACTTCGGGATTCAACGGCTCGCCCACGCTCAGCACATGCCGCAGGCTGGAAAGGTCGTACCGTTGCGCAACGTCCTCCCCGGCCGCCATGAGCATGCGGTAGGCGGTCGGGGCGCTGTACCAGATGTTTACACGAAATCGCTGGATGGTTTCGTACCAGTCGGCGGCATTAAACCTGCCGCCCCGGATCAAGTTGGTGGTGCCATTAAGCCAGGGTGAAAACATGCCATAGGATGTTCCCGTCACCCAGCCGGGGTCCGCGGTGCACCAATAAACGTCGTCTTCCCGCATATCGAGCACCCAGCGGCCGGTCATGAGGTGGCCGAGCATGGCCTTTTGCACGTGCAGCACGCCCTTCGGCTTCCCGGTCGAACCCGAGGTGTAGTGGATGATGAGCGGGTCATCGAGCCTCAACCACTCAATCTCCGTCTTGTCTTCGGCCTTTTCCATCAAGGCCTCGTAGCTCTTCTGCCCTTCCGCCACCTCGCTCGCCGAGGCGCCCACCAGAATAATGTGTTTGAGGGCGGGCAATTCGTACTGTGGGACGCGCTCCACTAGAGCCGGCGAGGTCACCAGCGCCACGGCTTCTGCATTGGACATGCGGTCCCGCACGGCATCTTCCATGAAAGCCTCGAAGAGCGGGCTGGGAATCGCGCCGATCTTCAAAATGCCGAGGATTGCGATGTAAAGCTCGGGACGGCGCCCCAGAAACACAAACACGCGGTCACCCTTCCCGACACCCAGCTTGCGCAAGACATTAGCAAACTGGTTTGACTGGAGGGACATATCCTCGAAAGTGAAGCGAGAAGTTCGTTCCTTATCGGTGTAGATCAGCGCCAGTTTATTGCGGCGGCCGCGTGTAAGGTGGCGGTCAATGGCCTCGTGGGCCATGTTCACCTTGCCCGTCTTGGCCCAATCAAATTCCTGGTAAGAATCTTCCCAGCGGAACGACGATGCACTTGCCTCGTAGTCGCCCAGATGATGCGTGTGGGGATCATCCACCGGCCCTAGAACATTATTCGAACCCGCCGTTTCTTTCGTAGGCATAGAGAACCTCGCTTGGAGTTTGTGATTGGTGAGTTTTAATTGGGTTCAATAAAGTCATCAGTTATCAGGTTTCAGTCATCAGTAGAAGCGTTTACGACGGACGACAACTGACTACTGACAACTGAAAACTGACAACCCCCGCGAACCGCCGGTCATCCACCGGCCCTTCGATACGCTTCGTCCAGCAATTCGATGACGTGCAGCACTCGTCGTTGATTACCTTCGCGCTGAACTCCGGCACGAAGCTGCAGGAGGCAGCCGGGATTGGCGGTCAGGATCAGTTCCGCCCCGGTTTCGCCAATGCGGCGCATCTTGTTCGCAAGCAAACCCTCCGCCATCTCATTGTGAACAACGTTGTAAACGCCGGCGCTGCCGCAACAGATTTCTGCCTCTTTCAGTTCGACCAGTTCCAGTCCGGGAATAGCCGCCAGCAGCTTGCGGGGGGCCGTCCGGATGCGTTGCGCGTGCCCGAGGTGACAAGGATCCTGATAGGTCGCCCTAGCTTTTATTATTCCCAGTTCCCGGTTGAAGTCAATCCCCGCCAGAAATTCCGTCACATCGCGCAGTCTGGCCACAAAGGCCTTGGCCGGTTCATAGAATTCCCGGTCCTCCTCCTCGAAGAGGAGCGGATATTCTTTGAGAACCGAACCGCAGCCCGCCGCATTCGAAATGATGGCGTCGAATTCCCCCGCCTGGAACGCCTGGATGTTCCCCTTGGCCAAGTCCCGGGCAATGCCGCGGATGCCGGCGTGCACATGCAACGCGCCGCAGCAGCCCTGGCGCCGGGGAATCACGACCTCGCAGCCATTCCGGGCCAGCACCCTTACGGTTGCGTCATTCAGCCGGGCAAACGAGAGATTGGCAATGCAGCCGGCAAAGAGCGCCACCCGGTACCGCCGCTTCCCTTCTGCCGGAACCGTTGTGCCCAGGCGATCGTAAAAGAACGGTTTCTCCATGCGCGGCGCGAGGCGCGCCACTCGATCGATGCGACCCGGAAGCAACTTCAGCACACGCGAGGCGAGGATCAGCTTTTCCAATCCCGAGCGCTGGTACAATCGCAACAGCCTTCCCAGCATCTGCAGCCGGGCGGGGTGAGGCAGAATTTCATAATAGAAAAGCTTCCGCAACAAGGTCGGGAGAGGAGGGCGGCGATAATGTTTTTCAATCTGCCCCCGCGCTGCTTCCACCAACTTTCCGTATTCGACACCCGAGGGGCACGCCGTTTCGCAGGCCCGGCAATCCAGGCAAAGATCGATGTGGCGAACGAAACTGTCACCGAGCGGCAGCCTTCCCTTCTCTACCTGGATAATCTGGTAGATGCGGCCGCGCGGCGAGTCCATCTCGAGTCCCAACTCGCGATAGGTCGGACAGGCATTCAGGCACAGACCACAATGAACGCACCGCGAATAATCCACCCAACGCGGGGCCTCGCCCGCGCCGTACCCCGAACGTGGCGCGCCGGAATTGGTCTGCTCCGGCAGTGTGGCTTGCTGCGGATCTAATAGCATTGAATTTGTGCCCTCGCCCCCTTACATAGTTGACGGCTCGCCAACGGAGCCTTCATCCATCGAGACGAGAAGGCGAGGGCGCGTTCGGTTTCGAAAATCCAAAATCGATAATCTAAAATCCCAAGAACCGGCCCGGAGC
>Ga0335078_10008838_pt1 | contig 14973 bp, 13 predicted proteins | sample Lox_Sample_32_FD_206711 | JGI IMG/M metagenome (GOLD analysis project Ga0335078, IMG submission 206711) | Soil microbial communities from Loxahatchee National Wildlife Refuge, Florida, United States - Lox_Sample_3.2 | ecosystem: Environmental > Terrestrial > Soil > Wetlands | place: USA...
TCGGCCAACCGTTCGTTTACCCGAAGAACGACCTTGATTATTCCACCAACTTCCTGCGCATGTGCTACGCGGTGCCGACCGAGGATTACAAGCCGAACAAGGTACTCGCGCGGGCGATGGACCGCATCTTCATCCTGCACGCCGACCACGAGCAGAACGCTTCGACGTCGACCGTGCGGCTTGCCGGCTCCTCCGGCGCCAATCCGTTCGCCTGCATCGCCGCCGGCTGCGCCTGTCTGTGGGGTCCTGCGCATGGCGGCGCCAACGAAGCGGCGCTCAACATGCTGCGCGAGATCGGCTCGGTTGACCGCATCCCCGAATTCATCAAGCGCGCCAAGGACAAAAACGACAGCTACCGGCTGATGGGCTTCGGTCACCGCGTCTACAAGAACTACGATCCGCGCGCCAAGATCATGCAGAAGACCTGCCACGAGGTCTTGAACGAGCTCGGCATCAAGGACGACCCGCTGCTCGACGTTGCCATGGAGCTCGAGAAAATCGCGCTACACGACGATTACTTCGTCGAGAAGAAGCTCTATCCGAACATCGACTTCTATTCGGGCATCACGCTCAAGGCGATGGGCTTCCCGACCACGATGTTCACTGTGCTGTTCGCGGTCGCCCGCACCGTCGGCTGGATCGCACAGTGGAAGGAAATGATCGAGGATCCGAAGCAGAAGATCGGCCGCCCGCGCCAGCTCTATACCGGCGCCGCGCGGCGCGATTACGTGCCGATTTCGCGAAGGAAGTAATTTCGCTGCAAACTCTTTGCGCGAAGGGCGGCGTCTCAGCCGCCCTTTCCGTTTGTGCCCTTGCCGTTGAGCTTAGGCGCGCTGGCCCCATCATAAGACCATTGCACGTAGATTCCGGCCCACGTGAAGCCACCGCCGAAAGCTGCCAGCAGCATGCGGTCGCCGCGTTTCAATTTGGGCTCGTAGTCCCAAAGACACAGCGGGATCGTGGCATTGGTGGTGTTGCCGTATTTGTGGATGGTCACCATCACGCGGTCCATCGGCAGGCCCATGCGCTCGGCCGTCGACTCGATGATGCGCTTGTTGGCCTGATGCGGCACCAGCCAATCGATCATGTCGCCGCGCAGATTGTTGCGCGCCATGATCTCGGCGGCCACCTCCGCCATTTTGGCGATGGCGAACTTGTAGACCGCGGCGCCTTCCTGGTGCACGTAATGCAGCCGGTTGGCGACCGTCTCGAAGGTCGGCGGCATGCGGCTGCCGCCCGCTTTTTGATGCAGATGGATCATGCCTGATCCGTCGGAACGGATCAGTGCGTCCATGATGCCGGTGCCGTCCGCACTCGGCTCGAGCAGCACGGCGCCGGCGGCGTCGCCGAACAGCACGCAGGTGGCGCGGTCGGTGTAATCGATGATCGACGACATCTTGTCGGCGCCGACCACCACCACCTTGCGCGCGGTGCCGTTGGCGATGAATTGCGCGGCGATGGTGAGCGAGTACAGGAAACCCGAACAGGCCGCCTGCACGTCGAACGAGCCGATGTTCTTCACCCCGATCATGTCGCAGATAAGGTTGGCGGTCGACGGAAACTGCATGTCCGGCGTGGTGGTGGCGCAGATCAGCAGATCGATGTCTGACGGCTTGGTGCCGGTCTTCTGCAGCAGGCCGCGCACTGCCTCGGCCGCCATATGCGAGGTGCCTAGCCCGGCGCCTTTCTGGATGTGCCGTTCCTTGATCCCGGTGCGCTCGGTGATCCAGGCGTCGGTGGTATCCACCATCTGCGCCAGATCCGCATTGGTCAGCAGATCCGGCGGCAGGTAGCCGTGGACGGCGGTAATGGCGGCGCGGGGGCTAAGGGTCAAAGGCGGTTATTCCGGGTTACGGCCATGGCATAAGCTGATCGGCTGAACGAGGCAAACTACGCTGTTGGCGGGGCGGATGCCACTGTTTCGCGCAATGGTTGATCGCGGATACCGGCGCAATCCAGCACCACGCCGGCGGTCCGGTCGCTCGGGACGGCCTTGCCGATCTCCATGATGGCATCGAGCCGCGCGAATGCCTCGGTCTGCCGGCGGCGCTCAGCCGTATCGGCTAGGAGCGGCATCAGGGCCGCGGCCAGCCGTTCGGGCGTGAAATCGCGCTGCAAGAATTGCGGCACCACGTTTTCGCCCAGCACCAGATTGGGCAGGATCGGAGAATCGAGGTTCACCAGCATACGCGCGATAACCTCTTCAACGACGGGAACCTTGTAAGCGGCGACCATCGGAATAGCGGCGACCGCAAGTTCCAGGGTTGACGTGCCGGATTTGGCGAGCGCCGCGCGCGCGACGCGAAAGGCTGCATCTTTGTTGTCGGGATCGGTCACCACCAGCGCCGGAATGCGCCAGGACGCCACCGCCGCCTTTACGGTATCGGCAAGCCGCGGCACCGCGGGCACCACCACCTCCAGCCGCCCGGCCCGCTCGGCCGCCAGCGCCGCCGCCTCACCGAACAGGCCCGCCATGCGGCGGATTTCGCTCGCACGGCTGCCCGGCAGCACCAGCACGAGCGGCGGATCCGCAAGACGCCGCCGCGCTTCCTCGGCATTGGGACGCAGACGCCCGGCGCGCTCGCTCAGCGGATGGCCGACATAGGTGCATGCCGGCCCGCCCAGTTTCTTCATCGCCGCCGGCTCGAACGGCAGCAGCGCCAGTACATGATCGACATAAGCGCGCATCGCGCGCGCGCGGCCTGGCCGCCATGCCCACACCGACGGACACACATAGTCGACGATCGGGATCGTCGGCGCCCTGGCGCGCACGCGCCTGGCCACGCGGTGGGTGAATTCGGGGCTGTCGATGATGACGAGCACATCGGGCCTGGCCGCGACGACAGCGTCGGCGGTCTGCCGGATGCGCTGCAGGATTTTTGGCAGGCCCGCCGCGATCGCCACAAAGCCGATGATGGCAAGGTCGCCCAAGGGAAACAGGCTCGGCACGCCCTGTGCGGCCATCTGCACGCCGCCGACGCCGGAAAAGCGGGCGCCCGGGACGCGCTGTTTAATGGCGGCAATGAGCGCGGCTCCGAGCCGGTCGCCCGAATCCTCGCCCGCCACCAAGAACACGTGCGGCGCCGGCGCGCCGCTCATTGCGTGGTCTCGGCGGGCGCGCCAATCACGAACACATTGGCGCGATTGGCGGCCGCGATCAGCTGTTCCGGCTCGGCGACGACGGTGGACCCGGCGACCACGGCGATGCCGGAAAGTCCGGCTTGCGCGGCGGCGTCCACCGTGCGCGGACCGATCGACGGCAGATCGAAACGCCGGTCCTGGCCAGGCTTCGGCGCCTTGACCAGCACGCCGGCTGCCGAGCGCACGCGGCCGCTCGCGCGCATTTCGGCCACGCGGGCGAGCATCGCATCGGTGCCTTCGGCGGCCTCGACCGCGAGCACGTGCCGGTCCGCCACCACCACCGCTTGGCCGACGTCGAACTCCCCGGCGGCGCGCAGATAATCGAAACCGAGCGCGATGTCGCCGCGGTCGTTTTCGGTCGGCTGCTTGCTGCCGAGCACGCCCTCCGGCATCAGGATTTCCGGGGCGACGTCGTGCGCTCCGAGCAGCCGGAAACCGTGCCGCTCGAACAGACCGCCAATGCTCGACAGCAGGTGGTCGTCACCGCCACGAAATGCCGCGATGATGTGCGGGAGTTCCCTCAGCGTCGCGAAGTCGGGACGGACCTGCCACAGCGCCGGCCGCACGAGCGAGCCGATCAGCACCACATCGCGGCAGCCGGCCGCGCGCGCGAGCCGTCTGAATTTTCCGCCTTGGCCGAGATAGAGCCAGTGATGCGGGTAGCGCGCCATGCCGGCCGGATCCGCTTCCCCGTACAACGGGAACAGAAACACCCGCCGCCCGCGCGCGCTCACCGAGTCCGCGATCGCCAGCGGCAGGCTGCCACCGCCGCAAATGAGCGCGAGCGGACCCTCCTCGGCCGTGGCTGGCAGCGCGGTCATATCTCTTCGTCCACATCGCCGCGTTTGCTGGCCATGGTGAGCGGCCGCTTTCCGGCGCGGATGAAGTCAATCATTGAGCCGACCAAGGCGTCGCCGGCATAGTCGGCGGCGACCCGCTCGAGCCGCGCGCGGAACTCGCCCGCGCCGCCGAATAGCGCGCGATAAGCCTCGCGGTATCGGTGGATGTCGGCCTTGGCGATGCCGCGCCGGCGCATGCCGATCACGTTGAGGCCGACGAGATTGGCGAGCGGCCCCTGCACCATGCCCCATGGGATCACGTCGGCGCGCACGCCGCTCAAGCCGACGAGCATCGCGCCCTCGCCGATGCGCACGAACTGGCGCACGGCCACACCGCCGCCGAACACGACGTAGTCGCCGACGCCGACATGGCCGCCAAGCAAAACATTGTTGGCGACCACCACGTTGCTGCCGACCTTGCAGTCGTGCCCGACGTGCGAGCCGACCATGAAAAAGCATTTGTCGCCGATGTGGGTGATGCCGCCGCCGTCCTCGGTGCCGGTATTCATGGTGACGTTTTCGCGGATGTCGCAATCGGCGCCGACCACGAGCCGCGTCGGGCCGCCGCGGTAGTGCACCGATTGCGGCGGCGATCCGAGCGACGCGAAGGGACGCACGACGGTGCGCGCGCCGATCGTCGTATGCCCGGTGACATTGACATGCGCCACGAGCTGGCAGCCGTCGCCGAGCGTCACGTGCGGGCCGACGGTGCAATAGGGGCCGACGGTGACGTCGCGCCCGATCGCCGTCGCCTCGACCCGCGCCGAGGGATCGATCTTGGCCCCGCTCATGCGTCGACAATCATGGCGCCGACTTCCGCCTCGGCGACGATCTGGCCAGCGACCTTGGCGAGCCCGGCATACCACCACATGGTCCGGCGGTGCGCGGTCTTGCGCATGTGGTATTCGATGGTGTCGCCCGGCAGGACCGGCTTGCGGAATTTCGCGTTATCGATGGTGAGGAAAAAAACCGACTTCGGCCGCTTCATGCGCAAGCTCGCGATGCAAAGCACGCCGGCCGTCTGCGCCATGCCTTCGATCATCAAGACGCCCGGGAACACCGGATTTTCCGGGAAATGCCCCATGAAATGCGGCTCGTTTATGGTCACGTTCTTGATGCCGATGCCACGGTCCTCGCCATGAATATCGATCACCCGATCGACCATGAGAAACGGATAGCGGTGCGGCAGCATCTTGAGCACCGCCGCGATATCGGCCGCTTCCAACGTCTTTACGGCTTTGTCCATGGACGTCGTCTCACTCATCCGCCGCCTTCGCGGCTCGGCTTTTTCACCTGCGCCGATGGCGCTAGCAACGTCATATCGCGGAACCGCTGCCGATCGGCTTGCCCGGCGTGCCGCCCCAGCGCGCGCCGGCAGGCACGTCACCGTTAACCGCGCTGGCGGCGGCAATCTGCGCCCCCTCACCGATCGTCACATAGGTATTGATGCCGACGCGCGCTCCCAGCACGACGAAATCCTCGAGCGTCGCGGAGCCGGAAATGCCCGCCTGCGCCACCACGATGCAGTGGCGACCGATGCTGACATTGTGGCCTACTTGCACAAGGTTGTCGATCTTGCTGCCCTCGCCGATCACGGTGTCGGCGACGGCGCCGCGGTCGACGGTGGTACCGGCGCCGATCTCGACGTCGTCTTGGATGATGACACGGCCGACCTGCGGGATCTTGCGCTGCGCGCCATCGCCGGCAACGAAGCCGTCCTGGCCGATCTTGCAGCCGCGGTGGACGACGACCCGGTCGCCGATCAGCACATCCGTGATCACGGCCCCGGCGCCGATCGAGCAATCGCGGCCGATCCGTACCTCGGTTCCGATCACGGCGTTGGCCCCGATCACGGTACCGCCGCCGATTTCCGCACGCGGCGCGATCACCGCCCCGGGCTCGACGGTGACGCCGCTCTCCAGCCGCGCGCTTGGATGCACCTGCGCGCCGGCGGCGCTTCCCGCTTCGGTGAGTGAGGAAGGCCGCAGCGCGTGGGGGAAGAGTTTGCGCGCCACATCGACAAAGGCGCGAAACGGATCGCCGACCACCAAAGCCGCCACCCGCGCCGGCAACGCACCGGCGAGCGCCGCCGTGGTCAGGCAGGCGCCGGCATGGCTGACGGCGGCCGACGCGGTTTGGGCCTTGTCGTCGAAGACGGCGAGCGCGCTCGGCGATGCGCGATCGAGCGGAGCGATGTCGTTGATGCCGCGATCAAGCAACGGCGCCGGCGGCGGTGCGGCGCCGGTCAACGCGGCGATCTCCGCCAGCGTGAGTGTTCGCGCGCGTCGCTGGAATACCGGCTCACTCATGGCGCTTAAGGCTGATCCGTTACGACCGGATCAGCGCCGTCCTTGACATGCCCGCATGCGCGCAGTCGCCCGCGAATATCGCCCGCTGTTCGTGGTCATGCGTTTGTGCCGTGCCGGCGTGCGCGGTCAATGTCAGAACTTCGTGCCGCCGCTGAAGCGGAAGAACTGCGTCCGGTCGTAGCTCTGCTTGGTCAGGGCATAGGCGAAATCGAAGCGCAGCGGGCCGAGCGGCGAATCCCAAATCAGGCCCATACCGACCGAGGAGCGAACCGACGCGTCGTCGGCGACCTGCAGCTGCTCGCCGGTGACCGCCCAGGAGGTTTCCGATTTGTAATTCCACAGCGAGCCGGCGTCGGCGAAGACCGACATCTTGATGCCGATTTCCTTGGGCAGGAAGTAGAGCGGCGTCTGCGCCTCGACGCTTGCGCCCCAGAACATGGTGCCGCCGAGCGCGTCGTTGGTGGTGCCCGGAGTCACGTCGCGCGGACCGATGCCGGCGGGCGCGAAGCCGCGCACCAGGTTCGGTCCCATCTGGAAGTTGTCGAGCATGCGCAGCGATTGCCCGCCCCAGCCCTGCAGGACGCCGCCCTGCAAGTGCAGCACGCCCACGATGTCGGGGAAGATTTCGTAGTAGGTGCGCGCTTCGACCTGCGAGCGGATGAAGTTCACGTCGCCGCCGACGCCGGCGAAGTCCTGTTTGATTTCGGCGTAGAGGCCGCTGGTCGGCGACTTGTTGTTGTCGAGGGTGTTGTAGGCCAGCGAATAGCCGACGATCGACTCGATCACCGGACCGTTGGCCAATTCGATACGCACCGGCAGCGTTGCTTCGCCGTCGTAAAAACATTCGTCGGGCAACGGTCCGACCTGCACTGCGCCGGGCATATGCGTTTGGTAGCCCGCGGGCGGGGCATAGATAGCGGCGGGCGGGCTAGTCGGGAACAGGCCCGTTGTTACCGGCGACATACAGTTATTCAAATAATCCGGCAGCGTCACTTCCTGCTGGAAGATCGAATAGCGCGGGGTGAACGACAGCTCTTCCGACAGCGCGAAGCCGAGCTTCAAGTTCACGCCGATCGTCGACGTGTCGTAGGAGACGTACGACGTCGCCAGCGTTTGCCGGCCAAAGAGGTCGATGCCGCCGGCCATGCGGTAGCCGAGCAGATAGGGCTCGACGAACGAAATGCCGAAGCCGCGCGAATACTGGCCGTAGCTCACCGAAGCCTTGGCGAAGTCGCCGCGCCCCATCAGGTTGCGGTCGGCGACGCTGACCTCGGCGAGGAAGCCGTCGGCGGTCGAATAGCCGCCCGAAATCGTGAATTCGCCGGTCGACTGTTCTTCGACATCGACGTTGATCACGACGCGGTCGGGCGCGGAGCCCGGCTCGTTGGTGATCTTGACCGTCTTGAAGTAGCCCAGATTCTTCAGCCGGCGCTCGGCGCGGTCGATCAGCGCGCGGTTATAGGCATCGCCCTCGCCGATATCGAACTCGCGGCGGATGACGTAGTCGCGCGTGCGGGTGTTGCCGCGGATATTGATGCGCTCGATGTAGGCGCGCGTGCCTTCCTCGACCACGAAGGTGAGGTTGATGACCTTTGTCTGGAAGTCGCGGTCGCCGCGCGGCCGCACTGTGGCGAAGGCGTAGCCGTGCTTGGCCGCCTCGATGGTCATCGATTCGACGCTCTTCTCGACCAGATCGGCGTTGTAGACGCTGCCCGCGCTGACCTTGAGGCTACTGCGCAAGGAGGCCGGACTGATCGCGCGCACGTTCGACACCACGTCGACCTTGCCGACGTGATATTGGGCGCCCTCGTCGATCGTGAAGGTGACGACAAAGCCCTTCTTGGCCGGATCGTACTCGCCGACCGCCGACAAGATTCGCACGTCGGCGTAGCCGTGCTTGAGATAGAAGCGGCGCAACAGGTCGCGGTCGGCTTCCACGCGGTCGGGATCGTAGATGTCGGTGGTCTGCAGGAAGCTCAGCCAGTTGCTCTCGGACGTCTTGATGATGTCCTTCAAGCGCCCCGAGGAGAACGCGTGCGCGCCGACGAAACGGATGTCCTTGACGCCCGTTTTCTCGCCTTCCTTGATCTCGAACACCAGGTCGACGCGGTTGTTCGGCAATTCGATGATCTTGGGATCGACCGAGACGTCGAAGCGGCCGCTGCGGTGATAGATCTCGATGATCCGCTGCACGTCGGCCTGAACCATCGGCTTCGACAAAGTGCCGCGCGGCTTCGACTGGACTTCGGCCTTGAGCTGGTCGTCCTTGGCTTTTTTGTTGCCTTCAAAGGCGACGCGATTGATCACCGGGTTCTCGACCACGGTGACGACCAGACGGCCGCCTTCGTGGCTGATGCGCACGTCGTCGAACAAGCCGGTGGCGTAAAGCGAGTGGATGGCTTCGTCGATCTGCGCCGGGCCGATCTGGCCTCCCGGGCCGGGTTTGAAATAGGACCGCACCGTCTCGGATTCGACGCGGCGGTTGCCCTGCACGGCGATGGAATTGGCCGATTGGGCGATCGCGACGCCGGACGACGCCACGACCGCAACCCCGGAACCAACAAGAATGCCCCCGAGGACCAAACAGACCGCCAGTCCCCGCAGTATCCGCACACCAACTTCCATGCGCAACGCGCCTTTTTATTACCCGTGCGGCCGCCCCCAAAGCGGAGTCGACTGTTTGTTAGGCAAGCTTTGGTCCGCTTTGTACAGCGTTTTTGGCGCGCTGCAAACGAAACCGCCGGCCCAAGTTTCCCTTTCCCCTCATAAAGTTGCCCTAAGGACACGCTCTAGGAGGTCGCCAGATGCAGAATGTCATTAAACGTTGCAAATATCATCAACATGACCACGATGGCCAAGCCGATGCGGAACCCCAGCTCCTGGGCACGCTCGGAGAGCGGACGGCCGCGAATCGCTTCGATGGCGTAGAACAAAAGGTGACCGCCATCGAGGAGCGGGATGGGGAACAAGTTCAGCAGCCCGATCGAGATCGACAGCACCGCGGTCAGGTGGATGAGCGCGACGAAACCGACCGAGGCGACCTCGCCCGACACCTGCGCAATGCGAATGGGTCCGCCGAGCTGGTCGGCCGCCTCGCGCCCGGTGAACACGCCGCCGATATAGGACAGCGTGCGATCGACCACGAACCAGGTCTCGCGCGCGCCTTCAGCGACCGCTTTTAGCGGACCCATCTTCTCCGTCTTGATATCGCCGGGCGCCATCGAGCGGCTGATGCCGAGCACGCCAAGCCGGTGCGCGTTGCCAAAGCTGTCCTTGAGCTCTTTGAGCTGAGGCGTGGCCTTGAGCGTCACGTGCTCGCCGCCGCGGTCGACCTCGATGTTGAGCGTCTCGCCGGCGTTGACGCTGACGATGCGCTGCATATCGGCGAAGTTGTCGATGCTCTCGCCGTCGATGGCGATCACCAGATCGCCCGGCTTGAAACCGGCGGCCTGCGCGGCGCTCCCCGGCTGCACCGCGTCGACGCGGGCGCTGGTGGTCTGCTTGCCGACTGTCATGAACACGCCGGCGAAGATCAGGATCGCCAGGATGAAATTGGCGACCGGGCCGGCCACCACCACGGCCGCGCGCGGTCTGACTTTCTGGTGGATGAAGCTGACCTTTTTTTCCGCCTCGGTCATTTCGGCGGCGGCCTCACGATCGGGCACGCTGGCGGCGTTCTCGTCGCCGAAAAACTTAACGTAGCCGCCTAGGGGAACGGCGGAGATTTTCCAGCGCGTGCCATAGCGGTCATCGAAGCCGACGATTTCGGGACCGAAACCGATCGAGAAAACCAGGACCTTGATACCGCACCAGCGGGCCACCAGGAAATGGCCAAGCTCATGAAAGAAAACGACAATCGTCAGTACGAACAGGAAGGGAACGATATAGCCGACGAGATGGTCGCCGAACGCCCCCAAGCCGCCCACAATGTCCAAACTCATCGCGCCCTCGTCCCCGCCGCCTTGGCGACTATCATTAGCCAAAGCTTGCTAGAATGACTTTAAGGCAATTTCGGGCAAGAGGGCCAAAGCTAAACTTCTCGCATTATGGTCAACGGCGAGCGCGGCGTCGATATCGGCCGGTTCCGCCAGCAGCCCACGGCCGGTCGCGGCGTTGAGCGTCGCCTCGACCAGGCCCGTGATCGCCGGAAAACTGATGTGTCCAGCGAGGAATTCGGCAACCGCGACCTCATTGGCCGCATTGAACACGGTCGGCGCCGCCCCGCCCGCCTGCAGCACGCGCCGTGCCAGCGCCAGCGCCGGAAAGCGGACTAGGTCCGGGGCCTCGAAGGTCAATTCGCGCACGCGCGCTAGATCGAGCCGCGCCGCCGGCCCGTCCATCCGCTGCGGCCAGGCCAGGCAATGCGCGATCGGGATGCGCATATCGGGCGAGCCGAGCTGGGCGACAACCGAGCCGTCCCTGTACTCGACGAGTCCGTGCACCACCGATTGCGGATGCACCAGCACGTCGATCTCTTCCGGCTTGAGCGCGAACAGATGAAGCGCCTCGATCACTTCGAGGCCCTTATTCATCAGGCTTGCGGAATCGATGGTGATCTTCGGTCCCATCGACCAGTTCGGATGCCGCAGCGCCTGCGCCGGCGTCGCCGCCTTGATGGCCTCGATCGACCAGGTACGGAACGGGCCGCCGGAGGCGGTCAGGATGATGCGCTTGACGTCTTCGCGCGGACCGGCGCCGAGCGCCTGGAAGATGGCGTTGTGTTCGCTATCGACGGGCAACACGGTCGCGCCGGTGACGGCCGCGCGCCGCATGAACAGCGCGCCGGCACAGACCAGACATTCCTTGTTGGCGAGCGCGACGGTCGCGCCGCGCTCGATCGCGGCGAGCGTCGGCTTCAACCCCACCGCGCCGCTGATTGCCGCCATCAGCCAATCGGCTGGACGTTGCGCCGCTTCGAGCAGACCGGCTTCGCCGGCCGCCGTCTCGATGCCGCTGCCGGCCAAGGCCTCTTTCAATTCGTCATAAGCCGCGGGATCGGCAACCACGGCGAGCCGCGCGCCGACCTCGCGTGCGATCTTCGCCAGCGCCGCCGCGTTGCGCCGCGCGCTGATCGCCTCGACGCGATAGCGCTCCGGCGCGCGCTTGATGAGATCGAGCGTGCTGGCGCCGATCGACCCGGTGGCGCCGAGAATGGTGATGCTGCGCACCGCCGCGGCGGGCGCTGGCTTCGAGCGGGCGAGGCTGGGTGCCGTCATACCGTCACCACACCAAAAGGCCGCGCGCGGCGCCATCGAAGCCGCCGCGCGCAAGCCCGATCAAGCAGCCGAGCAGCGCCGCGGCCCAGAAACCGTCGAGCCGGTCCATCACGCCGCCATGGCCGGGAATGAGCGTTCCGGCATCTTTGGCTCCGAATTTGCGCTTGATCCAGGATTCCATGAGATCGCCGAGTTGCGCCACCACCGACAGCATCAACGCAACGAGCGCAATCGCGATCCTGCTGAACGAACCGAAGACGCCGGCCAGCAAAACCGCAACGATTACAGCGCCCAGCGCGCCGGCGACCGCCCCGGACCAAGTCTTCTTCGGGCTGACCGCCGGCAGGAGTTTCGGTCCGCCGAAGGCGCGGCCGGCGAAATACCCGAGCACATCGGTGGTCCACACGATCGCGAACAACAGCACCATGGCCAGGAAGCCGTCCTTCTCGTCGGCGCGCAGCAACGCCGGTGCCAGCAGCATGGAGCCGGAATAACCGATGCCGGCGGTAATCCAGAGCCGGCGCTCGCGCGGGGCGAAGATCAAGGCGGCGAGCGCGCCCAAACCGATCAGCAGCATCGCCGCGATCGGCCGGCCGAGCCAGACGACCAGACCAGCACCGACGATCGCGCTGCCGCATGCGGAAAACATCAGGCGGTGGTTGGGACCGGCGACCAGCGTCGTCCATTCCCACAAGATGGCGACGGCAGCCAACGTCCATAGCAGCACGAAGGGCCAGCCGCCGAGATAGGCCGTGAGCAGCGCCAGCGGCGCGAGCACCGCCGCAGACGCGACGCGCAAAGCAAGATTGTTTGCCGCCACAGGGGTGCCCGCGTTGCTGCCCGGTCCGGTCACGGGGTCGGCTTCGGCCACGGGCTCAGGATCCGGTCTTGGCGACCAAGCCGCCGAACCGACGCTCGCGCTGCTGATATTCGCGGATTGCCGCCTCCAGCGCGGCGCGGTCGAAATCCGGCCAATAGGTCGGCACGAAGACCAATTCGCTGTAAGCGCATTGCCAGAGCAGAAAGTTAGACAGCCGCTGCTCGCCGCTGGTGCGGATGACGAGATCGGGATCGGGAATATCCGGTGCGTCGAGGAACCCGCCGACGGTGTCCATGGTGATGTCGGCGGGGCTGAGAACGCCTTGCGCCACCTGTTCGGCGATGCGTCGCGCTGCGCGCGTGATTTCCTGGCGGGCGCCGTAATTGAAAGCGACGACCAAGGTGATGCCGTCATTGTTCTTGGTCAGCTCTTCCGCCTCGATCAGCAGGCGGCCGATGTCCGGATCGAGCCCGTCGCGCTCGCCGATGACGCGCACACGCACGCCGCTGCGATGCAGTTCGGCGAGGTCGTTGCGGATGAAGCGGCGCAGCAGGCCCATCAGCTCGCCGACTTCCTTGGCCGGACGCGTCCAGTTTTCCGCGCTGAAGGAAAAGATGGTGATGAACTTGATGCCGATGTCGCTCGCCGCGCGGATGGTCCGCCGCAGCGCCTCGACGCCGCGGCGATGCCCCTCGCCGCGCGGTAGCCCGCGCGCCGCCGCCCAGCGTCCGTTGCCGTCCATGATGATGGCGACATGACGCGGCGCCCGCTCGAACGGCGGCGTGGCGCTATGCGGAACCTCGGCCTCGGGCATTGTTCTCAATCGTCTCGAATTGAATCGGAATCGCAAGTTGACACGATCCTCACGCACCATCTTGTCCGAAAACCGGTTGCCGGCCCAGGCCCCCTATCCGGGCGGTTTTCGAGACGATGCGCGCAGGCTCAGACCGTGAGGATCTCCTTCTCCTTCGCCGCCAGAAGATGATCGATCTCGGTGATGCCGGCATCGGTCGCCTTCTGGATATCGCCGGAAAAACGGTCGTGGTCGTCCTTGCTGATCTTGTGCTCTTTCTCCAGCTTCTTGATCACGTCCATGGCGTCGCGGCGCACGTGCCGCACCGCCACGCGCGCGGTCTCGGCATATTTGTGCGCAATCTTGACCAATTCCTTGCGCCGCTCCTCGTTGAGTTCGGGAATGCGCAGCCGCAGCACTTGCCCTTCGGTCGCCGGCGACAGGCCAAGGTTGGAATTGACGATGGCCTTTTCCACCGCGTGCACCAGCGAGCGGTCCCAGACGTTGACGCTGATCAGCCGCGGCTCCGGCACGGCGACGCTGGCGACCTGGTTGAGCGGCATCTGCGCGCCGTAGGCCTCGACCATCACCGGGTCGAGCATATGGGCGGAGGCGCGCCCGGTGCGCAGGCCGGACAACTCGGTTTTCAGCACGGCGCTCGCGCCCTGCATCCGGCGTTTGATCTCGTTGATGTCGTGCGTCGTTGCATTCGTCATGGCGATCCCCCGGACACGCCGCCGCTAGCGCCGAGGCGCCAAGCCGCGTCTAGCCGATCACGGTCGCGCGGCCCTTGCCGCGCAGCACCGCCTCAATGGCGCCTTTGTCGGCGATTGAGAACACGATGATAGGCATGTGGTTTTCCCGGGCAAGCGCGAAGGCGGTGGAATCCATCACCCGCAAGTGCTTCTCAATGGCTTCCTGGTGGCTGAGCTTGTCGTAGCGTTTGGCCTTCGGGTCCTTCTTCGGGTCGGCGGTGTAAACGCCGTCCACGTTGGTCGCCTTGAGCACTGCCTGGCAATCGAGCTCGGCGGCGCGCAGCACGGCCGTGGTGTCGGTGGTGAAGAACGGATTGCCGGTCCCGGCGGCGAGCAGGACGACGCGGCCCTTGCCGAGATTCTTCATGGCGCGCTTGCGGTTATAGGTTTCGCACACCGAGGGCATGGCCAGCGCCGACAGCGTGCGCGCCTCGCGACCGGCGCGCTCGATGGCCGCCTCGAGCACCAGACAATTCATCACCGTCGCCAGCATGCCCATGGTGTCGCCGACCGGGCGTGGTACGCCGTGCCCCGACACTTCGACGCCGCGGAAGATGTTGCCGCCGCCGACCACCACACCGAGCTCGACGTCGAGTTTGGCCGCCGCCACCAGATCGGCGGCGAGCCGGTCCACCGTCGCCTGGCCGATGCCGAATTCCTCATCGCCGGTCAGCGCCTCGCCGGACAGTTTGACGATGACACGTCGGTAGAGCGGATCACTCATGCGTTACGATCCTCCACGGATCGGCGACAGCGTTAGCTTTGCCCGGCGGCGGCCGCGACCTCAGCGGCGAAATCGCTTTCCTGCTTCTCGATGCCTTCGCCGAGCGCGAAACGCACGAAGCCGGTCACCTTGATCGGCCCGCCGACCTTGCCTTCGGCTTCCTTCAGCGCCTGCGCGACGGTCTTCTTGTCGTCGTGCACATAAGCCTGTTCGAGCAGGCAGACCTCTTTGTAGAAGGTCTTCAAGCCGGACTCGACGATCTTCTCGATCACGTTGGCCGGCTTGCCCTGCTGCTTGAACTTGTCCGCCAGCACGTCCTTCTCGCGCGTGACCACCGCCGGATCGAGACCGGATGGATCGATCGCCTGGGGGTTCG
>Ga0335078_10008839_pt1 | contig 14972 bp, 15 predicted proteins | sample Lox_Sample_32_FD_206711 | JGI IMG/M metagenome (GOLD analysis project Ga0335078, IMG submission 206711) | Soil microbial communities from Loxahatchee National Wildlife Refuge, Florida, United States - Lox_Sample_3.2 | ecosystem: Environmental > Terrestrial > Soil > Wetlands | place: USA...
TCGTTGCGCTTCTTCTCGCCGCCGGAGAATCCCACATTGACCGCGCGCTGCAGCAGCTCCTCGCCGATGTCGAGGAGCTTGAGCTTGGCGCGCACCGCCTTCAGGAACTGGCCGGCATCGAGATCGTTCTCGCCGCGCTGGCGCCGCACCGCGTTGAGCGCCGCGCGCAGGAAATACATGTTGTTCACGCCGGGGATCTCGACCGGGTACTGGAAGGCGAGGAAGATGCCCTCGCGCGCCCGCTCGTCGGGCGCGAGATCGAGGAGATTGCGGCCCTCGTAAAGCACCTCGCCCGCCGTCACCTCGTAGCCGGGCTTGCCGGCCAGCACGCCCGCGAGCGTGCTCTTGCCGGAGCCGTTGGGCCCCATGATGGCGTGCACCTCGCCGGCCCTCACGGTGAGGTTCACGCCTTTGAGGATCTCCTTCCCGTCGGCGACGCGGGCGTGCAAGTTCCTGATCTCTAACATCTTCATTTCCAAATTGGCTTCGTTTCGTCGATTTTCCGTCAGCCGACGCTGCCTTCGAGGCTGACGGCGAGCAGCTTCTGCGCCTCCACCGCGAACTCCATCGGCAGCTCCTTCAGCACTTCCTTGCAGAAGCCGTTGACGATGAGCGAGAGCGCGTCCTCCTGGCTGAGGCCGCGCTGGCGGCAGTAGAACATCTGGTCGTCGCTGATCTTCGAGGTCGTCGCCTCATGCTCGACCCGCGCCGAGGGGTTGCGCACCTCGATGTAGGGCACGGTATGGGCGCCGCACTTCTTGCCGATCAGCAATGAATCGCACTGCGTGTAGTTCCGCGCGTTCTCCGCCTTGGGCTGGACGCGCACCAGGCCGCGATAGGTGTTCTGGCCGCGGCCCGCCGAGATGCCCTTGGAGATGATGGTGGAGCGCGTGTTGCGCCCGAGATGGATCATCTTGGTGCCGGTATCCGCCTGCTGCAGGTTGTTGGTGATGGCGACGGAATAGAACTCGCCGACGGAGTTGTCGCCCTCCAGCACGCAGCTCGGGTATTTCCAGGTGATCGCCGAGCCCGTCTCCACCTGGGTCCAGGAGATCTTGGCGCTGTCGCCGCGGCAGGCGCCGCGCTTGGTGACGAAGTTGTAGATGCCGCCCTTGCCCTCGGCGTCGCCGGGGTACCAGTTCTGCACCGTCGAATACTTGATCTCGGCCCTCTCCAGCGCCACCAGCTCGACCACGGCGGCATGCAGCTGGTTCTCGTCGCGCTGCGGCGCGGTGCAGCCCTCGAGATAGCTCACATAGGCGCCCTTGTCGGCGATGATGAGGGTGCGCTCGAACTGGCCCGACTTGGCGGCGTTGATGCGGAAATATGTGGAGAGCTCCATCGGGCAGCGCACGCCCGGCGGGATATAGGCGAAGGAGCCGTCGCTGAAGACGGCGGAGTTGAGCGCCGAGAAGAAGTTGTCGCCCTGCGGCACCACCGAGCCGAGATACTGCCGCACCAGGTCGGGATGCTCGCGGACGGCCTCGCCGAAGGAGCAGAAGATGATGCCGAGCTCGCCCAGCGTCTCCTTGAAGGTGGTGGCGACGGAGACGCTGTCGAAGACCGCGTCCACCGCCACGCCGGCGAGCGCCGCGCGCTCGTGCAGGGGAATGCCGAGCTTCTCGTAGGTCTTCAGCAGCTCCGGATCGACCTCGTCGAGGGATTGCGGACCGGGCTTCTGCTTCGGCGCGGAATAATACGTGGCGCCCTGGTAGTCGATCGGCGCGATGCGGAGCCGCGCCCAGTCCGGCTGCGCCATCTCGAGCCAGCGGCGGAACGCCTGCAGCCGCCAGTCGAGCAGCCACTCCGGCTCGCCCTTCTTGGCGGAGATGAAGCGCACGGTCTCCTCGCTCAGGCCTGGCGGCGCCTGCTCGCTCTCGATCTCGGTGACGAAGCCGTACTTGTAGCCCTCGCCGGTGACCGACCGGATTGTGTCGAGGTTCGTGCTCATGCGGTAACGGGATCTCCAGCTCGAAGGGCGGGACGCCGCGGCGCGCGTAACCTTTCGGCAACCATGTCGGCGAGGGTCACCGCGCCGAGGGCGGCGGCGACCGCGTTGTTGATGCGCTGCCAGTGCGGCCGGGTCGGGCAGAAATGGGTCCGCTCGCAGGTGACCGCGCGCGAGGCCGCCGAATGGGAGGTGCACTGGGTGATGCCGATGGCACCGTCGATCGCCGCCACCACCTCGGCCACCGACACCATGGAGGCGGCCCGCGCCAGGCGATAGCCGCCGGCGGCGCCGCGCGAGCCCGCCACGATCCCGGCATGGGCGAGGCTCTTTAACACCTTGGCAACCGTCGCCTGCGGCAGCAGGGTCGCGCCGGCGAGGGTGCCGGCATTCATCCGCCGCTCCGGCTCGGCGGCGAGCTCGGTGGCGACGATGACGCCGTAGTCGGCCAGCTTGCTGAGGATGATCATGGGCTTGAGGGTCGCCTGCGACAATTCGTACCAATCCGGTACTCAATAGGTCGTCAACCTAGCCGCCCGATCAAGGGCTGGCTAGGGGAAAAATCGCCGCTCGCAGCGGAATCGGCGCCTTAACAGGGAGCTAATGACCCTCACCGCGTCAGGGGAATGGATCTCTAGCGGACATGCAGATGCTCGTGAGGATGGCTCCCCAGGGAGCCATGCGCGTGCTTCTCTGAAGCGAGTTCCACCGGCACGGTCACCAGCTGACCGTGCTTCACCCCACGCTCGGCGATGACGTGGTCGGCGAAGTGACGGACGGCGCCGGCCCTTCCCTTCAGAACCGTGACCTCCATGCAGCTCGCGTGATCGAGATGCACGTGGAGGGTCGAGACGGCCATGTCGTGGTGGTCGTGAAAGCTGTGCGCGAGGCGCTTGGGCAACTGACGCGTCGCGTGATCGTAGACATAGACCAGCGCGCCGACGCAGTCGCGCTCCGGCGCCGTCTCGGCCGCCGCCTGCTGCAGCCCGGCGCGAGCAAGGTCGCGGATCGCCTCCGACCGGTTCTGGTAGCCGCGCACCGCGATGAGCCGGTCCAGCTCGGCCATCAGCGCGTCGTCGATGGTGATGGTCACCCGTTGCATGACAAAACCCCCTGGCCCAGCGCCGCAGGATGTGTATGATCTTTCAATATAAACATCATACAACCGAGCCGCGAGCGCACGATGAGAGAAAAGACCGGCCAAGCAATAGTGTCCCGCGGCCCCGCTGTCACCCGCCGGACCGTCCTGCGTGCCGCCGGCGGCGCAGCGATCGTCGCGCCCGCGGTGCTGCGCGCTCGCCCGGCCTCAGCCGCCGGCGTGCTCAACATCACTGCCTATGACGGCTTCATCCCGCCCGCCTTCAGGCAGCAGTTCGAGAAGGACACCGGCATCGAGCTGCGCGTGCGGCTCGCCTCGAGCCAGGCGCCGGAGCTCAACCTGCTGGTCGCCGAGCGCGAGCATCCCCTCAGCGACCTCTGCACCGTCACCGGCAACCGCATCCACCAGTTCGTCGAGGCGCAGGTGATCGAGCCCCTCGACGTCGGCCGGCTGCGCAACTGGAAGGCCATCAACCCGCTCTACACGGAGAGCGACTGGATCGCGGTCGAGGGCGCCACCATGGCGGTGCCGCTCCTCGTCGGCGCCGAGGTGCTGGTCTACAATACGGAGAAGGTCAAGCCCGCGCCCGACAGCTGGGAGGCGATGTTCGATCCGCGCTATCGCGGCAAGACCGCCTATGTCATCGAGGACTTCCTGCAATGCACGATGCTGCTGCAGGGCGCCGATCCCACCTTCGCCTCCTACGTCGACAAGCCGGAGGAGGCGGCGCGCGCGGTGAACGCCGCCCGCGACCTGCTGATCAAGAACAAGAGCCAGGTGCTGAAGTTCTACGAGGACGGCGCGGTGCTGCAGCAGCTGCTGATCGGTGAGGACGTCGTGCTGGCGCAGGCCTATGCCGGTACGCTCGCCAAGCTGATCCTCGCCGGCCGCCCGATCCGGCTGGTGATCCCGCGCGAGGGCAGCACCGCCTTCGTCTACAATTTCGCCGTGGTGAGGGGCGCCGCCAATCGCGACAACGCCTATCGCTTCCTCGATGCGCTGCTGGCCTACCCCGATATCGGCGCCGCGCTCAGCCGCTCGGCCGGATACACCTCGACGTTCCTTGGCGCCGAGGCCTCGCTCAACGAGCTGGAGCGCGCGACCTTCCTGCTGACGCCGGAGCAGCTCAAGCGTCTCAAATTCCTCAGCTACAAGGGGCAGAAGCTGAGCTCGGAGCTGATCGACCGCGCCGTCGCCGAGGTCGAGGCCGGCTGACCGCGGCGCCGCATTGCGGATCACGCGCGCGCTTTTCCTGCTGGGACCCGTCCTGTGGGTTGCCGGCGCCAACCTCGCGCCGCTCTTCGAGATGGCGCGGATCAGCCTGCTCGACACCTATCCGGCGGCGCCCGATCATGTGGCGCGCCACAGCCTCGACAACTACGTCGCCTTCCTGACGAGCCCGATCTATCGCGCCGCCTTCCTGCGCAGCATAAGCTTCGCCGGCCTTGCCACGCTCCTGGCGCTGCTGCTGGCTTATCCGCTGGCCTATGCGATCGCCATTGCCACGCCGGCGCGGCGGCGCCTGCGCCGCCTGCTGCTGCTGATCGCGCCGTTCTGGACCGGCGAGATCGTGCGCATCTTCGCGATCATGCTGCTGCTGAGCAATCGCGGCGCCGTCAACGGCATCCTCCGCTGGGCCGGCGTCGTCGGCGATCCCCTGCCGCTCCTCTACAATCCCTTCTCGCTCGCCTTCGGCATGGTCTACGTGGTGCTGCTGGCGATGCTGCTGCCGGTCTACGCCGCGCTCGAGAAGCTGCCGCGGGAGCTGCTCGACGCCGCCGCCGGCCTCGGCGCCGGCGCCTGGACGCGTTTTCATCGCGTGACCCTGCCGCTCACCCGCGAGGGCATCGCCGCCGGCTCGGCGCTCGTTTTCCTGATCAGCCTCGGGACCTTCGCGGTGCCCTCGATCCTCGGCGGTGCCGACACCACCCTCTTTTCCATGACCATTGGCAGTATGTTCGCCAGCAGCGCCGGCCGCTGGCCGCTCGGCGCCGCCTTCGGCCTCGTCCTGCTGGCGAGCGGGCTCGGGATCGCCGCCGCCATCGCATCGGCCGGCCGGCAGGCGGCGCCCTCCCCATGAGCCGCCGCCTGCCGGGCCTCGTCTACCGCGGCGCGGTGCTCTGCCTCTTCCTGCCCCTGGCGCTCATCGCGCTCACCAGCCTCAACCGGCAGCCGGTCGTCGGGTTCCCGATCTCGGGTCTCACGCTGGAGTGGTACGCCGCCGTCCTTGCCGATCGCGAGATCGTCCGGGCTTTCCTCCTCTCCTGCGCCGCCGCCCTCGCCTCGACCGCGCTCGCGCTGCTGGCCGGTCTCTGGACGTCGCTCGCCGTCGCGAGCCTCGCCAGCCCGCTGCTGCGCGCCGCGCTGCTCTGCGGCGCCTGCCTGCCGATGGTGACCCCCGGCATCGTCTCGGCGATCTCGCTCCGGATCTATATCCGCCTCCTTGGCATCGATCCGGGCCTCGGCGCGATCGTGCTCGGCCACGCGATCCACTCGGCGCCCTATGTCGTCATCGTCGTCGGCGCGCGGCTGCGGCTCATGCCGGCAAACCTCGCCGAGGCCGCGCGCAGCCTCGGCGCCGGCGACGTCCGGATCTTCCGCCGCGTCACCCTGCCGTGGCTACGGCCGGCGCTCGGCGCGGCGGCGGTGCTGGCCCTGCTGGAGAGCTTCGACGACTTCCTGCGCTCGTTCTTCCTCGGCGGCTACCGGCCGACGCTGCCGGTGCTGATCTACGGCCGACTGTTCGCGGGCCTCTCGCCGGAGATCGGCGCCGCGACGACGCTGGTGCTGGCGCTGACCATGGCGGTAGGCCTGTCGGCAGAGTGGCTCTTCCGCCGAGCGCGGGCGCCGAAAGACTCCTAGTGCTGCCGATTGCGTCAACTTCGTCTTGACGAATCCCACGCGATCGGGAAACGATACACATGATGGTTCCCCGTCAGGGGATCAAAAGGGAACACGGTGAGGCCGCTTTGCCGATGCCGTGGCTGCCCCCGCAACTGTAAGCGGCGAGCCCTGCGCCATTACGCCACTGGGAAACCGGGAAGGCGGCGCACGGCAAGGACCCGCGAGCCAGGAGACCTGCCATCAGCCGTGGTCACGCGCGAACACATTGGGCGGGGTGCACCGGTGGAGATCAGGAGCTGTCTCTGAGCTGAGCCGGCGTCTGGACTTTGGTTCGTGGTGACGTACCGCGTTGCCACGAGGCCATAACCATGTCCGGAGTTCTTCGAGTCGCCGTGCGCCGCTGCGCGCTCGCCCTCCTCTTTGCCGTTCCCCTCATCAGAAACGCCGAGGCCGCCGACGCAGTGGCGGCGGATACCGTCACCCTGCCGCCGGTCGTCGTCACCGCGACGCGCCTGCCGATGCCGGAAAGCGAAGTCGCCAGCAGCATCACCGTCATCACCGGCGAGGAGATCGAGCGCAAGCAGGAGCGCACGCTCTCCGACGTGCTGCAGGACGTGCCTGGACTCAACGTGGTGCAGACCGGCGGGCCCGGCGGCACCACCTCGGTCTTCATGCGCGGCACGAACGCTAATCACGTGAAGGTCTTCGTCGACGGCATCGACGCGAGCGACCCCAGCTCCTCCAACGGCACCTTCAATTTCGAGCATTTCCTCACCTCCGACATCGAGCGCGTCGAGGTGCTGCGGGGGCCGCAGAGCGGCCTCTACGGCGCCAATGCGATCGGCGGCGTCATCAACATCATCACCCGCAAGGGCTCCGGCCCGGCGCGCGTCACCGGCGCGCTCGAGGGCGGCTCCTTCGGCACCTTCAACCAGAATGCCGGCGTCAGCGGCGAGGTCTCGCGCTTCAGCTATGCCCTCGACATCGCGCATTTCCGCTCGGAGGACACGCCGGTGACGCCGTCGGACCTGGTGCCGCCAGGACGCAACGCGAAAGGCAATTCCTACGACAACAAGACCTTCGCCACCCGGATCGGCGCCGATATCGCCGACAATCTCGATGTCGGCCTCGTCGCCCGCTACATCGACACCGCGCTCCACTTCACCGGCGACGATTTCCTGGGACCGGAGACGCTAACGAGCGAGGAGGACAAGCGGCAGCTCTATACCCGCGGTAGCGGGCATCTCTCGCTCTTCGACGGCCGCTTCGATCAGACGCTGGGGCTCGCCTATACCAACTTCCGCCAACGCGATCTCGACCCGAACTTCACGCCGGCCGATCCCAGCTTCTTCCGCGGCGAGCGCGTCAAGCTGGACTGGCAGGGGAACGTGAGGGTGATCGAGGGCCAGGTCCTGACCCTGGGCGCCGAGCATCAGCTCGACGAGGTGGACAGCGACGGCCCCGTCGATGCCTCGATGACCAACGACGCGGGCTTCCTGCAGCTCCAGTCGAGCCTCGGCGGGCAGTTCTTCAACACCGCCAGCCTCCGCTTCGACGGCAACGACCGGTTCGGCAGCAAGGCGACATATCGCGTGGCGCCCGCCTTCCTGATCCCGAAGACCGACACCAAGCTCAAAGGGAGCGTCGGCACCGGCTTCAACCCGCCCACCCTCTCCGATCTCTTCCAGAGCTTTCCCGATTTCGGCTTCTTCGCCAATCCCGACCTGAAGCCGGAGACCAGCATCGGCTACGATCTGGGCTTCGAGCAGGGGCTGTTCGAGAAAGAGGTGCAGCTCGGCGTCACCTGGTTCCACAACGACATCGACAACCTCATCTCCATCAACGACACCGGCACGACGCTGGTGAACATCGGCAAGGCGGTCACCTACGGCACCGAGAGCTTCATCGCCTATAAGCCCTGGGAGACCCTCACGCTGCGCGGCGACTACACCTACACGATCGCCCAGGACGACATCCTGCATCGGCAGCTGCTGCGCCGGCCGCGCAACAAGCTGAGCCTCGATACTGCCTGGCGGGCGACCGACGACGTGACGCTCTCGGCGACCGCGCTCTATGTCGGCCCCTGGTTCGACGTGAACCGCTCGGGCTCCGAGAGCAACATCCCGGCCAACGGCTATACCACCGTGAACATCGCCGGGTCCTACGCCCTCGGCCACGGGCTCACCGCCTTCGCGCGGATCGACAACCTGCTGGACCGTCACTACCAGGACCCGCTCGGCTTCCAGCGGCCAGGGCTTGGGGTCTTCGGCGGACTGCGCTTCGCCTTCAATGCCGCCGATCTCGGCAAATAACATTAGGGGAGAACAGCCCATGACACGTGTCGTGGAGACGGACGGAGCGGCGGTGGAGATCTTTCCGCTGTCCACCGATCCCGCCGATCTCGAAGCGCTGCTGCGCGATCTCTTCGAGAACCATTGGCGCGAGATCATCTTCGGCCCACTGATCCAGGGCGCCGCCTGGGAGATCCGGGCGCCCGGCGCGCCCCGGCGTGTCGGCATGCTCGACGGCTACATGACCGTCGCCTTCGATGCCTGGCACTTCCATCTCTGCATCGGGCCGCACAAGGGCACCCGCCGCAACCCGACGCCGCCCGCTCTCGCGCGCCATCGGCGTACCGCGCGCGCCGAGCTCTATCGGCGCCTCGACCGGGACGGCGCGCCGGTCTCGTGGGGCCTGCGTCTCTTCAACGGCGAGGGCGAGCAGCAGATCACCATCCTGCTGCCGAACCCGTTCCTCGATCCCGAGACCGACAAGATCCTGAAGACACCCGACTGGTCCCGCCTCGCTCTCTGGGATCGGCTGCGCCAGCGCTGGCTCGACTTCGCCGACTCCGATCCGCAGGACCGCGCCGGCCGCGGATTCCGCCACGTCTGACCATCGCCAGCATCAACCAGCGAAGGAGCAAGATCATGCCCATCACGTCCTCGACCATTCCAAGCTCGGCTTGGCGCCAGCCGCTCTGGCTCGGCCTGCTGATCGTCGCCAGCGTCGCCTTCAGCCTCGGCTTCACCTGCGCCACGCCCTTCGCCGCTTTCGGGGCCGCCGCGGCACTGACGATGGCGCGTCGGAGGGCGCTGCTACTGTCGGCAGGGGTCTGGCTCGCCAACCAGATCGTCGGCTTCGGAGTCCTGTACTATCCCTGGACCGCGAACACGCTGGCCTGGGGATTCTTCATCGGCGTCGCGGCGATCCTGGGAACGCTGGCGGCCCGCGAGGTCGCGCTGCGTCTTCGCGCCATATCGCCGGGGGTCGCCAACGGGGCGGCCTTCATCGCCGCCTTCGCGGTCTACGAGGCGACGCTGCTGGCCGTCGCCGCTCTGCTGCTCGGCGATGTCGAGGCCTTCCGCCCTGCGATCGTCGGCCAGATCCTGGTCGTGAACCTCGCCGCTTTCCTGGGTCTGCTGGCGATCAACCGCCTGGGCGTGGCCATCGGTCTTGCCGACATCGCGCCCCGCTTTTCTCCGACCTGAAGTCGCGCCGGAGGAGCGCCTCACTCGCCGCTGACGGGAACCGGCGCCGGCTCCGCTCGCGCCAGCAGGCGGCGGCCCTCGATCGCCTGCCAGGCGAGGAGCGCGGGGACGCCGATGACGATGTCGCGGGCGCGCTTCAGCAGGGAAAGCGCCAGCGCGATCTCCGGCGTCAGGCCGAAGCCGGCGCCCAGCATGATGTAGGCCCCCTCCTGCACGCCGACCGCGTTCGGCACCGCGAAGGCGACGCTGCGGATCGCGTAGAGCAGGCTCTCCAGCACGATGACGGCGCCGATGCCGGGATCGGCGCCCATCAGGTGCAGCGCGAACCAGGCCTCGACACTGCTGGCGACCCAGCTCACGAGATGGAGGAGGCTCGCCAGCAGCAGCGCGCCGCGCCGGCGGTAGATGGCGGCGAGCTCGTCGTGGATCGGCCGGACCGCCGCCGCGGCGCCCTGGCTCCAGCTCCGGGCGACGCGCCAGAGCACGCGCTCGACCAGCCAGGAGCCGCGCTGCTGCACGGCGATGAAGCCCATCACGGCCGCGAGGCCCACCGCGATGCCGATCGCGGTCTCGCCGATGAGCGGCGTCGCCGGCCGGAGCTCCGCCAGGATGCCGAGGCCGATCGCGGTGTAACCGAGCTGCCCCAGCACCTCGAGGGTCACGTCGACGATGGTGGAGGCGATGGCGACGGCGCTGCCGAGCCCCATCAGCATCGTCGCCCGCGCCCCCATGACGAAGCCGCCGAGCTGGGAGAGCGGCAGCACCTCGGAGCCGCTGTCGCGGATGAGCCGGCCCCAGAGGAAGGCCTTGAGCGGCGCCGCCTCCGGCGCCAGCAGGTACCAGCAGAAGCCCAGGAAGGCGATGCCGGCGAGGTGATATGCCACGATGGCGAGGAAGCCGAGCCAGCCCACGGCGAAGAGCGCGCGGCCGACCTCGGCGAAGCCGAAATACCCTACCAGCACCGTGCCGACGAGGATGCCCAGGATGGCGACGGCGACGGTGAGGCGCTTCACCGGGCGGCCTCCGGCCGCCGCGACCAGAGACGCAGGCTGCGGAGCGCCACCTTGGCGAGCCCCGGCAGGAAGCTGGGCCGCAGCAGCCCCTCGTCCATCGCGCTCATGCGCCGGGCGTTCTCCCCGTAGCAGTCCTCGAGGAAGCGGCGGAAGGTGAAGCCCTCGAGGAACATGCTGGCCTGGGTCGCGGTGAAATCCTTGCCCTCGTTCTGCTCGGCGCCGCTCTTGGCGGTGGCGACCAGGCGGCGCAGCGCGCGGGTGTAGAAGCGGAGCGAGGCCAAGGCGCGGCGCCAGGCGGCGCCCCGGCCCTGGCGCACCTGGCGGTAGGCCATCCAGTTGACGAAGAAAACGATGTGCCGCGTCTCCTCGTACATCAGCGTCTCGAAGATCTTGAACATGGCGTCCGGCAGGAAGCCCGCCTCGCGGGCGATCTTGAAGACGCCGAAGCCGAGGAAGGAATCCATGCACTCGCCGAAGCCGAAATCCTTGAAGGCGGTCTCGATGTCCGCCGGCAGCGGATCGAGCGGCATCTCCTCAACCTCGATGCCGTAGCGGCGGATCATCTCGCGGATGAGCCCGGCGTGGCGCGCCTCCTCGAAGCCCTGCAGGTCGACCGCCTCGCGCAGCAGCGGATCGTCGATGGTGAGGGCGAACTTCCGCACGATGGCGCCGGCGCGCAGCTCCGTGTGCAGCACCTGCTGCCAGAACGGCACCGAGCGCAGCCGCGCCAGCGCGGCCTCGTCAAGCTCGGGCCAGGGCAGCGTCGCCGGGTCGTAGTCCTGGTAGGTCGCCTTGAAGTGGCGGCAGAACAGCTCCTTGTGCGCCTCGGAGCCGATCGCCACGGCGGGCTTCGACCTCCGCATGAAGCGGCAAGCGAGGCGCGCCAGCGTCGGCACCAGCCGCGGCCGCAGCAGGCGCGGATCGTAGCCGGCGAGCCGCCGCTCGTTCTCGGCGAGACAGATCTCCATCAGCTCCCGCGTGCTGACCTCGATGCCCACGGAGGTACTGCCGGTTACCGTGAAATTATTGTCCTGGGCGGGGCCACCAAGCGTGCGGGCGATGCTCATCCGCTCCCAGATCAGGAAGGCCCAGACGCAGATCACCCGCAATTCGAAGCGGAGGCGCCGCCACCAGGAGAGATTGCGCCGATGCCAGCCCGCCCAGTTGATGAAGAAAGTGATGTGGCGCCCCTCTTCCTGCATCACCGGCTCGAAGGTCGCCACCAGCGCCGGCGGGAAATAGCCCGAGCGCTTCGCCAGCTCGAAGAGGCCGAAGGCGAAGAAGCTGTCGATGCATTCGCTGTAGCCGGTCGTCATGAAGGCCCATTCGGCATCACGCGGCGCCGGATAATGCGGCTCCGGCGCGAGCTTGATGCCGTAGGCCTCGACCATGTTGGCGAGCACCGTCTTGTGCCGCGCCTCCTCGAAGCCGTTGAGCTCCACCGCCTGCTTCAGCAGCGGATCGCCGACCGCCGCCGCATAGGTCATCACGTTGATGCTGGCCTTGCCCTCGGTCTGCACCGCGATGTCCCAGATCGGCAGGCTGACGAGGCGATCGCGTGCATCCGCGTCGAGCTTCGGCCAGTCGATCACGGCGGGCTTATAGGGATTGAAGGTGTCGAGCAGCATGCGGCTGAAGAGCCGCAGATGCTGCTCGCTGCCGAGACGGATCGGGCCCGGGTCGGCGCCGCGCCAGAAGCGCTGTCTCTCGTCCGCCGCCACGATATCGGTAACGCTCATGCCCGTTCCTCGACCCTCGTCCCTACATCTTCATGCCCGGCATGGCGCCCGGACCCATGGCGCCCGCCTTCTCCACCGTGGCGGTGACCTGCACCGTCCCGGCCTTCTCGAAGGTGAGGTTTACCGGAAAGCTCTGCCCGGCCACCAGCGGTCCTTTCAGCTGCATCAGCATAACGTGATAGCCGCCGGGTTTCATCTCCACCGCGGCGCCGGGCTTGATCTCCAGCGGGCCCGCCGGGCGCATGCGCATGACGCCGTTCTCCGTCGTCGTGCTGTGGACATCCGCCATGCCGGCGACCGGCGTCGAGACCGCGACCAGCCGGTCGGCATCGGCGCCCTTGTTGTCGAGGGTCATATAGACGGCCGCCGTCTTGGCGCCACCGGGCGTTGCGCGCGCCCAGACGTGACCCACCTCGATGCCGCCGCCGGATTGCGCCGCAGCGCCGGCAATGACGGTAAAAACCAGCAATCCCGCAAAAGCGATCGATCTCAGCATGCCTCTCTCTCCTTCATGATGATGTCTTGGCGATGAGCTTGCGCAGTCGCTCGGCCATCTCGTCGGCCGAGGTCTCGTGGGTGAAGGAGGCGACGAAGCGCCCCTTCTCGTCCATGACGTAGACGACGGAAGTGTGGTCCATCAGGTAGCCGTCGGGCGCGTCGGCGGATTTGTAGGGCGCGTAGTAGACCCGATAGGCCTTGGCCGCCGCCGCGATCTGCTCCGGCGTGCCGGTGAGGCCGACGATGCGCGAGTCGAAGGCCCGGACATACTCGGCCAGCACCTTCCGGGTGTCGCGCGCCGGATCGATGGTGATGAAGATCGGCTGCACGCGGTCGGCGCCGGTCCCGAGCTCGGCGAGCGCGCCGGCGATCTCGTTGAGCGCGGTCGGGCAGGCGTCGGGGCAATAGGTGTAGCCGAAATAGACCAGCTCGATCTTGCCGCGATAGGTCTGGTCAGTGACCTCGCGGCCCGCGGTGTCGGTGAGGGTGAAGGGCCCGCCGATCGAGGGCATCGTCACCTGCGGAGCGGAGGTGAGCGCCTCCCGCCCCTCGGTCCACCACATCGCCGCGAAGCCGACGCCCAGCAGGCAGAGCGCCGCGGCCAGGGGCAGCGCATAGAGCCGACGAAAGGATCTCATCGCATCCCTCCTTCCCCGCCGCTCACGGCGACAGCGCCGGCGGCAGCGTGCCGAGCACGCTCACCGCCACGATCACCAGCGCGCCGAGCCCCTGCTCGAGGGCGACGTTGCGCCAGAGCGCCGTCACCGCGCCGCGCTCCTCCGGCCGCATCCGCAGCACCCGCGGCGTCAGGCGAAAGCGGTTCGACGCGGCGATCGCGATCATCAGCAGCACCAGGCTCGCCTTCGCCAGCAGCACGCGGCCGAAGGCGGTGCCGATGAGCGCGGCGAAGCCGCCGACCAGGAACCAGCTGTTGAGGCAGCCGGTCAGCACCACGGCGGCGACCGCGAGACAGCCGGCCAGGGAGTAGCGCGGCAGGATCACCGCGAGCGCCCGCAGCCAGGCGCCGCCGGCGTCGCTCCGCGCGCGGTGCAGCAGATAGGAGAGCGCCGGCAGGCTGCCGAGCCAGAGCGACGCCGCCAGCAGGTGCAAGATCTGCACGCCCACATGGGTGACGCCGGGCACCATCACCGCGTGCCCGGCCCAGGCGAGACCCGCCACCAGCCCGGTGGCGAGGGCGAGGAAAAGGACGCGGCCGCCGCCGGTCGCCGCCGGCGCGGCGGGCAGCAGCGCAGCCACCAGCAGCGCCGCGAAGCCGAGATGCCAGATCCAAGCCTTGCCGAAGGTGGTCTCCAGCAGCACCGCCCGGATCGTCTCGCCGTCGATCGCCTGCTCCCAGCCGCCGCCCATGAGCGCCGCCTCGAGGTCGAGCCAGGCGAGCGCCGAGACCAGGGCGAGGATCGCGGCGACGAGCATCAGGCCGCGCAGCCAGCGGTCGAGCTCGCCCAGCGCCGCGGCGGCATCGGCGAAGCCGCTGCCGACGCCCAGACGCAGCAGCGGCGTGCCCAGCAGGATCATCGCCGATCCGAACTGCAGCGCGCGGACGGCGATCAGCGCCGTCTCCATCGCCGCCCCTCAGGACCCCACGGAGAAGGTGAAGCTGCCCTCGGTCCGGTGGGTGTCGACGGAGATCACGCGCCAGACCACCTTGTAGCGGCCGGGCGGCAGCGCCGGCACGCTGACCTCCAGCAGCGTGCGGTTGCCGGGGTCGAGCGTCGCCTTGCCTTTCTCGACGTGCTGGCCCTGCGCGTCGAGCACGGCAATCGTGCTGAAGGCAGGCTCGACCGCCTCGGTGAACCAGATCCTCACCTCCGCCGGCGGCTGACGCACGGTGCTGCCGACGGCGGGCTGGGCGCGGTCGAGAAAGGCGTGGGCGAAGGCGCCGGGAGCGCCGGCGCAGAGCACGGCGCCGGCGACGAGCAGGGATCTCGCGAAGGATTGCATCATCACCTCCCGAACAGCGGGCCGTCGCTGATGATCGGCCGCCCGATGGAGTGCGGAAAGAGATCGTCGAGGAAGAAGTGGAGCTGCAGCACCGCGCCCACCCCGTGCCCCTGTCCCTGGCCATAGGGCAGGATCGCCTCGGCGCCGAGCTGGAAGGTCTGGCCGGCCCAGATGATGCCGGGCGCCACCACGCCGGTCGTGGCGCTGCCGGTGCCGTTGGTGAGGCCGCTGTCGGCGTTGAAGCCGCGGTTGATCGGCGTGGTCGAGGTCACCTCCACCAGCGGGATCAGCCGGTCGAAGGGCGCGGCGATGCCGACGTCCTTCACGTGATGCTGCAGGTATTCGAGGCTGTACTCGAGGGCAAAGCCGGCGTTGAAG
>Ga0335078_10008840_pt1 | contig 14971 bp, 13 predicted proteins | sample Lox_Sample_32_FD_206711 | JGI IMG/M metagenome (GOLD analysis project Ga0335078, IMG submission 206711) | Soil microbial communities from Loxahatchee National Wildlife Refuge, Florida, United States - Lox_Sample_3.2 | ecosystem: Environmental > Terrestrial > Soil > Wetlands | place: USA...
CGCGTCGCAGGCCAGGAACCTGAAGGGGCGGCCGAAGACCGCTGGACGCGATGTGGCTGGCCCGGCTGACCCAGTGGGGGGATGCTGCGGCCGTCCTTCGTGCCGCCGGCCGCGATCCGGCGGGTGCGGGACTTCACCCGGGCCCGGACCGACCGGGTCCACGAGCGGACCCGCTGCCTGCAGCGGCTGGAGAAGCTGCTCGAAGACGCCCAGGGTCAAGATCACCTCGGTAGCGTCGGACGGGCTGAAGGCCAAGTCGGTGGTGGCGATGGTGGCCGCGCTGATCGCCGGGGAACGCGACCCGCGCACGCTCGCCGACCTGGCCAGGGGGCCGCTGCGGGCCAAGAAGGACGCCCTCGCCGAGGCGCTGGACGGCATGTCCGGCTCCCGCCACGGCGTGATCGCCCAGGCGCTGCTGGACCAGGTCGCGTTCCTGGACCAGCGGATCACCCAGATGGAAGCCGGCGCGATCGAGGCGCTGGCCCAGGTGGAGGAATCGTGGGGGGTCGACGCCACCGGCGAAACCGGACCCGGCCGCGGCACCGGCCCGGACTCGCTGGTGCTGGCCGCCGCGCACCGGCTGGCCGAGATCCCCGGCATCAGCGTGTGGCTGGCCATCGTGATCATCGCCGAGATCGGCCTGACCATGTCTGTGTTCCCCACCCCGGCGCACCTGGTGTCCTGGATGGGGCTGTGCCGGTCCGCGGCCCAGTCCGGCACCCGGGCGGGCAAGGGCAAGGCCAAGAAGGGCAACAGCTACGCCCGCGCCGCCGCCGGGCAGGCCGCCATCGGCGCCGCCGGCACCGCCACCTTCCTGGGCGAGCGGTACGCCCGTATCGCCCGCCGCCGCGGCAAGGCCATCGCCCAGGCCGCCGTCGCCCGCTCCATCATGAATATCGCCTGGCACCTGCTGGCCGACCCCGCCGCCCGCTACCGCGACCTCGGCCCGGACTTCTACGCCAGCCGCATCAGCCGGGACAAGAAGATCCGCGGCCACATCCGCGGCCTGACCGCCCTTGACCTCACCGCGGAGGACATCTGCGCCGCCCTCGGCATCACCGTGGCGGACATCCCGTCAGGCGGGCACGCCGCCTAGGCACCCTAAACCCCATAACGGCCAGGCCAGGCCCCGGACCGCGAACGGAGCCGGGTCCCGTCGGCATGCCCGCCACCATGACACGCGTAACCGCAGTACCAGAACCTGGCCAGACAGCCGACGTCCGGCTGAGTTCGCTGCCGCGTATATCACTGCAGGTCAGCGCATAGCTGAGGTCGCCTGCCGCACTGCGGCTGGCATGGATTTTCTTGGTCAGGATCTCTCCACGCTGGGAGGGGAAACCCAACGCCGGGGCACCGATGGCCAATGGTGACTGTGGGGGCCGTAGAGACCTAAGGGTGCTGGCAGCGGATGAAGCGGGACTGCCAGAGGAGGCGGCTGACGGTATTCATGGCCGAGCCTTGACCGTTTCGTCCCCGTACGCGATCTTCTTGCCGGCACTCATGGGTGGCTGCCGTTTGGGAGTTGCGCTGCGGGAGCGGACGCGTTGGCAGGCTCATCGGAGGCGAGTTTGCCTGTTATCGGTTCTGGCGGTTCGACGACGGCAGGCCGGCCAGCGAACTGGTGCCCGAACAGGCGCAGCCCGCTCCAGCGGCTGTCGCCGGCGTCGCGATGAGGATCACTGCGCTGCGTGCCATTTCCCACCGTGCCCGCGGCCTGGCGCGGGCGGTGTCGCGCTGGCCGATCAGGTCGTCGCGATCCTGGCTGACAGCGGCCGTCTCGCGGCGGGACTGCCTGAGCCTCCGCCGGGCGGCGCTGCCGCGGCGGGAGGTCCGCCGCGCGCCGGCCAGCAGCAGGCTCAGCCCGGCCAGGGCGACTGCCCCGACCACGATCCCGGTCAGGAACAGCGTTGCCTGTGCCGAAAATCTCATCCATCCAGGTGGGAGGAGCTACTCGGTCTCGGCGGCCGTGAGAGATGGTTGCTCTCCCGTGGTCCGCTCGCTGCGGCATGATGATCGGCTGTGCTGCTTCGAATGGCCTATCTGGGCGTGACGAACGTGTTCGCATTGCTGCGGCTTCTTCCGTCGAGCGACCGGGACAAGGACATCGAGATCCTGGCGCTACGCCACCAGATCACGGTCCTGGAGCGGCAGCTTGGCAAGACCCGGCCGCACTTCCTGCCCAGTGACCGGGCGTTCCTGGCCGTCCTGCTGCACCGCCTCCCGAGGGACGTGCTGTGCCAGTTCCGGCTGCTGGTCCGGCCAGAGACAGTGCTGCGCTGGCACCGGGACCCGCTGGCGCGCCGCCACGCTGCCCAGTCACGCCCGAAGAGCCCAGGCCGACCGCGTACCGCCCGCTCCATCCATCGGCTGGTGCTGCGCCTGGCGCGGGAGAATCCCTGCTGGGTTACCGCCGCATCCACGGTGAACTGCTCGTCCTCGGGATCAAGGTCGCCGCCTCCACCGTGCGGGAGATCCTCCGGCAGGCCGAGATGGACCCGGCGCCCGAACGCACTACGACCACCTGGGCTGACTTCCTCCGGTGCCAGGCCGATGCTGCTCGCCTGCGACTTCTTCGAGACCGTCACCTTAACCGGCACCAGATTGTACGTGCTGGCGGTCATCGAGCACCCCACCCGCCGAATCCGCATCCTCGGCGCAACCCCTCATCCCGCCGCATCCTGGGTCACCCAGGCCGCGAAAAACCTCCTCATGGACCTTGAGCTTTCAGGTGCCCGCGCGCGGTTCCTGATCCGGGATCGCGACGGCAAGTTCCCCGGCCTGTTTGACGCCGTGCTCGAAGACGCCGAGATCAAGATCATCCTGAGCGAGGTCCAGCTGCCCAGAATGAATTCGATCATGGAACGCTGGGTGCAGACCTGCCGACACGAGCCGCTGGATCGCACGCTCATCTGGAACCAGCGTCACCTCCTGCACGCGCTGCGGGAGTTCGAGCACTTCTACAACCAGCACCGGCTCCACCGGACTCTGGCGGATGCCGCACCGCTATGCCCGCTCCCTGAACCGATTACCGATCCTGAACGGCTCGCGCACCTCGATGTCCGCAGACGGGACCGGCTCGGCGGCACCCTCCACGAATACCGGCATGCCGCCTGACCAGCACGGATGAATAATCGGCACCCACAGCGTCCAGCCGGCCTGTGCCGTTGGCACCGTTGTCCTCTTATCTGTCCTCTATCAGGCCCTGGTATGCCCGCTCGCCGACGGCGGTGCCGGACGACCAGGCGGCGCCGGTCGGCGATGTCGCGCTGGCGGGTCACGTACCCGGCGCGTAATGGCGCACGGTGGCGGCGAATCGCTGTGGGTCGGCCACGGTCAGTGTCAGGTTCGGGTGGCGGATCAGGCCGAGCGGGTCGAGACCGGGCACCGGTTCGCGCAACAGCAGGCAGACCCCGCAGGCGGTGGTGGTCCCGAAGGTCAGGCCGCGGTCGGCCAGGGACAATCGCGGGCCGATCGCCCGGTACCAGCGATACGGACCAGTGACGTGCGCCGCTTCCACGTTCGCTGGTGTCGTGCGGCACGTCCATGGCCCGTAACAGGCGACCAGGCGGTCGGCGGTGACGGTGACGTGCGCTGTGGCCGGCGTCACGCCGAGGGCGGCGAGCGGCAGCCGGAACCACGGGTCGAACGCCATCTCGAACTGCCCGGCCCCGGGGCCGACTGCCGGTGCCGCCGCGGCGACGTGCTCAGGCAGGCCGACAAGCGCCGCAGCGAGGTCGGCGGCCGTGACCGCGTCCCAGCCGCCTGAGCCACGCCAGCGCACCCGGCCGACCCGGTCCACCAGGAACAGCCAGATCGTGTCCCGGTCGCTAATGCCAAGCGGGGCCGTGACCCGCCGGACGTCGGTGTACACGGTCAGCGTGCGCCGCCGCGTCTGCTGGTCGCGGATGGCCGCCGCCATCCCGCCGTCGATGACCGGCCGGGCGGGCTGCCACTGCAACCCGATCGCTGGCAGCTCGGCGAATCGCAGCCACGGCATCGCGGCCGCCCGCTCCTCCAGCCAGGGCACCCAGGAGTCGACCAGCTCTTGCTGCTGGCGCCGGAAGGCGACAATGACGACATTCCACTCACCAGGCAGCCCCGCTGGCAGTGCCACCTCGCGCCCGTCCAGGTCACGCGCTGCCAGCTGCGGAAAGGAAAACCCGGTCAGCCCCGTCATCGTCTCATGGTATGCCGGGCTGGCCGACGGCTTCGGGCCGGCGACCTAGCCTTCGGTGATAAGTGCCCGGAACAGCTGGCCCAGGCCTCTGACTGCGCCCCTCACATTGCTCAGTATGCTGATTCAAGAACGCTCAGCATGCTCAGCAATGGTTTGGGGAGGTCTTGTGACTGTCCGGGCGTACCCAACGGCAACCGCAGGACCGGCGTCGCGCCGCCAGTGGGCGGGATTGTTCTTCATTGCCCTTGGCGTCGCGATGATTATCGTGGACGCGACGATCGTCAACGTCGCGGTGCCGCAGATCATCAAGGACCTGGGGATCACCTCCAGCGACGCGCAGTGGGTGCAGGAGGTCTACACCCTGGTCTTCGCCGCGCTGCTGCTGCTGTGGGGCCGGCTGGGCGACCGTTACGGCCGGCGGCTGCTGTTCGTCATCGGGGCGGCCGGGTTCGCCTCGGCCAGCGTGCTGGCCGCGTTCGCCCAGTCAGGACCCGAACTGATCGGCAGCCGCGTGCTGCAGGGCATCGCCGGCGCGATGATGCTGCCCACCTCGCTGTCCCTGCTCAACGCCGGTTTCCGGGGCCGTGACCGGGCCATCGCCTTCGCGGTCTGGGGGTCCACGATCGGCGGCACGGCGGCGCTCGGCCCGTTGCTCGGGGGCTGGCTGACCACGTCGTATTCGTGGCGGTGGGCTTTCGGCATCAACATCCCGCTCGGCCTGGCCGTCGTCACCGGGACCCTCCTGCTTGTGCCCGAGTCACGGGAGGCCGCGGCGTCCCGCGGCAACGACCTGGCCGGGGCGCTGCTGTCGGTTCTCGGGTTCGGCGGGATCGTCTTCGGCCTGATCGAGGGCCGCAATTACGGCTGGTGGACCCGGACCGGCCCGGTGAGCATCGCCGGGCTCGGCTGGAGGTGGCCGGTCTCGCCCGTCCCGGTGGCGTTCGCGGCGGGAGCCGCCTGCCTGGTCGCTTTCGTCGGGGTCGAACTGCGCCGGAACGCCGCGGGACGAGTCGTGCTGCTCGACCTCCGGTTGTTCTCCATCCCGTCTTTCCGCAACGGCAACATCGCGGCGGCGATCGTCAGCCTCGGCGAGTTCGGCCTGCTGTTCGCGCTGCCGCTGTGGTTCGAGAACGTCCGCGGCTACAGCGCGTTCGAGACCGGCGTCGCGCTGCTGCCGCTGGCCATCGGCAGCTTCGCCGCCAGCGGCTTCGGCGCGCAACTCGCCAGGAAAAAGGGACCGGTGTTCACGGTGCGCCTGGGCATCGCACTCGAACTGGCCGGCGTCGCCGGGATCGGCGTGGTCGTGGGACCCGGCACCGCGTGGTGGGCCACGGTCCCCGTCCTGTTCGTGTACGGGCTCGGCGTCGGGCTCGCCACGGCGCAGCTCACCGGGGTGGTACTCGCCGACGTGCCGGTGACCAGCAGCGGCCAGGGCTCGGGCACCCAGAGCACCAGCCGGCAGGTCGGCTCGGCGTTCGGCATCGCGATCCTGGGCACGGTGCTGTTCAGCACGCTGGGCGCTCAGCTGACACGCAAGCTGGCGGGCATCCCCGGGATCCCGGCCGGGCAGCGCACCGCGATCGTGACCGCCGTCAAGCAGAGCGGCGGCGCCGCGATCTCCCGCCTGGCCGCCAGCCCCCGCACGGCCGCCGTCGCGGCCGCAGCGAAAGACGCCTTCTCCCAGGCGACCCGCCTGACCGCGTTCTGCGCGGCGTTCTTCCTCGCCCTCGGGCTGCTCGCCAGCCTCTCCCTCGGGCGCGGCAGCGCCTCCGGTCAGACCCCCCGGATACCCGCACCCGACCCGCAGACAGCAGGGCCAGTGGCATAGGTTTCCGCGGCCTGCCGTGCCGATGAATCCTGCCAGTGAACGGAACGCACGGCTGGGCGCCTCGTAAACGAGCCGTCGGCTCGATTCGGGCTGCCAGGTATCCCAGATAGCGGCAGGCCCGAAACCCGCCGCAGCGGTTCGCCACTTCATATGGCTGCTGTTCGGTCTATTTCCCTGCGAGGATGTCATGTCTGGCCGACACGGAGTCCCCTGACCCCCAGCGGGGCCTGCTCACCTGATGCTTCGGGCCGGCCTTGGCTAGGCCGGCCTGGCGGGTCCGCGGCGGTCACCGCGTCCAGGTGGTCCCACAGTTCGCGGGTATCGGCAGGGGACTTTTCTCGCGTCCATGGCAGCGTGTATTCGGGCCGGACGCGCCGGTCGTGCCAGAACAGGCCGCTGCCCAGGCTCATCTGCGGCGCGGTGGCCAGCCAGACGATCGTGTCGGCGCCCTGCTCGGGTGAGAGCAGGACCGGGCGCATGATCTGGTGGAAGCCGGGGAGCGCGGCGGCGACCCCGGGGGTATCGACCCAGCCAGGGTGCATGGCGTGGAACGCGACGCCGGTTCCGGCGAACCGCCGTGCCCATTCCCTGCTCAGCGCGACCTGGGCGCGCTTGGCCCGTGCGTACGCGGTGACGCCCCGGTAGCGTGACGCGGGCAGCTGCAGGGTGCCGGGGTCGAGGCGCTGGGTGTACATCCCGCCCGAGGAGACGGTGATCACCCGGGAGGGGGCGGCGGCGAGCAGCGCGGGCATCAGCATGCGGGTCAGCAGGAACGGCGCGACCACCTGCCCCGCGATCGTCAGCTCGGTCCCGGCCGCGTCCATGCGGAATTCGGGGTGGATGGCGCCAGCGTTATGGATGAGCACGTCGAGCCGGTCATGGGCAGCGCGGAACCGGTGGGCGAAGGCCCGGACCGCAGCGAGGTCCTCCAGATCGGCCAGGCCGTAGCTGATGCTAGTGCTGCCGGACGCCGCGGCGATGCCGCGCCGGGCCCGCTCGGCCCGGCCGCGATCCCGGGCCAGGAAGTGCACCGCCGCGCCCTGCCGGGCCAGCGCGACGGCTGCCGCGTACCCGATCCCGGAGGTCGCGCCAGTGATCAGGACGACCTTCCCGGCGGCGGGAGGTATATCTTCGGCGAACTCCGGCAGCAGCCGGGACCGCACGGCCTGGCCGATCCGGGAGAAGCCCGGGATGACGCACGCCTCCAGCGCGGCGTCCACCGCAGATTCCAGGAGGGTCATGGCGTGCCCCCTGGCCGGCGTGCCGTCCCGCCCGATGGAGCCCGTGTCCCGGGCCGCGCGGTGCTGCGATGCGGCGGGCGCGCGGACAGGGCACGTGTCAGCCCGGCAGCCGCGCGTCCGGCCACGGCGCGGAACCCGGGCCGCAGGAGCGGGTCCAGTATCCGCAGCGGGCCCCGCAGCCGCACCTCGGCGTCATAGCTGACTGTCGAGCCGTCAGCGCTGCCAGTCACCTCGATCCGGTCGATGGACCGCAGCAGGCCGCTAGCGGCGCCCAGGAGTATCTCCCGGCCCGGCACCAGCCCGAGGGCCTCATAGGTCACGGGCATGCGGACCCCGAGGAACGGCACCACGAGCCGGAAACGGCTGCCGACCCGGACCGGGCCGGGATCCAGTTGCTCCCCGGCAAGCACTCCGGGGTCCCATTCCGCCGCATTGCTGAAGGTCGCCAGGTAGCCGAACGTCTCCGCAGCTGATCCGCGCGACTCCACGGTGGCGTGGTAGCGGGCCATCTCCGAACTCCTCCTCATTGCTCCTGATCGACGCGCCTGGATCGCGGCACGGCGGGCTGGCGCTGCCCGGGACCAGCCCGCCCGATCCGCGTCGGTCCTAGAACCGCAGGGCCGTCTTCGCGGTACCCAGCTCGAGTCCGGCAGAGAAAAGCCTGGTCCCCAGCGCGGCGTTGAGCGCCCTGGCTGCGACGCAGGTGAGCTTGAGGCCGATTCCCCGCGCGGTGACGAGGTGCTTGGCCGCCGCGAGCTTGGCGTGCGACAGGTCCAGGTGGAACAGCGGCACCCGCGCCTTGGGGTTGCCGTTCACGATGCCGGTCAGCTCACCGTGGGTCAGGTCGATCGTGAACCGGCTGACCTCGATCTTCTTCCCGTTATTCACGTTGCGGAACAGGATCCCGCCACCGTGATAGACGTTGCCGCCCAGCGGGCTCAGGATCACCAGGCCCCCGGTCACCGGGAAGGTGAACCGTACTGCTGGGCCGCCCTTGCCGGCCAGTACCCGTTCGCTGCCCGGCCAGGTGGCACGCGGCACGATGCCGTGCTTGATCAGGGCGGACGCGATACCGGGCGCCGTGGTGACCGCGGTCGTCCCGCCGTGCAGACGCACGCCCGCGGCGGCATGCGCCCCCGCGTCCCGTGACGTTGCCGCCGACGCCGCCGTAACCGCCGAGCCGGTCAGCACGCCCGTGATCGCCGCGACTGCCGCCAGATACCTCAACCTCCGCATGTCTGCTCCCTCCGGCCCCCATCGGTGGCTAGGTATAGAGTTTGTCTATGGTCTGTCGAGATACAGCATGACCTTTCGGGGGAACACTGTCAAATATTTGTCCAAGGATTGTATAGTGTTTCCGTGAACTCTCCCGTGGACCGCCGCCCGTTGCTGCGCATTGGCGAGCTGAGCCGGCGCCTGAGGGTCAGCGATCACGTGCTGCGGGCCTGGGAGAACCGCTACGGCCTGCTGCAGCCGGTGCGCTCCCCCGGCGGCTTCCGGTTGTACTCCGAGGCCGACGAGGCGCGGGTCCGGCAGATGCAGGCATATCTTGCCGACGGATTGTCCGCGGCCGAGGCGGCGCGAGCCGCGCTCGAAGGCGGCATGAGCCCCGATCCCGGCTGGCTCGCCGGTCCCCCCGCGGCCGCCGGGAGTGAGCCCCTGGCCGCGCTCCGGCAGGCCCTGGACGCTTTCGACGAGGCGGCCGCGCAGGCGGTCCTGGACCGGCTCATGACTGAGCTGTCCCTGCCGGCCGTCCTGCGGGATGTCGTGCTGCCCTACCTCGCTGACCTCGGCGAGCGGTGGCAGCGCGGGACGGCCAGCATCGCAATGGAGCACTTCGCCAGCAACCTCATCCGTGGCCGGCTCGCGGGGCTGGTCCGGGGCTGGGGAAGCGGGCACGGGCCGCAGGCTCTGCTCGCCTGCCCGCCCGGCGAGCTGCATGACATGGCGCTCATGGTTCTCGGCATCATGCTCAACCGCAGCGGATGGCGGATCGGCTACCTGGGGGCCAGCACCCCGGTCGAGGAACTGGCGCGCGCCGCCGGCACATCGCCGCCCGACCTGATCGTCCTCGCCGCCACCGTCCCGGAGAACCTCGAGCCGCTGCGATCTGAGCTCGCCTCACTTGCCGGCCGCGTCCCGCTTGCCCTCGCCGGAGGCGGCGCCACAGCGCAGATCGCCAGCGCGGTGGGCGCCCGGCTGATGACGCGCGACCCGGTGACCGAGGCCGAGCAGACCAGGTGGCCACGGTGAAAGCGCTCGTGACGCCGCATGGCCAGGACGTCAGCCAGTTGAGCGCCAGGGCTGTCCCGGACGATTGCCGGTGTTCAGGGCCGCCGACGGTTCCTGCCGCGATGCGGCGGGAGGTTCCCTGCGGGCTGGCCTGCCGGTCATTGTCCTCGGGGCCGGATCTTCAGCGCGGGCCGGTGGCGGGGTCTGCGGATGGTGCGGCCAGGCTGTCGGGCACGCTCTCGCCGCGGGCGGCGAGCAGGCCGGCGATGAGCTCGATGAGCTGGCGCCGGAATACCCCGGGGTCGTCCAGTCGGGCGGTGACGATGGTATTGGCGACGTCGGCGTCTATCGCGCTCCGGTATGCCCGCTCGCCGGCCGGCGTGCGCCGTACGACCAGGCGGCGCCGATCGGCGATGTCGCGTTCCCGGGTCACGTACCCGGCCCGCTCGAGCCGGTCGAGGACCTTGCTCATCGTCTGCTCCTCGACCATGCTCGCGGCCGCGAGCTCGCGCTGCGCGCGGGGCCCGGACCGCAGCGCGTGCAGGGCCAGCAGCCCGGCATGGGTCATGTCCCGGCTGGCAAGCCAGCCGTTCCATTCTTGCTCCACCAGCCGCGCCGCCATCGAAAGCAGACGGCCGAGGGACCACTCAGCCGCACCGTCGGTGCCAGGGTCGGAGGTGTTCATTACCATCGCAGCGTACGCCGAGCCGACGCGCCACCGGCATCCGGCCGATCGCCTCGCCGGGGTCTTCACGAGAAGGCGATGCCGACGGGCAACCCAGCCGAAGCTAAGTATGCTGAGTACCTATGCTGGTCATGCGGACATGGCTCCATTTCGTACCTGCCATCCGGCCGCAAGTCCCTCTGAGCAGCAGAAACAGCGAATGAACAGATTTCCTGAGGTTATACGTGATAGCACGGCCGGGAAGGGCTGGAGATGGTGATCCCGGTCCGGCGCCGGGATAACGCGCCTTACTGGCACGCGCTCATGCAGGAACTGCTGACGAACCTGCCAGTTGCGGCGGCTTACCTGGACGGACCTGACCTGATCGTCGACGTCGCCAATGATGCCTGGTGCCGGCTGACCGGCGACCGTGTCGTAGCCGGCCTGCCGCTGCGCCAGGCGCTGCCGGAACTGGCCGACCAGGGGTGGCTCGATCAGCTCGGACGGATCATGGAGACCGGGGAACCCGCCCAGGCCCGGATCTGGGTTCAGCGGCGCGGTGCGCAAGCAGGACAACTGTTCGCCGACTTCGCCGGCCGGCCGGTGTGTGATGTCGGCGGAACCGTCGCCGGGGTGCTGCTCTATGCCGCCGATGTGACCGCCCGTGCCCGGGACCAGAAGCGGCTGGAAGCGCTGACCGGGGACCTTGCCCTGTCGGAGGAGCGGTACCGGACACTGTTCGAGACCATGCCGCAGGGTGTCGTCCACTACGACGCCGACGGCTCCGTCATCGGGGTGAACCCGGCAGCCAGCGAGATCCTGGGCATGGACCTGGCCGCGGTGAAATCCTGGCCCGTTATCCCTGAAGGGCAGGCGGTCCGCGAGGACGGCTCACCGTTCCCGCCGCAGGACCTGCCGGTCCGCGTGGCGCTGCGGACCGGCGAGATCGTCACCGACGTGGTGGCCGGCGTCCGGCACGGACGGACCGGCGAGCTGCGCTGGGTGCGGATCACCGCCGTCCCCGACGCGCGGGATGAGCAAGGCCGGCCCAGCCGGGCCTACGCGATCTTCACCGACCTCACCGAGCAGCGGCGGACCGAGACGGCGCTGCGGCACAGCACCGCCCTGCTGGGCCGGCTCCGGGAGGCCAACGTGCTCGGCGTGGTGGTCGTCGGCGAGCACCGGGTCTACGAGGCGAACGACGCCTACCTCGACATCATCGGCTACAGCCGCGACGACCTCGAGGCCGGCCGCATCGCCTGGCGGAAGATAACTCCCCCGGAATGGGCCGGCGCCGAGGACAAGGCCATTGAGCAATTGCGGCAGGCCGGAGCGTGCCAGCCGTTCGAGAAGGAGTACGTGCACAAGGACGGGCACCGGGTGCCGGTCCTCATCGGAGCGGCAGCAATCAGCCGGCACCCGCTTCGATGGACGTCTTTCGTGATCGACTTGACCGCCCGGCAGCGCGCCGAGCGGGAACGCGCCGCCCTGCTGGCGAGGGCACGCGCCAATCGCGCCGAGGCGGACAGCGCACGGGAGCGGCTGGCTTTCCTGATGCGCGCCGGAGCGCTGGTCGCCGCCACCCGGGACCGGGATGAACTAATGGACCAGGTTGCCTGCCTGGTGGTCCCGGCCCTGGCCGATTACTGCGTGGTGTTCTTGCCAGCCGCTGACGGGATGCTGCGCGCCAGTTCGCTCAGCCACTGCAATCGCGCTCGCGCCAAGGTGCTGGCCACCCTGCGCGAGCATCCGATTTCGCCGGCTGGCCCGCTGATCCTCCAGCGCGCCTACACCACCGGCACCACCCAGCTCTCACGCGACGTCGCCGCCGAGATGGCTGCCTGGGCTAGTGCCGAGCCTGATGCGATCGGCGTAGTGAAGCTCATGCGCCCGCGCAGCGCGATCGCCACCCCGTTGCTGGGCCCCCATGGCCCGTTCGGTGTCATCGTCCTCGGCCGCGGCGCCAGACGTCCCCGGTTCACCGAGACCGACGTCCCGGTGGTCGAGGAGCTTGGCCGTCGGCTGGCGGTGGGGCTGGCCAACGCCGACACCTTCGCCCGCGAGCATGCCATCGCCGAAACCCTGCAACGCTCCCTGCTACCCGATGCCCTGCCGCAGGTCCCGGCACTGGACCTCGCGGTTCGCTACCTGCCCGCCACCGACGGGGCCGATGTCGGCGGCGACTGGTACGACGCCTTCCCCGTACAGGATGGCCGGATCGGCCTGGTCACCGGTGATGTGGCTGGTCACAGCATCGCCTCGGCGTCGATCATGGGCCAGGTGCGCAGCCTGCTCCGCGGCTATGCGATCGATGACCCCGACCCGGGCCGCGTGCTGGAGCGGGCCAACACCGCCCTGACCCATCTCCTGCCCGACATGCTGGCCAGCGTCGTCTACGCGGTGCTCGACCCGGCCACCGGTGACCTCAGCTACGCCAACGCCGGGCATCCCCCGCCGCTTGTCACCACCGGCACCGGGCACGCCGAGTACCTCGACGACACCGCTGGCACCATGCTGGGCGCGTGCACCGCCACCAGCTTCACGACCGGCCACCGCCTGCTCCGACCAGGCGCACGGCTGCTCTTGTACACCGACGGGCTCATCGAAAACCGGCACCGGGATATCTCCGACGGCCTCGCAATACTGGCGGAGACGCTGCGGCGCTCCGGGCCAAGCTCAGCCGGGCAGACATGCGCCGACGTGCACGCGGCGCTCCTGGGTACCGCGCCTCGCGACGACGACGTATGCCTCCTGATAGCCCGGCTCACTGGTGCGCGCGGTGGACGGAACCCCAGCATGGCCCGGCTCGGCCAGCAGCTGGACATGCCGGTCATAGCCGATGAGAGCCTGCGCAGCTAACACGACGCGGGGCGACCAGGCCAGGCCCGTTCGGGAAATATTTTCTCGCTGAAAATCACCAAATCGGACGGGTCCACCGTTGCGCAGCTCATCGCGGCGGAGGCGTCCGCGACCGGGATCCGCTGCCACGGCGGGCCTGGTCCTGGCATCACCCTGGACGAGGACAAGGTCCGCCGTCCCGCCCGCACCTCAACCAGCCATGACAGGAGCATCCCATGTTGCGTCCGGCTCCGTCTGCCATGGTTTGAGGGCGTTGTCACTGACACGAAATTGGGTCCTTTGCGGGCGCACGGTGAGAGCTGCTCCCACGCGCCGATCCCGGCGGTGCGGGCCAGACGGCGTACCAGCTCCCACAGATGGCCCTGGCGGAGCCGGCCGCCGGTAGAGGTGGCCAGCAGCGGTCCGGTCAGCTGCCGCCAGTCCGTCACCCCGGACCGCTGCGCCCGGTCGGCTAGGTAGGCCTCCAGGGCGGCCACCGTGGCGGGGGTGAGCGGGATCTTCGCCTTCCGGGCGCCCTTGCGGACCACGCGCAGCACCCGGTGGCCGGAATTTTCGCCGAGGTCAGCGATGTCGACGGCGCAGGCCTCATCGACGCGCAGGGCGTTGTGCAGCAGCAGCCGCACCACCGCCGCGGTGCGCAGCGCCTGGGCGCCGGTGTCGGCGTCGGCGGCGGTGAGCAGGGCGCGAGCCTGGTCCCGGTCCAGACCGACGGTGGCCGTGTAGTCCGGATCCACCACCGGTCGGGCCACGCCATCAGTGGGGACCCGGCCGGTCAGGTCGTGGGCCGCGCAGTACCGGTAGAACGAGGACAGCGCCGACAGGCGGCGCCGCACGCTGGACGCCGCCGCGCCCGTGTCGAGCCAGCTGGCGGCCCACAGGTCCACGTGCACCCGGCCGGCCGCCAGCACATCAGTCTCCCGGTCGGCCAGCCACCCGAGCCAGGCCGCCACGTCCCCGGCGTAGGCGCGGCGGGTCCGCGCCGACCGCAGCGCCGTCAGCCACGCCGCCACCAGCACCTGATCCCGCTCCTCCAGCCCGCCGATCACGGGAAGCTCGGCCCGGATCCGGCCGGTCAGCTCGGCCGCCACCGCCGTCGGGCCCGCGGCGGCCGCGGGCAGTAGTTCAAGATCGCCTGGCATGGCCTGGATGGTAGCGGCGGGGGCTGTCATTGGCGGACTAAGCAACAGTCGGCGGGTTCCTGAGTGTGCCCGTGGCAGCCTGCCGGGCGGATCGGGCCTGGACCAGGGCCTGCGGAGTTGGTCGGCTTCCTGCGTGTCGTTCTGATCTTTCCTCAGTTTCCGTGGGATGATCTCGCCTGAGATGATGTTTCACCGTTCTTGGTGAAGTTGAGGAGGCGCGGGTTGGCTCTGGCCTTGGTACGCGACCTGCGTGATAACCGGGCGCCTGTGAGCGAGGAGGATCTGGCTGACTTCGAGACCGACGCGCTGGCCGGGTTTGTGCTGGCGCGCGCCTCGGCGGGGCTGGCCGACAGCACGATCCGCAACGACACCGGCCACCTGGAGCTGATCCGGGACTGGTTCGGCCGACCGCTGTGGGAGATGTAGCCCGGCGACGCCGATGCCTACTTCGGCAAGGTGCTGCGGGATGCCAGGCCGTCGACGCGCACCGGCCGGGCGGCCGCACTGACGGTGTACTTCCAGTTCCTGGAGCTGCGGCACAAGATCGAGTTGCATAACTTGACCGGGCGGGTGATCGAGTGCCCACTGGATGAGATGAACCGGCCGCGCGCTTCGGCCGATCCGCAGCTGCGCGTGCCGCCGGCTGAAGAGGAGATCGAGCAGCTGTTTGCCGGGTGGCGTGAAGAGCTGGCTTCTTGCCGCAAGTTCGCCCCGGCCGCCCGCAACTACGCGGTCGCCCGGCTGGCGGCCGACGTGGGCCTGCGGGTCAACGAGGCCCGGATGCTGGATCTGGACGACGTGCGGTGGGAGCTGGGCCGGTTCGGCAAGCTG
>Ga0335078_10008841_pt1 | contig 14971 bp, 13 predicted proteins | sample Lox_Sample_32_FD_206711 | JGI IMG/M metagenome (GOLD analysis project Ga0335078, IMG submission 206711) | Soil microbial communities from Loxahatchee National Wildlife Refuge, Florida, United States - Lox_Sample_3.2 | ecosystem: Environmental > Terrestrial > Soil > Wetlands | place: USA...
CCGCTAGGAGCGGGCGGCGGCTTCGGTTAGGGCGCGGGTGGTCAGGACGCGGGCCAGGTGCTCGCGGTACTCGCGGGTGGCGCGGATGTCGGCTGCGGCGCTGGTGCCCTCGGCGGCGTGCGCGGCGGCGTCGGCGGGCGAGGCGCCGTCGGCCAGCGCGGCCTCCACCGCGGCGGCGCGCAGCGGGGTACTGCCCATGTTGACGAGCGAGACATGCCCGCCCTGGACGGCGACGCCGACGATGGCCCAGTCGATCGCGCGCTGGGTGAACTTCTGGAAAGCCCAGCCACGAGCGCCGGCGGCGGGCTTGGGCACGCGGATCTCGGTGAGCAGTTCGCCGGGCTCAAGCGTGGTCTCGAACAGGCCCTGGAAGAACTCCCCGATCGGGATCTCGCGCGAGCCGGCGGCGCCGCGCGCGACTAGCGTGGCGTCTAGCGCCAGCAGCACCGCGGGCAGGTCGGAGGCGGGGTCGGCGTGCGCGACAGAGCCGCCGATAGTGCCGCGGTGCCGGATCTGCGGATCGCCGACCTGCCCGGCCGCGTGCGCGAGCAGCGGCAGGTCACGGCCTAGCAGCTCGGAGTGCTGCACGTCGTGGTGCCTGGTCAGCGCGCCGATCGCGACGTGGGAGCCCTGGTCGGTGATGTAGGAGAGCTCGCGCAGGCCGGTGAGGTCGATGATCACCTCGGGGGCGGCCAGCCGCAGTTTCATGAGCGGCAGCAGCGAGTGTCCGCCGGCCAGGTACTTCGCGTCCTCGCCGTACTCCGTGGCGAGGTCGAAGGCCTCCTCGGCCGAGCCTGCCCGCTTATAGCTGAACGACGACGGGATCACGCCGCCCCCTCCTCAGCCGCGGCTAGCGCCGCCCTGACGATGTTGTGGTAGCCGGTGCACCGGCATAGGTTTCCTTCCAGGCCGGTCCGCACCTGTTCCTCGGTGGGGTGCGGGTTCTCCCGCAGCAGCGACACGATCGCCATCACCATGCCAGGGGTGCAGAAACCGCACTGCAGGCCGTGCTGCTCGTGGAACGCGCGCTGCACTGGGTGCATCACGCCGTCGACCGCGAGGCCCTCGACGGTGGTGATCTCATGGCCAGCGGCCTGGGCGGCGAGCACCGTGCAGGACTTCACCGACTCGCCGTCGAGTAGCACGGTGCAGGCCCCGCAGGAGGTGGTGTCGCAGCCGATGTTGGTCGCGGTCAGGTCCGCCACGTCCCTGATGAGGTGCACGAGGAGCATGCGGTCCTCGACGTCCGCGGTGATCTCCTTTCCGTTGACCGTCAAGTCGACCTTCACTGGTTACCTGCCTTCCGAGCCTCGTTGATCGCTGTCCATACTCGCTGTGGGGTGGCCGGCATGTCGATGTGCCGGATCCCCAGGTGGGATACGGCGTCGATGACCGCGTTCTGGATGGCGGGGGTCGAGCCGATCGTCCCGGCCTCGCCGATGCCCTTCGCCCCCAGCGGATTCAGGTCGGTCGGCGTCTCGCTGGCGGCCAGCTCGAAGCTGGGCAGGTCGGGTGCTGAGATGGCGGCGTAGTCGGCCAGGGTGGAGGTCAGCGGGTTGCCGTCCGCGTCGTAGAGCACCTCCTCGAATAGGGCCTGCGCCGCGCCCTGGGCGATCCCGCCGTGCCGCTGGCCCTCGGCAAGCACCGGGTTCAGCACCGGGCCCGCGTCGTCCACGGTCACGTGCCGCAGCATCGTCACCTGGCCGGTCTCGGTGTCGACCTCGACCACAGAGACGTGGGCGCCGAACGGGAACGTGGGCCGGTCGGCGGCGAAGCTCACGTCTGCGATCAGGCTGCCGCCGCTGGTGTGACCGGCCACCTGAGCCCAGGACAGCGCGGTGTCGGGGTCACCGCGGACCTGCCATAGCCCGGTGGCGGTGTCGAGCACCACGTCGGCATCGGCGGCCTCGAGCATCGCGGCGGCCTGGTGACGGGCCTCGTCCTTGACCTCGAGCGCGGCCTTGTGCACGGCCGACCCGCCGAGCTGCAGCGACCGCGAGCCGTACGTCCCGACGCCCACCGGGATCAGGTCGGTGTCGCCGTGGATGACCGTGACCTGGTCCATCGGGATGCCGAGCTCGTCCTGCACGAGCATGGCCCAGGCCGTGTGATGTCCTTGGCCGTGCGCCGAACTGCCGGTGTAGACGACGGCGGTGCCGTCGTCCTTCACCTCGATCTTGGCCGTCTCGCCAGCCCCGGCGTCGGCCGCGGTGATCTCCACGTAGGCGGACACGCCGATGCCGAGCTGCCTTACGTCGCCGCTGGCCCGCCTGCGCTGCTGTGCCTCGCGGAGCTTGTCGTAGCCCGCGGCGGCCAGCACCTTGTCCAGCGCCTCCTCATACCGCCCGGAGTCGTAGAGGGCGCCCGTCTTGGTCTGGAACGGGAACTTGTCGGGGGCCACCAAGTTGCGCCGCCGGACCTCGGCCGGGTCCATGCCGATCTCGGCGGCGAACAGGTCGACCGCGCGCTCTATAGCCGCGGTCGCCTCGGGCCGTCCGGCGCCCCGGTAGGCGCTGATCGGGGTGGCGTTGCTGACCGCCTGCCGGAATCCGGTCTGCACCTCGGGGATGTCGTAGACACCGGGGGCCATCAGGCAGGTCAGGAAGGGCAGGAGCAGGCCGATGCGCCCGTAGGCGCCGGCGTCCTGGATGACGTCGATACGGTAGGCCAGGATGCGGCCATCGCGGTTCCCGCCGATCTTGATGCGCTGGAGCTGGGCGCGGCCCTGGGTCATGCCGACCAGGTTCTCGCTGCGCGTCTCGGCCCAGCGCAGCGCACGGCCGGTCTTGCGGGCGGCCCAGGCCACGACGATCGCGTCGCGGTCGATGCCGACCTTGGCCCCGAACCCGCCGCCCACGTCGGGCACGATGACGCGGATCTGACCCGGGTCCATGCCCAGCACGCCGGCCACGATGAACCGGCACAGCTGCGCGTTCTGTGAGCTGTGCCAGACGGTCAGCTTGCCGTCGGTGAAGCTGGCCGCGGTGGCGCGGCCTTCCATCGGCATGCAGGCGACCCGCTGGTTGACGATGTCCTGCTCGACGACCACCTCGCACGCGTCGAACGGGGCGTCGTCGGCGGGCACCGGGTGGGTGGCCATCACGTTGGTCCCCGCCGCGGGGAACAGCAGCGTCTCGTCGGCCACCGCCGCGGCCGGGCCGATCACGGCGGGCAGCGGATCGTAGTCCACGCTGACCAGGTCGGCAGCGTCCTCGCCCTGGTAGCGGCTGTCGGTGATGACCACAGCGACCGGCTCGCCCACGTACCGGACGGTGTCTACCGCAAGCAACGGCTCCTGCCACACGCCGCCGATCGGCGCCGGTGCCTCGCTCGGCCCTTCACCGGAGTCGGGCGGCGGCGGGGCTAGGTCGTCCATGTCACCGGCGGTCAGCACGGCGATCACGCCCGGCTCGCTCAGCGCCTCGCTGGCGTCGATGCCGGCGATGCGCGCGTGGGCCACCGGGCTGCGCACGAAAGTCAGGCGCGCCGCGGCGGACAGTTCCGGCGTCCGGACGTCATCCACGTAGACCCCGCCCGCGGTCAGCAACCGCGGGTCCTCCGTCCGGATGACCCGGGTGCCCATGATGCTCATGTGACCCCTCCATAGTTGCCGACCCGCCGGCCGCTTAGCCGCGAAGTTACACCTGAGCGGCTCGCGGGACCACGGTCAGCCCGGCAAAAGCCGCTCCCGGCCATTATGACCGAGGCACAAAGGCAGCCGGCCGCGGGCCTGCTCACCCGCTCTAGGTTGCCGCCAGAAATGGCGTTAGCGTCCATACCATGCTAGATGCCGCGGCCTGGACCGCCCGCTTGTCTTCATGAGCGGCCGGGTCACCCCCCGAGCCGGTTTCTAGCCAGCACCCGCGGATGGTCCCGCCAGGCGGGTCTCGTCGGAGAAGCGCTCGGCCTGCGTCCCTTCATCGGTCACGGCACCAGGTTCGCGGTCGATGAGAAGATGCCAGCGTAGCCTCATGCCGAGGAGGATCACGCTGAACGCCGCTGCTGGCGAGACGGTTTCCGTGCTGGCACTCCTCGCCGTGCTCGCGTGGGCGGTGATCAGGCCGCGCGGCTGGCCTGAGGCGGTTATGGCGGTGCCCGCCGCGGGCTGCCTGATCGCGATCGGCGCGATCTCGGGCAGCGGCGCCACCGACCAGGCCAGGCGGATCGGGCCGGTCATCGGCTTCCTGGCCGCGATCCTGGTGCTCGCGCATCTGTGCGATGACGCCGGCCTGTTCCGTGCCTGCGGCAGGTGGATGGCGCGCGGCAGCGCAGGCCGCCCGCGGCGGCTGCTCGCGCTGGTGTTCGTCATCGCCTCGGTCACGACGGCTGTGCTGAGCCTGGACGCCACCGTCGTCCTGCTCACCCCGGTCGTGTTCGCCACCGCGGCCAGGCTGGACCTGCGGGCCAGGCCGCACGTGTACGCGTGCACGCACCTGGCGAACTCCGCGTCGCTGCTGCTGCCCGTCTCCAACCTCACCAACCTGCTCGCGTTCGCCGCCAGCGGGCTGGCCTTCCCGCGCTTCGCGGCGGTGATGGCCCTGCCCTGGCTGGCTGCGATCGGCGTCGAGTACGCGGTGTTCGGCCGGTTCTTCGCCGCCGACCTCGCGGTCGGCGCGGCAGACCCGGAGCGGGAACAGGACCCTGGTGAGGGCGTTCCTGTCTTCACCATCGTGGTGGTCGCCGTCACGCTGGCCGGGTTCGTGGTCGCGTCGGCCGCCGGGGTGAGTCCGGCGTGGGCAGCGTTCGGCGGCGCCGCGGTGCTGGCGGTGCGCGCGCTGGCCCGGCGCCGGGCCGGTCCAGTGGACCTGGTGCGCGCCGCCGACCCGCCGTTTCTGCTGTTCGTGCTAGGCCTCGCGATCGTGGTCGCGGCGGTGGTCGGCAACGGGCTCGGCTCGGCGCTCCGGCCGCTGCTGCCCTCGGGCGCGTCGCTGCCCGCGCTGCTCGCGATCGCCGCGCTGGCCGCGGTGCTTGCCAATGTCGCGAACAACCTGCCGGCGGTCCTGGTGCTCGCGCCGCTGGCCGCGCCGTCCGGCGCCGGTGCCGTCCTCGCCGTGCTGATCGGCGTCAACATCGGGCCGAACCTCACTTATACCGGCTCACTGGCGACGCTGTTGTGGCGCCGCAGCCTGCACCGCCACGGGTCGGCGCCGGATCTCGGGGAATTCACCAGGCTGGGACTGCTTACCGTGCCGGCCGGTCTCGTCATCGCGGTGCTTGCCCTGTGGGCGGCGCTGCACGTCAGGTAGGAGGCGCGATTCGCGGTGACCGGGAGTGATACCACGGCTCGTTCTGTCTATATCTGGGTGTCTGAGGGGAGCTGGCGGGCCAGCGTGGACGCGGCGCTCAGCCTGGCTCCGGCGGGCGCCGCGTTCACCTTGCTGCACGTCACGTCGGACGCGGCGCCGGACGCCGCGCACGGCGCATACCTGGGGCTGTTCGGCCGCGGCGGGCACGACCCCGGCGTCAGGCTGGAGCGGCTCGCCGCCGCGTCGGCCGGCCAGCTGCTCGACGCGGCCGCCCGAAGGCTGGGCCGGCCGTGCGAGCGGCTGGAGGTCCATGGCCATACCGAACGCGCCGTGGTGGCCGCCTCGGCCGAGGCGGACCTGCTGGTCATGGCGAGGGACGGCGACCGGAGCAGGCTCGGCCCTAAGAGCCTGGGCAAGGCCGCCAGGTTCGTCGTCGACCACGCGGCGTGCCCGGTGCTGCTCGTCTGGCCCGAGCCTGCACCGGATGTGCGCACGATGCCGCCGCCCCCGCCGCCCCCGCCTCATTCTCCTCATACGCCTCATCCGCCTGGACCACGCCATTGAGTCAACCTCAGGTTGACGATGGAAGGTTCGTCAACCTATAGTTGACTCATGGAACGAATGCCCGTACGGCTCGATGAACTCATCGGCTACGTGAGAAGTCAGGAAGGCACGGCGCTTGACCATGTGTCGTCGGCCGTGCGGATCTCCGAGCATCTCGGCGAGCTCGCCGATCATCTGATCGGCCACTTCGTCGACCAGGCCCGCAGGTCGGGCGCATCCTGGACGGAGATCGGCCAGTCCATGGGCGTTACCAAGCAGGCCGCGCAGAAGCGCTTCGTGCCGAAGGCGGGCGACTGGCAGAGCCTGGTCGAGGAGGCATTCCGCGAGCACCCGTTCTCCCGGTTTACCGACCGCGCCAGGCGGGCGGTCCAGGCCGCTCAGACCGCGGCACGCGAACACCGGCACGACTTCATCGGCACCGAGCACCTCGCGCTCGGCATGCTCACCGAGCCGGACGGCCTAGCGGTCAAGGCCGTCGAGGCGCTGGGCGTTACCCGGGAGCAGGCCCGCGAGGCGCTGATCGCGGCCCTGCTGCCGGCCACGGCCGAGGAACCGACGGAGGGCCGCAGGCCGCTCACGCCGCTGGCCAGGAAGGTATTCGACCTCGCGGTCCGCAAGGCGCTCATGCTCGGGCACAACTACATCGGCACCGAGCATCTCCTGCTCGGCCTCGTTGAGGAAGACGAGGGTATCGGCGGCAGGACGCTGACCGAGTTGGGCGTCACCAGCCAGCGGGCCGAGCAGTGGCTGGTGCCCGAGCTTGACCGCCTGCTTACCGACAAGAACCGGCTGGCGGGCGGAGCGGGTTAGCGGGCGGAGCGTGCTGACTGCGGGCGGCGGCGGGCGGCCGCGTCGGCGAGCGCAGGGGACTGCCAGCCTGCGTCGGCGGGATTCAGGGTCACGCCGGGCGGCACGATCGTGTCGATGCGGTCGAGCACGTCGTCATCGAGGCCAAGGGTCGCGCCGGCCAGCAGGTCTGTGAGCTGGTCCATCGTGCGCGGGCCGATGATCGCCGCCGTCACCGCCGGGTTCCCGGTCACGAACGCGAGCGCCAGGTGGGTGAGCGAGCAGCCGGTGTCGGCCGCGAGCTTGATCAGTTCCTCGACCACGGTGAGCTTGGTCTGGTTCTCAGGCACCGACGGGTCGAAGCGCAGCGGCAGCCGCTGTGCGCGGTTGCTCGTCATGGGTATGCCGGTCTCCCGCCGGATCCGGCCCGTCAGCCAGCCGCCTGCTAGCGGGCTCCACGCAAGGACGCCCATGCCGTACTTCTGGCAGGTCGGCAGGACGCTGCCCTCGATGCCGCGGACGAGGATCGAGTAGGGCGGCTGCTCGCAGCGGAATCGCATGTGGCCGCGGCTCTGCGCGACCCACTGCGCCTCCACGATCTGCTCGGCGGGGAACGTGGAGGAGCCGATCGCGCGCACCTTGCCGCTATGCACCAGGTCTGACAGCGCGGACAGGGTCTCATCGATGTCGGTGTGCGGATCCGGGCGGTGCACCTGGTACAGGTCGATGTAGTCGGTCCGCAGCCGCCGCAGGCTGTTCTCCGCCTCGCGGACGAGCCAGCGGCGCGAGTTGCCGCCGGAGTTGACGTCCTCGCCCATCCGCATGTTCGCCTTGGTGGCGAGCACCACGTCGTCGCGCCGCCCGGCCAGGGCCTCGCCGACGATCTCCTCTGACTCCCCGCCCGAGTAGACGTCCGCGGTGTCGATGAAGTTGATGCCGGCGTCGAGCGCTGCGTGAATGATCCGGATGCTGTCCTCGTGGTCGGAATTGCCCCAGGCGCCGAACATCATCGCGCCGAGGCAGTACGAGCTGACCTTGATCCCGGTGCCGCCGAGCGTCCGCATCCGCATTCCCGTTGCCCTTCCGTCGCGCCGACCCTCCGGTTCCCTATCGTAACCACCCTTGCAGTTGCCAATAGCACGTATATAGTTGACTTAGGCAAGTTATCTGGGAAGGGACGGCATGAGCGAACTGATGTCCGACGACCCGGTGCTCGCGGATGGGGCCGAGGTGGCGGCGGTGCGGGAGTTCAACCGGTTCTACACGAACGTGATCGGGCTGCTGCGGGGCAAGTACCTGGGCACGCCCTACTCGCTGACCGAGGCGAGGCTGCTGTTCGAACTGGCGCAGCGGGACGCCAGCGAGGTGACGGACCTGCGCCGCGTGGTCGACATCGACGCCGGGTACCTGAGCCGCATCCTGGCCAGGTTCGAGGCCGACGGCCTGATCTGGCGGCAGCGCTCGACGGCCGACGCGCGCCGGCAGGTCATCCGGCTGACCGAGGCCGGACGCTCGGTCATCGCGGGCCTTGACGTGCGGTCCGCCGCGCAGACCAGCGAGATGCTTGCCGACGTGCGACCCGAGGACCGCCGCCGGATGCTCGACGGCATGCGGGCGATTACCGAGGTGCTCACCGAGGCGCCGCAGCCGCGCGGTTACCTGCTGCGTGCCCCGCAGCCCGGCGACATGGGCTGGGTGGTGCAGCGTAACGCGGCGCTGTACGCGGAGGAGTTCGGCTGGGACTCCTCATACGAGGCGCTCGTGGCCAGGATCGTCGCGGACTACGTCAACACCAGGGACCCGGAGACGGAGCCGGAAAGGGAGAGAGCCTGGATCGCCGAGGTCGACGGCGGGCCGGCCGGCTGCGTGTTCTGCGTCCGTGCGGACGAGCAGACCGCGCGGCTGCGGCTGCTGCTCGTCGAGCCGTGGGCCAGGGGCCTGGGGATCGGCGCCCGGCTGGTGCAGGAGGTGCTCCGGTTCGCCCGCTGCGCCGGGTACACGAGGATCACCCTGTGGACGAACGACGTCCTCGCAGCCGCCAGGCGCATCTACGAGCGGGCAGGCTTCACGCTGGACGACGAGAGCCGGCACCACAGCTTCGGCAAGGACCTGGTCGGGCAGAACTGGTCCCGCCGCCTATAACGGCGGGACCGGACGGGCGGGTGCCGGTCAGTCGACGCGGCGTCACGTGGCGGTGAAGGTCAGCGCGGGCACGAGCTGGTCGGAAGGGGTGAGCGAGCCGTGCATGCCGACCAGGGCGGACTCCCTCGGCTCCGCCTTCGTGGCGACGATCGCGACGCTGCCCACCGGCGCTGCCACCACATCACCGATCCGGTCGGCCATGCGCGCGTCCACCGGGCCGAACCATCCCTCCTTGATGGCCTCGTCCCTGGACAGCACCCAGGCGCGGTCGCCGAGTACCTCGCGCCACGCGGCCAGGACGTCGCCGGAGGCGCCCGGCTCGGCGTACAGGTGCCTGGCCCGCGGTTCGCCGCCGAGCAGGTGCAGGCCGGACCGCAGCTCAGGGATCGCGTCCACGTCGATCCGGTCCTCGGCTCCGACGTCCACCATCCCGTGGTCCGCCGTCACGTACAGGCAGGTCCCTGAGGGCAGTGAGCGGGCGAGCTGCTCGGCCAGCTTGTCCACGTGCGCTAGCTGGTAGTACCAGGCATCCGAGCCGACGCCGAACATGTGCCCGGTCGCGTCGAGATCGCCGTGGTAGACCACCACGAACGCGCGGCCGTTCTGGGAAATCGCGACCGCTGCCTGCGCGGCCAGGGCACCCATCGAGTCGGCGGGCCAGAAATCCGAGCCGCGCATCGCCGCCGCCGTCAGGCCGTTGCCGCGGAACGCGCTCCGCGCGACGTGCACGGCCGCGATGCCGGCCGCAGCGGCAAGCTCGAACACGGTGGGCAGTGGCTGCCACCACACCGGATCGATCCGCGGATCCCAGCGTAGCGCGGTGAGCAGCCGGTCCTCGCCGGGAATCATGACCTGGTAGCCCAGCAGCCCGTGCTGGCCGGGCGGGCGCCCGGTACCCAGCGAGCCGAGGCTGGTCGCGGTCGAGGCGGGGAACCCCGCCGTGATCGGCCTGGAGTTGCGCGCAAGCTCGGAGAGGAACGGGGCGACGGCAGGATGATCGCGGAGCAACTCCCAGCCAAGCCCGTCGATGACCAGCAGGCAGGCTCGCTGCGCGGGCGCGAGGCCCAGGACGTTCCGCGGCCGCGGCGATCCGGACTCGGGATCACCGGCCTCCGGCGGTTCTTGCTCCAGGGACGCGAGGATCGACGCTGACAGGTCAGCCAGGGTCGCGACTCCATAGGACGGCACGATCGGCGGATGCTTCGGCTCGAGCGTCATGCGGGGATCCTCATTTGCTACTCGTGGGTGACCACTCAGCGTTTGCCGGAACATCGTGCCACTGGGCGGGCGCCAGCGGCAAAACGGAACCTCAGCGACCCTGGCTCGCGGTGGCGTTGGACAGCGCCCGCGCGAAGTCCAGTACCTGGCGGACGGCCTCCTCGCCGTCGGCCGCCTCGCTTACCCGCAGCGAGAAGTCGTCGGCGGTGATCGTGCCGAGGTAGCCGTGGTCTGCCTCGCAGCTCTCGTCGCCGCAGTGGGCCGGCTCAAGCTCCAGATGGGAGAGCACGTTCCAGCCGATCGTCAGCATGACTTCCGACGGCATCGTGACCCCCGGCACGTAGGCGGCCGGGTCAGGGACCACGCGGGTCAGGGCTACGGACGATATCCGGGCGAAACGGATCGCCTCCGTGCTTGTCTCCGCCCGCGGCCTCGCGTCAGGCTCCTCGGCCGGGTGCTCGTCGGTATGCGAGTAGACCAGCCGGGTCGGGGTGAGCGCCAGCACGGTCATGTGCCTGCGCACTTCCATACCTGGATCGAAGATCGCATCGTGGTGGACGGCGTACGCCGTTACCGGCTCCGACCCGAGGGCCGAGGCGACCGCGTCGAACACCAGGCCCGGGTAGTAACCGCTGCGCTCGATCGCGGCCCGCAGGCCATCGGTCATGACTCGCGTTTCCCTCATCCCCCCATCCTGCCCTGTCCGGCGAGATGCTTCGCCCTCGGGAGCGGGATCCTCAGGTCGGACTGATCCCCGTTAGGTCCAGGACGTGCTCCTCGGCAGGCTCGGGCATGGCCAGCGCGCTGGCGCCGGGCGCTGGCTTCGGCTTGCGCGGCTTCCTCGGCCCGGCCCCGCCGCCACGGCCTCGGTACACGATCAGGCCGTTGACCGGATCGGGCACCCCGTCGAGCGCGGACCTGACCGCCGGGAGGGCACGGAACGCCTCCCATTGCTCGTCGGAGTCGAAGAGGACCTCGAAGACGACGCCGTAGCGGTGCTCGTGCCACTCCCAGTAGCTCGCGCCGCGCGTTATCGCCGCCTCGATGAGCTCGTCCTGGTAGGACTCCTTCCATCGGCGGGCAGGCAGTTCCGCCGCGTCGAAGACCTCGATTGACCACCACTCGGACACCCTTGTCCCACCGCCATCCGGTCGAGTTTGGCCCTTTTGAGATAGTACGTCTTTTGGTGACCTGCCGATAGGCTCGCTCGCCATGAGATGGAACGGCATGGTGCTCTCGGTGACGCTGCTCACCGTGATCCCGCTGCGCACCGCCACGCCGTCGACCGCCGGGGAGGCGCCGGCTCCCCCGGTACCGGATCGCGAGGTCGCTGGCGCGGCCATGGCGTGGGCGCCGGCCGTCGGGCTGCTGCTCGGCGTGATCGCCGCGGCGGTGCTGGTTGCGGCCGATCATCCGCTTGGCGCCGGGCCGCTGACCGCGGCGGCGCTCGCGGTGGCCGCACTCGCCCTGCTCAGCCGTGGGCTGCACCTCGATGGCCTGGCCGACATGGCAGATGGCCTGGGCAGCGGCCGACGGGCCGCAGGAGCGCTCGAGATCATGCGCCGCTCGGACATCGGCCCGATCGGCACGGTCACGCTCATCTTCGTCCTGCTCATCCAGGTCGCGGCGGTCAGCCAGGCAGAGGCCGCCGGCGACGGGCGGGGGCCCGCCGCCCTGATCGCCGCCGTCGTCACCGGCCGGCTCGCGATCACCTGGGCATGCCGCCGCGGCGTGCCCGCCGCCCGGCCGGACGGGCTGGGCGCGCTGGTGGCGGGCACCGTCCGTGCCGCGGTCCCGGCGGTGGCCACGCTGGCCACGCTGGCGGCGGCGGCAGGGGCGGTGGCGATCTCGGCCGCGGTGATCGGCGAGCCGCTGGGCTGGACCCTCCCGCTGGCCGTCGCGGCCGGACTCGCGGCGGCGTTCGGCCTCCAGCGGCACGCCGTGCGCCGGCTCGGCGGCATCACCGGGGACGTCCTCGGCGCGCTGGCCGAGGTCGCCACCACCGTCACCCTGGTCGTGGCCGCCATGGGCCCGCGGGCGTGACGGACCGTCCCGTCAGCCGCGGAAGCGATCGCCGATCTGCCGCGCGACGGCCTCGGGGGCCAGGTCGACCGCGCCCTCCCAGTGCAGGCGCTCGAGGAAGGTCGAGTCCGAGCGGTAGAGCGGCCTGGGGTTGGAACGGCAGGCCAGGCGCAGGTTCAGCGGGTAGCCCTCGGTGCCGGGCGGCGCGCCGTAGATGGCGAGATTGAAACTCTGGAAGCCCATCTGCGCGTACCCGCCTAGCGCGAGCGCCAGTCCGTGGGCAAGCTCGGCGATGAGATCGTCGTCAAGCTCCGCCGGCGTGCAGATACTAGGGGCGAAAGCCCGCAGCTCTGCCGGGGCGATCGGGGCGAAGCTTGCCAGCCATTCGACCCGTCCGGTATTTCCTAGGTAACGGTCTGAGCTGCGGCGTTCGGCGTCCAGGTAATCCGAGAACCGCTGTGGCGGCAACTCGGCGAGCATCCGCTGCATCGTGGTCGGCCGGGAGTCGACGATGCCCTGCGTGTGCGGGTGGAACAGCGAGCTTCCCGAGGGGAGCATGTGGTTGGCGTTGATCGAAGCCCAGCGCGAGCCCGGCTCGGAGGCCATCACTGCCTTGGCGAAGATGACCTGGGTGGCCAGGTTGTCGGCCAGGATCTCCGTGGTCATGTCGTCCAGCGGCAGGTAATGCAGCCTGGGCGAGTAGACGGACACCGAGCTGTGCGAGGAGTACGCGTGCAGGTTCGGGAACAGCACGGCCTCTCCCCGGCTGATACGACCTTCGGGCGCGATAGCGGCCGTCAGCCTGGGCGTCAGCCGGTCGATCCGGTCCGGGCAGAACGGGCATCTCGGCTCGGTCTGCCCGGCCAGCGCCGCAAGGTCGAAATCGATGCCTGGCATCAGCCCTCGCCCGGGCAGGATCCGCGAGCTGTGCCCGGTCAGCGGATCGGTGCGCACGTCGATCGTGGTGCGGACCGTCTCGCCCGTGCCAGGGTCGATCATCTCGGCGGTCAGCAGTTCGCGTCGAAGCTCCATGTCCTCTCCTCAGGCAAGCCGGATCCGCGGGTCCGCGACGGTCAGCGCGATGTCGGCGGCCAGGTTGCCGAGCACCGTCAGCACCGCGCCGATCAGCGTGTAGGCGAGCAGTACCGGGTAGTCCTCGTTCGCCAGGCTGTTATAAAACAACAGGCCAAGCCCGTCGTAGTTGAACGTTGTCTCGGCGATGAGGTTGCCGGACAGCAGCGCGGGGATCGACAGCCCGATCAGCGTGACCATCGGCAGCAGCGAGTTGCGCACCACGTGCCGCCACAGCACGAGCCGCTCAGGCAGCCCTTTGGCCCGTGCCGCCTTGATGAAGTCCTGCGCCAGCGTATCCATCACCGAGGACCTCATGTACCTGGAATAGCCGGCCAGGATGAGCAGCGTGATGCAGACGATCGGCAGCGTCATATCGCGCCAGTCGGTGATGATCCCGATTATCGAGTTGGACTGGCTGGCCTCGAAGCCGAGCAGCTTGAAGCTCAGCGCGAAGACCTGGATCGCGATCAGGTACAGCAGGAAGTCGGGCATCGCGTAGAAGGTAAAGGCCACGCTGGTTACGGCGTTGTCGCCGATGGTGTTCCGCTTGACCGCCTGGTAGATGCCGAGCGGGATCGCGATCAGCACGGCGAGCGCCAGCGACACCCCCGACAGGTGCAGGCTGCGCATCCACCGCTCGCCGAGCAGCGCCGCCACGCTCTGGTTCAGCTTGTAGGAGTAGCCGAGGTTGTCCCGCAGCACATTGCCCATGTACCGGAGGTACTGCACGAAGACCGGGGCGTCGAAGCCGTTGGCCTTGTTCCACGCGTTGACCGCCGACGGCAGGGCCTTGGGACCGAGGACCACGATGGCCGGCGAGGGGAACACGGAGTGCAGCAGCAGGAAGATGAACACCGAAATGCCGAACAGGATCACGACCGACGTCCCGCAGCGTCGGATGAGGTAAGCAGTCACCCGACATCCTCCTCGCCAGAAAGCCAGGCCGACCTGCGCCAGCGGTCATCCCGGTTTAACACAACACGATCTCAGAACGCCCCCGCGGGCATGTTTCAATTGCGAAAAGGGCCGAACCGGACACGGCGGGACGGACCGAGGAAGGCAGGAATCCGATGCCGGCGACACACGACGTGTTCAATCAACCACCCGCGCTGGCCGGGTATGACGTGGCCGACGATGCCGCGCTGCTCGGCGCGCTGCGCCGTGAGGGCGCTGGCTGGGCCACCGGGTCCGTCCGCGAACTCGGCCGGCTGGCCGGCTCGGCCCTGGCGCAGGAGTGGGGCCGCCAGGCGAACGAGAACCCGCCGGTGCTCCGCACGCACGACCGGTTCGGGCACCGGATCGACGAGGTGGAGTTCCATCCGGCGTGGCACGAGCTGATGACGGTGGCGGTGCGGCACGGGCTGCACGCCGCGCCGTGGCAGGATGCGCGTCCCGGCGCCCACGTGGCGCGGGCGGCGGGCTTCTACGTCTGGGGCGCTACGGACGCCGGGCATGGCTGCCCGATCTCGATGACCTATGCCATCGTGCCTGCGCTGCGGCACTCCCCGGGGCTCGCCGCGCGGTTCGAGCCGCTGCTCGCGGCGCGATACTACGACTTCGGCCTGCGGCCGCCCGGCGCCAAGGCGGGCCTGCTCGCTGGCATGTCGATGACCGAGAAGCAGGGCGGGTCCGACGTCAGGGCCAACACCACGAAGGCCGTTCCGGCCGGCGACGGCAGCTACCTGCTGACCGGGCACAAGTGGTTCACCTCGGCGCCGATGTGCGACCTGTTCATGGTGCTGGCGCAGGCCCCCGGCGGGTTGTCATGCTTCCTGCTGCCCCGGGTGCTGCCGGACGGCACCAGGAACGCGATGCGCCTGCAGCGCCTGAAGGACAAGCTGGGCAACCGCTCCAACGCCTCCGCGGAGGTCGAGTACGACGCCGCGATGGCCTGGCTGGTCGGCGAGGAGGGCCGCGGG
>Ga0335078_10008842_pt1 | contig 14970 bp, 13 predicted proteins | sample Lox_Sample_32_FD_206711 | JGI IMG/M metagenome (GOLD analysis project Ga0335078, IMG submission 206711) | Soil microbial communities from Loxahatchee National Wildlife Refuge, Florida, United States - Lox_Sample_3.2 | ecosystem: Environmental > Terrestrial > Soil > Wetlands | place: USA...
GGGCTTTGGCTGCGGCCGGGCATCCGGCGACGGTGCCGCTGCTGCGCCTGAAGGTGCTCGGAGGGGATCCGAGCGCCGATGTCATCGCCGAGAGTTTCCTCGCGCTGTTGGAAGTGGCGCCGGAAACGTCTTTGGATTTCGTCGCGGGCTATCTGGACTCCAAGGACGCAGTCATCGCGGAAGCCGCCGCCATCGCGCTGGGACAATGCCGGCAACCTGGGGCGATCGTCGTCCTTAAGAGCAAGTGGCCCGGCGCGGGCGAGACGCTGCGCCGCGCCTTGCTCATGGCGATGGCGGTGGCGCGAGACGATAGCGCCTTTGAGTTTCTGTTCTCGCTCATCGAAACCGCCGTCGAGAAGAACGCGGCCGAAGCCATCACGGCGCTCGCCATGTACCGACAGGACGAACGCATCCGCGCCCGGGTGGAATCGCTGGTCCGGCAGCGCAAAGGGACACTGCTGGCGCGGACGCTGGAAGCAGAATTCGGGACGCGGAGCGCGTAAATCAGGAGACGAGCCTCCGCCCTGTCTTCGGTCCTCTGAGTAAAGCCCTTATCCTTTTCCTCCGATATTGAGTCTAGCTGCGGAGCCTCTGTGGTTCCCACCGCCCGCCATGATTGTGCCCGCTGTCCAGTCCGCGCCGCGCCGCCTTGGCCCTGTCCCGCGGTGGCTCATTCCTTCGCTATCGGACTGTTTGTTCCTCGCCGTCCTGTTATGGGTGTTTGCATTGGGGTCGGGCTGGAGCGTGTTGCTGGCCGATGGCGACACGGGCTGGCACATTCGCACCGGAGAGTACATTCTGGACACCCGCTCGGTGCCATCCCACGATCTTTTTTCATTTAGTAAAGCCGGTCAGCCCTGGTTTGCGTGGGAGTGGGGGTCCGACGTCATTTTTGGTGCTCTTCACCGCGCCTGGGGGCTGAAGGGCGTGGTGGTGCTGAGCGGCTTGGTGCTCACGTTGTCCGCCACGTTGCTGTTCCGCTACATGCTTTGGCGCGGCGCCAACCTGCTGGCGGCATTAGTGGCCACACTGCTGGCCGCGGGCGCGTCCACGGTGCATTACCTCGCGCGGCCGCATATCTTTACCTTCTTTGGATTGACGGCTGCCATGTGGATGCTGGAGCGCGACCGGCGCCGCCCGAGCCGGACGGTCTGGTGGCTGGTGCCCATGACCGTGCTATGGACCAATCTGCACGGCGGCGTCCTGGCATGGCTCACGTGTGTGGGGCTGGTGTCGGCGGGCTGCGCGTGGGGAGCGGCAGTAGCGCCCGGCGGGACGCCGTATCGGTTCAGCCCGGTGCGGCGATACGCATTGCTGGGTGTCGCCTGCGTGGCGGCGACGCTCGTGAATCCATATGGCTGGCGGTTGCACCAGCACGTGGCCGATTATGTGAGATCCGACTGGATCCGGCAGGTGGTGGAGGAATTTCAATCGCCGCGCTTTCGTTCGGAAAGCATGCTGCAGTTTGAGATTCTGCTGTTCGCCGGGCTCGCCATGGTGCCCGTGTTCCTTCGCCAGCGACGGTTTGGCGACATGCTGCTAGTCGTGTTTTGGGCGCATGCCGCACTGGTTTCGGCCCGCCATGTGCCTCTTTATGCGATGATTGCGGCGCCCCTCTGCGCGGCTGAGGCCGGCCGCTTGTGGTCGGCCTGGAGCGCAGGTCTCAACCGCAAGTCGGTGGGCGGTGTGCTGCGCGATTGCCTGCGCGACTTCTCCACGGGCATTGGGCGATCCAGCATCTGGGTGCCGGTGGCGCTCGCCTGCATGGCCGCTTTCCCCTGGGATGGGCCCGCCGATTTCCCGGACAACAAATTCCCGGTGGCCGCCCTTCGGCGTACTGCGCCTTTGATGACGCCAGCCGGAGGGGCGCGGCCGCGCATTCTGACCTCCGACCAGTGGGGCGACTACCTGATTTACCGGCTTTATCCGCACCAGCGCGTGTTCATGGATGGGCGCAGCGATTTTTATGGTCCGGCGATGGGCCAGGATTACCTGATTCTGCTCAACGGGGCGCCCGGGTGGGACCGGATTGTGGACGAGTACCGGTTCGACGTGGCCCTGCTGCCATGGGAGTGGCCGCTGGCGCAACTGATGATGCGCCATCCGGCCTGGCAGATCCGTTATCAGGACCGCCAAGCGGTAGTTCTTGAAAGGCATTCGCAAGCGGGGCTAAACCAAAACCCCGATTCCACCGAAAGAATACACGGGGAGCCAACAGAGTGAGTCCCAAATCAGCGGCGCAGCGTCGTCGGATGCGAACACGGCGGAAGCTCACAAGCTTTGTGCCCGCCCGCCTGCGGGATTTTTCACGGTTGCCTTCCGGAAAAAGGCTGGCGGAATTCGCGCTGGCATCGGGATTTCTCGCGCCTCCACTGATGTCGAATGGCGGCCGTGCCGGCGAGAGGAAGGCGACATGACCATCGTGGCCACGATTTCGTTTGTGGTGGGATGCGCGGCGGCGGTGGAAGATCTGGCGCGGCGCCGCATCTCCAACTGGACCACGGGAGCGGCGCTGGTTTCTGGCTTTGTCGTTCACGCGATCCGGGCGGGATGGCGTGGTGCGGCGAGCGCAGGCACTGGGGCTCTGGTGGGATTTGCCATTTTCCTGGTTTTCTACCTGCTGCACGGTATGGGTGCGGGCGATTTGAAATTGATGGCTGGATTTGGCAGCTTGCTGGGCCCACTGGTCATCCTCTACGCAGCCTGGACGGCCGCTGTGGCAGGAGGAGTGATGGGCCTGGCCTATACCGCCGTGCTCGCGTGGCGCGCCCGATGGCGCGCACCCAGGGGACCCGCGGCGACGGCCGAAACGATTCCGTACGCGCCGGCCATCGTGGCAGGAGCCTGGCTGGCCGAGTTTGCTTTGGGGTGATACCGAACGCAAAGAGTGGATTATGGATCGACGATTCTTAACCGTATTAGCCATGAGTATCGTGCTGGCGCTGGTCGTTTCCGCGGTCTTCTATCAGATGTCGATGCGCGGCTCGCGGCCAAAGCCCAAGCAGACTGAGTTTCGGGACTTGGTAATGGCGGCGCAGCCGTTGCCGGTGGGGACCACGGTCCGGCGGGAAGAGCTCAAAATCACCAAGATTCCGGCAGACCTGTTCCCTCGCGGGGGCTTTTCCAAGGTCGAAGAAGTCATCGACCGTCCGGTGGTGAGCAACGTCCTGCTGGACGAGCCGGTGCTGGAGGGACGCCTGGCGGCGCGCGGCAGCGGTCTGGGCCTCGCTCCCATCATCCCGCCGGGGATGCGCGCGGTCTCGGTGCGGGTCAACGACGTGGTGGGCGTCGCTGGCTTCGTGCTGCCGGGCATGCGTGTGGACGTGCTGGTGACGGGCAGGCCGCCGAACTTCAACGGAACCATCACTGAGACCGTGCTGCAGAACATCGTGGTGCTCTCGGCGGGCCAGGTTCTGCAACCGGAATCGCGCGGGCAAGCCATCAACACGCCGGTGGTCACGCTGCTGGTCACCCCGGAACAAGCCGAAATCCTGACGCTGGCCGGCAGCGAGGGGCGCATTCAACTGGTTCTTCGCAATGGCTCTGACCAGGCCAGCCCGAAAACACCCGGCCGCGAAACCCGCGAGCTGTACGGATTCCGCACCAACAAGCCGGAGGCTCCTGAAAGAGTGGCGGCCCCACGGCCCAGGCCTGTGGTCGTTCGACCCGTCGAGCCGCCCAAGCAGCGGCCGGTCGCTGAGGAGGTCGTGATGATTCGCGGCAACCAGCGGACGGTGGAGGTGGTGGGCGTCCAGAAATCTCCTGAAGGAGCGAATTGAGAGTTCTCTATGAATGCAAAGTTTCAAACAGGATCGGTCATCGCGGCGATCAGCCGTTGGGCGCTGCTGCTGGCCCTCGCTTTCAGCGCGGCCGTCGCGGCCCAGGATGCGTCCCCATCCAGTTCCGCGGCCATGAAACTCAGTGTCGGCCGGAGCGTGGTGTTGGACCGCCCTTCGGATGTCGCTCGAATTTCCATCAGCAATCCGGAGATCGTGGACGCGGTGGCGGTCACGACCCGCGAGATTCTGGTCAACGCCAAATCCGTCGGCATGGCCACGCTGGTGATCTGGTCGAGAGCCGGCGCGCGTGACATGTATGTAGTTACCGTCGACAGAGATCTCGAGCCCATCCGCCGGCTGCTGAAGGAGACCTTTCCGGATGAAGCCATCGATGTGCGATCGGATCGGGACGCGTTGGCACTGGTCGGGCACGCCAGCAACCCGGCGGTCGCCGATCGCGCTATGGCGCTGGTGGCGCCGTTGGTGAAGACGGTTGTGAACAACCTGCAGGTCGTGCCGCCAGGCGCGGACAAGCAGATCATTTTGCGCGTTAAGTTTGCCGAAATGGACCGCACTGTCGCGAGTTCGTTCGGTGTCAACTTGCTCTCCACGGGAGCCGGCAATACGCCGGGCCGGATCACTACGGGGCAATTTGCGAGTGGGAATCCCAGTCAAGTGACCGGTACGATTCCCGGCCATCCCACGGGCACCACCACTACATTCACGCTTTCCGACGCGCTCAACATTTTCGCCTTTCGTCCGGACCTGAACCTCGGGGCAGTCATCCAGGATTTAGAGACCCAGGGGCTTCTGCAGATTCTGGCGGAGCCCAATCTGGTGACCACCAATGGCAAAGAGGCTAGCTTTCTGGTGGGCGGCGAGTTCCCGGTTCCGGTTCTGCAACCCGGCTCTGTGGGCTCGGTAACCATCCAGTTCCGCGAGTACGGGATCCGGCTTAATTTTCTGCCTCAGGTCACCGCCAACAAAACCATCAAGATGCATGTGAAACCCGAAGTTTCGACCATAGACGTGGCCAACGGAGTGGTCTTCAACGGATTTAGCATTCCGGCACTGGCCACGCGGCGCATGGAGACCGACGTCGAGCTGGGTGAGGGGCAGAGCTTTGTGATTGCCGGCCTGCTCGATGACCGCGTGACGGAGAATCTCTCAAAAGTCCCTGGTTTGGCGAACCTGCCCATTCTGGGCACGCTGTTCAAGAGCCGCCAGTTAACCAGATCGAAGACCGACCTGGTGGTCATGGTGACGCCAGAGACTGCCTATCCCCTCTCCCCTAAGGATCCCAAGCCTCTGCCGCCGATGCCGAAGGGGTTTCTGCCGGCAGAAGCGGCTGCGTCCCAACCGGCGCAACCAAGCGCAAGGCCGGCTGGTACCACGAGCGACAAGCCCGCTTCGGTGGCGCCGGGGCGCTGAGGCCCATTCTCATGGATGCGCATGGCCCGGGCACAAGCGGATTGACGAACACGACCCAGTTGGCTGCGGTCGCCGTCCTGCCCAACCGAGCCTTGGCGAAGGAGTTCCTTCGGGCTCTGCCGGAGAGCCAGGCCTTTCGCATGGCGGCCGAGTGGACGGGCTACCCGCCCGTGTCCAAGCTGGAAGCCCAACTGCGGCAGTCGCGGCCCGACGTGCTGCTCATTGACGTTTCCGCGGATCTGGCTCAGGCGGCCCGGCTCATTGAAGCCATCAGCGGTTTGAGCCGGCCTGTGCCGGTGATTGCTCTGCACACCGCCAATGAGGCCGCCGCCCTGCTCGCCTGCCTCCGCGCGGGCGCAGCCGAGTTTTTATACGCACCCTTCACGCCCGAGCTGCAACGTCAGGCCGGAGAGCGTGTCGCCAGTCTGCTTCCCGCTGAGCAGGAGGAGCATGGCAAGCGCGGGCGGCTGGTGGTGTTCGCCAGCGCCAAGCCGGGTTCTGGCGCCTCGACGCTGGCCGCGCACACGGCGTTTGCGTTGCATGAGGTCACCGGCGAGCGCATCCTGCTGGCGGACTTTGCTCTCTGGAGCGGCACCATCCGCCTGCTGTTCAAGCTTCCGGGCACGCCCTCGTTGGCGGATGCGCTGGCGGCAGTAGAGGCCAACCGGCTGTCCGCCGACTCGGAAACCTGGGCCGCGTTGGTGCAGCGGAAAGGCGGCGTCGATCTGCTGCCGTCGCCGGGCGTTCTCTCCACCGGCCACGCCGACCCGTCCAAGCTGCGCAGAGTTCTGGATTGTGCACGGCCGGTCTACGACTGGGTGATTGTCGACCTGCCTACCGTTTTCGAGCGCCTGAGTCTGCTGATGCTGCCGGAAGCCGAGCATGGGTTCCTGGTCACAACACCGGAACTGCCCAGCCTGCACCTGACGCGCAAGGCCGTGTCGCTGCTGGCACAGGTGGGGCTGAGCCTGGACAATTTCAAGGTCATCGTGAACCGGGCGGGAAGGGCGGATGACGTGACCCTGGAAGCCATGGCCAAAATCTTCAAAGCACCGGTATATGCCACTTTCCCGAATGACTACCTTTCGCTGCATAAATCCCTGAGCGTGGGCCAGCCGATTGGTCCGTGTGTGCTGGAGCGCGCCCTGTGGGAATTTGCTCGCGCGCTCTGTTCGCAGCCCCGGCGGGTGGAAGCGCCAAGCCGGCCTGCAGAGCCGTCGAGAACGCTCACGCACGTATAAAGGACATGACGCATGTTGACCCCTAACTCCGATGCCAAGCCGGCCCCCGAGCTGACCTGGGACCAGCGCCTGCTGCGGAACTCCGGCCGCCAGAAGAACGCCCTCCGCCCGGAGTACCAGCAGCTCAAGTTCACGTTGCATCGCAAGCTGCTCGACAAGATCAATCTGGAGGCGCTGGCCACCATTGACAATCAGCGGGTTCGCGGTGAGGTACGGCAGGCGGTCATCTCCCTCATTGACGGCGAACAGACGCTGCTCAGCTCGCTCGAGCGCCAACAGATCTCGGAAGAAGTCCTCGACGAGGTCTTTGGCCTGGGGCCGCTTGAGCCTCTGCTGCAGGACCCCACCATCTCCGACATTCTGGTGAACGGCTACCGGCAGGTTTATGTGGAGCGCAAGGGGTTGCTCGAGCTGACCAACGTCGGTTTCCGGGATGACTCGCACCTGTTACGCATTATTGACAAGATCGTTTCGCAGGTGGGCCGCCGCGTGGACGAGTCCACCCCTATGGTGGACGCGCGCCTGAGCGACGGCTCGCGTGTCAACGCCATCGTGCCTCCACTGGCCGTGGACGGCCCGCTGCTCTCGATTCGCCGTTTCGGCACGGACAAGCTGACGGCTCCGGATCTGGTCGATCGAAAAGCCCTCACGCCAGGAATGATGGAGTTGCTCGAAGGCGCGGTTAGGGCACGGCTCAACCTCATCATCGCGGGGGGAACCGGCTCTGGAAAAACGACTCTGCTGAATGCACTTTCGGCGTTCATCTCGTCCAAGGAGCGCATTGTCACCATTGAGGATGCCGCCGAACTACAACTGAAACAGCCGCACCTGGCTCGTCTCGAAACCCGTCCCCCCAATATCGAGGGCCAGGGTGCGGTCCGCCAGCGCCAGTTGCTCATCAACGCTCTCCGCATGCGGCCCGACCGCATCGTCGTCGGCGAGGTGCGTGGCGAGGAAGCGCTGGACATGTTGCAAGCCATGAACACCGGTCACGACGGCTCGCTGACCACCGTGCACGCCAACAGCCCGCGGGACGCCATTTCGCGCCTGGAGGTGATGGTTTCGCTAGCCAATGCCAACATGCAGATGGTGTCCATCCGCCAACAGATCTCTTCTGCAGTCCACGTGCTGGTGCAGGCGGCGCGGTTGAGCGACGGCTCGCGGCGCGTGGTGAACATTACTGAAGTTACGGGTATGGAAGGCGACATGGTGACCTTGCAGGACATCTTTGTTTTCGAGAAGCGCGGCGTTTCGGCGGAGGGTAAGGTCCTCGGTTGTTTCTGCGCTACCGGGATTCGGCCGAAATTTGCCGAAAAACTGTTGACTGCGGGCATCCCGCTCTCTCCGGAACTGTTCGACCAGTCGATCGAGATTTGAGAAGCCATGTTCTTAGTCCTATTCATTTTCGGTGCTGTGGTTGCGGCGACGGTCGGGGCTTACCTCCTGCTGGAGAGCCGGCTGCGCCGGGCCGACCTGGACACCATCAAGAGCCGCCTGCTCGGAACCGGAGCCAAGACCCCCAAGCACCAAGGCCCCGCCCCAACCCTGATGCAGGGCGAAGATGCCCGGAAGGACCGCATGGTCCTGGAGCTGCTGAGGCGCTTCCGCCTGCGCCACCGCCTGCAGGAGTTACTGGAGCGCGCGGGCCTGCGCTGGCCTGTGGTGCGGCTGGCGCGTCTTATCTTAACCGGCATCCTGGTGGGTTTTTCTGCCGCCTGGTACTTGCTGCCCGCTCCGCTGGACCGTGTCGCGTTCCTCACCGCGCCGCTTTGTGGCGCTATGCCTCTGCTTTACGTTTGGCGCAAGAGCAAACAAAGGCTGCGGAGGTTTGAGGCGCAGTTTCCCGATGGCCTGGAGTTTGTAGCACGAGCGATGCGCGCCGGTCACGCTTTCTCAGTCTCGCTGGAAATGTTACATCGCGAATTCGACGAGCCTCTGGCCGGAGAGTTTCGCCGGACCTTTGACGAGCAGAACCTCGGATTGCCGCTGGACGTGGCACTCGAAAAGCTGGCAGCGCGAATTCCCTTACTGGACGTGCAGTTTTTCGTTTCGGCCGTGCTGCTGCAAAAGCGCACGGGAGGCAATCTAGCAGAAGTTTTGGAAAAACTGGCGTACCTGATCCGGGAGCGCTTCAAGCTGAGGGGGCGGATTCGCGCTATCAGCGCTCACGGGCGTATGACGGGCACGGCGCTGTCGCTTATCCCTGCGGCCGTCGCGGGCATGATGTTCTACGTGAATCCCCAGTACGTGTTGTTCTTCGTTCATGACACGACCGGGCAATGGATGATGGGCGGAGCGATCGGGTTGCAGCTCGTGGGCTACGGCGTAATCAAGAAGATTGTTTCGATTGAGGTCTGACCATGGTCTGGGCGACGGCACTGATATTCGTATTGACGGTGGGGATTCTGGCGACGCTCGGGTTCCAGTTGTGGGTTCGGCCGAGGGCGGCCATCGACCGGGTAACGGCTACGGTCGTGGAAACCGCCAACCCGCTGGGCCATCCCAGCCTCGCCTGGCGCGACCTGGTGAACAAGCTGGGTTCGCTAGTGCCTTCCGCGCCCAAGGACTCGACGGTGATGGTGCGCCGCCTGATGCGCGCCGGCTTCCGCGGCCCGGGCGCTCTGAAGATGCTGTACGGCTCGAAAGCCATCCTCGGCGTAGTGCTGCCCGCGGTGGCGCTGGCTTTCATCGCCAAGTCCGACGCCGACCCCGGCAAGAAGATGCTCTTTGTGCTGGCCTCATTCGCCGCCGGATTCTTCGGGCCCAACGAGTATGTAAGGCTCCGTGCGAAGCGGCGCCAGAAACACCTTCGCAAAGGGCTGCCCAACGCGCTGGACCTCATGGTGGTCTGTGTAGAGAGCGGCCTGGGCCTCGATCAGGCCATCGTGCAGGTGGCCAAGGAACTGCAATTCGCTCATCCCGAGATCAGCCAGGAATTCAGCCTCATGAATCTGGAGACGAAAGCGGGCAGCCGCCGCGCCGACGCGCTGCGGAATCTGGCGGATCGCACCGGCGTCGAGGAAGTGAAGAAGCTGGTCGCCGTGTTAATCCAGGCGGACCGGTTTGGGACCAGCATCGCGCAGAGTCTGCGGAGTCATTCCGAATTTATGCGCGTGCAAACGCGCCAGCAGGCGGAGGAAAGAGCCGCCAAGCTGGGTGTGAAGCTGGTGTTCCCGATCTTTTTCTGTATTTTGCCGTCGCTTTTCGTGGTGACGGTAGGGCCGGTGATGGTGCGCATCGTGCGGGAACTCATCCCCATGATGGTGAACATGTAGCGCGCCTTCCAAATTGCTACGAAAGGAGAACCCAGTATGGACACATCGATGGTACGCCTGTTATGCGCCGTTTTTGCGCTAGTTTTTTTAGGCGTGATTGTGTTGCGGCGTCGCAAAAGCGCCGAATAGATGAAAGACCACGTGGAGGCCGCCGGCGCGGGTGGGTATTCTCGCCGTGCTCGGCGCCCTCCGTGGAGTATCCAAATGACGAGACACAGTTCATACTTTCACATCGTACGGTGGGCCGCGGCGGTGACGGCGGTGCTGGTAACGCTGGCGCCTGTAACTCCTGCGGCCACTTTCGGCTCCGTCGTGCCGATCGGCGGTCATGCCGCTGACATCGCGCTCGACGACCCCCGGGGTGTCCTTTATGTGGCGAACTTCGGCGCTGCACGGATTGACGTCGTATCGCTGGCGAAACGCGCAGCCACCACTTCCATTCCCGTAGCGCCCTTTCCGGGCTCCCTTTCCCTCTCCCCGGACGGCCGGTTTCTCGTGGTGGCGCACTTTGGCAATTTTCAGTCGCCCAGTTCGCCGGCCAACGCGCTCACGGTGATTGATCTGGTTTCGCAGGGACAACAAACGCTGGCGTTGGGGGATCCTCCGCTGGGCGTCGCCTTTGGCGCCGATGAGTTTGTCCTGGTGGTCACCACCACGCAGTTCTTGCGGTTCGACCCGCTCTCGGGGGCCACCCAAGTGCTCGATACCATTGCCGGAGTGACCGCCAAGACTCTTCCCGTACCCCCTGCAACCTTTCCGCCGCAGATCGTAGCGGCATCGGTCGGGGTTTCGGCCGACGGCACCAGGATATACGGGTTGACCGATACCATCCGTTTCCGTTATGACGTGCTGAGCCAGACCGTCTATTCGGCCGGTTATACATCGCAACCGCCGCAAGGGCCACGGGTGGTCAGCGTTAGCAGCGACGGTTCCTATTTCACCGCGGGATGGGGTCTGTTTGATGCCTTGGGCAACCTGCTCTCCGAATTCCCTAATCCTTCCGGCCAGCTCAATGTGGGGAGCCACGCGATTGATTCCGTGGCGGGCCTGATCTACGCGCAGATCCCACAGGCGCAGGCGCAGGGCAGTGGAACATCGTCAGCTCCTGCAGCCGCCCAGCCACCCGTTCTGATGATCGTCGACGCCGACAACTTGACGGTGCGAGACCAACTGCAGCTCCCGGAGAACCTGGCCGGCAAATCGCTATTGAATTCGGCCCGCGACACCATGTACTCGGTTTCCGACAGCGGTGTGATGATCTTGCCGGTGGGTTCGCTTGCGAGCTCTCACCGCCTCGCCGCCTCGCTGGAGGATGTCATCTTTCGGGGCAGCCTCTGCAATCAGCAGGCAGCCACCCAGGATGTGGTGATCACGGATCCAGGTGGCGGGGCAACGGATTTTAACATCTCGACAGCAACCGCCGGCATCAACATCTCCCCCGCTTCAGGGACCACACCCGCGATCGTGCACATTAGCGTCGATCCGCAGTCATTCGCGAATCAGCGGGGTACCGTCGCGGCCTGGTTGCAAATCACCTCCCGGACGGCGGTGAATCTGCCTCCCGGTATTCGCGTTCTGATCAATAATCGCGGGCCGGAACAGCGCGGCACCATCGTCGACGTCCCCGGAAAGCTGGTGGATATTCTTGCCGATCCCGTCCGCAACCGTTTTTATATTTTGCGGCAGGACAAGAACCAGTTGCTGGTGTTCGACGGCACCAGCTATCAGCAAATCGCCACGTTGCGAACCGCCAACACACCGACCCAGATGGCCTTCACGTTCGACCGGAGTACCCTGTTGGTGGGTCATGACAATTCGCAACTGGCCTCCACCTACGACTTGAACAGCCTCACCGCGCTCGGGCCGATCTACCTTCCGCCGGGCCATTATCCGCGATCTATCGCCTCCTCGGGGAATGCTACGCTGGCGGCTTCGCGCGTGGCAGGCCCCGTGAACACCATCGACCGCATCGATTTGCTCTCGCACCAGGCGTTCACGCCTTTGACGCTGGGTATGTACCAAAACAGCGTCAATGTGAATACCGCGCTGACCGCCTCGGCCAACGGAGCTTCCATCTTGGCGGCCATGCCCGACGGCACCGTGATGCTGTACGACGCGAGTGCTGACTCTTTCGTCGCGGCACGGCAGGATTTTACTTCTCTGGCGGGTGCTTATGCGGCCTCGAATTACGATTCCTACATCGTCGACAATCATTTACTCAATGCTTCGCTTGTTCCGGTTACTGACCTGGACAACGCGGGCGGCTCGTCTTCCGGGTTCGTGTTCGTCGACCAGACGGGCTATCGCACGACCGCGGCGGACACACAGTCACCGGGGGTTATGCAGCGAGTCAACATGGGCTTGTTGGCGGGCGTGAAGCCCACAGCGATGGCGGAAGCGCCGCTCCTGGGCCAGCCTGGCGCCGTGTTCACGCGAACGCTGGACGGTCTGTACACTCAGACCGCCTTCATCTCGCTAACAGTCTCCGGCTTCACCGCCATAGCGTGGAACTATGACGCTTCGGTGGCGCCCCCGAACTTGCAGAAGGTTGTTAGCGCAGCTGACGGCTCGGGTGCGGTTGCGCCCGGCGGGCTGGTCACGGTTTGGGGCAGCCAGTTGAGCCCTGTGAACATTGCCACGAGCGAGATACCGGTTCCGACAGTTCTGGGGGAGTCTTGTTTGACGGTGAACGGGGTGCCCGTGCCGATGCTGTTCGCTTCGCCCAGCCAAATCAACGCGCAATTGCCCGTCGAGGTGGAGGGTGCAGCCACCATGGTGCTCCATACCCCGGGCGGGACCAGCAACGATCTCGATTTTACGATCGCCCCAGAAGCCCCCAGCGTATTCCGCAGTGGAGTGGCTGGGCCTGAGCACGGCATTGCGACCGTGGTGCATGCCAAAAACAATCAATTGGTGACCCCCTCCGATCCAATCCATCGCGGCGAAGCGATCGTGATATACGCTACCGGCCTCGGCCGCACGCAGCCCTCGCTGGCTACCGGATTCGCCGCCACGTCCAGCCCGCTTCCAGTGGCCGTCGCGCAGCCGGATGTCGCGCTGGGCAGCCTTTCCTTGCCCCTCTACTACGCGGGCCTGGCGCCCGGAGAGGTGGGGGTGTACCAGATCAACGCTCTGGTGCCCGGATGGGCACCGACCGGGATGCAAGTGCCGCTCACCATCACCCAGGGCTCCGTGTCGACTACCCTGACGGTCCGGGTCATTGACTGACCCACAAGAGGAATCATGAAAGCCATCTGCATATCTGTCTTTACCGCGCTGGTCATCATCGCGCCCGCCTGCTTCGCCCAAAAGTGGGAAGTTGGGGGCATCGCCGGCGGCGGTTTCTCCAGCGGCCTGACCGTTTCGAACGACCTCGCCGCAGCTAGCACCGGTTTGGCCAATGGATTGGGCTTCGGCGCCGTGCTGGGCCAGAATCTGTATCCCCGGATCAGTGGGGAGTTGGGTTATACCTATCACTTCAGCGACCTCCAGATCTCCGGTTCCGGTCAGTCGGCTTCGTTCAGCGGCGTCACCCACTCCATGTATTACGATATTCAGGTGCATGGACGGGCCACGCGCTCCCGCTGGCAGCCATTCGCTGCGGCGGGCGGAGGTGTGCGGGTGTTCCGCGGCGTGGGGACGGAAACCCCGTACCAGCCGCTCAGCAGCTTTGCTCTGCTCACCAAGACTCAGCAATGGATGCCCATGGTCACGTTTGGCGGCGGCGTCAAGTGCGCCATCGCACCTCGCGTGCGATTGCGCTTCGAGATACGGGATTATCTGACCCGCTTTCCAACCCAAGTCATTGCACCAGCGCCCGGTGCGCACCTGTCCGGCTGGCTGCACGACTTTGTTCCTATGGCCGGCATCACTTTTGTTTTTTGATATATGACGGCGGCGGGCCATTAATGGCCTCGCCGTACAAGGCGGTTCCGCAGCCGCAATGAGCGATGTACTTTCAGATCACACTGTTCAACATCGTCACGCTGTTTTTGATGGCGGCGACGTTCCTGGTGGTTGCCAGGCGTTTCAGCACGCGTCTGGACAGCAATTGGCCGCTCACGTACTACGGGGTACTGCTGGCCTATTGGCGAGGGTATGCCTACACCCTGGATACTTACTGGGTGATGGGCGGACTGCTCTGCGGACTGCTACTGCGGTTCGAATTTCTGGCCGGTGCGGCGGAAAAATTGATCCGGGCGCTGGAGGTCCTGGTGTTCGCCTACGTCACCTGGCGGTGTGTGAAGCTGATTCTGCGCTGGTGAGCCTTACCGCTCGACAGGCAAGCCCGATTGTTGCCATGCTCGCCAGCCTCCATCCAGGGAGATCACGTTGGTGTATCCCATCTTCTGCAGCGCCTCCGCGGCAAGCGCCGAGCGAAAACCTCCGCCGCAGTAGAGCACCATCGGAGTCTTTTTGTCGGGCACTTTGGTTTCGATATCGCGCTCGATGACGCCTTTGGAAATATGCACCGCGCCGGCAGCGTGCCCGGCGGCCCATTCGCTTTCCTCTCGCGTGTCGACGAGCACCGGCTTCTCCCCATTCGCCAGCATCCTCTTAAACCCCTCGATATCGGTTTCCCGGATACGTGATTTGGCGTCGTTAACCAGCTTGAGAAATTCCGGAGAGTGCGCCATGAAGACTGGCTCCTAAGTCATTCGATGCGGCGAATCTGGGCTCCGACCGCCGCAAGTTTCCCCTCAATTTTCTCATAGCCCCGGTCAATGTGATAGACGCGGTCAATCACCGTTTCGCCGCGCGCCACCAGTGCCGCCAGCACCAACGATGCACTGGCTCGAAGGTCGGAGGCGATGACGCCCGCGCCAGTCAGTTCTTTGCGGCCCGCCACAATCGCCTGGTTCCCTTCCAGCCGGATATTCGCACCCATGCGCGCTAACTCCTGCGCGTGCATGAAACGATTTTCGAATATGGTTTCGGTGATGATGGCAATGCCCTCGGCTTGTGTCATCAGAGCCATGTACTGCGCCTGGAGATCGGTGGGGAAGCCAGGATATTCCTCGGTCGTTACATCGGCGGAGCGCAGTCCTCTAGCCGCGCGCACGCGCAGTGTGCTGCCGCCTACTTCAGTGATCTCGGCTCCCGCCGCCCGAAGCTTCGTGATCAACGCCGCATTGTGTTCGGGCATGCAGCCCGTGACCGTCAGGTCGCCTCCGCTGATGGCGCCCGCCACCAGGAACGTGCCGGCTTCAATGCGGTCAGGAATGATGGCGTGCTCGGCGCCGC